>Ga0256404_1000307_pt1 | contig 126817 bp, 85 predicted proteins | sample RumenRJG_01DNA_FD_185990 | JGI IMG/M metagenome (GOLD analysis project Ga0256404, IMG submission 185990) | Bovine rumen microbial communities from Lethbridge, Alberta, Canada - RJG_01 | ecosystem: Host-associated > Mammals > Digestive system > Stomach > Rumen | place: Canada: Alberta... | reverse complement strand
ACTTGTTGATTGATAATACCTATATCTTTGAAGTTGGTGGCAAGACCAAAGGCTATGGTCAGATTGCCAATATGCCGGAGAGCTATGTTATTGCAGATGGTATTGATGTAGGGTTTGGCAACAAGATTCCTCTCTGGCTGTTCGGCTTCCTCTATTAAGTAACATAATACATAATACATTACAAAGCGGTAATCCAATAGAGTGGAAACACTCAAAGCGGATTGCCGCTTTTTCGTCGTCTATGATCGCCTATATGACTAGTAGACCAGTAGACTAGTAGACCAGTAGACCAGATACATAGATAAAAACAACAAAACCAATTTATAATTAACCGAGGGGCAACCCTCAAGTATTAACTAAAAACTAAAACAAAATGAGAAAATTTTTCTTAATTCCGCTCATGACGCTGGTATGTAGCGTTATGGCGTGGGCAGAAGTAGAGACTCTAACTACTGCTGATGAATTACGAACATTCTTAACAAAAGCAGGTACTGCTGAGGGTGTTCTGACGGCTAGCGTTGATATTACCAATGCAGCTATTGTAACGCAAGGTGACAAAACGCTAACTCTTAACGACGATGTAGTCGTAACTTACAAGCGTTTCTCTGGTACGTATGTTGATAATATCAATATCCCTTCCGGTGCAAAGCTTACGCTTCTTGGTAATGGTATGTTTGACGGAGACAACCGTGCAATCGCTGCTAAAGGAACATTGATTGTAGGACCTGCTGATAAAAGTTCGACTCCTCATTTCCATGCAGACCGAGGAAATAACTATAATGGTTGTGTTCTGCAAGCGCAGGATGGTGGCGAAATCATTATTAACAACGCACATATAAATAGTACCGTGTGCGCGCTTTGGGTAAAACCAAATGCAAGCATAACTATTAAGGATGGATATTTCTATTCTGAATATGCACAAACTATTCAAGTAGATGGTAATGGAACCTTTACTATGAATGACGGAGAAGTGATATGTAAATCATCCACGAATCATGGTGTCTATGGTTATGCAATTATAAGTAAAGGTCATTCAACTATTAATGGTGGTTCTGTTTCAGGTGTCCATGGTGGATTTGATGCCTCGTACGATGGCTCGACGGCCGAGATTAATGGTGGTACTTTCGAGACAGTAGAATGTGCATATGGCGGTGGTTCATTCTATGCTTTATATGTGTCGAACGATGCTATAATTAATGTACGTGGGGGTAAGTTTAAATCGTTTGACAAACGTGCTGTTTTCTGTGGAAATAACGATGCATTCAAAACATTAGGCGTTGCAAATATCTATGGTGGACAATTCGCTACCAAAGCTTATGTACAACATGCTCCAACTAATACGTTCCCGGCAAGCATTCCTGCTACTTCCGCATGGTATTCTTCATTTGGTTCGGACGCTCCGCTGCCTGCAGGTTATGAGTACTACGACATTACGGAAGGTGAGGATTATGAAGCTGGTTATCGCTATGGCGTACGCGCTATTGCAGGTAAAGCAGCAGATGGTATCGATGCTGATGCACAAGCAGCTCAAGAAGCTGATCCTACATACACAATTCCTTGGCAACAAGCAACCACGTGGGCTACAGATGAGGTTCCTGAAACCAATACTATCGTAACGATTCCTGTTGACGCAACTGTTACTGTCAGCAAAGATGAAGCAGTGAAGGAAGCAGTCGCAGACCAAGTATATGTAGCTCAAGGTGCTACTCTGAAAGTAGAAGAGGGTACCACTCTGACCGTTGGTAATGGTGGTATGAACATCGGTAACGGTGGTCAAATTGTTGTTGAAGCCGGTGCAACTGTTAAGATTGGTTCTGCAGGTGTTATCACTACGGAAGAAGAAGCTCTCGTTATTGAGTCTAACGATGATGTACAGGGTGTTCTGCTCTATGAGCCGAGTGTTGATGAGAATACTCAACCAAAAGCAACCGTTAAACTGACGACCAAGGCAAAACAAATTGGTGCTAACAGTTATGTATTCGAGCGTTTCGCTATTCCGACTGTCAATGGTGCAGTTACAAATTACAGCATTGAAGGCGGTATCCCGACCAGCGGTTTGTATAATGATGCTCCTTCGTTCTTGCAAGCTGTTTGGGAGTGGAACAATACTACCGACGAATGGGAACAGTTAAGCCAATTCAAAGATATGCAACCGTTCCATGGTTATCAGTTGACGAACAACTCAGCTGCCGGTGGTCTCGTATATGTATTCGAGGGTAACTTGGTAGGTAATCAAGATAAGAGCTATGAGTTTGTTGAGAACGGTTTCCACTTCTTCGGAAACAGTTATTCCGCAGACATCAATATTAAGTCATTCCTTGATGAACTTGGCGCGAATGTAGAGAAGACTGTTTGGGTATATGATCCGTATGATAAAACATTTAAGACAATTACTCGACTTACAGCAAATGGCCGTGTAAAATATGGTAATGGCGAAGCTATTAAAGACGTTCGCTCGATGCAGGCATTCTTGATGTATCTGTCCGATGGTACAAGCGGTACGGCAGGTGTTAATTATTCGAGCGCTATTTGGGGTAACCCGAAATATAATGGTGGTTCTTCTGCTCCTGCTCGTCAAACAGAGGTTGCTGAGGATTGGGTAACCATCCGCGTTTTGGCCGCTAACGGTTTGAAGGATGAGGTTATCCTGAACCAAAGCGAAGACTTTACTGCTGCTTTCGAAAATGGCGCAGATGCTAACAAGTTCATGAACAACGAGAACATCAACCTCTACGCTGCTACCAATGCCGGTAACTTGGCTGTTGTGGCTACTAACGATCTGAACAATACGGTTCTTACTTTCGCTGCCGGCAACGCAGCAGAGTACACACTGCAATTCGCTGACATCGAGGGTTATGAGTTCACGCTCCGCGACAACGTAACGGGTGCAAGAGTATTAATGACCGAGGGCGCAACCTATACTTTCAGCCAAGATGCCAACACTACCGTTCCGGCACGCTTCGAGGTAATTGGTGCTCCGCAAGTTACGACCGCTATTGGTAATGTAGAGGCTACTGCTAAAGAAATGGGCATCTATACTATTACCGGTCAGTTCTTGGGTCATGACTTTACGAGCCTGCCTGCTGGTGTATATGTTGTAAATGGTGTGAAGATTGTAAAATAAAATGAATCGTTTTTGGGCTGCTTCCCTTCAGGGAGGCATCCCTAAAACCAATAAAAAGATGAAAACGTATATTACACCCGAGACAATAGAGACAAGAGTGAATAGTCTTTTTGCGATTTGTGAGCCAAGTCCCGGAAACTCTCAAATAACAGGAGATGCTCCCGGAATACAAGGTGGCGGAACTACCATGGCTCCTGGTAGGCAGAAGGCATTTTAATTGTAAATTATTAAAGTTCTAATAAAATGAAAAAGTTATTTATTTCGATTATTGCATTGGTTAGCGCAATGACAATGTCGGCACAAATTAAAGCAGACGTAACATTGCGTTTGCAATCGCAAAGCGGTTCTGTATGCGAATTATATTTGTTCGCTGGTCCGGACTTGGCTGCAAGTCCTGAGCGTGGTTCGTTCATGGCAAACGCTTCTAATCCGGAAGACGTAAATATTTTCGCTCTTGATCCGGCAAACAACAACCGTTACGCTTCTTTCGGTAACGAGACGCTGGTTAATATTCCAGTAGGCATCATTACGAGCAAAGAGGAAGCAGCACTTCAAAACTACACCATTCATTTCGAGGTATTTGAGGATGCAGAAGTGCTTAAACTCAAAGACTTGGTAACCGGTACAGAGACGGATATCACTAATGGTGGTAGTTATGCATTTACTATTGCTGCTGCAACCGATCCTTCGTTCGTTGAGGGTGCATATTCTGTAATTGCTAATCGTTTCTTTATTAATTACAATGCAGCTGCGCTACATTCGGTTACCACCAATGCGTACGGTTTCTGCTCGTTCGCTTCGAGCGAGGACGTTGAGTTCTTGGGCGGTCTGAAGGCTTATAAGGGTCTGTATGAGGCTGGCACGAACGAACTTACCTTGGTAGAAGTTGGTACGAAAGTTCCGGCTAATACAGGTGTTATCCTATGGAACTCTAACGAAGCTGCTGAGACCTTCTACTACAACGTAGGAGTTGATGCAGGTGCAGCAGACGTTACCGGCAACGACTTCGTAGGTGTTGTAGCTGCTACTGATCCTGCTGGCATCAGCGCAGACATCTACTGCTTGCATGGCAATGAGTTGCAGAAATATGTAGGTACGGACGAGATCCCTGCTGGCAAGGCTTATCTGCCGATCGCAAGTGGTAGCGCTGCTCCTCATCGTATCGTAATGCGCTTTAACGACGCACAGGGTATCGAGGACATCGCTGCTGAGGGTAAGGCTGTTAAGTTCGTTGAGAACGGCCAGATCCTCATTCGCCGTGGTAACGAGGTATTCAACCTCCAAGGTCAAATCGTAAAATAAGGAGGACACAATTATGAAAAAGAATTATATTGCTCCTAACATGGACATGATAGACCTCGTTTCGGAGGGTATTATGCAATCTTTGAACGTTGCTACCGGTTCCGGTGCTGGCACTATCAGTTCCGGTTCGGAAATAGAATAAAAGAAAACCTCACTCGACGTGAGGCTAATTGAAAAAAATCTTCTCTAGGCGGAACCCCGTTGTGAAATGCGGTTCCGCCGCTATTTTATCGCAAATCATCGCATCTGTCCTTCTGTCGCGATCTTATTGATTATGCTTTCTATTCGCAATACGACCGTTCATAAGCTGATGAAAGCCATGCAAGCTGCCGATGAGGCCCCCGCACACGAAAAATGACATAAAATTTGCATATGTCATTTTTTTTTCGTAACTTTGTCGCCGATTTTGGAAATTATGTCATTATGAAAACGATCTATTCTTATCTTATGTCCTTTCTGCTGCTTGCGGCAGTAGTGTTTACCATGTCTTCCTGCGATGAGGGTAACGGAGCGACCAAGCCCGCTCAGATGAAGCAACTGGCGGGTACATGGCGTGTCTATTCCTATACTGCAGCCGAACAGAAGACCCCGCAGGTGTGGTGGTTCCGCTTCGATGCAGAAGGCGCTGCGGAGCGCTTCTGGTACGACGAAGAGAACAAACGCTATGTGAACTCGATTGGTACTTGCGTGCTGGTGAATAACTGGTTGACGATTGAGTTTGACAAGGAGTTCATCTACCAGGAGGCTTACGACCTGATGCGCGGTATGGCGCAGTTCCAGGAGCGTCAGGCAGAGTGGGGGAAATTCCAGTACCTCATCTCCTCGCACACCAAGAAAGAGATCAAAGTGCTGGCGAACGGACAAACGCTATATTTCAAGAAAGAAGCCCTCGATCCGACTGTTTGGCCTGCCGAGTGTGCCGAACCCGAACAGGATCCGACGGTGCTGAACCTGGTCGGTCAATGGGACCTTCGTTCGTACTATGAACTGAACGGCAATATCTACCAGGCATGGTTCTTCGAGACCCCCGAGACGCAGGGAATGACCATCGCCAAAGACGGTGCTTTCCAGAATATGCAGTTCCTGGCCAATGACCTGGCGTTCCGCGAGAAAGAAGCAGGCCGATTGGGGCAGGATGAAGCGATCACTATCTATGCCAAGGACTGTGCATGGATGCTGATCAACGGCATGCTGGATTTTGTATGTACCCAGTATGACAAAGTGAAGTACGACGACCGCGGCGCGGAGACCTCCCGCGAGGTGTACACGCCGGAGACGCCGATTCATATCTACTACAAGATCCATTTCTTCACCGGCAACTGGCTCACACTCTATGCGCCCGAGGAGAGTCTATACTTCTCCTTTAGACGCAATACAAGCGCAGCCGTTGCTTCGCAGAAGGCGGTTTCCCGCGTTCGCAAAGGTATCAAGATAGAATAAGTTTGGCAGCAGTCATGAAGATTTCCGAGATACGAACGGTCCTGGGCGACCGGTTACAGATTACGGGTGAGGGAGATTTCGAGATCCGTCATCTGCTCATTGATAGCCGGCAGTTAAAGGAGAACGGCGAATGGCGAATGGACGAGGTGCTCTTCTTCGCCATCAAGACCGAGAAGAACGACGGAGCGAAGTATATCCCTGAGTTGCAGGCCAAAGGCGTGCGGGCGTTTGTGATCCGCGATGCGATCCAGGCCCTGCAAGACCTTGCGGCGCATGTAAGGGAACAATTCAAGGGCACTGTGATCGGTATCACCGGTTCGAACGGCAAGACCGTGGTCAAAGAATGGCTCTACCAGTTGCTCAAAGATGACTATACCATCGTGCGGAGTCCGAAGTCATATAACTCCCAGATAGGGGTGCCGCTGAGCGTGTGGCAATTGTCCAACAGCGAAGCGGTCCAACAGTGTAACGGTCTTACAGCGAAGCGGTCTAACAGTCCGCAGGACGGTCAGGCAAAGCCGCTGCTTTGCCTATTCGAGGCAGGAATAAGCCAGCCGGGCGAGATGGAGAAATTGGAGCGCATCATTCGCCCCACCATCGGCGTGATCACCTATATCGGGCATGAACACGATGAGAACTTCGCATCGCTCGAGCAGAAGCGCGAGGAGAAGATGAAGCTCTTTGTGCACTCCCAGACCGTCATCGAAGATCCTACGCACCAAAATGTACGAACATGCGCGGCGGTGCTGCGGGCCTTGGGTTATGACGAGGAGACGATCGCCAGTCGGATTCTGCAGCAGACGCACGAGACCGTGCTCAAGGTCAATCTCTCGGCGCTCGTGGATAATGTGCGCTATTTCCGGTCCAAGCTCAAACCGACCACCAAGCTCACCTGTATGGTGAAGGCCTTTGCCTACGGTGCGGGTAGCGTGGAGGTGAGCAAAGCCTTGCAGGCTTCGGGACTCGTGGATTATCTGGCAGTAGCCGTCGCCGATGAGGGCGTAGAGCTGCGTCGCGCGGGCATCACGCTGCCTATCATCATCATGGATCCCGAAGTGGCGGCGATGGATCTGATCCTCGAGAATAACCTTGAACCCAATGTCTATTCCCATCAGTCCCTCAAGACCGTCATCGCGGCGGCGGAAGCCAAGGGATTGGAGCATGTGCCGGTTCATATCAAGATCGATTCGGGCATGCACCGACTCGGTTTTTACAAGGAAGACATGCCTTGGCTCATTGATCGCCTGACCCATCAGAAAGCAGTGCGCGTCGCCTCTGTCTTCTCGCATCTCGCAGGTTCGGACGAGGCGCAGTTTGATGACTTCACCTTAGGTCAGATCAAGTATTTCGACAGCTGCGCCGAGGAACTCAAAGCCGGTCTCGACTATCCGATCCTCAAGCATATTCTGAACTCGGCGGGAATAGAGCGGTTCAGCGTTTACCAGTTCGACATGTGCCGTCTCGGTATCGGTCTCTACGGTTTCTCGTTCGTGGGTGCGAAGTTGCGCAATGTCTGCACGCTGGAGACCACCATCCTGTCTGTCAAGACCGTCAAAGCCGGTGAGACCATCGGTTACGGCCGGCATACAACGCTCAAAGAAGACCGTACGATCGCCGTCATCCCGATCGGCTATGCAGACGGTTTCGACCGGCGTTTCTCGAACTACGGCGGTGAGGTCTGGGTGCGCGGCAAACGTTGTCCGGTGGTCGGTAATGTGTGCATGGATCAGGCTATGATAGACGTCACCGGCGCCGATGCCCGACCCGGCGACATCGCAGAGGTCTTCGGCGAACATATGCCGCTCGAGGAACTTGCCGACAAACTCGGCACGATCACCTACGAGATCCTCACTTCCGTCTCCCGCCGCGTCCAACGGGTGTATTACTACGAGTAAAATTTACTCATTATGGTACATGATTTATATATCTTGATGATCACGGCAGGCATTGTGAGTCTGCTATTCAAGTTGTTGAAGCAGCCGGTAGTATTAGGATATATCGTAGCCGGCGTATTGGTCGGTCCGAACCTGCTCGGCGAGAATCTGGTTAATCATGAGAACGTCGAAGCCTGGGGTAATATCGGCGTGCTGTTCGTGCTGTTCTGTATTGGTCTGGAGTTCCGGCTTAAGAACCTCTTCCAGAGCGGTAAAGTGGCGCTCGTCGGTGCCGCAACCATCATCATCGGCATGCTGGTTTTGGGTTACGGCGTGGGACGCTTTGCGTTGTTGGATAACATGAACTCGCTCTTTCTCGCAGCGATGCTCTGTATGTCCAGTACCACCATTGTGATGAAAGCGGTGGAAGAAGCGGGGCTAAGCAAAGCACGGTTCGTCAAAGGAGCCACGAGTATCCTCATCTTCGAAGACATTGTGGCTGTCGTGCTCTTGGTGCTGCTCTCCAGTATTGCGGTCAAGAACAGCTTCGAAGGCATAGAACTAATCAAGAAAGTAGGCGTGCTGGCTGTCACGCTGGTCGTTTGGTTCGTAGTGGGAATACTGATCATCCCGACGCTGCTCCGCAAAGTTCGTCCGTACCTCAATGACGAGACGCTGATCATCCTTGCGCTCGGTTTATGCTTGGGTATGGTGCTTACCGCCGAAGAAGCAGGATTCAGTAGTGCTCTCGGCGCGTTCGTGATGGGTATGGTGCTGGCGGAGACGCTGGAGTCGCATCGTATCGAGAAACTCATGGCGCCGCTCAAGAACGTCTTCGCCGCTATCTTCTTCGTCTCTGTAGGTATGATGATCAACCCCTCGTCGCTGATCGAGTTCTGGCCGTCGATCGTCTTCGTTTCCATCGTCATCATCATCGGTATGATCACCTTCGGTACGCTCGGTTGTTGGTGGGGTGGAGAGACCTTCAAGGACGCTATGCTGACCGGCTTCTCTTTCGTGCAGATCGGTGAGTTCTCCTTCATCATCGCCTCCTTAGGAAGCAAACTCGGGGTTACTGATCCTGCCATCTATCCTATCATCGTGGCGGCGAGTGTGCTCACCACTTTCCTCACGCCATATATCATGAAGGCTACTGTGCCCTGTTATAACTTCCTCTACAAACATGCTTCGCCGCGTCTGCGTGCCAAGATTGACGAACGGGAACAAAAAGTAGCGGAGTCAGAGAAAGGGGAAGTGGCAAAGGTGAAAGGCAACGGAAAGCAGAAAATGGAAAAGGTACGTCATGCCTTGCGCAAGACCATCATCACCAAACGGGTGGTCGATCTATTCCTGACCAACATGAGCGAAAACGATCAAGTAGCCGAAAGTCAAACACCCAAAGAGGGAAGCAAAGATGAATAGAATGTTTGCATTGATGGCATCGGTAGTGCTATGTGCCGCTGCGGTAATGGCACAAACAGAGTCGCAGCCTGCGGACAGCACGGCTGTCGAGACGCCGAAAGTGGAGATCCCGGTGTGGAAGCAGAAGTTGTACTATGGCTATACCTTCGACATCTATTACCATCATGACTCCCGCTCGAACCGCAAGGAGAACGGATGGTCGTTCGCTTTCGGGCCGGAGATAGGATGGCGCTTGACGGAGCGTATCCATCTGGGTATGCGTCTAGGCGGCAGTTATGCCAATGAGGTCACGGAGTACAAGATGGAGTTTATTGATACCACGTACTCGACCGACCTGCGTATTCATCATGGCACATGGGAGGTGGCTCCTTATGTGCGCTATCGGATGAAGACCCTCTTTGACGGCAAAGTGGGTATCTGGTTGGAGACGCACCTCTACGTCGGAATGGATTTTCCGCACGTGACGGATGGTATCATAAGGGGTACGGACTATGACGGACTTAAGCATAGCATCACGTACGGTTTTCAAGTCTCGCCGGTCATTACTTACCAGTTCAACAAAAAGAGCACTTTCCAGATCTTCTTCTCCATCCTCAGCCTCGGTTATAGCGGTACGACCTACTGCTATCGTGATCCGCTGACCGGACATCGACACAAAGAGTACACCAACGATGTACTGATTTTCTCGGGTAAGTTGCGTAACATGCTTGCCAGCCATTTTACCGCCGGTTTGTACGGCTTACGTTTTGGTGTACAGAAGAGTTTCTAATTGAGCAAACGTAGTCTCATATGGAAGATCCCGACCGCCTTGATAGGTATTCTGTTAGGACTGGTCTTGTTGTTGCTCGCCGGGTTGTCCTGCGTGCTCTATGTCTCTTCTCTCCGCACGGCAGTGCTGAACAAGAGCGTCGTGCTTGCCAATGAGAAGACCGGCTATGACATCGATCTTCAACGGCTCCACCTCTCGCCTTTTCACCATTCGCCGCTGCTCCTCTATCGCGCCTATAAAGGCGAAGCGGATCTGCCTATAGAAATTCAGATAGACAGTCTCTTTATCGGTCATCGCGGACAGGATACGCTATTGTACGCGCACGCCTTGCGCTTGCGGGGAGAAATCCTCACTTCTCACAGTGCCAACGGTCTCGCAGACGCAGCCGATCTCACATCTATTCCGATCATCATCAACGACTTGCAATTGGAATCTGCCACTTTCCATTCCGACACGCTCATAGCAACCGTAGGCATCGATGTGATAGCAGCGCACTTGGAACTGTCCAGCCCCGGGATCCTGATAGCGCAAGGCAAATACCCGCTGGACCGTTTGCGCTTGGAGGACGCTTATGTCGGCATCGACATCCGGGATACCCCTCCGGACACTACAGCCAAGGACACTACGCCGCTGCTCATGGCATATGACGTGACGGACGGAATATTACGTAATGTACATTTCCGGCTCACCCCGCTCGGCATGGATATCCAAGCCGGCTATCTGGCAACGAACGTGCTGGCGGATGTAGGCGGCTCGGTCTATGACGCGCGACGCCTGGATGCCGGCAATGCGACTTTCGAACTCGGTAAACTATACCTGCCTTTCGACACGCTCTACGGCGAAGCGCTGACGGACTTGGCGCACTCCATGATCACGAGTAACGACCTTCATGCCCGTTCACAGGAGTGGGGTGCTCAACTGGATCTGCAAGCGGTGGCATTGAACCTGCAAACTATGCAGGTGGACGTGACCGGAGATGCTGACTATAAGGGCAACCAAGCCAGCATGCAAGCGGCTTATAACATCAACTCTGAGACCTATGATGCCACGGTGCATGTGGATCGCGTCAACCTCTCGCCTTTTGCGCCTGACCTTCCTCCCGTCACTCTCGTCGGTGACATAGAAGCCCGCGGTCAAGGTATCGACATCAAGCGGCCCTTGGTCTCCCGCGTCAAATTGCATCTCGACCAAGCGCAATACGATGCGTACAACCTGTCCCACACATCTTTTGAAGGGGCAACCGACAGCGTCACCTCTCTTGCGCTCACCATGCCCGGTCTCCAAGCCGAAGTGCGCTCTCCTATGCCGCTCTTCACGTTCCTTGACCGGCTGCCTCCGCTCGTGAATGCAGTCAGTGACTCCGCTCTGCTGAGTGCCCTCACCTCGCTGCAGGACCTCACGGTGCTTGACACCATCCGTGCACGCATCCCGGCTATCGGGGTGGACATAGCGTTACGCAAAGGTAGTCCGGTACAAGCCCTCATCGACAGCACCGGCTTGGACTTCAACGAACTGGCACTGTCCCTCCGCTCCGATTCGTCGGAGACGAACATCCGCCTCTCACCTTTCGCCTTTAACCTTTCCCCTCTCCGCTTGCCGACCATACAGGCAGCAGCGGACATCACGATGACCGAAGGGCGTACGGATGCTTCGCTCACTGCTGACACGCGTCTTACCGACGGTGCGATGAGTTTCTACGACCTCTGTACCGATGCTGCGCTGAGGCTGGATCTGGCGCGGGAAGGAAAGACCTTGCAGGGTACCGGACGCCTCACGCTCGACAGCCTCTCTTATGCCAACAAGGACTTGGGCAACCGGAGGATCGATATGCGTCTATCCCCTTCGCAGCACTACGCTAATGCCCTGCGTGCGGATGTACAACCGGAGGACATCCCCTTGGATATAGTGGACGCCTTTGTTACCCTCACGGATATAGACATCCAAGGTGCGGTACGGGCATCTGCCTCGGTGGACGGACTGCCTCATCAGACGGATATCTCTGCCGAAGTGCAACCGCTCGGTGTGGCTGCCGAATATAAACCCTATAAGGTAGGTTTCCGTTTGGGCGAGACACCTATCGTCATGCGTCATAACCATGTGGACCTCAACGGACTGCCAGTCTATGGGGTCGATAGCACTTTCATTGCCCTCACCGGTGGTATGGACCTCGATAGCATGCAACTCGACATCACGCTTTCTGCGGATAGTTTTGCACCGGCTAAACTGATCCCGAACGGTCCTTTCCCAGTCTATGGCGACTTGGCAACCGACATCCGGGGACGTGTCACCGGCTCCTTGGACAGCATCGTCGCCGACGTGGATATAACCGTCTTGCCTACCACCGACCTCACGTATCCTATTGATAAGAAGAACCTCGCGCAAGTCAAACCGCACGGTACGGTCGGCGTTCACTATCAAATGACCCATGACCCGTCACCAATCACCGATCCTCTCACTCTGGACGGTCAGATCAATGTTGATGACGGGATCATCCGATATTCCCCCAAAGCCTATCCGATGATGCCTTTCCATGTGGACTCCGGCAGTCATGTCGCATTCCAAGGACCGCTCGGACAGACGCTGATCGACGTGTCTGCTTCGCAGAAGGTCAAAGCCGACGTGGAGTCAAACGATGAAGAGACCCGACGGGTCGATTTCACGACCGGCGTGAGGGTCAAAGGCGAACTTGACTCGATAGGACTGCAGAGTATCGGTTTTTTCCTCGAAGCACCCGATGACGAGACGATCACCCATGAACTCGCCTCTTTGGATGAAGAGACGCGCGAAGGACTGGCGGCAACGCTGCTGGCAACGGGTATGTACGTGGGCGAGAGTAATGTGGCGGCGCAACGGGAAGGATACGCCCTCTCCTCGATCATCAATAGTCGTATCAACGCTTCCTTGGCGAACTCCAAAGCCGGAAAGGTGGTCGATATAGATGTCAGTAGCGGACAGAGTACGCACGCGTCCGGCAAGACCAACGACATGAATATATCCGTCAGCAAGTCTTTCCTCGATAATAAACTGCGTATCACACTCGGTACGACCCTCACGGACAACCCCGAGGTCAACCAAGCCAGCGGCTTGCTTACCAACTTCACGGCGGATTATAAACTGAACAAAGACGGTTCCGTCCTCTTGCGTCTTTTCTCGCAGCGGGATTATAACAACGTCCTCGAAGGCGAACTCTATAAGTCCGGTATCGGTGTCCGTGCTGTCAAAGAGTGGAAAGAGAAATACGGTCTCACAGCCGATGCCGGAACCGCCTATCGTTCGAACAACAGTATAGGTCCCGATCTGACGCTCAAATCGACCATCAAGAATGTCTTCGGACGCGGGGAAGTGTTCACCCTCAAGGGCAACGGTGCCTATTACTGGGCACTGCGCAACAGACACCCGGGGGATCCCAAGAAAACCGATACCTATAAGTTAGGCGTCAACGCGTCCCTCATCTTCCCCTATCTCCATTGGACAGGTAAGAACAATCCTGACGGCGATACCCGTTACATGCTCGGCTATCAGTATGAGAACATCGCCGGCGGGTACGGTGTACACAAACTGTCCGGTTCATTCACCTATTTCATCCGCTCGCCTTTTAATCCCTATATCACCCACGCTTTTACGCCTTTCTCCCTCTCCATCGTCTTCATGAAAGCCGAAACGGATAGTCTCCTGGATAAAGCGGCGGAGTATCCGCAACTCATCAAGGTCATCGCCGGAAACGAGTTTGTTCCTTCCGTCAGTTATGACTTCATCTACGATGACTACCGCGCCAAACGGGTCGTTAACACCTTCCTCAACCTCGGCGTCAAGGAGTCCGGCAACCTCATCAATACGATAGCCAAAGCGTTCGGCAAGTCCCCCTGTGACCAGTTCGTCAAACTCTCTGCCGAACTGCGCAACAGGTTCAATATCACCGACAAGGTCTCTATCGCCACACGACTCTTTGCCGGGGCGAATATTCCCCTTGGAAAAGCGCTCTATGCGCCGCTCTCCGAGTCTTTCTATACCGGCGGACCGAACAGCCTCCGAGCCGCTTCACCCTACGCGTACGGACCCGGTAACTTCTATTCCGCCAAGTATAACCAGAACTTCTTCCATGCCGGCGATCTCAAACTCGAAGCGAATTTCGAACTGCGCTTCCCCATCGTCTGGAAACTCTATGGAGCGGCTTTCTTGGATGCAGGAAACGTCTGGAACTGGTATTCGACCGTTGAACTCTTCAAAGCCGCCGGATACGAAGACTATCTCGAACGGCTGGAGATACCGGAAACACTCTACGACGGCATCATCCATAACCCCGAGTTCGCCAAACAGATCGCGCTCGGAACAGGTGCAGGTCTCAGACTCGACATCGACGGACTCGTTGTCCGGCTGGATATAGGTGTCGGTATCCATGCACCCTATCAGACTTTCCACTACGATAAGAAAGGTAAACCCGATACGACACGACCCATCCGCTCTTATTTCAACATCCCCTCTGCCCTTGATGCCCTTCGTATCAACTTCGGCATAGGCTATCCGTTCTAAAAACTTGGCTGGAATTCGGTTTTATACCCGCTCGGCGTAGAAGAGCGTAGGCTTGCCGGCAACGCGACAGCCGATCACAAAATCTGTACCTCCATCCCGGAGGCGCAGTTTTTTCTTGAGTTGTTCAGGAGTGAGAGGATAGTTGCGACAAAGCACATTTGCCTGTTTTAGATCTTGTTTTTCTACAATTTTCCACACTCTGCCGGGGAAATCGGGCACGAATGTATCCGAACTATAGAGATGGGTGTTCACATCTAATTTATGCAGTCCAAATCGCTGTGCGGTTAGTTTATATGCGCCGGCCTTTAATATCGCTGCAGAGGGCTCGTAGAGGTAAAGACCGGCTTCGCCTGTAGGACCGTTACACTGTAAGACCGGCTTCGCCTGTAAGACCGCTTCGCTGCAGGACTCTTCTTCGCGGGTAAATACGAAAGCTTGGTCCTTTTTATCGAGATCGATGGCTGTGATCTTGCCGGAACCACCACTAAGAAGGAGTACTTCCTTGACTTCGTTTTTTATTGCCACAATATGTATGTCCCATGTCACTTGTGAGAGGCTTGTGATCGCTTGTGTCAACTCCAACATAGGGGATAACTTGATCATCAGACGCTTGCCATGCACGAGCAGAGTAGGTAACAACTCCACCACATTCGGTGTACAATCCTCCAAACGAAAGACCTTACCGCCATGCGAGTCGCGACGGGCAGGATCAAGGAATATGAGATCATATTCCGATTGACGATTAGACGATTGACGATTTACGATTTGGTTTTTTGTCAGAAACTCCTCGGCAGAGGTGTTATAAATCGCGATAGGTTTGCCGGTGAAGTTATGAGTCGCTATGCGGCATAGTTCAGCGTTTTGTTCGACATAGTCGGTGTGTGCAAAGGATTCGCTTAAGAAATAGGTATCGACTCCGTAGCCGCCGGTGATATCGACCATCTTTTCTCCGCTAACAAGACTCGCTTTATAGCGTGCCGCGAGTTCGGAGGAACACTGTTCGCAGCTGAGGCGGACGGGATACCACCAGTCGGGGATAGCGGCAAAGGTGGGCAGTTTTTCCGCTGTCCGTTCGCGTCCCTCAACCTGTTGGAGAAACCAACGCCATTCGTCGTCGCTGAGGTGCTTGTATTTAGCGCGCTGAAGTGCTAAGTCGGCTACCTGCATAGTAATAAGCCAAGATTTCTTCGTATTTGTATCCTTCGGAGGCCATGACGGCTGCTCCTATCTGGCACAGTCCGGCACCATGACCCCAGCCATGACCGTTTAATGTCCAAACACCGTTTTCGTGCGAGACTTCGAACCAGGAACTATAGAGACAAGATTTAGATAGCCAAAGACGGATCTTCAACTCTTTGCCGATGAGCTCGGTGTGTTGGGTGCCTACGATACGCAAACTATCTATTCGTCCGCTTGCACCGCGATGAAGGGGTTCTAAGGCCTCTATATGTCCGAAATCGATGCCGGACTTCTCGGCGATGATAGCATCTAACTCTTCATCTGTGTATTTTACCGTCCAATCCCGGAAGTCCTTGGTCTCTTGGTCGTAGTCATTGAGTACCAACCGCAAGATTTTGGGCGAAGGGGATTTGCAAAAATCGCATTGCACGGACTGAATATAGGGCACATTGATATCTTCCCAGCAGGTTCGCCAGATCTCGGTGCGGCCGCCGCAACACTTGTAGTAGCGGCAGTCGCAGATCTCATCATTGTACATAAGAACTTGGCCTGCAGTTGCCCGAACGGCTTCGATAGCTCGCTCATTCATTCGGCGGAGTCCCTCATAGCGCTGACAATGGTCATCGGCACAGACGTGATAGCCCTCATGATTCGGTTTTTGCATGGCCCGAATGGCCCAGGAACGACTGATCACGGCATGTGCTTTGAGCAGTTCCATCGGACTATTGGCGTTCATCTCCGATGAGATGACCGAACAAAGATAGTCCTCGAGGTCGATGGTGTTGATGGCTGTTTGAGTGCCGTCGGCGTTGTCGCGAATCTCGAGTTGGCCGGCGAACTCCTGGTCTTCATGGCGGTCCCAATGAAAACCAATACCGATTCGCACGTTCTTGAGAATGAACGTGTTAGCGCGCTGCTCAAACTCGATATGCGGCGCAGTGAGAATACCTACTTTAATCTGGCGAGAAGCTCCCATGTACGCAGCCGATCTTTGTACCAGTTATTGCGGTTCATAGCGACGATGTCGCAGTTAGCGTCGGAGTTGTCTTCCCAGCGGCGGCAGTTATAGACGACGTCATAGATTCGGCCGATGGGATAGTCGCGCGAGATACGCAGGCCGACGGCATAGTCTTCGCCGTACTTGGTCGTCGGGTAGTTGATCGTGCGAAGGAGCGGTACATAGAAGCCGCGCGGCGCACCGAGACCGTTAATACGGAGCGCATTGTTACGACCGTTGTCGTCGGTCCATTCGCGATGGTCGATCACGCCCGGCGGAAGGATCTCGCCTGCCATGTTCGTCAACTGATACGTTCCTATAACCATGCCGTAACGGGGAGCCGCATGGATATCTTGCTCCGGTTCTAAACCGGCGAAGGCGTCAATGAACTTCTGCACGGTGGTCTCATCGAAATAGGTGTCGTCGGAGTCGAGTTGGATGGCGTACTTGCCGCAACGCGGGTCGTGAATGGCGACGTTCCAGTTGCCGCCTATCGCGTGCCAAGTGGGGTCTTGATGAATGACAATCAATTTGTCATTTGACATTTGTAATTTGTCAATTATTTCCGCGGTCCCATCGGTAGAGTTATCATCGACCACGATGACATTGAAGGAATAGCCGTCACGCACTTTCTGTGCAAGCGCGCTATGGATGGCGTCTGCGATCGTGCGGGCACGATTCTTACAAGGAATGATGACGGATGCGGTTACGGGGTATGGGTTACGGGTTACGGGAAGGGGTTTGTATTCTCCCGGTTTGAGGTAAGCACCGATCCGTTTGAGGTGCGCCGTCACGCAAGCCTCCATTTCGATCTGTACGGCACGATTGCGCGGGTCGACATAGTCGAAGAGTTTCTCTCCGGACTTGCGGGTGTCGGTTTCTACTTCGTAGTATAAATATTCGGGTATATGAGTTAAAGTACAAAGTGACGATGTACAATGTACAAAGGAGTTTTGACTTGCCCTTAATCGCAAGTCATAGAGTCCGGCGAATTCGTACTCCGTGTTCATTTGTGCAACGATGTCTTTGAGTTTCTTCGTATCCCAGAGCAGAACCGCTCCGAAGTCAAAATCATCCCGCAATGCACCTATCTGATAGTCAATCACCGGCGCTTCGGTAACAACATCGTTGATCTTGGCGAAATGATCGGCATAGACCATCGTCGCGCCGGACATCTCCAGCACTTGTATCATTCGTTCCTGCCCCAGATAGACCCATTCGATCCCGGGTTTGAGACAGATCATCGTGTACGGCGCTGAGGCTTTTGCAGCGATCTCGCGAATTGCTTTGGTCGAGCATACTCTGCCCGGTAAATAGAAAGTATCAATCATTCGGTAGTAGGTTTTATTACATCTTTGTGATATTCTTTGAGGCCCTCGATCGGATCTTTGAGGATGGTGCCAAGGGGTAGGTGCTCCGCTTTCATGGCTTCTTCGAGGATGGGGCGGTAGTAGTACGCAATTGAACCCACGAAGCCGATCGGTTGGTCAGTCTTGTACTGCACCAGATTGCGGCGAATGAACTGCACGAAATGGTCGTACACCAGGTCATGGATCCGTCGGTCCCCGATATGATCCGCGCAGAACTTGGATAGTTTGGCCAGGAAACGGTTGGGGAAGGGTTGCCGATAGACATTCTCAATGATATCCGCCATGCTTGTCTCTTGCTCTGCAAAGAACGCTTCTTTGAGGTCCTCGCCCAGTTGATTTTTGAGCAGATCGCCTACGAGACGTTTGCCGAGGACGGCTGCCGAACCTTCATCGCCCAGGACATAGCCCAGCGAAGGTACGCACCAATCGATCGCTTCGCCGTTGTAGAAACAGCTGCCGGATCCCGTTCCTAAGATACAGGCTACGCCTGCCTCACGACCGAGCAGACCGCGTGCAGCACCGAGCATGTCGGACTCTACATGCACTTCGGCTTTTTTGAAAACCCCTTCCAGGGCCTTCTGCACGAACACTTTCTTCTCGGGCGTACACCCTGCTCCGTAGAAGAACACATGCGTGAGCGTGCCTGCCCACAAGAGCGGCGCGATCTGCGGAAGAAGTTGGTTACTGATGCTGTTCTGCATCGCGATAGTAGTCTGAAAAAGCGGGTTGATACCGTCGGTAAACACATCCGAACATTGACCGCTGGCGGTGACCAGACACCAGTGCACTTTGGTACTTCCGCTATCTGCAATAAGGATCATAGACGTAAATTTTTCGCAAAATTACTGCTTTTTTCGCAAATATCCAAAAAAAATGGGCGAAATATTTGCATAATTCAAAAAAAAGCAGTAATTTTGCAGCGTGAATTGAGTGAGAGGGTTGAAAAACCTTCTCACTTTTATATAAAAAACTATGTTACAAGACGAATTAAGACAGTGGATTGAAGAGTACCTGAAAGGTACGGAGTATGAGTTGATCACGCTGAATGTGTCGGCGGGTAATGACATTTTGGTAGAGGTGGACCGCCTCGCAGGAGTGGATGTGGATTTCTGTGCAAGTCTCAACCACTATTTGGTTGAGAAGCTCGATGCTGTAGAGCCGGATTACTCCCTTGAAGTGGGCTCTGTCAGCCTCACCGATCCTTTTAAGACCAAGATGCAATATGAGAAGAATTTGGGCCATGATGTGGAGGTGCTCGTAGAGGGAAAGAAACTGCGCGGCCAGTTGGTGAGCGTAGATGAAGAGACCTTCTCCGTCGATATAGAGGAGAAAGTGGCTGTCGAGGGCAAAAAGCGCAAAGAGACGCAGATCGTGACCCGTACCTGGCGTTACGATGAACCCAAGTACGTAAAGTACGACCTTAGGTTCTAATTGAAAATTGATAATTGAAAATTAATATAAGCAAAAATGGCAAGTGTAAAAAACCCTGAAACAATCAATTTGATTGAGATCTTCTCGGAGTTCAAGGACTTCAAGAGAATTGACAAACAGACCTTCATCAATGTGTTGGAGGACTCGTTCCGCAACGTGATCGCGAAGATGTACGGCACCGATGCGAACTACGATGTGATCATCAACCCGGATAAGGGTGACCTCGAGATCTATCGTAACCGTCTGGTGATGGAGGATGACGACGTAGCGAATCCCGAGACCCAGATCTCGCTGAGCGAGGCACGTGAGACGGACCCCGAGATCGAGGTAGGTGAGGACTTCACGGACAAGGTAGAGATGCAGTCCTTCGGACGTCGTATGATCCTGAACCTGCGTCAGACCCTGGCATCGAAGATCCTGGAGTTGCAGAAAGAGAACCTGTACCTCAAGTACTCGGAGATGGTAGGCCAGATCGTGACCGGCGAGCTCTATCAGGTTTGGAAGAAAGAGATGTTGCTGCTCGACGAAGAGGGCAACGAGATGTATATGCCGAAGCAGAACCAGATCCCGACCGATTTCTACCGCAAGGGAGAGATGGTACGCGCCGTGGTGATCCAGGTGGATAATAAGAACCAGAACCCGAAGATCATCCTCAGTCGTACGAGTCCGTTGTTCCTGCAGCGCCTCTTCGAGCAGGAAGTGCCGGAAGTGAAGGAAGGCCTGATCGCCATCAAGAAGATCGCCCGTATCCCCGGTGAGCGTGCGAAAGTGGCTGTGGAGACCTTCGACGACCGTATCGATCCGGTAGGTGCTTGTGTAGGTGTGAAGGGTGCCCGTATCCACGGTATCGTGCGCGAGTTGCGCAATGAGAACATCGATGTGATCAACTATACCTCGAATACCAACCTCTATATCCAGCGTGCATTGGCGCCGGCGAAGATCTCGTCCATGGAGATCGATGAGGAGAACAAGAGTGCAAAAGTATATCTGCAGCCCGAAGAGGTCAGCCTCGCGATCGGTAAGGGCGGATACAACATCAAGTTGGCGTCTATGTTGACCGGTTACGAGATCGATGTATACCGCGAGATGAACGAGCAAGACCTCGACGATATCTATCTGGACGAGTTCAACGACGAGATTGATCAGTGGGTACTCGATGCCTTCAAGGCTGTCGGCTACGATACTGCCAAGGATGTGCTCGCTGCAGGTAAGGAGAAATTGCTCGAACAGACGGATCTCGAGGAAGAGACCATCGACGAGGTGCTTTCTATCCTCAAAGCCGAGTTCGAAAACGATTGACGATTGGACGATTGACGATTGGACGAATGATTGTCCAATTGAGTTAATTGAACTATTGTCCGCGTAAATCGTAAAATTTAATAAATCGTTAAATAAATCGTAAAATCGTAAATCGTTAAATCGTAAATCAAGTTATGGCAATAAAGTTAATTAAAGCATGTAAAGAATTAAATATAGGTATGGCTACGCTTACCGCTTGGTGCGATAAGAACGGCCATGCCGTAGAGTCGGATCCGAACTTCCGTATCTCCGACGACCTCTATCTGCTGCTGGCCAAAGAATTCAACAAAGATATGGCCGTGAAGATCGAAGCCGATCGTATCGCGGCAGAGCGTGCAGCTCGTGAAGAGGCGGAGCAGGCAGCTAAGGAAGAGGCCAAGCGTGCCAAAGAAGCTGAAGAAGCAGCTCGTCTGGCTGCGGAAGAGGCCAAGCGGGAAGCAGCCCGTGTAGCGGCGCAGCGTGCGGCAGAAGAGGCTGAGAAAGCCCGTCTGGAAGCAGAGAAAGCGAAAGCCGAGGCAGCGAAGAGCGAAGAGCCGAAAGCGGAGCCCAAAGAAGAGCCCAAAGAAGAGCCGGCTCCCCAAGCTGCGCCGGAGAAACCCAAACAGGAGATCTTCTCGCTCGGTAAACCCGAGTTGAAGAATGCGCCGAAGGTGCTGGGTAAGATCGACCTCGACTCCATTGATACCTCTACGCGTCCTGCCAAGAAAACCAAAGAGCAGAAGCGCAAAGAGCGCGAGGAGCGTCAGCAGGCACAGCAGGCACAACAGCAGGCAGCTGCCGAGAAACGCAAACGCGAACGTATTAAGGGTGCAGCCAAAGTTGATCCGAACGACAAGCGTAACCAGCAGGGTAAGAACAAGAATAAGAGCAACAAGCCCCGTGAGGCTACGCAGGAAGAGGTCGATAAGGCGCTGAAAGAGACGCTCAATCGCCTGCAGCAGAAGCAGAATAAATCCAATACGTCCAAGTACAAACGCGAACGTCGTGAGCTCGAGCGCGAGAAGCACGAGATGGAGATCATGGAGGCTCAGGAGCAATCCAAAGTGCTCAAACTGACCGAGTTCGTGACCGCCAATGACTTGGCTGTGATGATGAACGTGCCGGTGAATAAGATCATCGGAACCTGTATGTCGCTCGGTTTGTTTGTATCCATCAACCAGCGTCTCGATGCCGAGACGATCAACCTCGTAGCCGAAGAGTTCGGTTTCTCGACAGAGTACGTATCGGCCAAGGTAGTGGAAGAGATCAATGCCGACGAGGTGATCAACGATGAGGATATGGAGCCGCGTTGCCCGATCATCACGGTGATGGGACACGTCGATCACGGTAAGACCTCCTTGTTGGATCATATTCGTAATGCGAACGTCATCGCCGGTGAGGCGGGTGGTATCACCCAGCATATCGGTGCGTATAACGTCAAGCTCAAGAACGGCCAGCATATCACCTTCCTCGATACCCCGGGTCACGCGGCTTTCACCGCCATGCGTGCACGTGGTGCGAAAGTGACGGATATCGCCATCATCATCATCGCGGCCGACGATGCGGTCATGCCGCAGACGATCGAGGCGATCAACCATGCCCAGGCGGCCGGTGTGCCGATGGTCTTTGCGATCAACAAGGTTGATAAGCCCGGCGCGAATCCCGATAAGATCCGTGAGCAGCTCAGTAACATGAACATCCTCGTCGAGGACTGGGGTGGTAAATACCAGTGCCAGGAGATATCGGCCAAGAAAGGAACGGGCGTGTATGAGCTGCTGGAGAAAGTGTTGCTGGAAGCAGAGCTGCTCGACCTCAAGGCCAACCCCAAACGTCGTGCGAAGGGTTCGGTTATAGAGTCTTCGTTGGACAAGGGACGCGGTTATGTAGCTACGCTGCTCGTACAAGACGGAACCCTGCATATGGGCGACATCGTGCTGGCAGGTACGTTCCACGGTCGTATCAAAGCGATGTTCAATGAGCGTGGTCAGAAGATCACGGAGGTAAGACCGGGTGAGCCTTGTTCGATCCTCGGTCTGAACGGTGCTCCGCAGGCAGGTGACGAGTTCAACGTCATCCCGACTGAACAGGAGGCGCGTGACATTGCCAACAAACGTGAGCAGTTACAGCGCGAGCAGTCGATCCGCACCAAGAAACACGTGGGTCTCGAAGAGATCGGTCGTCGTCTGGCTATCGGAGACTTCAAGGAGCTCAACATCATCGTTAAGGCAGACGTGGACGGTTCCGTCGAGGCGATCAAAGACTCGCTCATCAAACTCTCCACGGAGAATATCCAAGTCAATGTCATCCACGGAGCCGTCGGTGCTATCTCCGACAGCGATGTCATGCTGGCTGCGGCTTCGGATGCTATCATCGTGGGCTTCAACGTGCGTCCTACCGGCACAGCCCGTCGTATGGCCGAGACCGAAGAAGTGGATATCCGTATCTACTCCATCATCTACGATGCCATCAACGAAGTCAAAGCCGCTATGGAAGGTATGTTGGCGCCGGAAGTCAAGGAAGAGATCACGGCAACTCTCGAGGTACTGCAGACCTTCCACATCTCCAAAGTGGGCACCATCGCCGGTTGTATCGTGCGTGAGGGTAAGATCAAACGCGGTAACAAAGTACGTGTCATCCGTGACGGTATCGTGATCAAGACTGTCGAACTGGCCTCCCTCAAGCATGTCAAGGACGACATCAAGGAAGCCGGTGTAAATACCGAGTGCGGTCTGAGCCTCAAGGCATATGACGACCTCAAAGAAGGCGATATGCTCGAAGCCTTCGAGGAGATCGAAGTAGCGAAGAGCCTTTAAAAGTTGAAAGTTTAAAGTTGAAAGTTGAGAGTTGAAAGAAGGGCACCCCGTTTGAGGTGCCCTGATTTTTTATATGCGCTCCATATTTTGTTGTTTGATCCAGCCTTCGTTATTTCCCACGCGGATGTTCGCCCATTCGCCTAAGGTCTCGCGGATCGTCACTTTGGTGCCCTCATGGAGAGTAAAGAGGTCCGTGCCCGAACGATCGGGGGAGGACTTGGCATTCACCACACCTTGCGTGATGATCGCCTCGTTGCGCAGCGTGTCGCGTTGGTGCAGCGAGTACGCGTTCAGTCCTGTGATCAGCGAGAAGAGGATGGCCAGCCATGCACAATGGAATGCTGTCTTGCGCATCCATGGTTCGCGTCCCAGCAGGAAAAGCAATAGTCCTACCAAACCTAAGATGAATAAACCGATCGACAGACTCAGCCACGTACGTTCGCGTAAGTTATTACGGATCGCGCGCGCCCACGAGGAAAGGAAGAAGTCCTGTTCCACGATATTATCCGTGATTCGGCTCTGCGCAAATGTCAGGTTGTACTGCGCATCCTTGTGGTTGGGATTCAGCCGCAAAGCCCGCTCGTAGTTGAGGATCGCCTTTGCCAACTCGCCTTGCTTGAAACAAGCGTTGCCTAAGTTATAATACAAGGTGGCATCTTCATTCTCCGCCAGCAAGGCTTCATATCCCGCAGCCGCCTCGGCATAACGCCCGTCCGCATATGCCGCATTCGCTTCATCAAACGATGTCTGAGCAAAACTCAGTGCACTAATCAATAATGTCGCTATAATGATATACTTTCTCATATTCTTTGATCTTCGAGATTATTAATCAAGTTCGTAGTTGCCTTGTACAGGTCATCCATCGCGTGGTCCGTACTCGGGGCATAGCGGGCAAACTCCGCCGTAGAGAGCACGTTTTTCACCTCTGTGATAAGGGTTTCGTTCACGCCTTTCTGCGTTAAGATAGACGCGATATTTTCCTTATTCAAATCTGCTGTAGGAATCGACAGACGGTCACTCAAATACGTCCATGCTGCCTTTTCTATCTCGGCATAGAAGGTGTTTTTATCATTCGCTTTGAGCGCAGCCGCTGCGGCTTTGAGACGTTTCTGCGCTACCTTATTCGCCCGCTTGTACCGCATCCGCGTCAGGTCCGATGCCTCCTTGATCTGCTTACGCAAGATGATAAGCAGGATCAGTGCGAGGATAGACGGAGCGGCGTACCATACCCAAATAAAGTCTGTATTCTGTATTCTGTATTCTGTATTCCCCTTCGGCGCTTTCACATCGATATACCGGATATCGGTACCCAGTTGCTTGATATCCTCTTTCTGCGCATAATAGACCGCTTCGCTGCCCTCCTCGGCGGAAGCCACTCCTCCCGTTTGTCGGGAGGACGTTCCGCGCTTTACGCGAATCGTATATTCGGGTGTGGAGAGCGTTTTGTAGGCTTTTTCATCGATATCGAAATAGCTGAACTTAACCGCAGGGATCGTATATTCTCCGGCGCTACGCGGGATAGCGAGGTACTCGATCGACTTGGTACCACTGACGCCCGAAGTGGTGGTCTTGAAGTTATTGGTCACTTTCGGGTCATAGGGTTCAAAGCCTTCCGGCCAGTCGATAGCCGGGGTCTTGATCAGTTTCATGTTTCCCGAACCTGCGATATCCAGTTTGATAGTCACCGCCTCGTTGGCTTGGATCTCCGTCTGACTGATGGAGGGGGTCATGGTGAATTTACCCACACCGCCCGAGAAACCGGCCGGTTTACCGCTTGGCAGGGCGGATACATGAATCGTCACGCCCGGCGCGGTGAGCATCTTCGTCACGTTGGTATAGGATCCGAAGAAATCATCGAAGATAGACCGCGGTTGGGTGCGAGTCTGCACACGCAGTACAGCTTCGAACTTAGCCGGATCGATCGCGATATCCCCCGAGTGCTGCGGATAGAGGATGGTGCGGTAGAGCACAGCGGTCTGGTAGTTACGTCCGTTATAGTGCTCCAATTCCGTCTGTATCTCGCCTTGCTCCAGATCTTGCTTGAGAAAACCTGTGAACTCGGGTAACTTCGTGTTGTTGGTCAGTTGCGCCACATCCACGTTCGCAAAATAGAGTTTGTACGACACCATCAGCGCTTCCTGCTCATGTACGCGCGTCTTGGTCGCAATCGTCCGCACGAAGAGGTTTTCGGACGAAGTACTTTGACTAGACGAACTAGGTTGACTAGAACTCCTAGACTGACTAGGCTGACTAGTAGAATTACTCTGATCCTCTTCCGGCAGTACTTGGATGCGTACGCCGTTGGACTGGATGTTCTCGCCGTCCACCTTCACCGTAGCCGGCCCGATCGTGAACGTACCTGCCTTCTGCGCCATAATCATGAAGGTGTAGGTCTGCTCAAAACTCGAGGTCCTGCGACCGTTCACGAACGAGGTACTGCTGCTGGTACTCGTGTACGGACCGGACAGCACATCGAAGTCCGTAAACTCCGGCGCACGCAGGTCTCTGCTTCGCTGATTCACCGTGTAGGTCAACTGGAAGGGCTTACCCACGATCACCTGTTTCGGTGCTTGTGCCGTAAAAACGACCTCATCTGCGTAAAGGGACAAAGTGACGAGGTACAATGTACAAAGTATGGATAGTATTCTTTTCATCTTTCAACTTTCATCTTTCAACTTTCATCACCATTCTTTTTCTACACGACGTTTCTTGCCTTGTTGCCGTTGGAGTTTCTCCTGCGTATCCTGTTCATCCTGCTCCAAAGCCTGCAAGATCTGTTCCGCCGTCTCTTGGTCCATCTGGTCTTCGTTCTGTTGCTCTTGCTGCTGTTGTTCCTGCTGCTGTTGCTGTTGTTCCTGCTGCTGTTGTTGCTGTTGCTGATCTTGTTTCTGGTCTTGGTTTTGCTGCTGCTGTTGCTGCTGCTGTTGCTGTTGCTGTTGCTGTTGCAACATCTCCATGGCCTTCACCAGATTATACCGCGTGTCATTATCTTTCGGATTCGCGCGCAAGGACTCCTGATAAGCTGCGACCGCCTTGTCGTACTGCTGTTGGGCAAAAGCGCAGTTGCCGATATTATGCATCGATTTGGCATAGCGTTCCTTGTCATCTTTCTTGTCCAGCATCTTGGCCGCGGTCTCAAACTCCGTTTGGGCATCCGCGTACTTGTCTTGCTTGAAGAGCGCATCGCCTAAGTTATAATGCGCCTCGTAGCCGTTCTTGTTCTTCTCCAGTCCGCGACGGTAATCCACTTCGGCCGCAGTGTAATCCTGCTTCTTGTAGTCGCGGTTTCCGCGCCGCACATCCCCAGCCTCGCGTTGCGCAAAGCCATTCATGCTGCATAGCAAAAGGAGAATGGTGAGTGCCCGGTGTTCTCCGAAAATATCCATCTTGGTGATTGATTTATTCTTACGATTGAAGATGAAATAGTCGATCACGAGCAGCAGCAATGCCAGCAAAGCAAAGGACTGGAACTGCTCGTTATAGTCCGTATAAACCTGCGTTTCAATCTCTTGGGTCGCCAGTTTGTTGAGTTCCTTCTGGATGGCTTTGGTGGCCGTATTGCTATTGTCGCAACGCACATAGATACCTCCTCCTGCTTGGGCGATCTCACGGCACATCTCTTCGTTTAGTTTGGAGACGACTACATTGCCGCTTCGATCCTTGCGGAAGGAGTTGGTGCCCGGCAGTGGGATAGGGGATCCTTCGGGTTTACCGATACCTACGACCAGCGTCTGTATCCCTTCTTCTTTGGCCCGTTTGGCAACTGCTACAGCATCATCTTCATGGTTCTCACCGTCGGTGATGAGGATGATCGCACGTGAAGCCTCGCTCTGTTCGCCAAAGCAGCGGATAGACGTACTCAGGGCCTGTCCGATCGCCGTTCCCTGCGTCTTGATGAGCTCGGGTTTGATCGAATTGAGAAACATCTTCGCCGATACATAGTCGCACGTGATCGGCAGTTGTACGAAAGCGTCTCCGGCAAACACCACCAGTCCCACTTTGTCGTTCACCATGCCGTCCATCAGTTTGGAGAGCATCTGTTTGGCGCGGTCCAAACGGTTTGGCGCCACATCTTCCGCCAACATCGAGTTGGAGATATCGAGCGCCACGATGGCTTCGATACCTTGCCGTTTCTCCGTGCGCTCGGATTGTCCGAACTGCGGTCTGGCAGCTGCGATGATGAGGAAAGCCAAGGCTACCATCACGATGCTGAACTTCACGGTCGGTCTTACCCGACTGGCATTCGGCATGAGTTGCTCCATCAACTCCGCGTCACCGAACGCCTCTAACTGGCGGCGTTTGCGGCGCGTATAGGCGATATAGGCTGCTACAAAAACGGGTATCACCGCTAACAGCCATAATAATTCTATATGTGCAAAACGAAACATATTAATTCGCGATCGTTCTAATTACAAAATAGCGTATCAGCACCTCGAGGATCAGGCAGATCAGGGCTGCCATCAGGAAAGGTGCGAAGTTCTCCGTGTGCTTGCTGTATTCACGAACTCGCAGTTTGGTTTTCTCCAACTGGTCGATCTGCTCGTAGATACGCTTCAGACTTCCGTTGTCCGTAGCTCGGAAATACTGCCCGCCGGTCGTTTCGGCGATACGGCGCAGTGTGCCTTCATCGAACTCCGAGTCCATCGTCACGTACTGGCGTCCCATCGGGGTGTTTACCGGTACACGCGTCTGTCCGTAACTGCCCACACCTACCGTATACACACGAATGCCGAAGGTCTTGGCGATCTCGGCCGCAGTCTGCGGATCAATGTCACCGCGGTTGTTAGAACCATCGGTAAGCAGGATCACCACTTTGCTCTTGGTCTCGCTGTCTTTCATGCGATTGACTGCATTGGCAAGGCCCAGACCGATAGTTGTACCGTCTTCGATCATGCCGTACTCCACGGATTTGAAGAGGTTGACCAGCACCGCGTGGTCCGTTGTCAGCGGACATTGGGTAAAACTCTCGCCGGCGAAGACTACCAGACCGATCTGGTCGTTCGGACGGGCAATGACGAAGTCCGAAGCTACGGCCTTAGCCGCCTCCAGACGGTTGGGCTTGAGGTCCTCGGCCAGCATGGTACCCGATATATCGAGCGCCATCATGATGTCGATACCTTCGGTGCTCTCCGATGACCAGCGGTTGGTTAACTGCGGTCTTGCCAAGGCCAAACTCAGCATCGTCACAACCGCTACACGCAGCACAAAGGGTACGTGCAGCATCCATATACGCCAACTCTTGGGTTGTGCCGCCAAGGTGGAGGTGTCGCTCACCTGCACACTCGCGTCGGACTTGTGCAACTCGTAGATATACCAGCCTACGATCGGCAGCAAGAGCAGCAATACTAATAAATATCCCGGATTAGCAAATGTCATGGCTTGTCTGTTTTACAAATTCATACGCGGTCGTTAAACTCTGTTCGTTCTCATCCGGCGTGGTGTGCCATTTGGCGAACTTGACCAGGTCGGCGAGTTGGAGCATCTTGCTCAGTTTGGCGAATAAGTCTTTATCTACCAGCGGTTTCATGGCCCGCAGGGTCTCGTCAGAGGTTTTCTCCGTGCTATGCACCTCAAAGCGACGACCGATATACTCGCGCACCACATCCGTTAAGTCCGTCTGGTATTCCTTGACCTTACCGTCTTTCCAGATCTTCTGTGCTTTGATCTCGTCCAGTTTTTCGAGCGCCACCTCTTCTGCCGGGCGCAATAACTCCGGTGCAATAGGTTCTTCTTCTGGTTGTCGGTTCTTCTCATACCATCGCCAGAGGTAATACCCGCCTACACCTGCACCGATCAGCGCCAATGCCAGCAGTATCCAGCGGATGATACCCCACCACCAGATCGGAGCACGCTCGATATCTTTGATATCGGTGATGGCAAGCGTCGTATCCACCTCAAAGGGTTGTACGATGTTCAGTGCCAGCGCTTCGGTCCAGAATGTGTCCTCGCCGCTGGTGACTGCAATCGGATCGATGGCAAAGAGCGAGTCCTTGAAACTGGTCAAGGTTAGGTACTGGTTCAATTGAATCCGCCCGTCGGAAAGTTTGACTGTATCCACGATGGTGCGGTCCACGATCTCGATACCATCCTGCAGTTGTTCTCCAAAAACCGGCATCTCCACCTGCTCGTTCGCGTCTTGCGTCACGCGTAGGTGCAGATCCGTCTGGTCGCCCAACATCAGGATCGTTGAGTCGATACTCGCACTCACTACTATCGCTAATAATAAACTCATCATTGTTTGAATAATCGCATTAAAGCTTTCACATAGTCTTCATCCGTGCGCAAGGAAATATTGTGTATCCCCGTCTTCGTATAGACGTTCTCCAATGACGCCTGCTGGTCACGCCAAGCTTGTGCATAAGCATTGCGCACGCTCGCCAGACCGGTATCCGCCCATACACGCTCTCCTGTCTCCGGATCGCGCACTTTCAGTAGTCCCACGTTCGGGATCTCTGCATCGCGGCGGTCGTAGATCTGAATGGCATTCAGGTCATGCTTGCGGGCCGCAATAACGATAGGCGGCACTTCACCTTTCTTCTCAGGTGTCGCGGTAAAAGCAGGATCCATCATGTCGCTTATCAGGAATGCCGCACAACGTCTTTTCTGCGCGTTCGTCAAGTACTGCAGCGCCGCGTTGATGTTCGTGCCGGTATGTTCGGGTTCGAAACTCAACAACTCGCGGATGATATGCAGCACGTGGCTCTTACCTTTCTTCGGCGGGATGAATTTTTCTACTTGGTCGGAAAAGAAGATCACACCCACTTTATCGTTGTTCTCGATCGTGGAGAAAGCGAGTGTTGCGGCTACTTCGGCCATCGTGTCCCGTTTCATCTGGCTCACCGTACCAAAGTTACGGCTGCCGCTGACATCGATGAGCAACATCACCGTCAACTCGCGTTCTTCCTCATAGACCTTGATGTACGGTCGGTTCATTCGCGCCGTCACATTCCAGTCTATCGATCGTACATCGTCGCCCGGCTGGTACTCGCGCACCTCGCTAAACGCCATACCACGGCCCTTGAACTGGCTGTGGTACTCGCCCGCGAAGATGTTCCGACTCAGACCGTGGGTCTTGATCTCGATCTTCCGAACTCTCTGTAATAGTTCTTCGCTAGTCATAATACTTTTAACTTTCAACTAGACGACTTCTCTCAACTCTCAACTCTCAACTCTCAACTATTAGGGTACCTGAACAGCGTTCAAAACCTCCGTAATAATATCCTCCGTCGTGATATTGTTTGCCTCTGCCTCGTATGTCAGGCCGATACGGTGACGCAGCACGTCGTAGCAAACGGCACGTACATCTTCCGGCGTCACGTAGCCTCTCCTATGAATAAACGCGTACGCGCGGGCTGCCTTCGCGAGGTTGATGGAAGCACGCGGACTACCGCCAAAGGCGATCATTTGCTTGAGATCCTCCAGACCGTACTCTTCCGGATTTCTCGTCGCAAACACGATATCCACGATGTATTTCTCGATCTTCTCGTCCAGATAAACCTCCTCCACGATCTTACGCGCCTTGATGATATCAGCGGTGCTCAAGATCGGCAGCACTTGTTTCTGCTCGCTGTTGATGTTCTGACGAATGATGGCCTGCTCCTCCTCTTTCTTCGGATAACCGATGACCACCTTCAGCATGAAACGGTCGGTCTGTGCTTCCGGAAGAGGGTAGGTACCTTCCTGTTCAATCGGGTTCTGGGTTGCCAAAACGAGGAACGGATCGTCCAGCTTAAAGGTCTGCTCACCGATCGTCACTTGACGTTCCTGCATGGCCTCCAGCAATGCACTCTGCACTTTCGCCGGTGCACGGTTGATCTCATCTGCCAGCACAAAATTAGCGAAGATAGGACCACGTTTGATCTTAAATTCTTCGCTTTTCTGACTGTAAATCTGCGTACCGAGCACGTCGGCAGGTAACAGATCCGGGGTAAACTGAATACGACTGAAATTAGCTTTAATCAAGTCACTCAAGGTCTTGATCGCCAAGGTCTTTGCCAAACCCGGCACACCTTCAAGCAGAATATGTCCGTCGCTCAGCAAACCGATCAACAGACTCTCTACTAGGTGCTTCTGACCTACAATCACTTGATTCATGCCTAACGTCAAGGCATCTACAAACGAACTCTCGCGCTCTACGCGCTCTTGCAATTCTCTGATATCCACTGGATTTTGCATAGTATAATAGTTTTATAAATTTGCTGAAATGTATCATGCAAAAACTATGCCAATCCTATATTTTTTATTAAAAAAATCACAAATCCTTGCGCACTTCAAAAAAAAGCAGTAATTTTGCGGTCGATTTTGATGATAAGTGAGTATGAAGCGGAAATGGCAAAATCGTTTGAATGTCCTTCTGGGCATCGTAAGTCTCTGGTTAGCAGGGTGTAGTTCGTCCAAGCAGACCGAGTATGTATTGATGTATGGTGTGCCTCCCGAGATCGTGAAATACGGTCCGCCTGAAACTATCGCGCTGTATGGCGTGCAGATGCCGGAGATTGATACGCTCGATCAGGATACCATCGTGCTGGAACAACCGCAGGACAAGGACCAAACGGCTGAATCGGCTCAATGAAACTGCGTCTGAAACTGGCCCTTTGGTTGGAGCGCTGGCGTCGGCAGAATCTCAAAAATCTCCATCCCCTTCGTCAACTGTTCTGGGAGTCCACCTTACGCTGCAATGTGCACTGTCTGCATTGCGGCAGTGATTGTTTGTCTTCCATCACGACGCCCGATATGCCTGCCGAAGATTTTCTGCATGTGATCGATACAGAAGTCACTCCGCATGTGGATCCCCATCGTGTGCTGATTATCATCTCGGGCGGGGAGCCCCTGATGCGTAAGGACCTTGCGGATATCGGTCGGGCCTTGAAGCAACGCGGTTACCCTTGGGGTATGGTTACCAACGGTTTGGCACTCACCGAAGCACGTTTTAAAGAGTTACGTCAAGCCGGCCTCCGTTCCGTCACCGTCTCTTGCGACGGTCTGGAAAACGATCATGTTTGGCTTCGCCAACATCCGCTTGCTTTTGAAGGCGCCACACGTGCTATTAAACTTTGTGCAGCCGATAAGAAATTGACCTGGGATGTGGTCACTTGCGTAAACCAGCGCACGATTGATCACCTGCCTGCCATCCGCGATATGTTGTGGGATCTTGGGGTGCGCAACTGGCGTGTGTTTGGTATCGATCCCATGGGACGGGCTGCCGAAAATCCGGAACTGATCCTGACCGACGAGCAGTTCAAATGCCTGATGGATTTCATCGTTTCCGAACGCGAAGCGGGTCGGCATGTGTCCTATTCCTGCGAGGGCTATCTCGGTGATTATGAGGGACGTGTACGCGATTACCTGTACCATTGTGCCGCCGGTGTTTCGGTAGCTTCGATTCTGATTGACGGCAGTATCTCTGCCTGCACTTCCATCCGTGGCAAATACTACCAGGGTAATATCTACAAGGACTCTTTCTGGGAGGTCTGGGAGCATGGTTTCAAACCCTATCGTGACCGCTCTTGGATGAAGCAAACCGCACCCTGCAAGGACTGCAAGGCTTTCGCATTCTGCGAAGGAAACGGTATGCATCTTCGCCGGGAAGACGGTTCTCTGATGCTCTGTCACCTGGATCGCTTGGGTCAGAGAGATTAAGGAAATTCTTAAAAATCGTACATTTTGCAAACTCTATTTAGCAGCACTCTTTAGAGTGCGGCTTAATAATCGTATACTTTTTCATAACAAACGCTATTGTGGGGTTGAAAAAATAGCAGTAATTTTGCACTCGATAAAAATTGCGCTGTTTTGTACCCTAAAATAGTAAAATTTTTACTAAAAATATTAAAAATAGGATATTTTTGATTAAAATTATAGTGATGAAAAAGTTTTTGATGAGTATTTTGGTTTTGTGTTTGGCTGTGATAGCTTATGCGCAAAACGGTTTTCAAGTACCTAATTCGGATTTTGAGGACTGGTCGGCGGCTACGTACGACGGCGAGATTCAGCCCAAAGGGTGGAATGCCTCGAATGTGACGCAAGTGGGTATGAAGTTTAACTTTGCCCATCAGGAAGCCGGTCATAACGGCGGGTACTGTATGATGGTAAAGGATCAGGATGTGGGTGCAGCCGGTATCACGGAGACCAGTCCGGGATATTTTGCATTGGGTCAACCTTGGTGCTATCTGCCAAGTATTACTGAGATTAACAAGGCAACCGCCGGTACTTCCGGTGGTATCACCTGGACCCATCGTCCTGACTCGATGGTAGTATGGATTCGCCGTACGGGTAATAACTGGGACAAGGAGGATTTTTACCTTCTGTATTACGCATGGGCGGGTACAACCAAGGGTGATAAGTACACCGGTAAGAACGGTAAGTGTACATCGCACTCGGAGACGAACGAAGAGTCGGATGTCCGTTTGGCTATGAACGGCAACGAGTGCGGTACTACGCAGAAAGGTACGCAGATTGCGGAAGGTATGTGGCGTGAACGCGCTACATACGGAAACTGGACGAAGATGACCGTGCCTATCCTCTATTTCAACGATACGCTGCCGACCATGATGAATATCATCTTCTCGGCGTCGAACTACCCGAACTTCCGTGCCAATAGCGGTCTGTATGCGGGTAACTCGTTGTATGTCGATGACCTGCAAATGGTTTATTCGTCCAAAATTCAGGAGCTCTGGATTCAAGGTCCGAATGACTCCCGTCCTAAGAAATGGAATGGTTTTGATCCCAATAGCACGGATGTGCAGGTTTATTCCTTGGGTGAGGATGCTACGCAGATTCCGTCGGAGATCCAAGCTGTCCGCGGTGCGGGTACGTTAACTAATGCGCGTGGTACCACCAAGTCTTTTCCGGGTCGTGTACTCGAAGTAGGTGCCGGCAAGGAGATGACGATCACACCGGGTAACTTAAACGGTACTCCGACGCTCATTACGGTCACGGCTGAGGATGGTTCTTCTACCACTACGTATAAGATCTTATTCCAGAAAGCCAAGAGTACGAATGCGAAGTTGGCAGGTATCACGGTTAACGGCGAAGGGATGACCAATTTCAGTCCGACCAAATACAGCTATCAGTACGAGTTGCCCTACGGTACCACGCAGGCGCCGACGGTAGGTTTTGTGATGGCGGATGACGGTCAGACGGTGCAGGTTACCCCACCGACATCCGTTAATGGAACGGCTACGCTGGTAGTGACGGCTGCGGACGGTACGACCAAGCAGACCTATACGGTTCAGTTCAGTGTAGGTCCGCTCAAGGATAATACGCTGCAGGACATCCTCATCAACGGCAAGTCCGTACCGGGTTTCTCGCCCGCACAGATGATCTATAAGGTGTCCCTGCCGACGACGACTACCTCCATGCCGACCGTGCAGGCCGTGTCTGCCTATCCGGATGGCGAACAGACGATCGTCTATACCGCTCCTTCGGTCATTGACGGCGGTCAGTACCAGATAGCGGTTTCCTCGCCGGGTAACCCGACACCGAAGGTGTATAAGCTCAATTTCAAATTGGAGGCGTCGTCCTATTCCTTGCTTTCCGATTTGCAGGTGATAGGCGATCAGATCTCAGACATCAACCCGGGTCAATTGGATAACCCTGCCGAGATCGCTTTCGATCCGGAGGTGACCACATACTACGTGAACCTCAAGATGGGTACCGAGACTATGCCGGAGATCATTTATACGCAGGGCGATGAGTTCCAGACGATCACGATGACCGACGGCGGTTTGGACGGTACCACCCGAATCTCCGTACTGGCCGGAAATAACTCCGATCAGACGGTATATAAACTCGTCTTCTCTACCGCCAAGTCGGAGATATCCACCTTGGCCGGCATTGAAGTGGGTGGGGTAGCACTCGAGGGATTTGCGGCTGATGTCACCTCCTATACATACGTATTGCCGGTTGGTACCACCACGCTGCCGGAGATTCGTCCGATTCCTTCGGATGAGTTCCAGAAGATTGCAATGACCACCGGTGGTGTGAACGGTAAGACCCGTATCACGGTTACCGCAGGTAACGGCAACACTACGAACTATTATATCTCTTTCTCGGTTAATAGTTTTACGGATAATACCCTGGCCTCGTTGGCTGTGGAGGGTATCGATATCGCTTTTGAACCCGAGACGAATGAGTATTGGGTAAACCTGCCGCAGGGAACAACCGTTCTGCCGGCAGTGACCTATACGCTTAAGGATGCCAATTTCCAGACTGTTTCGGAACGTGCCATCACGGGTCTGAACGGCGATTACAAGATCACTGTTCGTCCACAGAGCGGAGCGAGCCGAACCTATATCCTCCATTTCTCGGTCGCTACGTCGAGCAATACGAACTTAGGTATGATCTATATCGGCGGCGAGGCTTTGGATGGTTTCGTGCCCGAGACGAAAGAATACGAGTTCCATCTGCCGGAAGGCGTGAGCACCATCCCTGCCGTCACCTTCGATAAGGCGGAGAACGGTCAGCGTGTGCTGAGTGTGCTGGAAGGCAAGGTGCAAACGATCACCGTCACGGCGGAGAGCGGCGCCAAAGGGATCTATACGATCACGTTCATCGTGCAGGTTTCGCAGAATGCTTTCTTGGATATGATCTATCTGGATGGCGAGCCTCTGGCGAACTTCCAAAGCGATCTGCTGACCTATACCGCGCCGCTTGAGGGCGCTACCTGTCCTGCTATCACGGTGGACAAGGCAGCCGGCCAGCAGGTGACGATCACCGCGCCTTATGCAGCCGGTATCGCTACCATCGTGGTGAAGCCAGAAGAAGGAGCGGCTAATACGTATACCATTGATTTCCAAGAGGCTGCACCCGAAGCAGTACGCTTGAGCAATATTCTTGTTAACGGACAAAGCCTCGAAGGATTTATTCCGGAGCAGATGACTTACACCGCTTCCTATGCCGGTGATCGACCGAGCGTAGAGGGTGTCAAGGAGTATGCCGAGCAGCAGGTGAACCTGCTTTGGAAAGATAATGTGGCATGGTTGCACGTGCAAGACACGGTGGGTAATAAAGCCGCTTACAGCATCGCATTTACGAAAACCCTTTCGGATGACAACACGCTCGAGGCGATCTATATCAACGGTGCGCTGCTCAACGGTTTTGATTCCGCTACGCACCACTATACCGATTCTCTGGAGGCCGGCAGTGCCTATCCCGAGATCGCTTATAAAGCCGCTGCGAAGGCGCAAGTGGTCTTCTTCGGCCAGTTAGAGCAAGGCAAATGGGGCATCACGGTGATGGCCGAGAATGGTACACCGGCTACCTACACCGTCTTCTTCCCGATCAAACCGTTCACGGACGCTACGCTCATCAATCTGCAGGCGGATACGGTAACGCTGGTACCTGCTTTTGATGCGAACACCTTCGCTTATACAGCGACGATCGATCAGGGTGCCGCGCTGCCCCAACTCACGGCAGAACCCCGGGAAGGTCAATCCGTCTTCCTCTTCGATACCAACGATTCTACCCAACAGGTACTCGTGGTAGCCGAGAACGGCGCGGAGCAGATCTATACCGTCACTTATACGCGCGTCAAGAGTAATAATGTGCAGTTGGCCGACATCCTGGTGGACGGTGTCTCGCTGGAGACCTTCCGTCCCGAGAAAAGCGACTATACCATCACCCTTCCGCGTCAAGCTTCGGTAGTGCCCAATATCTTCCCGATTCCTGCGCTGGATAACCAGACGGTGACCACTTGGTTCAGCCGTCCGGGTGGTGTAACCCGCATCAAAGTAGTAGCGCAAGATGGTTCGGAAGGCGAATATACTATCGCTTTCCCGATCGAGAAATCGGAAGATACCCAACTCAAGAGTCTGAATATTGACGGACAGAGTAAGGATGTTGCTACCACCGAATTCACCTTCAATGTGGGTTTCGATCGAGTAGAACCCTATGATGTGCTATATGAAGCCAAAGCGGGTCAGGAGGTGCGTTATGTAGAAGCACCGCTCAGCGGCGTAACGCAGATCATCGTCACCAACGAGAAGGGCACCAACAGCCGCACCTATTCGATCCGTTATAATGTGGCACAGCCGCAGGGCAATAATATCGTCAAGAGCATCAACTATAGTTATGTGGATGCAGACGGTCAGACCGTTAACGGATCGCTTCAACCCGTCAAGGGCGAGAACAAGATCGCTCTGCCGTTCGGCGCCAAGAGTTTCGTGGTAACGAACGTGGAGAAGAACTACACCGAGCAGTCCGTCTACTTCTACAACGGCGGTATCCGTCGCGGTGCGAAGATCATCGCGGTGGCTAACCGTGCCGGCGAGGCGGATGCCGAATATACGATCGTGCCCGAGATGCCGGAGATGAAGACCGAAGGTAAGTTGCAGAACCTCACCTTCAAAGGCAACACCGTGCCCAACTTCCGTCCGGATGTCTATAACTACATCGTCAAGGTGACGACACAACCGACAGCTGCGGATTTTGAAGGTACGGCTTTTGGCGGCAAGACTGTCACCAAATCGAGCCTCAATAACAAGAAGAAACAGATCACCCTTACCGTTTCCGGCGGCGAGAAGTATAGCGTCTGCTGGTTCTATGAGGATAATCCTTATATTGACTTCACCGGTGATTGGATTCCGGTAACGCAAGGTGTCGGTTCTAAGCCGAGTGACAAATGGGTGGCACCGGGTGATATAGTAAAAGAGCATACGTTCAGTATAGGTTTCGGTAGTGCCAAGTTCACCTTGATCTATACTGCCGGAAAAGAGACGTCCAAAAGCGGCAATAACGGTGTCACTCTGATGACCATCAAGGGATCGTCTCTGAACTCTTCCATCCCGGGTATGATGACGCAAGGATCTATGGCTGTATCGTTGGCGAATGCCGGTGGCTCAACTTCTTCCGTAACGGATGACGGCGCGGATCAAGGAGTAGTATTCCGTAACACACCGGAGCAGTTTACGTTGCGGTATTGTCCTAATTTCGCAACGGAAATCAACGGATGGTTCTGGAGACTGCATCTCAGTGATGGAACCAATACGGTCGAGACCAAATTTGACGGTACTTACGATTCTCGGAACACTTGGAAAGATGCTACGAAAAATATTAATTATGGCACATTGGGCGCAATCCAGCGCGTAACGTTCACATTGGCATCTACGCCGACTACTTCTGCCAAGGATTATTCGACCACTTCCAAGAACTACGAGTCGTCGATCTCTATGCAGGACCTGCGCTTCATCTATAACTCCGAGTTAACGGCAGTGAAGGTGAACGGCAAGGCGACAAGCAGAAGCGGAAACACCTTCACCTACACCTTGGGTCAGAACGAGCAATTGCTGGGCCTGCCGACGCTGACGTTCACCGGTGCGGTGCATGACCAGGCCCAGACCATCGAATGGCTCAATGACGGCGAATGGATTAACGGTGAGTTGAAGGCGAAAATCACTAACTACGGTGAGAACCTCGAGGACCACACGGACTATACCCTCATCCTCAAACGTACCCCCGTCACCTCCCTCGACTATACGGCAGACTTCGGCTCTTTCGACTTCACGGAAAAAAATGACACCGTCTTCGTAGCCCTGCCTTATGGCACCAAGACGCTGCCCGACATGACCATCACGCCGGAGAGTATCCACCAGCTCATCACCATGACCAAGAGCGGCAATGCCGTCACGGTGAAGGTGAAAGCGGAGAACGGCGACGAGGCCACCAAAGTGTATGTCTTCACCGAAACCAAGAGCAACGACGCAACGCCTGAAATATGGTCGTTGGAGAGCGGCGTGCTCGAGACCATTGATGTCGATCATCTGATCTATGCCGTCAAGGCTGCTTCCATGCCGCAGGTGGAGATCACCAAGAAAGAAGGACAACTCGTTGACCTGCACTATACCGCGGACAGTGTCGTCTTCGTGATGACTGCTGCGGACGGTGCAAGCCAACTGACCTACACCATCCGTCGCGAGGATCCGTCTGTCACCACGACCGGTCAGATCGATGTCTTCTACAAGGGAACCTCCAACTGGCCGGCTATGGGAGGCGATGACTATGAAGCGGACGAAAGCAAGCCGACCCTGTATATCAGCTTCGAGCGCTCCTTCGCCCAAGACTCTGTGGTGCACGTACAGTCGCCTGCCGGCATGGAATGGCAGGTATACGGATCGGCCAACCATACGTATGTGCTGACTTATCCGACCTCCAAGAGCAATAATGCTTACCTGGCAGACCTCTTGATCGACGGCGTGCACTATGCGGACTTCAGCGCTACAGACTATGCGTACTCGATCGCTTCGGATACCGCCATCGTGCTGGAGACCGTAGAGGCAGAGCCCGCACAACGGATCACCACCGTGCAGACGGCAAACGAAGAAGGACGACTCTTCACCACTACTGTCACGGCAGAAGATGGCGTGACGACCAAGGAGTACACCTTCGCCGTTCGCCGTCCGAAGAGTGCCGTTGCGACGCTCTCCGGCATCATGCTCGACAGCGTGATGATCACCGGTTTTGATCCGAATACCTTCGATTATACGGTAGTACTGCCTTCTGCGGCTGTCAAGACGGCCGAACCCCTCATGCCGAACATCACCTATATCGCAGGCGATGCGGCACAGACGGTAACTCTCAACCCGGGCGTGCTCAACGGCGAGCCGACCGAACTCTATGTGCAGGCTGCCGACGGGTCGGATAATACCTATACGCTCACGATCCGTTCTGCGCCCAGCGCGTGTGTGGACCTGACCGGCATCACCGTCAACGGTGCCATGCTCGAGCAGTTCGAGGCCGGACGTCACTTCTACTCGCTGTCAGTCAACACCTCCGAGATAGAGGTGGACTACACCTCCGACGACCGCTTCCTGACCGTTACCGTCATCACGGATACGATCAAGGAAGAGCAGCAGTTCCGCTACACGCTCTTAGTGAAAGCAGAGAACCATGACGAGGCGATATACGAGGTGATGGTATATGTGGAGAATCGCTCCAATGATGCCCAACTGGCAAATATCTACCTCGATGGCAAGGCCTTCAACGTATTCGAGCATGCGCTCAATCCGGATCTTGCTTTCGATGGCGGTAATAATGACTATCGCATCAACCTGCCTTCGGGCACGACGATCCTGCCGGAAGTGAGTGCACAGCTCAAAGCGGACGGTCAGGCGGTTCAGATATACCATCGTCAGGACTCCATCCTCTTGGATGTGACGGCCGTGGACGGCACAACGCATAATATCTACACGCTTCATTTCCTCGTGCCGCAGTCCAAGAATGTGGACCTGAGCATGATCTTCCTCAACGGCGACTCCCTGCCTGATTTCGATCCTGCTTATTACTTCTACCAGATCGAGCTGCCGGTTGGTACGCACAGCCTGCCGGAAGTGGTAGCGCAGAAGAGTGAAGCGGTGCAGACCCTTCTGCCGGTGGAGATCGACCACGACAAGCTGCAGGCGACCATTCGCGTACAGGCGGAAGATCAGTCGGTTCGCGAGAATACGTACGTGGTAGTCTTCCACTTCACGCAGTCCGATGCCGACACCCTGCTGGCGATATATCAGGATGGTAAGGCGATGGAGAACTTCGCTCCGACACAGCTCTACTACACCCTCTCTTTGCCGGTTGGCACGACCGCTTTCCCCGAACTCAGTTGGATGGAAGCAGACGAGTGGCAGACAATCACGATGGATACCGTAGAGGCTGCAGACGATCATCTGATCCGTCAGATCAGCGTGCGTTCCGAGAGCGGAAAGAAGAACCTGTATACCGTCTCTTATAACGTGCTCAAGTCGGAGATCGATACGCTGCAGATGATCTTTGTGGACCAGAAGCAGTTGCCGCTCTTCGATGCCAATACGCTCGAGTATTACTACCAGCTCACGGCCGCTGAGGCTGCGGCTTTGGGTGGCGAACTGCCGCTGGTAGAGTATATCGCCGGTGATGAGTACCAGACCATCCTCGTATCGCAGGCGCTTGATTCGCTCAGCGTCAACTCGCTCCGTTATAAATCGCTTGTCACCGTCACGGCGGCAACCGGCAAGACGCGTACCTACACCATCCATTATCCGGTGGAGCTCTCGTCCGATGCATCGCTTAACATGATCCTGCTGGGTGGCAAGCCGCTCGCTAACTTCGATTCCGAGCGTGAGACCTACAAGGTAGAGATCGTGGGTACGAATGATATCCCGCTTGTCTCGGTGATCAAGAAAGAGGATGCGCAGACTTACGAGATCCGTCCGTTCGGTCAGGATACCGTCCTTATCGATGTGCTGGCGGAAGACATGACGACGACCAAGACCTATACCCTGGTCTTCGATCGCGTGCTCTCGGATGTGACGACGCTGCAGAATATCATCCTGGCCAAGGACGAGCAAACGCTCTACTTCAAGTTCAATCCGGATGTATACGAGTACACCGTCATGATGCCGGATGATCCGGATGTGACAGCGTTCACGATCGATGATCTGCCGGAGATCATGCTCACCTATATGGATTCGCTTCAGCATGCGCAGATCGAGCCAGTGATCATCTCCAAAGAGGAGTGTCGTGTGATGATCACCGTCATCGCGGCGAATGGCGATGAGGGTACGCCGTACGTGCTCACCTTCCGTTATCGCTTCAGCAATGATGCGACCTTGACTGACATCGTGCTTGCGGGCACCTCGCTCAATAATTTCGATGCCGCTACATGGGAGTACACCTATCTCCATCCGTTCGGCTCCGACAGTGCATCCTTCTTCACGGCCGATAGCGTAGAGGCAATCACGGCCAATGCCCATGCGACCTACACCGTCACGGTGGACGAGGAAGGAACGATCACCATCCGTGTCATTGCGCAAAATGAAGAGGCGGAGAATACCTATCGTATCACGCAGAAGATCGACGGCGATCCTTGCAATACGCTCGATATGATCTATATCGACGGTGTGGCGCTCGACGGCTTCGATCCGCTGGCCGATACGCTCTATGTCTATCAGCTTGTGCAAGGTACCGCTGCTATCCCGACCGTGACCTTCGATAAGACCAAAGAGCATATCATAGTCGAGATGAGCCGTGCCCAGCCGGGTGAGATCCTGGAGATCGACTGTACGGCCGAGAACGGCAGTGTTCGAACCTATCGCATTCATTTCCTCATCTCGGATGTGGACTTCGACCGCCCGAGTCCGAAAGCGCACGACGTGCTGCTCTGCCGCTACTCCAGTTCGCAGATCTTCGTGGCTACGATCAATAAGGATGTCGCCTTCGTGCTCTACGACCAGGTAGGACGGGTACTTAAATACGAGCGTCTGCCGGTGGCTGACCCCAATACGATTGAGGCAGGAAAGAATGTGCAGAACCTGGATGTGCTGCTTAATGTAGTCGATTTCAGTGCCGGTATGCTCTTTAATATCGATCCGGGTCAGCTCTACTATTACTCCTTCGTAGAAGGAAACGGATCGATCATCAAATCCGGAAAATTGATCATTAAGTAATAAAAAAAGTACTTTTTTCGAAAAAAATCTCATGTACATTTGTGTATGTGGGATTTTTTTTGTAATTTTGCGCCCTGATTTGAAAATTTAGTGTAAGATCATGAATGAAATTAAGCGTGAAATAAAGCAATCCACCCGTATTCAGACTTCGATCCTGAATGCGGCAGAGAAGAAAGCACTGGTATGGTTGGCCAATCATATGCCGTCCTGGATAACCAGCGATATATTAACCGTCATCGGTATCTTCGGTGCCTTCCTGTGCGGTCTGGGCTTTGCCCTCACCCATTTCGGCATCTATTGGTTATGGCTTACGGTTGCCGGTCTGGTGGTGAACTGGTTCGGCGACTCGCTCGACGGCACTTTTGCCCGCGTGCACAATCAGCAACGCCCGCTCTACGGCTATTACCTCGATCATAATGCGGATACGATCACGGAGGGTTTCATGTTCATCGGTGCCGGTATCTCCCCGCTGATGCATATGAGTATCGCCATGGCGATATATGCCGCTTATCTGGCTATGACCGTCTATGTGAGCATCAATGCGCATATCAAATCGGAGTTCAAGCTGACCTATGGCAAGCTCGGCCCGACGGAGTTCCGCCTGATCATCGCGTTGGCGAATATCGTGCTCATGTACGTGCCGTTCCTCACTACCTATCAGCTGACCGTAGATCTGCTGGGGCAGACCTATATCTTCGGCAGCCTCGACCTCATCGGTATCGTGATCCTGATCGTGCTCACGATCATCTATCTCAATAGTTTCTTCACGGACCTGAAGTGGTTTGCGGAGAAAGATCCGCTCATCAAGCACGAAGAGGAGCAAAAATAAGCCCCTATGAATAAGCAAGGTCTCTTCACCCTCATCACCCGGTATGTCGAGTTCGCAGCGTCCACGCTCGCGGGCACGGCTGTCGATATGCTGGTGTTGTGGCTTTGTTCGGATTATATCTTCAAGGGCACATATTGGGGAGAGAATATCGTGTCGCCCTGTATCTCGTTTGAGTGCGCGGTGTTCACCAATTTCCTCTTTGCCTACTACGGCGTATGGCGCGAGCGGATCAGCAATTATACCGCGCGTTCGTTCTTCCGCCATTGGGCGGGGTATAACCTCTCCTGCATCGGCGCTTTCCTGGTGAAGATGGGCATTCTGCTCTTCGTGCAGTATATATCCCAATGGGACGTGCTGATCTGTAATTTGATCGCCCTCTGCTTCTCGGGATTGCTCAATTTCTTCCTCAATGAGCGGGTGGTCTTCTCCGCCAAGCGAAAAAGAAAGAACGACGCTTAAGTCGTTCTTTCTTTATACTTTACCAATCACCAATAACCAATCACCAATAACCAATCACCAATTACCAATCACCAATTACCAATTTCACCTTATCCTGTATCCCACGCAGATACTGAGCGAATGCGGATAGATGAGGGCATCGGCAATCTCCTGACCTTTCATCTCGTCATAGAAGCCCGCGATGTCGGACAGACTGATCTTGTAGCTCACGTTGAACATCAGGCCGAACCCGAACTCATAGCCCACCATCGCGCAGAGGCCGAAGTGGTTATTGTGCAGTTTATACAGGCGGTCGTAGTCAAATCCGTCATCCTCCACCGTCTTGGTCGGTTTATCGACGTTGTTGTACTTCCCCTTGTTCGAAGCGAAGGTGAAATGCGTGAATATACCGCCGCCGAACTGTACGTAGCCCTGTTTCATATTGCCGAAGCGGCCTATGAAATAAACCGGAATCTCCATACCAAACGACCACAGACGATCGTTCGCAAATTTGATGGTGTCATCTTCGGCCGAGAAATAGTTCTGATGCGCTGAGAAGAGCACCTGGGGTTGGATTGCAAAATGCTTGGTGATCGAGAAATCCAGGAATCCGCCAATCTCAGCGCCGTGACGGTGGTGCGAAGCCATCGTGTGATGATCGCGGGTGATGAGGAAGTCGCTCATGTTCCATCCCGCCAGCACACCTCCGGTCACTAACTTAGGCAGGTCTTCCTGATCCAGCGAATCCAGCATTGTCTCCGTGTCCCATTTCACCACCGCATCTGCCGCATCTGTCATGGCGCGCGTGAAAGCGTTACCTTTCTTCGCCGTGGCGATACTGTCTGTCTCCTGTGCGCAGAGGCTCATTCCGAAGCCCCATAACGCGATAATGATCATTGTCTTTTTCATACTCCAATCTCCTTTCTCCATTATAATGCGAATCGTACGGAAATCTTCACACCGTTCCGGCCCCATTTCGGAACACGGCGACGGGCACGAACCTGTTTGTCTACCAATTGGCCGGTCGGTACGCCTTCGTTATCCAACTCCGGCTCACTGACGGTCACCATATACGGCAGTTTATAGTCATTGTACGTAATACGGCGGATATAATCGATGCGGAAGAACTTGAGAATGTTCTCAAATCCCGCATTGATCTCGATATACGGCAATTTGCCGATCGGCGAGGTCGTACTACCCGCGACATAATATCCCTTGTCATTGAAGGTTGCGGCCTGCGGGATCTCATACAGACCCGAACCCGAATGCAGGAAGGGGTTGTTCTTCTTGGTCAATCCGCCATACACGGCCGATACACCTACCACGCCGCGTAGCTTCAGCTTGTTGATTCCAGGGATGCGGTTCAGGATCCAGCCCTTGAAATAATACGTCGCGTACAGCGAGGCGTATTCGTCCATGAGGAACTCCATCGGCTGCATCTGGTTGAATGACCGCATAGCCAGGAAGATACCCGTCGAGGTGGGCGGCATATAGAGTTTGGTGAACGGCACTTTCTGCCAGATCATACCCGTCTGCACACGCAGGTCCAGGTGACCGAAGGCCGAGAACCAGAAGCGCTTGTCGAAGGTGATCTCCGTGCGGTTATGCACGAATCCGCGGCCGCCGTTCATCCGGTCATCCAGATATCCTACCCAGTGCGACACCTTCAGGATCGGGGCATCCACTTCCATGGCAAACTGACTCTCACGACCCATCTTGTCGATATATACGCGGCAACCCGGCGCATACCGTAACTCTACCAATGCCTCGTAGTCATAGTACCAGTTAACCGGTTTGTACGAAGGCGCCCAGGTCGAGTCGGCGTTCATCGTCCAGTCCACGCGATTATACTGCAGCGCACCTGCTGCCGCATTGCGGCTGAAATCGAAAGTCGTGCGGATGGACAGTTTATTCTGCCATTCCTTCATATATTCGCCTTGCGCATGGGCTACGTATTGGAAGAAACCCATCGTCGGTTTGCTCGTCGGGATGGAGTTGAAGAGGTGATCACGCGCCACAGCATCCGTATTCAGACCCGGCACCTCCACGTCGTACTGACCGGCCACCAAGAGGTGGTGACGGATGCCGGAGTAGGGTTGGCGTTTATGCTTGTCGAAGGTGTACATGACGGTGAAGTTACCCTTCGGCCTTAGGTCCTTCGTGCCGAAAGCGGTGTACCCGCGGAAGAACCAGTGCGGGTTCAATCGACCGGTACTCGTACCGCCCACACGCAGACGCACGCCCTCCAGCATGTTCCAGCTCACGAACTGGAAGATAGGTCCGAAATCGAACTTACTCTCCCACATGTCCGCGGACTTGGTCGTCGGCAGGAACTCCGTCGTGATCGCATTCGCAAACAGCGCCAGGTCGTTGAACTTACGGTTGCTGGTGAACTCATGCACCAGGTCCTCCACCGAACTCTCGTACCACGACAGCGGTTCCGGTCGCAGGTTCACCCACTCGCGCGATGCCACACGCACCGCCGTCGTGTCATCCTGCTGCACCTCGTCATCCGCCGTGAAGCTGGAGAAGACGCCCTTCGGGATCGGGTTCTCGCGGTCCCAATGGGTGTATATCTTCGTCTGCCGCGCGAGCATACCGCGCTTGTTATTCAGGATATAGAACTTCGCGTACGTGCTCGTGCGGTCCGGCGCCCAGGTGCCGTCCTCCAGCTGCTTGTAGCTGTGCTCGATCGAGAAATTGCTCACGAAATTGAGGTTGATATCGGGCGGCACGTTGATCGCGTATTTCTTCAACCGCCAGGTCGAGTCATTGACGATATAGAGGTGTCCCGTGAATCCGTAACTCTCTGAGTTAACCGGCACGAACGCCAGGTCGATACACGGATACCCGTCCACCATGATCGTATCCATGATATAATACTGGTAGAAGGTGGTCGCGATGGTCGAGTTCAGCGGCGAGACAAAGCGGTTGAAGAGCAGATTCATGTTGTTGTCATTGATATCCACATCCTTGAAGATCGCGTTCACGTTCTCCTGGAAGGTACCCGAGGCCAGGATATCCTCGATACCGAAGATACGCTTCTGCTTGATGATCTTCTTCTCGCGGTGCGGCTTGCGCTGGTAGTACTCTTCGGCCAGGTTCTCGCGGATAGACACCGTCACGCTCGGATAGACGCCCGTGGTGTCGATGTATTTCTTGACGAATTCAAAATTCTTCCAGAATCGCTTGTTCCAGTTGATCTTGAGGTTATCGAAGGCAAACGACATGCGCGAATAGGTCTTGGCGCTGTAGTGGTCGTCATCCAGCACGCAGTGTTTGTACTTGTTCGCGATCACGTGTTGGATCAGCTCCACAGCCGGGTTGCCCTTGCGCTTGTAGTCCCGCTTGCGGTTCTTTGGTGTCACGACGATATCCTGCAGACCGTATACATCCGGCGTCATCTTGATCTTCACATCCTTGCGGCTCTGGCCCTTGCGCAGCGTCAGCATCTCGGTCTTGTAACCCACCATCTGGAAGTTCAGCGTGTTGAAGCCCATCGTGTTGCTCAACTCGAATTTACCGTCCAGGTCCGAGGTCGTACCGATCTCCGAGGCCACCATACCTTTGTCCGAGGTGGACTTAAGGAAGTAGATCTGCACGAACGGCAGGGTCTCACCCGTGTCGCCGTCCACTACCGTTCCGCTGATGCTCGTACGGTTAGCCGCCTCCTGTGCCGTCACAGGAAGCGCACCCGACACGCCAAGCAAAAAGATCATTATTGCTGTCGTAAACTTTCTTCGTGTAATATATTCCATAGTTGTTCAATAAATTCCTTCCGTAAACCCAACTCTTCACTCTTCACTCTTAACTTTTCACTAATCGCTCGATACCGCTCTGGCTGCAGCGGTGCCACGCCATGCGCTTTCTTCCAAACCCCGATACGCTTGCTCACATCCATACGCGCTGCGATCGTGCTCCATAATCGCTCATCCAACTCATCTATCTCCGCCCGCAACCAGTTTAGCTCTAATCCTACAGGCGATTCATCGCCGGTCTTGGTCGGACCTGGAAGCGGTCCTACAACGTAGTGGTCTTTTAGCGCAGCGGTCAAGCCATCAGGGCTTATCTGTTGTTTCGCATCAGATAAGGCCTCGGATGGCTTATTATGCACTTCCACCATTGCGCCGTCGAGCCCCAACTCTTCTATCTTGCCCATCAGGCCCGGCACTTTGCTCGCATCGCCGCTCATATGACTCGGGTCCAGCAGCATCGGGATGTCCGGTCTTGCCAACCGCACCTTATGCGCCATCTCCCAGCAGGGCTGATGATTACATCCGCGGTGTACGGCCATCACCGGCACACCCGTCTTTTCCAACCGCTCGATATTCCCCAGCCATAGATCCGCATCCGCATTCACCGGGTTCTTGATCAAGATTCCTACAGGCGCAGCCGGTCTTACAGAGGCCCTTGCCTGGGTCTTACAGTGTAACGGTCTTACAGCGTAGCGGTCAATTGCGTTAGCAATTTCTTGCACCGCAAGCGGATTGGCAGACGACCGTGCTCCTATCCACAGATAGTCGATCCCTGCCTTGAGCGCTTTCTCCACATGTTCCGGACTCGCTACTTCGGTGGCCACCGGCATCCCGAATTGCTCCTTCACTTCCCTTAACCACTGCAATGCCTCGTCTCCTGCGCCCTGGAAAGTGTTCGGACTCGTCCGCGGTTTCCACACCCCCGCCCGAAAAATCAATCTGAAATCTAAAATCTTAAATCTTAAATTGGAAATCGCTTTTGCGGTTTCCATCACCTGTTCCCTGCTCTCCGCGCTGCACGGTCCTACTATGTATATCGGCTTTTCCAAACCCTATTATCCAAAATCGGCCGCAAAATTACTAAAAAAAAATGACATATGCAAGCATATGCCATTCTTTTGTGCGATTTTTCGCACATTTATTTGCATATATCAATTTTTTTTTGTATCTTTGCACTCGGTTTTAAATCTTCCCGTTTGCCCGGCATATATAGCCAAATCAGACTGGCGAGAGACTAACGAGAGAGAATCGAATCGGTGTAATCACGTATTAAAATCAGATACAATACCTATCCAAATACCAACCCATATCACTACTGATCATAACTATTATGGAAGAAAAAAAGAAAAAGAAGTCATATCGATCCTTGCGTAAATGGTCACGCCTCCTGCTCGCGATAGTCGCATCTGTCCTTCTGCTCAATAAGCCGGTGTTTAATTTCGTGGACGAGAAAGGATTGGAAAATACCCGAACTTGTGTCATGACGCCAACTCGGTTTGAATTGCACTATATAGAAATGGCGACAGGGATAGATCGGCCCATGTACGCTATGTCTGTTAAAGGCTTGTACTATGGCGCATGGGCAATATTGCTCGGATGTGTTTTTTGTGCCTTCTTTTATGAGATTCATGAGTTGCGCATTTTTTCCTGTTTGATCACTGCTTTCATCGCCGGAGCCTATTACTTGATTATGATTTACTATGCGATTAGATTATCGCAGAAATTCTGCATCATTCTATACCCTAACTTAATAGCGATGCTTCCTGTCGCGGTCTTATTGATTATGCTTTCTATTCGCAATACGACCGTTCGTAAGCTGATGAATGCCATGCAAGCTGCCGATGAGGCCCCCGCACACGAAAAATGACATAAAATTTGCATATGTCATTTTTTTTTCGTACCTTTGCGGCCGCAAAGGTTTTTTGAAACGCATATGAAAACAAAAATGTACATAGCAGCCCTGATGGCGGTGACGGTCATGGGGGCGAAAGCACAGCAGAATCAGACCTATCTGAATTATATCGACGAATGGAAAGCGACGGCTGTGCAGCAGCAGGCGGACTACGGTATCCCGGCATCGATCACGATGGCGCAGGCCCTCTTAGAGTCCGGCGCCGGACAGAGTGAGTTAGCCGTGAATGCGAACAACCATTTCGGCATCAAATGCAGCGATAACTGGATGGGTGGCGTCTATTACTACGATGACGACCGCAAGCACGAGTGCTTCCGCAAGTACGGCGATGCCGCCGAGTCCTTCCGCGACCACTCGCTCTTCCTCCACCGCCCGCGCTACACCACCTGTTATGAGATCGCCATCGAGGACTACGAGGGTTGGGCCTATCGCCTCAAGGAATGCGGCTATGCCACAGACGCGCGCTATGCCCCGAAATTGATCAAACTTATCGAGGATTATCGGCTGGACACTTTGGCGAATGATGGAATGAGCGCACCGGAGGTGCTCAATGATGAGCCCGTCGTCCCCGAAGAGAACCTCGGGAATGGCGAGAAAGTGGCCAAGGAGCGGCGGCTGAAGGCCGTGGTGGTGCATCGCAATGAACCCATCATGGTCATTCATAATGATCCCGAGCCCGAATACGTAGTGCCTCTGTCCGCCCGCCAGGAGCGCGACAGCTTCCTGCTGATGCACCCTAAGAAACGCTGCAACGGCATCGCCTATGTCGAAGCCCGCGAGGGCGATACATACGCCAATGTGGCTTTCCGCCTGAATGTACGCGAACGCGAATTGCGCGAGCACAACGATGCCCTCGGGCGCGACCTGAGCGTGGGCGACCGTATCTATCTGTCCACGAAAAAGAACACCGGCGTCAATGCCTTTGTCTGGACCCATCCCGGTCAGTCGCTCTGGCAGCTGAGCCAGGAGGAGGCAATTCATATCGAGGCGATACAGAAGATCAATGACTTGCATCCCACGATCCGTACTTTCCGTACGCGCCAGAAACTCTATCTCAAGAATGTGAAAGACGAGAAATGAGCGATGAAAGCCGGTGAGAGCATATCGGAAGCGCTGGTGGATTTTCTGCGGGAGAGCGGATTGGAGCAGCAGGTGATGGACATCCGGGTCGAGGAGATCTGGCCGCGCGTCGTGGGCGAGACCGTACGCCGGTTAACCCGCAGCGTGGAGGTGAAGAACGGCATGCTCATCGTGCATGTCAACTCCGCCGCCCTCAAAGCACAACTCTTCGAGAACCGCTTCGAACTGGTGCGCAAACTCAACGAAGCCGTCGGTGCCCCTGCCATCAAAGATTGTAGAATCTTAGGTTAATTCCTTCATTCATTAATTCCTTCATTCCTTCATTCGTTACCTTGTTTTATCCCGATAACATAGAGCAGAAGATTGACTTCACGGTGATCCGTGAAGAGCTAAGCCGTCGCTGTGCCTCGGACCTGGGCCGCGAACGGGTGGAGGCCATGCAGATGGAAACGGATTATGAGACGGTGCAGCACTTGCTGCTGCTCACCGACCAGATGCGCATGGCCGAGTCCGATCCCATGCTCACTTTTCCCCGCGGCGATATCCATGACCTGCGCGAGGCCGTCGCCCGTATTCGGATCGAAGGACTCTTCCTCGATGAAGCCGAACTCGATGACCTGCGCAAGACCCTTTCCTATGCCGTCGATCTGGAGACTTTCTTTGCCTCCCTCGATGCGCAGCGCTACTCGCTGCTCAAAAATCTTTCAACTTTCAACTTTCAACTTTCAACTGTGGTTGATGCCATCAACCACATATTGGATCGCTACGGCCGTCTCGCCGACCATGCCTCGCCCGAGTTGGCGCGCATCCGTCGGGAGATCGTGAATGCGCAAGGCAGCGTAGGCCGCACCTTAGCGGCGATCTTACGCCAAGCCAAGGCCGACGGTATGGTCGAGTCCGATGCCACGCCCACGCTGCGCGAAGGACGACTGGTGATCCCTGTTTCGCCGGGCTACAAACGCAAGATAGGCGGTATCGTGCATGACGAGTCCGCCACCGGAAAGACCGTCTATATCGAGCCCCAACAGGTGGTGGAGGCCAATAACCGCATCCGCGAACTCGAAGGCGCCGAGCGCCGCGAACGGGTGCGCATCCTGCTGGCTATTACCGAGCAGATACGCCCCAACACCGAGGCCATCCTGCTCAGTCAGAAAATGCTTGCGGAAGTCGATTTCCTGCGCGCCAAAGTATCGCTGGCGCAGACGCTCCATGCCATCCGGCCGGAGCTGATCAACGCGCCCCTTATCGAATGGTCCGATGCCCGGCATCCCGTGCTGTGGCTGCATTATACGCCGCAAGGCAAGACCGTGGTACCGCTCTCCATCCGCTTGCGCGGCGAAGAGAACCGCATCCTGGTCATCTCCGGCCCCAACGCCGGCGGTAAGTCCGTGTGCCTCAAGACCGTAGCCCTGCTGCAGTACATGCTCCAATGCGGTCTGCTCGTGCCGGTTGCCGAGCAGAGCAGGGCAGGGCTCTTTGACCAATTGATGATCGATATCGGCGACGAGCAGTCGATCCAAGATGAGCTGTCCACCTATTCCTCGCACCTGCGTAACATGCGTGCGTTCCTCAAACAGGCCGACGCGCGTACGCTCATCCTCATCGATGAGATGGGAACGGGTACCGAGCCACTCCTGGGCGGTGCAATCGCCGAGGCAATCCTGCGCGAATTGGTCAATAAGCAGGTATTCGGCATCATCACTACCCACTATACCAACCTCAAGCATTTTGCCCAAGAGACCAAGGGCGTGGTCAACGGCGCGATGCTCTACGACCGCGGAGCGATGCGGCCGCTCTTCCAGTTATCCATCGGACAGGCCGGCAGTTCATTCGCCATCGAGATAGCGCGTCAGACGGGCTTAAGCGAAGAGATCATCCGCTATGCCACCGACCTCATCGGTGAGGAACATATCGACTACGACAAGCAGCTCCAGGACATCGCTCGCGACAAGCGGTACTGGGAGAACAAACGTCAGGCGATCCGCCAGAAAGAGAAAGCGCTCGAGGAGCGCATCGCGCAGTATGAGGAGCAGTTGAAAGGCGTCAAGCAGCAGAAGAAAACCATCCTCGAAGAGGCGCGTCAGCAAGCGGCGGAGCTGCTGCAGCAGTCCAATGCCACGATCGAACGCACCATCCGCGAGATCAAAGAGGCCAAGGCCGATAAGGAAAAGACCAAAGTCGCCCGCGCCAAGGTAGAAGCGCTTAAAGAACAAGTGGGCGCACCGCAACGACTCAAGGACTTCAAGGACCTGAAGATCCTCAAGAATACCGTTCCTCCCGCTCCGTCCACCACCACGAATATCGTGCGGCAACGCACGCTCTCCTTCAACCGCACGCTCGACTTACGGGGCTATCGGGCCGATGAGGCCTTGGAACGCCTGATCGCCTATATGGACGATGCGCTGATGGTAGGCGCCGGCGAGGTGACCATCCTGCACGGTACGGGCACAGGCGCCCTCAAGCAGTTGACGCGCGATTATCTGAATGACCTCAATCGTCAGCGCCGCAAACGCGGACAAATCGCCCTCGACTTCGGCGACGGCGATGTGAATCACGGCGGGGCAGGCCTTACGGTCGTGCAGTTATAATGCAGCCCTTAAAGGCATTCTTGCCGATCGTGATATATTCCGGGAGATAGGGTACCCGCAGGTGTCTGCAATCCAAGAAAGCCTCTTCTCCGATCACTTTGAGCGAATCATTCCACTCCACCTTACGCAAACTGATGCATTGCGCAAAAGCGCTTTTGTCCACACTCTTGAGCGATGCGGGCAGTTGGATCTCTTCGATCATCTTACAACCCGTGAACGCCCCTTCTTCAATCAGATGGATATGATCAACAAGGGCGATATTCCGTAGTTGCTGGCAGTTCTGAAAAGCCCGCACGCCGATGCGGAACGTGCTGAGCGGTATATTGATCCGCTCCAGCGACAAGCATCCGTCCAGCGCCTCGTCCCCGATGGCATAGAGTCCGTCGGGCAGGTCGATGCGGTAAAGACGTGTGCAACCCTGGAAAACCTGTTTTGGCAAGGCACTGATGCCGGCCGGGATCACCACCTTGCGCAGCACGGCACAGCCCGCAAAAGCCTGTTCACCCAGATAGGTGAGGGTTGCCGGCAGATCGATATCCTCGAGGGTGGAGCAGCCGGCAAAGACGCCGTCGTCCAGTCTTCTCAGATGCTTGGGCAAAGCGATATGCTTGATGCTGCGGCATAGAAAGAAAGTCGCACGTTCAAGCACTTCCAGTTGATCGGAGAGCACTTGCTCTTTGAGGTTGGCACAGCCGTAGAAAGCGCCCATGCCGAGGTGCTGCAGGTTGGTCGGCAACGTCGCACTCTTTAGCAGCCCGCAGCCGTAGAAAGCGAAGTTTCCCACCGAGGTGACGGATGCCGGAATAGTGACGTTGGTCAGGTTCTCGCACTGATAGAAAGCCGCCGTCGGAATGGCCGTGATCGTATTAGGAATAGTGACCGACTTGAGGTTCTTCCGGTTGGCAAACGCCCGCTCCGCAATCAGGCGGATGGGAGTCTTGGATTTGAAGATATAGTTCGCCGGCAACTCATTATTTGTCGCCACAATACATCCGTCAATCAGTAGAATGCCTTTCTTCCATTTCTTCTCATTGAGGTAGATGCCGCTGCCCGTGAACGCCTCTTCTCCGATAGAGCTCACGTGCTCGGGGATGACCACTTTCTGCAGGTTCTTGCAGTCGCGGAACGTCTCATGATCGATGCGCATGAGGGTAGAAGGCAGTTCCACCCGTTGGATCGTCTTATTCCCCTGAAAAGCCCCGGCCGCGATGAGACGCGTATTTTCCGGCACCACAAAACGCGGTTTGACGGTCTTATTGGTAGCAATGAGGATCGAATCGATCCACAGGCAGCCTTCATTCCAGTTCTCTTTGTTGAGCATAATCCCCGTGCCGTCAAAAGCCGAACGATACACCCGTTGAAGGGTCTTGGGTAAGACGATGGCGGTGAGGTTCTTGCAGCCCTTGAAGGCTTTGTCTCCGATGGCGATGACGGTATAGGTGTGCTGTCCCGCAACGATGGTCTCGGGAATGAACAGTTCGCCGGACGCTTTGGGATTAAGCGTTACTTCGGCCGTGAGATGATTCTCATCCAGGGTATAGAGGATATCCTGATACTGGGCATCCGTCGCATTAGCGACCAAGGCAACGACCGGTAGCATCATACAGAGCGCTACCCGTTTGAATAAATAAGTGACCATCCTTTATATATTTGTGATTGGTGATTGGTGATTGGTGATTTTCTATTCCTTGCGGTATGGAGACGCCGAGCAGATGCAGGATCGCGTTCTCGATCAGCTTCATGCCATCGATAGTGAGATTGGCGGTAGAATACTCGCTCACGCCGATCATAATGAAATCCTCTTTCTCCGCCACAGTGCTATAGGCGGGTTGCGAGACCGGTGAGGCCAGGGTAGTAAACCCCGTTTCCGTCCATTCGCTGATTGCCGTCACGGCATTCGTATTGCATTGCGAGAAGAGTTGGATCTCTCCATCGGTGATCGTCAGACCCTCAAAAAGCGGGTGGGAAGGATCGCTGACGCTGATACTCAGATCTTGCGTATTCACCGCCGTACCCCAAGCCCATACGCCTGGTTTGAGCAGAAAGGGTTTGAGCAGCACTTTGGGTTTATTCAGTTCCTTAATCGGCGTAAACCCTGCAGCCCCGCTTTTGGGTTTGGGACCCAGCACGATCACCTCATATTCGCTATAATCGACCGAGGCATCGGTAGCATCGGTTTCCACGATCCACAGGCTGTCATTGGTGCGCAGGTAATGCAGCAGCGCTTTATCTTCCGCACAGCCCACGATGGTGACGAAAGCCACGGCATGCGTGCCTTCGGGTTGCACAGCCGGGACCGTATCATCGGGGATGGGCTGATGTTCCTCGCCGGGGTACTCATAGCATCCTAAATCGGGTGCGAGACCGTTATAACCGAGGTTGATATCGATACCCGCATCGATAAGCGCAGAGGTCGATTGGAGATGCAGGAACGTGTTATCGGGTAGCGCTCCGTCCGCATGGCGTGCGGCCAGAATCTGCGTGGTGTCCAGCGATTGGAAGTCCGATGCGGATACAGCGTATCCGTTATTCCAACTGTTATGATCGATGCTTACCACCGTCTGAGACCGGTAATCGTCCGGATTCTGCGAAGCGAAGCTGATGCAGTTCTGGATCGTATTGGTGCCGTAAGCGGTGGTGAAACCGTAGTTATAGGCATTGTCATAAGCCGAACAGTTATAGACCCACATCGTGCCGCCGTTGTTATTCTGGTCAAAACCGCGGGCGTAGTTGCCGACGGCAAGGCAGTGGTGGATAAGGATCTTATGATCGGTGAACTGGCCGCCCATCTTAAACCCGTTACCGTTACCCTGGCAGGGATAGCGATCCAGGGTGATGGTGATCGTATTGCCGTAGCGATCGGTCATCTGCGTGCCCACTTTGGAGTCAAACCAAGCCTTGTCCACACCCAAGGCACGGGGATTCTGGCTCATGTCGTAGAATGGACATCCGTTCTGGTAACAGATGCAGTTCTCAATGATCGTATTGGACGTGCTCACGCGCTGGAAAAAGTCCCAGCCGTCATCGCTGTTATTCCATGCCCGGCATCCGATATAATGGTTTCCGGCGCCGGTGAACTGCTTATCGGCAAACCCGTCGGCATTGCCGCCGAAGTTAGCGGTTGTTCCGCTCATGGTCTTATAGTCGAAGTTATCATGCGAATCGACATTCTTGATCACATTGTTACCTCCTTTCTTCATCTGGCAGCCGGTATCGGCAGAGCCGTAGATGTCGAGGTTTTCGAAGAGGCAATACGAGCCTTCGCAGTAGAGGTTGTTCTTGCCCGACCATGCAATCGCCAGATCTCTGATATGCAGATAGAGGCTGTTGGCATGAACGGTGATGCCTCGCGTGCCGTAGGCTACTTTGTGAAAATCGAGAATAACCTTTTCTCCGGGGTAACCGGCGATGACAACGGGATGAGCGGAAGTGCCTTGTTTATTGATACTTACCTTATCGCTGAACTCGTAGGTTCCGCCACGCAGGAAGAGGGTGTCCCCGGCCGTGAGATTAGACAGTTGCGAAATAAACGTAGAAGCATTCGTAGCCGTGTAGTTCGTAGCCCGGAGGGGCGAGAAGCAGAGCATCATGGCCAAAAGCAGCATAGCGGCTGCGGGTTTGGGGGCCACAAAGTCTTTGTCCAGTTTCTTGCTCATTTCAAATATAAAGTGAAAACGCAAACGGAGGATGGTGTACCATAAGATACATTTGCCTTTCCAACCGGTGGCAGCAACGAGGCGGTTGTGCAATTCTTCCAGCACTCGTTTTTGTGCATCAAAATGCGGCACGGCAGTGGTGCTGTTGGGATTCTTGGTATAGAGATACCCGGCATACCGAATGCGCTTGTAGGAGGGGTTGGTTAACCATAGATCGGTGGAGAAAACCACGTCTTCGTATATCATACCTCCCTCAAAGCGGATGTCCTTGAGCGCACTTCGGCGGTAGAGGCGCATGCAGGGGGAGGTGTAGCTGTATTGATGTCTGGGGATGCGGCGGATACCGACATGCCAACCGGTAGCCGTCTGTCCTTCGGAGGTGCGGCGGTAACCGCTTTGGACATAGTCCACTTTCTTAATCGCCTTCAGATGGCGGGCACACCAGTCGGGGGCAATGCGGTCATCGGCATCCACGAAAGCGATATATTCGCCGTTGGCGTTTTGCAACCCTAAGTTACGGGCGATCGACTGGCCGGAGTGTTGTTGGGTAAGCAGCACTACTTTGCGTAAGGGGTCCTCCGCATGCTTCTTGGCATAGGGTTGCGCAATAGCGAGACTGTTGTCGGTACTGCTGTCGTCCACGAGGATGATCTCCAGGGGTTCGGTAGTGATCTGACCGATCAGCGACTCGATGCAATCCGTCAGATAAGGGGCGGCATTATAGACCGGTACAATAATACTTATCATAAGTTCTGCAGTATTTGTTCAAATTGTTGTGCTTGGTACTGGCGGGAAAAGAGTTGTTTCTTTTCTTGGTTCACCAATTGACGGGTGAACCCGTTTTTCTTCCATTTGGCATATTGATCGAGGATAAAAGTCTTGACCTGCTCTATATCCGTTGCGGCCAAACCGGCATTCGTCTCCTGAATCACCTGCGCGAGGCACTCTTCATCGGAGGGCACGCAGAGAACGGGTTTTTCCACTCCCAGGGCTTCAAAGAACTTGGTCGTCATGATCCCGTGCGGGCCGTTCTCGCCGGCTTTATGCGAGAGCACCAGCGCGATGCTGCATCCATGCAGCAGATCCGGGATCTGAGCGTTAGGGACATAGTCGTAGTAATGCATCTTATCCGCACAATGGTACTGTTCCGCCAGTTGCCGTATGGTTTGCTTGCCACGGTCATCCGTGTACCAATCGACGGAGAAATGAGGGGTATCCGGCAAAGCACCGATCGCTTGCACGAACAAGGTGGGGTCTTGCAGGGCCGATTCATAGATCCGTCCGGTATAGAGGATGCGGAAGGTGTCGGCAGGCAGGTCTTGCGGGCTAAACAAGCGCGCATCATAGCCGTTATAGATAAGCGTACACCGGGGATGGAGCGCACTTAAGAAAGCCGTGTGCCAAGGCGAGACGGTAGTCAGACTTTGTGCTTGACGTACCACTGCATTCCGGCGTCGGATATTGATGCTGCGGTATAGGGAGCGGAAAGGTCTTGCCCACCATTGACGGTGTGCCTGGTACTGACTGTTCGGCGCCTGCTCGTCGATATCCCGCAGGTCCACATGCAGCGGGATCCGTTTGGCTTGCGCCACGGCTAAAGCCGCACGCAAGGGGAAGGTGGAGAAAGTGGTGCAGAAGACAAGGTCATACTGCTTATCTTTCGTCTTGGATAGCAACCAGCGCGTGAAAGCGCGGTTCTTCCAGTCCGTAATGAGAGACCAGGCTGTCTTGATGAGCCAGTCCCAGGAATGATTGCGATAGAGCCGGCACTCGTAGATGGGGTAGTCGTGCGCAAAATCGAGCGGTGCGAAGTGCTCGGTATAAACCTCCACCTGCCAACCACGCTGTACGAGATAGTCGCACGTCGTACGCAGACGAGGTGCATAACTCGGTTTGCCGAAGGCATCGGCCACGATCAGGATCCTATGGGTGTTATTGTTTGGCAAGGTAGTTGATTATTTGCGCATATAAGGATCGATGGTACGACCCGTCATTGATGCGGTTATTATGCCACAGCAGGCAAAGGTCGCCGTGGTGCAAACGCACTTTCTCGATCAGCCGTTCGCACAGGAAATAGGCTTCCTCTTCGGTGAGGTTCATATAGTTATCGTTACTCAGCGTGCAATCCATGACGGTGAGCGGGTGGAGGGTCAGATTGGTTAACCGGTAAGAGGCGGGATCAATCCAACGCACGGCACGGGTGGTCTGCAGACGGAAACCCGCTTCATCGGCAAAACCCATCGTGAAATCATCCGTATAACCGGCTTTCACTATCGCCCGCATTTGGCGAAGGGAAGACCGCAGGAAGTGCGTGCGGAAAAGGGTGCTGATGGGATTAGCCGGCAGATCCTGGTAGTAACTGCCGTGTACACCCAGTTTGGCTCCGCTCTCAAGCAGGGTCTTACGCAGCCGCTTGTAGTCTCTGCCATTGAGACGATACTGCGGGTAGTCGAAACCTCTGCCTTTGGTTTGTTTGACGAAATAGATACGCTCCGCCCCGGGCACTTTAGCATCCTGTTCGATAAGCCAGGGGAAGGTGTACGCGGGATCATTGTGGATATCGCGCAGCGCTTTGAAAACCGCTTTCTGTTCGCCGCGTTTGATGCCTCCCAAGGCACCGCGCAGACTGCGATAGTGCGCGATCGTGTCGATGTCGTGGGTGAGGTAGATATGATTGAATCCGGGTGTGGGCAGGGGCAGACCCAGGGTCTTCATCAGCAAACGCGCATGTTCATCCAGCATCGGGATCTGCATGCGGTTATTGTGGCCCAAGATGGAGAACCGCGCCGCAAAGCGGTCGTGTTCATCCCGCTCCGTATTATAAGTCTCTTCGGCGCGCGAGATGAAGAAGAACGCATTGTACACGATATCCGTGCGGATGATCGTTTTGCCCGTGGCGGGTTGCTCGGTGACCACCTTGTTCATGTCGGGCATCACGATGCTGTTTCCCAACCGTCCGTTGGGGATGATGATCACGTCGTGATCGTTCAAGGCGGTCAGATCCTCGGTGTAGGCTACGCGTTGTGCTGCCTCTGCATCCCCGTAGCAGTACCAGGTGAGGATGTAGTCGACGATTTCATTCAGTTTTCGCTTATTATTTCTTTGATCCATAGGACACGATTTTTTGAATCAATCATTCAAAATTTCCCATTCGTATAGTTTTTGTTCGATTTGATGTTTGATCGTTTCGTATTTTTGGAAGTTCTCCGGTGTCTGGTTGGCAGGATCGGAGAGAAGGTTTTCCATCTGAGCCTGCTTCTGCTCCAGTTCTGCGATCTCTTCTTCGGTCTTGGCGATCGCCCGCTCTTTCTTTCGCTGCTCTGCCGCTGCGGCTTTTTGGGCCGCGTAGTCCAAGGCTCCAGAGAGTGCTGACGTTGGCTGTGACTGTCGGTTGACTGTCGGTTGACCGTCGGGGATGGAAGGGTTTTGGCGCCTTTCTAACTCGTTCAAGGAAGTGATCTTCTTGGTTCGGAGGAAGTCGTAGATGCTGCCGAGGTGCTCTTTGACATGTCCGCCGCCGAACTCATACACTTTGCTCACCAGTCCGTCCAGGAAATCGCGGTCGTGGCTCACGCAGATGAGGGTGCCGTTGAAGTCCTGCAGGGCGGCTTTGAGCACGTCCTTGGACTGCATATCCAGGTGGTTGGTCGGCTCATCGAGGATAAGCAGGTTGCAGGGTTCCAGCAGCAGGCGTATCATCGCCAGACGGCTTCGCTCACCGCCGGAGAGCACTTTCACTTTCTTATCACTCGCTTCGCCGCCGAACATGAAAGCACCGAGGATATCGCGTATCTTGGTGCGGATATCGCCTACGGCCACATAGTCGATGGTCTCAAAGACGGTGAGGTTCTCGTCCAGCAGCGCCGCCTGGTTCTGGGCGAAATAACCGATCTTGACGTTATGGCCTATCTTAAGTGTCCCCAGATAATCCAACTGCCCCATGATGCACTTGACAAGGGTCGTTTTTCCTTCGCCGTTCTTACCGACAAAGGCTACTTTCTCGCCGCGCTTGATGGTGAAGGTCACGTCCTGGAAGACATTGTGCGCCCCGAAATCCTTTCTTAGATCTTCTACGATCAGCGGATAGTCCCCGCTACGCGGAGCAGGCGGGAAACGGAGGTTCAGACGGCTTGTATCTTCCAGATCAACCTCTAACCGCTCTAACTTTTCCAACTGCTTAATACGGCTCTGTACCTGCACCGCCTTGGTCGCTTTGTACCGGAAGCGCTCGATGAACTCTTCGGTATCCGCGATCATTTTCTGCTGGTTCTGGTAAGCGCGAACCTGCTGTTCGTGCCGCTCTTTGCGCAGTTCCACGAACTTACTGTAGTTGACGTTATAATCGTATATCCGACCGAGGGTGATCTCAATGGTACGCGGACAGGTGTTATCAATGAAGGCGCGGTCGTGACTGACCATGAGTACGGCCGACGGACTGGTCTTAAGGAAGTCCTCGAGCCATTGGATGGACTCGATATCGAGGTGATTGGTCGGCTCATCCAGCAGTAGCAGGTCGGGATGGCGGAGTAGGATCTTCGCCAACTCAATACGCATGCGCCAACCGCCGGAGAACTCCGAGCAAGGCCTGTCAAAATCCTTGCGCTCGAAACCCAGACCGATGATGGTGCGGTCCATCTCAGCGATGAAACGCGCTTCATCTCCGTAACCCGTAACATGTAACCCCTCATCCTTTACTTTCATCACTTCATCGCGGAGCGTGCGGTCATCCTGGAAGAGCATGACCTGCGGCAGGTAACCGATAGTCATGTCGGTTTCTTTGGAGATCCGTCCGGCCGTGGGTTGGTATTCCCCCGCAATGAGGCGGAGCAGAGTCGTTTTGCCGGCTCCGTTCTTACCCACCAGTGCGATCCGTTCCTTGCGATTGATCAGGAACGATATATCATCCAGCACCGGGCGGGAGGAGAACTCCATCGATATGTGGTCAACGCTCAGCATTATCAGCGTACATTTTTTTTATTCAGGATTCGCCAAAGCAGCATCGTCAGCAGGGTCGCTAACCCGAAATCCGCCGATAGCAAAACCCAGAAGTTCCAGTTACGTCCCAGGATCGCGAGTCCGATGAAGATCAGGCTGACGCAAAGCAGGATGCAGGTGGTCTGGATATGATTGCGTCCCGTGCGCAGGATGAGATGGTGGATATGATTCTTATCCGCTTCAAAAGGCGAACGGTGTTGTTTGATGCGGGTGATGATGACGCGGATGGTATCGAAGATCGGTACGGTCATCACGCAGATAGCTACCGCCGGAGCTGCGTTCATATGGTACACTTCGGGCACTACATGCAAAGCGTTCTGCTCGCAGAAACGGAAGATGAAGGCGGTGAGCAGATAGCCCAAAAGCAGACTGCCCGAATCGCCCATGAAGATCTTCTCGCGGTTGCCGAACACATTATAGATGAAGAATACCGCCAACGCACCGATCATGCAGATCGCAAGAATGGACCAACTGGTAGAACCCACGAGGTGAAAATAGACCGCGAAGAAAAGGCAGTAGAGGATGCCCAAACCGCTGGCCAGGCCGTCGATGCCGTCGATCAGATTCACGGCATTGATGATGGCGATCAGCACAAAGAGCGAAATCAGATAGCTCGGTATAAGACCGATTCCTTCAATGCCGAAGATACCATGCAGATGAGTGATGCGCAAGTCCCCGAAACCGATGAGCGCGATACCGGCGAGCGCCTCGCCCAAGAGTTTGGTCAGCGGGGTGAGCACTAATACGTCATCGATGAAACCGATCGCCATGATGGCACCGACACCGATGAGGAAGAATTGGTTATGCGCGATCTGACTGAAGTCGAACAGCACATACGAGAGCATGACGCTGAAGTAGATATTCAGTCCGCCGATGTTCGGTATTTCGCCCGTGTGACTCATGCGTTTATTGGGGCGCACCACAAAGCCTTTGGCCTTGGCGATGCGTACCACGATGGGCATACCGATGAGACCAATCACAAAACTGACCAGTCCGATAAGGTAGCTATGTTGTAAGAAAAAGTTATGTATCATTGCATGTCTAATTGTTCGTAAATCGAGTTTTTACTGATATATTCCGGCACCAGTTGTTTCATCAGTTTGACCGTGGAGAAGGGCTTGTCGTTCCGGCTCATTTGGATCAGTTCATCCACTTGTCGGCTTACCTGCTCGTAGTCAAACTCGCGTACCCGGGCCACCATGATCTTACTGTTGGCGGTCGGGATGGTTTTTTCTTTCTGATTGAGCAGCTCCTCATACAGTTTCTCTCCGGGGCGCAGGCCGGTGAAGACGATAGGTATATCTTTCTCGGGGGTGTATCCGGCCAAGCGGATCATATTCTTTGCCAGGTCCAGTATCTTGACGGGTTTTCCCATGTCGAAGACGAAGATCTCTCCGCCCTTACCCAAGGTGCTGGCTTCCATTACCAGGCAGCAAGCCTCGGGGATGGTCATGAAATAGCGAATGATCTCGGGGTGGGTGACGGTGACCGGTCCGCCTGCCGCGATCTGTTTCTGGAAATACGGGATGACCGACCCGTTGGAACCGAGCACATTGCCGAAGCGGGTGGTGATGAACTTGGGATACTGCGGGTTGGTGGCTGCCAGATGCCGGAAGAGCGACTGCACGTATATCTCCGCGATACGCTTGCTGGCGCCCATGATATTGGTGGGGTTAACCGCTTTATCGGTCGAGATCATAACAAACTGCTGAACGCCGTACTGAACCGCCATGTCTGCCATGTTTTTGGTACCCAGCACATTCGCCAGAATGGCTTCGTTGGGATAACTCTCCATCAGCGGCACATGTTTGTATGCCGCGGCGTGATAGACCACGTCGGGGCGCATCTCTTTGAAGATCTGCTCGATACGCTCCCGATTGCGCACGTCCGCGATGATCGGAATAAACCGCGCTTCGGGATATTGGTTGTGCAACTCAAGGCTGAGGTCATGCAGCGGACTCTCTGCCATCTCCAGCAGGATCGTCACCTGCGGATGGAAGCGTTGGATCTGGCGAACCAGCTCACTACCGATACTGCCGGCAGCACCGCTGACCAGCACCACTTTGCCGGAGAGTACTTGAGCTACATTATCCGTGTTGATATCGATCTTCGGACGCTCCAACAGATCCTCGATCTTGATGGCATCAATACGACCGATGCGTTGCATATCGATTGCATCCACGTTGTCGAATTGCGTGAAATAGGGGGTGGTCAGGATGCGGATATTCCTGTCAATGAAGACCTGCAGATCCTTGGCCGGCGTAATCTCCCGCATCTTAAGCGGCGAGACGATGACATGTTGCACGCCTCGTTTGTTCATCCAGGCAAAGAGGTTCTGGTCCAGTTTATGCACACTCAGTCCGGCTAACTCGTAGTTATGACGCTCGTGGGCATCGGCGATGAATCCGACCGGACGATAGGGCGTGTTGCCGGCAGAACGGAGCATCTTGGCGATCGCCACCCCGGCTGTTTGTGTCCCGTAGATCATCACCCGCGGCGCACCGTGCTCCTCCAGCAGTATCTCGCTCAGGGTCTTGACGCCCACGCGAAGGGTGAAAAGGAGTACGAAAGCGATTGGCAGGTAGATGATGAGGATCGTATTAAGCATCGGTTGCTGACCGGTGAAATGCTGCATGCCGGCGTTGAAAAGCAACAGCACCGCGGAGGTGGTGAAGTTAGCCAGCAGGATCTTGACCGTATCGATGAAGGTCGAATAGCGCAAGATGCCGGCATAAGTATGGAAGATGCCGAAAGCCAGCGTCTGCACACACATGACGATCAGGTACTGATGCCATAACGGCCAGATGATAGGATCGATGATCTGATAGTCAAACATGCCGCTACCAATCCATGCGCACAACCAAAAGGCGATCGTACACAATAACATATCCAAGGACAACACACCCCAGCGGGGCAGATAGTCTGTTTGTGCTTTTAGATGAAAGAATTTCATTGCTTTGCTATGATTTGGGCAAGGTACTTGCCTGTATAACTCTCTTTACATTGCGCCACCTCTTCGGGCGTGCCGGCGCATACAATACGACCGCCTTCTTTTCCGCCTTCGGGGCCTAAGTCGATGACATGATCGGCTGCGAGGATGACGGAGGGGTTATGCTCGATGATAAGCACCGTATGCCCTTTGCTCACCAGGCGGTTAAGCGCTTCGAGCAGCACCTCGATGTCGCGGTGATGCAGACCAGTGGTAGGCTCGTCAAAGACATAGATGGTGGGATTATCGTCTTCCTGCGCCAGGAAAGCGGCTAACTTCACACGCTGGCTCTCTCCGCCGGAGAGGGTACTGCTGCTCTGGCCCAACTGTACATAACCGATACCGACCTCTTGCAGGGGTTTGAGCCGGCGTACGATCTTGGCGCACTGCGGATCTTCGCTGAAGAACTCCACGGCTTGGTTGACCGTCATGCAGAGGATGTCGTAGATCGATTTGCCGCGGTAGTGCACGTCCAATACATCCTGTTTGAACCGCCGTCCGTGACACTGCTCGCATTCGAGCACGAGGTCCGCCATGAACTGCATCTCGATCGTGATCGTTCCTTCGCCTTGACAGGTCTCGCACCGTCCGCCCGGAGTATTAAAACTGAAATGAGCAGGAGTAAAACCGAGTTGTTTGGCCAGCGGCTGGTCCGCGAAGAGACGCCGGATCTCGTCGTAGGCCTTGAGGTAGGTGACCGGATTGGAACGACTGCTGCGACTGAGCGGGTTCTGGTCCACATATTCGATGTCGCGCATCAGATGCAGGCTGCCGCGGATCTGTCCGAAGTCACCGGTATGCTCGGCATAGACTCCGCCGTAATGTTTCTTGAGGGCAGGGTAGAGCACCCGGCTGACCAGCGAACTCTTGCCGCTACCGCTCACGCCGGTAACGACGGTCATCACATGCAGCGGAAAACGCACGGTCAGGTTCTTGAGGTTATTCTCGCACGCCCCTTCCACCTCAATATAACTGCTCCAATGCCGTCTCTGACGGGGGATATGCACGGAGAATAGCTCCGGTCGCGGTGCCCCTTCATACACGATCTCACCGCCATGCCTGCCGGCGTTCGGACCGATCTCGATAATATGATCGGCGGCGGCGATGATGTCTTCGTCATGTTCAACGACGACGATCGTGTTGCCCAGGTCGCGTAACTCTTTGAGTACGTGAATCAAGCGCTCTGTGTCGCGCGGGTGAAGGCCGATAGAGGGCTCATCTAATACGTATAGCGAACCCACCAGACTGCTGCCTAAGGATTTGGCAATGCTGATGCGCTGGCTCTCTCCGCCGGAGAGCGTGTTGCAGGGACGGTTGAGCGTGAGGTAGCTGAGGCCCACATCCTGCATGAACTGCAGCCGACTGTTGATCTCAGTCAGCACTACGTCGATAGTCTGATGCTCGATGTCGGTCCATTCGACCTGCGCGAACCACTCCTGCAGCTCGGACAGCGGCATGGAGCAAAGGGCCTGGATACTCTTGCCGTGCACCAAGACATACTCCGCCTCTTGGCGCAGATGCAGACCGTGACAGACGGGACAAGTGGTGCGACCTTTGTACCGCGACAGGATCACTTTGTACAGCAGCTTGTTGTACTGCTGACTCTCCAGCTCGTGGAAGAACGCATTGAGTCCGCGGAAGTATTCGTTACCCGTCCAGATCAGATGTTTCTGTTCCGGCGTAAGGGCATAATAAGGGGTATGAATCGGGAAATCAAACTTAGCGGCGTTGTACACCAGCTCTTCCCACCAAGTCTGCATCTTCTCGCTCTGCCAGCAGGCGATCGCCTGATCGTAGATCGATTTGGACTTATCGGGTACCACCAGATCCTCATCGATACCCGTCACGATACCGATACCCTTGCATTCGGGGCATGCACCTACGGGATTGTTGAAGTCAAAGAGGTGCTCGCTGGGTTCGATGAACCGGATACCGTCCGCTTCGAAGCGTTCGGAGAAGATCTTGGTGTGCGGTACATTATCCCACTGCACATAGACCTGACATTCGCCGTGCCCTTCGAAGAAAGCCGTCTGCACGCTGTCGGCAAAGCGGTTGGCAGTAGCGGGTTCATGATCGATGATGATACGATCTACAAGCAGATAGGCCTCGTGACCTTCTACCTGTTGCCATGTATCGGCATCCAGACGTACAGTGTCGCCGTCAATGAGCAGGCGACTGAAACCCTGGCTGAGCCATAAGGCTAATTGCTCTTGCACCGTCCGATCATCGGGAAGGATGATGGGGCTGAGCAGGTAGAGTCGAGCACCGAGGGGTTGCGCCTCCATGTAGTTCACCACATCGCGGATGGTATTCTTGCGCACCTCTTCTCCGCTCACGGGCGAGAACGTGCGGCCTACGCGCGCGTATAAAAGTTTCAGGTAGTCGTATATCTCCGTCACCGTACCCACGGTAGAGCGCGGGTTGCGGCTGGTCACTTTCTGTTGGATGGCGATAGCGGGTGGGATACCGTCAATACGTTCCACCTCGGGTTTCTGCATGCGCCCCATGAATTGGCGCGCGTAGGCGCTGAGGCTCTCCACGTACCGCCTTTGCCCTTCGGCATAGAGTGTGTCGAACGCCAGCGAACTTTTGCCGCTGCCGCTGACACCTGTGATCACCACTAATTTATTGCGCGGTATATCTACCGACACATGTTTGAGATTATGGGTGTCCGCTCCTTCAATATGTATAAAATCTTCCCTCAACGCACTGCGCTATACGCTTCTTCTTTCAATTGTTGAAATTGTACGCTGGTCGTATCCCGCATGGAGGCATTTAATTTCGGTACGCGGATAGGCGTGCCGACAGCAATCCTGCTGGGGTTCTTCAAGCGATCTTTGTTGGCTGCGTAGATATGCGGCCAGTAGGCTTTGTCGCCGTAATGCTTCTTGGCGATCCAAGAGAGCCGACTGCCGTCGGTTATTTTTTCGACCAGTAAGATATCGTCATAGGTCCATGCCGCTTCTTCTGCTTTAGGCTGTTCGGTCACCTCTACCGGTTGACTTTCGACTTTCGGCTCTTGACTTTCGATTACCTCTATGGGTTGCGGTTTGGCCAGGTTCTCGATCCAATCGCTGATCTGATGGCGCAGGAAGAAATAGCCTACGAGCAGCAGTAACAGCAGGATCACTACGCAGATGAGCGTGTCGCGCACAAAATGGTACTGCTTTTTGCCTTTCTCTTCGGGTGCCTTCGGCGCGATGATGATAGGTTCCGGTTCAGGCTCCGGTTCTGGTTCCGGCTGAACTTCCGGTTTCTCAGGTTCCGGTTCATGAACGGGTTGCCCGAGTTCACCCAGGATATCTACGATCTCTTCGGCCTGTGCTCCGAGTTTCTTCAAAGGATCCACACTCTCTCCTTCACTCTTTAACTCCTTCAATCCTTCACTCTTTAACTCCTTCACTCCTTCACTCTTTAACTCCTTCACTTCTCCTTTTTCCACCAACTCTTTCACCCCTGCTTCGGGCACAAAACTGAGTTTGTTGTATCCTTCGATGGTGATCTGTTCCCCGGTAGTGACGTTCACGCTCTTGCGTGGAGCGACGGCCTGCAGTTTGAACATACCGAGTCCGTTCACTTTCACTTGCTTGTCTTGCTTCAGCGCTTCAATCAATTGCGTATTGAAAGCACCGAGAAACGTATTCGCTTCTTTCTCGCTCACGCCGGCACGCTTAGCCAAAGCGCGGCGCAAATCGGTCCAAGTCAATTTATTGTTTGCCATAGTTTAGATCTTTTTGAGTTCATCTTTCACCGCGTTAACGGGTTTGAATACCAATTGGTTTTTTCCGGGCACTACGGTGCGCTCCTTGGTTTTTGGATGCACGATTGAACGCTCCTTGCGCGTCTTTATCTCCAGAGAACCGAGTCCTTGTAACTGGATGGTTTTTCCGGCCATCAGGTTTTCACGCAAGATAGCATTGTTGACTGCAAGCAGTTCTTCCACTTTCTTTTTACTCAGTTCTGTGGCGTTGGCAATAAGACCGATTAAATCTTTTGTTAACATATTGTTCCGTATAAATCAAATTCTTCTGCTTTGGTGATCTTCACATCATAAAAATTACCAATGACCAATGACAAATGACCAATGTTCTCAACGAGAACCTCGCAATCCACCTCGGGACTGTCGTATTGGGTGCGGCCGATGAGGTAGTCCCCTTCCTGCCGGTCAATGATGACGCGCTGGGTAGTGCCCACGAATTGCGCCATCTTCTGTGCACTGATCTCTTGCTGGATGGCCATCAGTTCTGCGGCACGGGCTTCCTTCACCTCTTGCGGGGTATCATCCGTATAGTGTTTGTTGGCATAAGTGCCTTCCTCGTCCGAATAGGCAAAACAGCCCATGCGTTCGAATTGCATCTCGCGTACCCAAGTTTTGAGTTCCTCAAAATCTTCCTCTGTCTCTCCGGGGTGGCCGACGAGCAGCGTCGTGCGGATACAGATACCCGGTACCCGTTCACGGATCTTGCGAATGAGCGCATCCTGTTCGGCGCGGGTGATATGCCGCCGCATAAGGCTGAGCATATGATCTGTACAGTGCTGCAAGGCGATGTCCAGGTATTTGCAGACGTTGGGGTGTTTGGCTATGACATCCAGCAATTCTTCGGGGAAGTCGGTGGGGTAGGCGTAGTGCAAACGAATCCATTCGACACCGGGCACTTGCGCAATCGCGTCAATCAGTTCAGGTAACATGTGCCGTTTCTCGAGGTCGAGTCCGTAACTGCTGAGGTCTTGGGCAATGACGTTCAGTTCTTTGACACCTTGCGCAACGAGCCAGCGTACTTCTTCGAGTATCTCGTCTTTGGGTCGACTGGTATGTCTTCCGGTGATCAGCGGGATGGCGCAATAGGAACAGAAGCGGTTGCAACCCTCCGAGATCTTCAGGTATGCATAGTGCTTGGGTGTGGTCAATTTTCTTTCAAAACCAGGACATCTGGGAGCCTTAGGATTTCCTAGGAAGTCTAGGATCTTCTCAAAATCAAATTTGCCAAAATACGCATCCACCTCCGGCAGCTCCGCTTCCAACTCGGCGCGATAGCGTTCGCTGAGGCATCCCATGACGATGAGTTGGCGCAGTTGGTGTTTCTTCTTGCGCTCTGCCATTTGGAGGATCATGTGGATACTCTCCTCTTTGGCATCTCCGATGAAACCGCAGGTATTGATCACGCAGATCTCGCCTTTGGGTTGCTCGGGATCATGCACACAAGTCCACCCGGCAGCTTCCAACTGTCGCATGACGCGCTCGGCATCCACTAAGTTCTTCGAGCACCCGAGTGTTATGAAATCAACTACCCCTTTCTGCATCAGTTTCCTAAATCGCAGTGGAACTTCAGACGTACAAGCCGCACATGCATCTCGTCGTAGTAGTCTTCGCCGAGTTCCTCCATGGCCTTCTTGATATTGTCGTCGTCGGTATTCTTGAAATAGTCGTATATCTCTTGTTCCTCATCGGGGTCCACCACCTCTTTGATGAAGTAGTTGATATTGATCTTGGTGCCGGAGAAGACGATGGCTTCGAGTTCATCCATCATCTCTTCCATGGACATGCCGTTCGATTCGGCCAGGTCGTCCAGATCGACACGACGGTCGATGGCCTGGATGATCTGTTTCTTACGGGTGGATTTCTTGGCTACCGTACGGATACGCATGTCGTCCGGACGAATGATCTCGTTCTCATCGACATACTCTTTGATGATTCGCAGGAACTCATCGCCGTAGCGTTTGGCTTTGGCGATACCTACACCCGGGATGAGCAAGAGCTCTTCCATGGTGATGGGGTAGGTGGTAGCCATGGCCTCTAGACTCGGATCCTGGAAGATCACGAACGGCGGCACGTCGTTTTTCTTGGCCACTTTACGGCGGATATCCTTGAGGATGGCAAAGAGCACCTCATCGGCTGCGGCACAGGTAGCGCCGGCTCCTTCCATCATCTCCTCATCTTCGTCATGCACCTCGATCGGCACTTCGAACTTACCGGGCTTGCGAATGAACTTGGTGCCGTCTTTGGTCAGCTTGAGATCGCCGTAGGAGTCTACATCTTTGGTGATCATACCTACGAGCAAGGCTTGCCGTAAGATGGCATGCAGCGTGCTCTCGTCTTCGTCGCTGGCCGCACCGAAGTTCTCCAGCTCATCGTGGTGATAACTCATCACTTCGGCCGTCTGGTTGCCGTGCAGGATATCCACGATATGCTCTGCGCGGTGTTTCTCGTTCACCTGCTGGATGGTCTCGAGCGCTATCTGCAGCAACTCGGAGGCATCGACTTGCTTATAGGTCTTGCGGCAGTTATCGCAGTTGCCGCATTTGTCTTCGTTGTATTCCTCGCCGAAATAATGCAGCAGTAGTTTGCGGCGGCAGATGGTCGATTCGGCATAACTCTGGGTTTCAAACAGCAACTGGTTGCCGATACCGATCTCTTTGGGCGTCTTGTCTTTCTGGAAACGGCGCAAGCGCTCGATATCATCCGGACTGTAGAAACAGAGACATATACCTTCGCCGCCGTCACGACCTGCACGCCCCGTCTCCTGATAGTATCCTTCAAGCGATTTCGGGATGTCATAGTGCACCACGAAACGCACGTCGGGTTTATCGATACCCATACCGAAAGCGATGGTAGCTACGATCACCTGCACCTCTTCCATCAGGAATGCATCCTGGTTCGCGGTGCGGGTAGCGGCATCCATGCCGGCATGGTACGGACGCGCGGTGATACCGTTCACCTGCAGCACCTGCGCGAGGTCCTCCACCTCTTTGCGCGCAAGACAATAAATAATACCGCTCTTGCCCTCCATCCCGCGGATGAAACGTACCAGGTCCTTATCTACATCGGCAGTCTTGGGCCGTACTTCGTAGTACAGGTTGGGACGGTTGAAACTCGATTTAAAAACGGTCGCATCGGGCATACCGAGGTTCTTCTGGATATCCTTTTGCACCTTCGGCGTCGCAGTAGCGGTCAAGGCGATGATCGGCGCCTTACCGATACGCTGCACCATGGAGCGGATCTGGCTGTACTCCGGGCGGAAATCATGGCCCCATTCCGAGATACAATGCGCCTCATCTACAGCGTAGAACGATATCTTCACGCCCTTGAGGAAGTCCACATTTTCGGATTTCTGCAGACTCTCCGGTGCCAGGTACAACAGCTTGGTCTTGCCCGCCAATACATCATCCCGCACGGCATTGATCTCCCCTCGGCTGAGGCTGGAGTTGATGAAATGGGCAACACCCTCCTCCTCCGAATAGTTGCGCATGGCATCCACCTGATTCTTCATCAGCGCAATGAGCGGCGAAATCACGATCGCCACACCGTCCATGATCAGGGACGGCAACTGATAGCAAAGGCTTTTTCCTCCTCCTGTAGGCATCAGCACGAACGTGTCTCTCCCCTCCATCACATTGCGTATGATGGCTTCCTGATTCCCCTTGAACGTGTCGAACCCGAAATAGTCCTGCAAGGCCTTTACCAATTGTTCATGTGTTACATCCATATGTTTTCTCACAAATTTGGCGCAAAGATACAAAAACTATTTTATATATGCAACTATTTGCAAATTTTTTTATAAAAAATGCGAAAAAATGCACCCAACTCTTGCGTATATGAAAAAAAAGTAGTAATTTTGTCCCCGATTTTGTAAAGTGTATATTGCATTTAACACTATCTAAGACATGCAAAAGCGTAATTTATCGTTTGCACAGCTCTTTAATTTGAGCTTCGGATTCTTTGGGGTACAGATCGCGTACGCGCTGCAGAGCGCGAATATCTCCCGTATTTTCGCTACTCTTGGTGCAGATCCTCACCAGTTGTCTTTCTTCTGGATTCTGCCGCCGCTGATGGGTATGGTTGTTCAGCCGCTGATCGGTCTGTTGTCGGACCGCACCTGGCTCGGTAAGTTCTTCGGTCGCCGTAAGTTCTATCTGCTGATCGGTGCGCTGATCGCCGTTGCCGTGATGGCGTTGCTGCCGAATGCAGGTAATTTCTCGTTTGAGCAGCGTGTGTATCTGGGATTGAACTCCGCGATGTGGTTCGGTCTGTTCAGCCTCATGTTCCTGGATACGAGTATCAATATCGCCATGCAGCCCTTCAAGATGATGGTGGGCGACACGGTGAACGAGGAGCAGAAGGGTACGGCCTATGCCATCCAGTCGGCGCTCTGTAATGCCGGCTCGGTAGTGGGCTATCTCTTCCCGATCTTCTTTACCTGGATTGGCATAGCCAATACGGCGCCGGAGGGTGTGATCCCCGATAGCGTGAAGTGGTCTTTCTATGCCGGTGCGGCGATCCTGATCCTCTGCTCGCTCTATACCTTCTTTGCCGTTGAGGAGATGGATCCGCAGGAGTATGCGGAGTTCCACGGCCTGAATAAGAAAGACGAGGCGAAAGAGGAGAAGTCCGGTTCATCTACGGCGTTCATCGTGCGTGCGTTCATTACGGTCGGCCTTGTGCAATTCTTCTGCTGGGCAGCCTTCATGTATATGTGGACCTATTCGAACGGTGCGATCGCAGCCAACTGCTATGGTTGGGATGAGATTGCAGCGAACGCAGCGGAAGAGGCATTCCAAATAGCCGGTAACTGGGTAGGCGTAGTCTTCTGCGTACAGGCAGTGGGTTCGCTTCTGTGGGCGGCTTTCCTGCCGAAGCTCGAGCATTGGTTTGGTAATAAAGGCGCTTATGCCATCTCGCTGCTTGTGGGAGCAATCGGTTTTGCATCGGTATATATCGTGCATGATCCGTACGTGCTCTTTATCAGCTACGCCCTCATCGGTGCCGCTTGGGCAGCTATGCTGGCATTGCCGTTCACGATCATTACGAATGCGATCTCGGGTAGCAAACATATGGGTGCGCTCCTTGGCCTGTTCAACTGCACGATCTGTATTCCGCAAATCGTGGCAGCCCTCTGCGGCGGAGCTCTCCTTAATAATATGTGCGCGCACGTACAAGCCGGAATGCTGGTAGTAGCCGGTGTTCTGTTGCTCCTCGGTGCGGCAGCGGTCTTCACGATCAAAGAAAAGGATAATTAATTAACTAACAATATAACATTATGAAAAACAAATTACTTGTTTCTGTATTTGCAATGGTGATTGCTTCGTTGGCGTTCACTTCTTGCGAATCCAAGTCTGATGTGATGGGGGTTTGCGGTGACATGATCAAAGAAACGCTGCATAAATCCCCGCGTAGCCTTGTGACATTGGATGGGCAGTCGCTCTCTGTGGCGGAGTATGAGTTCTTGGGCGGTGTGAATGACAACCGTATGGTGTATCGTACCATCGCTTTTGGTAACGGAATATACGAGCCGAAGAATGTGGACACCCTGCTTTATGAGTATGGTGAATGGGGTGAGGGCAATACGTCGTACACCTTGTATCTCACACCGATGAACGGAGATCCGTACACGCTGGTGTTTAAGGGTAATGCCTTCCTCACGCCGGACGGACGTACGATAGGCGGTGAGGGAACAGACAATACCGCTCGCGTAGAGAAAATGGAGAAAGTGATCAGAACTCTTCCGAATACCGCATGGGAAGCTACGTTTAAAGGCGAGTATGTGCTGGATAGTATATTCCGCGATTCTATCCGCGACATCTTTATCCCGCCTATGACCTTTATAAAGGACACATTCCCTATTTTTGATCATATGGATACAGTCAGTGCGGATACCACATGCTATTATCGCATAGAACTGAATCAGGATCCTGCTACGTTTGTGAATACCGGACGTATCTACAAGAAGGGTATTCGTACCAAATACGATCGCGCAACGAAGACTGAATCGATTGAAGATCAGAATGAAGAGGAGTTTAACTTCAATTGGTATTTCTCGGCAATTACATCGGATGCCAAGTTCACGGTGGCGGCTGAGAGTGTTACTGCAGGAGAGGAAGGACAAGTTCTGAGTATATCCAAATACAAATTGGATGATGCAGGTGTGGCTGCCGAGTTCTTGCTGGGCGGTTTGACTTACAAGCCTTATGTACAACCTTAATCTCTTAAATCAACCATTAAAATCATTTACAACAATGAAAAAGAGTAATTTCAATATATTTCGCGTTGTATCTTTTGCCCTGTTGATCATGCTGGGCACGGTCACCGCTTTTGCGCAGAATACCGTCCAAGGTACGGTTATAGATGCAGCTAACGGCGAGCCGATTATTGGTGCTTCCATTCTTGAGATAGGTACTACCAATGGTACAATTACCGATTTTGACGGTAATTTCATCCTCAATGTACAGCCGGGCGCTAAACTGGCGATCTCATATATGGGTTATAAGACCCAAGAATTGGCTGCTGGTCCGAATATGTCGGTTAAACTGGGTGAGGACACCGAACTTCTGGACGAGGTAGTCGTTGTCGGATACGGTGTTGTGAAGAAAAACGATGCTACAGGTTCGGTAACCGCGATTAAACCGGATGAGATGAATAAAGGTCTCGTTACCAACGCACAAGACATGATCCAGGGTAAGATTGCCGGTGTGAATATCACGACGGACGGTGGTTCTCCTGGTGCCGGTGCTTCGATTCGTATCCGTGGTGGTTCGTCTCTGAACGCATCCAACGACCCGCTCATCGTCATCGATGGTCTTGCTATGGATAACAACGGTTTCGTGGGTGGAGCAAACCCGCTCTCTCTGGTAAACCCGAATGATATCGAGACTTTCACCGTCCTCAAGGATGCTTCCGCTACCGCTATCTACGGTAGCCGTGCTTCGAACGGTGTCATCTTGATTACTACCAAGAAAGGTAAAGCAGGCCAGAAGATGAAAGTCACCTATGACGGTAACGTATCTTTTGGATCGGTGCTCAATCATATGGAGGTCTTCACGGGTGATGAGCTGCGTGCTTATGTAACTGCTTACGGTCAGTCTGCACAGGCTAACTATTACCTGATGAACGATAACGTAGATTGGTTTAAGAAAATCTACCGTACCGCCATCTCTACCGACCATAACATCTCTATGATGGGTGGTTATAAGGATAAGAACGTAGATATGCCTTACCGCGCGTCCGTAGGATATACGCTCAACAATGGTGCCGTAAAAGGTTCGCAGATGCAGCGTGTTACGGGTTCTATCAATCTTAACCCCTCGTTCTTGGATAATCACCTGATTTTCAACCTCAATGCAAAGGGTATGTATATCCGGACGGAGTATGAACCGGGTATCTCCGGTGCCTATCTGGATAAGGACCCGACACAGCCGATTTATTCGACGGGTGATCTTACCAATATCTATGGTCAGCCGATTCTCGCCGGTGAGACGAACGGAACCAAATACTATTTGACCAAAGAGGAATTGGACGAGCACTGGGATGGTTTCTTCCAGCCGCTCGGAACTTCGTCCAGTGTCAATGGTCCTTTCGGTGACCCGAACTGGATGTATAGCCTCAAGTCTTCGGACAACCCGCTGGCAAAACTCAAACATCAGAATTCGTATTCTCAAGTCGGACAGTTTGTAGGTAACCTGGAGGCAACCTATAAGGTACATAACTTTGAGGATCTCATTCTGCATGCCAACATCGGTGCGGACTACTCTTTCTCTAAGCAGAGAGATAAAAATAATATGTTAGGTTCCGCTAGCCACTATACCGGTTCAACTCTCACTGAGCAGAAGATGAAATACAATCTCCAGTTCAATGCCTATGCACAGTACGGTCATGATTGGGAAGAGGCTAACCAGCACTTCGACATCATGGCAGGTTACGAGTGGCAGCACTTCTATAATGACTACAAGAAATGGGGTAACGGTATGTATCCGCTCACCTATATGGATGATCCTTCGTTGGCAGGTCTGCCGGCATATTCCTCTATATCCACCGGTAAGGGCGAGAACTACCTCGTATCTTTCTTCGGTCGTATGAACTGGATTGGTTGGAATCAGGTAATGTTAACCGCTACCATCCGTGGTGATGGTTCCAGCCGTTTTGCAAAAGATCATCGTTGGGGTGTGTTCCCGTCTTTGGCACTGGGATGGAAGATTAAAGAGTCCTTCCTCAAGGATGTCAACTGGGTAAATGACCTCAAGCTCCGTCTCGGTTACGGTATCACCGGTCAGCAGGATGGTATCGGCGACTATTCGTACATGGCTACCTATGGTCAGACCAAGGGCCACACTTCATATTACCCTGTCGGTGGTGAGAACTTCGCAACAGAGGATAACGATGCGAATATCGTAGATATGGTTGTCGATAGAAACGGCGATACCCTCTTTATCTCCGACCGTCCGGATGCTTATGAGCCGAAATTGACGTGGGAGAAAACGACGACCTATAATGCCGGTTTGGATTTCGCATTCCTCAACAACCGAATTTCGGGTTCGTTGGACTATTACTTCCGTAAAACGACGGACCTGCTCAATAATGCGTATGTGCCGTTAGGAACCAACTTCCGTACCCACGTGAAACGCAACATCGGTTCGCTCCAGAACCAGGGTGTTGAGTTCGCCATCAATGCTGTCATTCTGGATTATGGCAAGAAATTCAAATGGGACTTCGGCTATAATGTGACTTGGAACCAGAATAAGCTGACCAAGCTCAATAGCGAAGATACGATGATTGATGGTGGCGGTTCCGGTGGTGACGGCCTCGGCGGTAAACCCATCACAAAGTACGCAGTAGGTCATCCGATCGATGTATTCTATCTCTATGAGGCAAAGAAAGGAACGCGTGAAGATGGTTCAAGATACTGGTATATCGTTGACCAGAACCAGGATGGCGCTATCGATGAGCAGGATAAGGTCTTCAGACATAATCCGGTAGCGCCGGTATCGATGGGCTTCCAGATGAAGTTCCAGTTCTATGGATTTGACCTCGGTATGTCCTTCCGTGCAAACATTGGCAACTATGTATTCAATAATGTGATTGCTTCCCGTCTGCAGAACGTAGCGGCTGGTAATCTGGCACGTGACGGATATTATAAGAACCTGCCGGTGGATGTATTCAATACCTATTATGTAGATGGATATAATGGAACCATTTATAATGAAGCAGGTAGTAGCATTATCGGTAATGCTGATTACAGTATCACGACGCGTTTCCTGGAGAATGCTTCCTTCCTCCGTTGCGATAACATTACGCTCGGTTATTCGTTCACTAAGAACAAAGTATCCGGCCGTGCATACTGCACCGTTTCGAATCCCTTCGTAATTACGAAGTACTCGGGTCTCGATCCGGAAGTAGGTTTGGGTGGTGTGGATAACTCCATCTATCCGCGTTCTATGACAACCGTCATTGGTATCAACCTCCAATTCTAATAAATCATAAATTTGAATTTATAAATCATATATATTATGAAAAATATTATTAGATATTTTGCATTGGCAATCGTGGTTCTCGCTATGGCTTCGTGCGTACAGGACCTTAATACCAAGCCGATTGATCCGCACTCTTCTACCAATTTTAATGAGGATCGAATGTTCACCAAGTGCTATGCTTGTATGGCTGTGATTGGTCAATCTGTACCCGGAGATGACTCCGATGTCGATTGGGAGGGCTTGGATGCCGGTACCTCCGGTTTCTATCGTACCATTTGGTATTGCAACGAGTTATCAACCGATGAGGCTTGGTGGATTTGGAATGATAAGGAGTCCAAAGATGTTTGCCAGACGAACTGGGAAGGTACCAATACCATGATTGGCGCGATCTATGCCCGTTTGATGCTGGATATCAAGTACTGCAACCACTATCTCAAGCATGCTTCTTCGAAGACCGAGCAAGATAAGTATCGTTTGGCAGAGGTACGTTGGATCCGTGCATTGCATTACTTCTATTTCCTGGATATGTATCTCTATTCACCGTTTGTGATTGCAGATAACACGGAGAACCCGCATTTCCTCCCGCGTCATGAGATGTATCAGTGGCTCGTTGATGAGTTGCAGGAACTCGTTGTGGAACTCCCTGCAAAGCGTATATCGAAATACCGTGTAGGTAAAGCGGCTGCCCAATTGCTCTTGGCCCGTATTTACCTCAATGCCGATGTATATAATAAATACAATCCGGAGTGGACTGCCGGCAAGACATGGGATAAGGCGCTCGAAGCAGCTACGGCTGTCATTACCGACAATCCGCAGCATTCGCTGGTGATGGATAAGATTGTTACCGATTCCGGATTTGTGTATAGCGCTTATCAGCAGCTCTTTATGGGTGATAACCACCGTGAGGAGGTCATGAAGGAGTCTATCTTCCAAATCTATCAGGACGGTCTCTATGCACAGAGTTATGCCAGCTCCATGATGTTAATTGGTGCGAACCGCGCTCCGGGTATGAATGCTTGGGGTATTGAGTCTGAGTGGCACTCTATGCGTACGTCGCCTACTATGGTCGATAAATTTACTAAGCCTATGGGTATTGACCGTCATACGGCCATGGAGATGGTATACGATGAGTTCAAAATGCCGGGTATGCTCAGGGATGACCGTGCTATCCTCTGTTCGGATAGTTTGAATACGGGTTATCAATTCACCTTGAATGGTGATATGGAATTGGGTGATACCAAGCACTTGTTTAAGTCCTGGGCCGGTTTGAAGTTCACGGGTGTGTATTCATCCGCAGATCTGCCGAAATTGTCGCCCCGTCAGAGCAAGGATTGGCCGGATACCGACATCCCGATGCTCCGTCTGGCGGAGGCATACATGATTCAGGCTGAAGCGCTGTACCGTAAGGGTGATAATGGCGGTGCACTCAATATTATCAATAATGTCATCCGTGCGCGTGCGAATGCTGACCCGTTGGGAAAATTGGATGACGAGACCTTGCTTGATGAGTGGAGTCGTGAGTTCTGGTATGAAGGTCGCCGTCGTATCGACCTCGTGCGTTTCAATCACTTCTTCGGACCGGATGCTGATCAGTATCGCTATCACTGGGAAGGCCGTATGGGTAAACCGGATGGTGAGCAGAACTTTATGTCAGGTACTCCGGAATACATGAACTGGTTCCCTATCCCCTCTTCGGATAAGCGTTCCAACCCGAACTTCAAGAAAGACGTAGAGGGTGATCCTAATAACGAGTTCGCTGCACAGGGTGGTGATGGTTATGCATATTAATAGAAACAACATAATGAACCCAATATTCATTAGTATTAATTCACATTATTAACAAAAAACAAATCAATTATGAAAAAGTTTTATGCTTTTTTTGCAGCTGCGCTGATGAGTGTTAGCGTATTTGCTGCAAAGGACGTAGTTCCGTCTGACGCTGTCCTCGCTGATTATTACGATCAGGGTAATGTATGCGTTTGTATCTATGTTCCTGGTAACATGGCTTGCAATGACATCATTTTAGCCGGATCTTTCCACAAAGAAGGAACTAGCTGGATTACTTCTCCGGTTTCTGATCTGCCTCATTTTGAACCGGTTGAGGGTTACGACGGTTGGTACGTAGCTTCTTTTGAGCCCGAAGCTGAGCCGGATGCTGTGAAGGGTATGCAGGCTAAGCCGGTTATGTTGGACGTAGATGGTAACTTCAACTGGGAGTACCAAGTAGGTGCTGCTACTGTTATCCGCGGTGGTGTACAAGTAGTTGCTGGTTTTTCTGGTGAGATCGACCTCATCAACTACGGCGCTGACGCTCCGAACGTATTCACTGTTGACGCTTGGAAGCAGAACCCCTGTGACGCTACCTACCACAACTACACCATTACCGTTGTTAGCGATGGTTGCGGTGGTTATGTAGTTCCGTTTGTCATTGGTGCTATGAACAGTTGGACCTTTGAGCAAATGCAGCTGGATGTTGCTAAGTCGCAGGAATACGGAGTTCCTACTTACTATTACAGCAAGAAGATGGCTGAGGGTACTCCGTATCAGATCGTAAGCGGTTTGATGGATAATCAAGGTGTCGTTCCGGCAGCAGGCGACAGTGCTCCGGCTTGGAATGATATTGCTTACATGCAGAAGCTCGTTGACGAAGTATGGGGTCGTATCCCGGGTGAGCAAGGTGACAACCAGCTGACCCACGAGAATGCTGAGATAGTTTGGGACCTCCGCGCTGAGGATCTCCGTTGGGCTCGTTGCGATGATTCGCCGCTGGAGCACGTAGTTATGTGGGTTAACCTGCCGGCAGAGAACTGCCCGGAGGCTGTTGAGATCATCGGTGGTTTCGACGCTTGGGAAGGTACCGCTATGGAGCACCTGGACAATGGTTTGTTCTTCGCAGAGATCGAGGCTAAGCAAGGTATGTTCTTCAAGTTCCGTGGCGCTGGTTCGTGGGATCACGAGCTGGAGGTCTACAACGATGTGGACGACGCATGGAGCACGATCGCAGACGGTCAACTCACCTTCGGTCAACTCTGGCAGGATGACACCTACAACGGCACTCCTTGCAAGTCGATCGAGTTGGACCTCAGTGCGGGTCGCTGGAGCGGTTACGAAGAGGGTATTGAGAACGTTGTTCTCACCGAGAAGGCTCACAAAGTTGTTGTTGATGGTGTTATCTACATCGTTCGCGACAACAAGATGTTCAACATCCAGGGTGCACAAGTTCGTTAATCCGAACCTACATAACATCGAAAAAGCGTCCTTTTGGGCGCTTTTTTCCTTTCTCCTTTCATACTTTTCCCTCTACTTCTTGCATATTTCAAAAATAATGTGTATCTTTGCACCGTGAAATGCTTTTCACATCCTACTCTTGGCATACGTGCCGCTTGATTTTGTTACACTCTCGGCATACATGCCGAGCCTATGTTTAACTCTCGGCATACATGCCGAGCTAATACTCTCTTAAAAATGGAAAACTCCGTCCCATCCCCTCGAAATAGTCGTCCTCTATCATATTCCCACCGCCGAAGTTCTTTCTGTAATTACAAGGAGCGAGGTATATATCTTTTTACTTTTTGTGTAGAGGGCAGAAAACCATTATTGGGAACTTTGCAAGGCTCTTCGGCAGAAAAAGCATTCGTACAGCCTTCTTCTTTAGGAGAGGAAGTCATTCGTCTGTTATTGGGCATTCCCAAATTCCAACGGCAAAAAGCAGAGGAGATCAATCACCTCAAAGGATGTGATATCAGGCGGGAGATAGATATTTTGGCATATCAACTCATGCCAGATCATCTCCATGTGATCTTATTTGTGAAACGAGAGATGGATATTTCCATTGGCGAAGTGTTGCGTGGCTTCATGATTGCCTGTACGAAAGCGTGTTTTTCCCTCGGCATATATGCCGAGAGTTCAACAAGGAAAAAGCCTCTATGGGAGAGAGGTTATCATGATAGAAAACTGACCGCAAAGAACCAGTTGCAATTAATGATGGAATACGTACATGATAACCCGCGCCGCTTATTCTTAAAACATCAAAATACCGATCTCTTTACCATAAAGCATGCCGTTATGAAAGCAGGGTATGAGTTTGACGCAATAGGAAACATACACTTATTAGACAAACCTCTGCACGCGGTGCATGTCCGCAGTCGTTTTAGCCCCGACGCGAGGAAAGAATATATGAATAATTGTATTTTAGAGGCACGCAGAGGGAAAATTCTGGTAGGCGCTTTTATTAGCGAGTATGAAAAGCAAGTACGGGCGGTTGCTCTTCAAGAGGGCTTGTCCATTATTCAGTTAACATCTCTGCCTTTTTCGGATTTCTATAAGCCCATGGGTGAATTGTTTGACCTGTGTGCTGAAGGTCGTCTGTTGCTTTTGTCTCCGCTTTCTCTTTCTGCTTCTCCGGATAAAGTTAAACCCTCGGCATATATGCCGAGAGCTCAACAAAACCCTTATTGGCAGACTCAGAGACGTATCAGCCGAGCTGAGTGTGTCACGCTAAACACTATCGCCGAGACGATAGCTAATTAGAATTCATGCTCCCCTATAATCCTCGGACCCTGCGTAGTGGTAACGATGTGGTAATGTAAATGACGGGTAAATGATTCGTTCACTCGTTCATTCGAAAAGCTCCCTTAGCTCCTTTCCGAATAATAAACGTGCATTGACCGGCAAAAGCATGCATCTGCGGCTTGACAAAACTGTCCAGACAAGCGGCATCACCGTTCGCTGCGCCCATAAACCCGTCTCCTTCGTACACGATCAGATTATCGGCAAATGGACAGAGGTTACCTTTCTTATCCACCACCTTTACCGTGTAATAAATGCCGTCTTTCTCCACTTCCAGATGATGGGGTTTACCTGCCGTCTTTACACACGTACGCGCGGCCTTTTTGCCGTCCGCATCATACGCTACTACCTCTATCTTTCCTTTCTTATACGGCACGTCGAACCACATCAGCCGATACCGCGGCAGTAACTCCGGACGCGGCGCACTGCCCCATACCGGCACTTCAAAATCACCCACTTTCGGCATTGCGCTTACCCCTTCGATATGCTCGCCTTTGGCTAATCGCTCCGTCTCTTCCTTTGTGGCAAAACGCAACTTGCCGTAACTCTTGCCGTTCACGAACAACTCGGCACTCGGATAACTCGTATAGCAGAATACCGGCACCGTGTCGCCCTTGTTCCAATTCCAGTGCGGCAGTACATGCAACGTCGCATCCTTCTTGTTCCATTGGCTGCGATACAACCAATACCGGTCCTTCGGAAGCGATGCCAAGTCAATAATGCCGAAATAACTGCTATGACTCGGCCATGCATCCGTATCGTACGGCGAAGGTTCACCTAAATAGTCAAAGCCCGTCCATACAAACTGTCCTAAGGTCCAGTCATAGTCGTCTTGCAACTGAAAATCCTGTTCCGGCAGCCCCGACCATGCGCAATATTCCACATCATAGCCGCTGCTCTGGTTGTCCGCATACTTGGCGTCGGGTTGGATCTTCGCCGGCAGTTTATAGACGCCTCTGGAAGAAACGGTGGATGCCGTCTCACTTCCCAGGATCATCTTCTGCGGCAGGTTCTCATATCCCTCTATATAGCGGCTTGTACGATAATTGAATCCCGGCAGCTCGACCGCCGCGCCAAAACCGTTATGAATCACATGCATTGCCTGGTCCATGCCGTTGGTGACAGGCCGGGTGGGGTCCAATTGATGGAATAAATCCTGCAATTTCGTCACAATTTCAATGCCGTCCGGCAATACTTGGTTCCATACCTCATTGCCGCTGGACCATAGCATCACACAGGCATTGTTGCGGTACTGCTTCACCATATTGGTGATATCCCGCTTCCACCATTCGTTGAACTCCTTGCTGTAGTCATTCTCGGTCTTACCGTGGTTCCATACATCAAAAGGCTCGATCATCATCATCATACCCATCTCGTCACACAGCTCCACTAATTCCGGTGCCGGCATGTTATGACTCGTACGAATCGCATCGCATCCCATGTCTTGCAGCATCTTGATCTGGTGTGCCAAGGCCTCCTTATGCACCGCCGCACCCAACGGACCCAAGTCATGATGCAGGCATACACCCTTGAATTTACGTGTCTCGCCATTCAGCTGAAAACCCTTCTCCGGCGTATAACTCAAACTCCGGATACCAAACCGGGTGTTGACTTCATCAACGATGGCTTTCGACTTTTGACTTTCGACTTTCGACTCTTTATACACCCTCGTCCGCGCGATGTACAGGTTCGGCGTCTCCGGGCTCCATAACTGCGGATTGAGCACATCGGCTGCGCCCTTCTGCCCGTCTATACTTGCCACAACCTCACCTTTATAAAGCAAATCGGTCTGAATACGGAGACCTTCATTCGTTAACTCGTTCATTCGTTCATTCGTTAACTCTTCCACGCCTTCCTGTATTTCCACTTCGATCGTCACCTGCGCATACTCTTTGCTCACCTTGGGTGTGCGAATCAGCACGCCGAAGGTCGGTACATGAATCGGATCGCTCTCCACCAGATGCACATTCCGATAGATGCCGGCGCCCGGATACCAACGGCTCTGCTGGGGTTTGTTCTCCAGATATACATCGATATCCACGCTGTCGCCCGTGATCAAGTGCGGCAGGATATAGCAGTCAAACGTATTGTATCCGTATGGCCAATAGACCATCTCTTCGCCGTTCACATACACGTCTGCATGGCTCATCGCGCCGTCAAAAACCAAGGTATAGAATTTCTCCTTATTCACTTTTACGCGCGTGCGATAGTGCCCCTTGCCCATCCACGGCAGACCGCCGCTTCGGCCCGTCTTCCAGGTCGGCTCTTTCTCGCCGTTCTGCACCACGATCACTTCCTGCAAGTCATTCGCCCGGTCAAAAGGACCGCTGATGGCCCAGTCGTGCGGCACGTTTACTTCATGCCAGGTCGTGTCCACGTTCGGCATTTGTTCGGAAGGCAACTGCTGAAATTGCCAGGTGGTCAGTAGGGTACTGATCGCTAATAAGATACTCATCATAGTCTGTAATGTCTTGAATTTTGGTGCAAAGGTACAAAAAAATTCCTATATACGCAAATTTTTTCTTTTTTTGTTGCGTATATCGAAAAAAAATAGTAACTTTGCAGCGAAAATAGAAAACATGCTATTTGACCATTAAATTTTTGTACTATGGATCTCGAAATTTTGCTTAATGTGCTTACATTCATCCTTGTCGGATTGATGTTGGTTTCCTTCTTTTTGGTATGGCGCTGGTTCGATGCGAAGGAGCGTCTGAAAGTGGTTCGTGAAGTGACGCGCGAGCAGACAGTTCATGCGATTCGGCATGCGCATAATAAATGCCGCATCCTGCTCTATATCAGCTTTGCGCTGGCTTTGTGCTACATCCCTCTTCCTATCCTTTTGCATCAGTATTATGGTACGCTTGCCTATCCGGGCGTGGTGATCTTGGCGGATACTTTGATGCTGCTGGCCCTTCGTCAGCGTGCCAAAGATTCGATCGCTTCGATCGATGAGTATGTCAATGCGAATGAGGAGCACGTGCGCGAAGCAGCTGCCGAGCGCGAGCGCCAACGCGAGGAGTGGAAGCGTCAGGCTCCGGAGCTCAATCCGCAGGCAGACCGAATCATCAAGGAGTACCTGGGTGATAAGTACGAGGTTTGGTACCAGCATGATATATTGACCAACCGGAATGTGCTCATCAATCGGGAAGACGGAGTGATGTACATCCAGGGCGTCGTGCTGCCGGTTAAAGAGATCATGGAGGTGCGCCCGGGCCGCAAAGACCTCAAGCTCGTCACGTCCAATAGTATGCACCCCTTCATCATCATTGATTTCGGTGCCCTGCCGATCAATCCGGAGACGGGCAACAAGTACATGGACGAGATCGCCCAAAAATTAGAAGAGATCATTCCTTAATTACATACCTATGAAAGTACAAACGATCATGCAGCAGTTGGCTGCAAAACACCCGGGGGAAGCAGAGTACCTACAGGCGGTACAGGAAGTGTTAGAGTCGATAGAAGAGGTGTATAATCAACACCCGGAGTTTGAGCAGGCCAAGATCGTGGAGCGCATGGTCGAGCCTGACCGTATTTTCACGTTTCGCGTCACTTGGATCGATGACCAGGGCGAGGTGCAAACCAACCTCGGTTACCGCGTGCAGTTCAATGCCGCGATCGGCCCGTATAAAGGCGGACTTCGTTTCCATCGTGCCGTGACGCCTTCGATGCTTAAGTTCTTAGGCTTCGAGCAGACTTTCAAAAATGCGCTGACCACGCTGCCTATGGGCGGTGCCAAGGGAGGAGCAGACTTTGATCCGGTTGGTAAATCCGACGCTGAGATCATGCGTTTCTGCCAGGCCTTCATGCTCGAACTCTGGCGCTGCATCGGTCCTGACCAGGATATACCGGCAGGCGATGTAGGCGTAGGCGGTCGCGAGATCGGTTTCCTCAACGGAATGTATCAGAAGCTCGCCCGCGAGTACCACACCGGTGTGCTTACCGGCAAGGGCATGACTTGGGGAGGTTCCATCCTTCGTCCTGAAGCGACCGGTTATGGTGCCCTCTATTTCACCCAACACCTCCTTCATGAGGCAGGCAAGGATATCAAAGGTAAGACCGTCGCTATCTCCGGTTTCGGTAATGTGGCATGGGGAGCGGCCAAGAAAGCCGTTGAACTCGGCGCCAAAGTAGTAGCCATCTCCGGCCCGGACGGTGTCGTAGCGATCCCCAAAGGTATCACGCCCGAGATGATTGATTATATGCTCGTCATGCGTGCATCCAATCGTAATAAAGTGCAAGACATGGCAGATAAATTCCCGTCCCTCTGCACCTTCACAGCAGATAAAAAAGCATGGTCTGTCAAGTGCGACATCGCCCTGCCGTGTGCCTTCCAGAATGAGTTGTCCGAAGAGGATGCCAAGGAACTCAAAGCCAACGGCTGCTGGTGCTGCTGCGAGGTATCGAACATGGGATGTCAGCCCGGCGCGATCCATTTCTTCCAAGCCAATAAGATCCTCTTTGCCCCGGGTAAGGCCGTCAACGCGGGCGGTGTTGCTACGAGTGGTCTCGAGATGACCCAGAACGCGGAGCACCTAAGTTGGAAAGCCGAGGAGGTCGATGACCGTCTCCACCATATCATGGAGTCAATCCATGAGCAATGCGTCAAGTTCGGTCGTCAGCCCGACGGACATATCGACTACGTCAAAGGTGCGAACATCGCCGGCTTTATGAAGGTTGCGACAGCTATGTTGGAGCAAGGAATTATCTAGTTGACCAATAGACCAGAAAACCAGTAGACCAGTTATGTACAACGATTTTCAACAACATCTGAGTACCACCCTCGCGGAAATCCGCGAGGCTGGTCTCTATAAGAACGAACGCGTGATCATCACGCCGCAGTCTTCCGGCATCGCTGTCGAAGGCGGACAGGAAGTGATTAACTTCTGTGCAAACAACTACCTCGGTCTCGCCGATAATGCCGAGCTCATCCAGGCAGCCAAGGATCGCATGGATGCGCGCGGATACGGTATGGCGTCCGTACGTTTCATTTGTGGAACCCAGGACACGCACAAAGAGCTCGAGCGTGTCATATCCGATTTCTTCGGCACGGAGGATACCATCCTCTATGCAGCATGCTTTGATGCCAACGGAGGCCTGTTCGAACCCCTGCTCACCGAAGAGGATGCCATTATCTCCGATGCGCTCAATCATGCCTCGATCATCGACGGCGTGCGCCTCTGCAAAGCGGTGCGTTATCGCTATGCGAATGGTGACATGGCAGATCTCGAAGAGAAGCTCAAAGCCGCACAGGCACAGCGTTTCCGCATCATCGCGACAGACGGTGTCTTTTCCATGGACGGTAATGTATGCCCGCTCGATAAGATCTACGAGCTCGCCAATAAATACAACGCCCTCGTCATGGTGGACGAGTCGCACTCGGCTGGTGTCGTAGGTGCAACAGGACACGGTGTGACCGAACTCTATAACCTCCGCGGCAAAATAGAGATCATCACCGGCACGCTCGGCAAGGCCTTTGGCGGCTCTGTCGGCGGTTTCACGACCGGACGCAAAGAGATCATCGATCTCCTTCGTCAGCGTTCTCGCCCGTACCTCTTCTCGAACTCCATCCCGCCGATGATCGCAGCGGCTGGCATCAAGACCTTCGAGATCCTCACACGATCCAATGAGCTGCAGGATCGTCTCCATGCCAACACCACATACTTCGTAGAGCGAATGAAAGCCATAGGCTTCGATATCAAACCCACGCAGTCTGCCATCTGCGCCGTCATGCTCTATGATGCCGTGCTCAGCCAGACTTTTGCGGCAGAATTGCAGAAGGAAGGTATCTACGTCACCGGATTTTATTATCCCGTAGTGCCGAAAGGCCAGGCTCGTATTCGCGTGCAGGTATCTGCTGCCCATACGCGCGAGCAATTGGATAAATGTATCGCCGCCTTCACCAAGATCGGCAAAAAACTCGCAGTCCTGAAATAATAAGACCGAAACAAAATATTCATTATTCATTATTCATTATTCATTATGAAGGCTCTTGTCAAGAGATTTCCCGAGCCCGGCATCTGGATGGAGGATGTTCCGTCGCCGGAGATGGGCGTGAACGATGTCATCATCAAGGTCACCAAAGCAGCAATCTGCGGTACCGACCTTCATATGTATAAATGGGACGAGTGGTCGCAAGCTCACTGCAAACCGCCTTACACCATGGGCCATGAGTTCGTCGGCATCGTTGCTGACTGCGGACCCGGTGTGCGCAATTTCAAGATAGGAGACCGCGTCACCGCCGAAGGACATATCACTTGCGGTCATTGCCGAAACTGCCGCCGAGGCATGGGGCATGTCTGCGAGAATACGATCTCGCTCGGTATCATGGGACGCGACGGCTGTTTTGCCGAGTTTGTCTCGGTTCCCGAATCGAATGTGGTTCACGTCCATCCGCAGATCCCTGATGACTTTGCCGCCATCATGGACCCCTTCGGTAATGCAACCCATACCGCCCTCGCTTTCCCGCTGCTCGGCGAAGATGTCCTCATCACCGGCGCAGGCCTCATCGGCACCATGGCTGCCGGTATATGCCGCTATGCAGGCGCCAAGAATATCGTCGTTACCGATATCAACCCCCTTCGTCTGGAGATAGCCAAGAAAATGGGCGCTACCCTCACGGTAGATGGTTCCAAAGGGGAAACCATCCAAGACGCGATGTTCCAACTCGGCATCCGCGGCTTCGATGTGGGCCTCGAGATGTCCGGCGCACCTTCTGCCTTCAACGACATGATCGAGCATATGTACAAAGGCGCGAACATTGCCCAACTCGGTATCCTGCCATCCAACACTCAGGTCAACTGGTCCGACGTCATCTTCAATGCCCTCACCATCAAAGGTATCACGGGGCGCCGCATGTGGGAGACCTGGTATCAGATGGAGCAGATGCTCCTCGGCGGACTCGATCTCAGCCCTGTTATCACGCACCGCTATAAGTTCGAAGATTTCCAACAGGGCTTCGACGTCATGGTCAGCGGTCAATGCGGCAAAGTCCTCCTGGAGTGGTAACAACAAAATGTTTATCTGTTTTTTTATATACTTTTAAAATGCATAAAAGCGGTTTTGTAAATATCGTTGGAAACCCGAATGTCGGTAAATCGACGCTCATGAATGCGCTCGTGGGCGAACGCCTCTCGATCATCACGTCGAAGGCGCAAACCACCCGCCATCGTATCATGGGCATCGTCAACGGCGAGGACTTCCAGATGGTCTATTCCGACACACCCGGTGTGCTCAGTCCGAACTACCAACTCCAGCGCCAGATGCTCGAGTTCAGCCGTTCGGCGCTGGTTGATGCCGACGTGCTACTCTATGTCACAGAGGTGCAGGATAACCCTGACCGCAATGCCGACTTCCTCGAGAAAGTGAAGAAGATGGCTGCCGCAGGTACGCGCGTGTTCCTTATAATAAATAAGATCGACCTCACTACCCAGGACACCCTCGAGCGCCTCGTCGAGTTTTGGCATACCCAATTGCCCGAAGCCGAGATCTTCCCGATCTCCGCGCAAGAGCGTTTCGGCGTTGCCCAACTCTTCGATGCCATCAAGGACGCCCTGCCGGAAGGACCTGCTTTCTTCCCCAAAGATCAACTGACAGACAAGTCCGAGCGGTTCTTTGTCAACGAGATCATCCGCGAGAAGATCCTTCTCAACTACGATAAAGAGATCCCGTATTCCGTCGAGGTTGAAGTGGAGTCCTTCATTGATCATTCGGAAGAAAAAATGACCAATGACAAATCACCAATGTCCAATAGAAATCTCGTTGAGATTTCTGCTGTCATTTATTGCGAACGCGACAGCCAAAAAGGCATCCTCATCGGCAAAGCCGGCTCTGCGCTCAAGCGCGTCGGCTCCCAAGCCCGCAAGGATATTGAGGACTTCCTCCAGAAACAGGTCTTCCTCCAGCTCTTCGTCAAAGTGGACCGCGACTGGCGCTCCAATACCGGCCGCCTCAAGCACTACGGCTACGACCTGACATAAATCACCAATTACAAATTACAAATAACAAATGAAAGTCTGCCAAATTGTCATGTTTGGCAGACTTTTTTCGTGTGGCATAGTATTTGTCATTATATGGGTGACTTAGTCTTTCAACGCAGTGGTCCTACAGTGCAACGGTCCTACAGCGCAGCGGTCTTACAGTCCGCAGGACGGTCATAAAATTTGTAAAACATTTAAAAATTTTATATTATGAGCAAAATTATTGGAATTGACCTCGGTACCACGAACTCGTGTGTAGCCGTAATGGAGGGTAACGAACCGATCGTTATCGCAAACGCTGAAGGTAAACGTACTACGCCTTCTGTAGTCGGATTTATTGAGGGCGGCGAGCGTAAAGTAGGTGACCCTGCTAAGCGTCAAGCAATCACAAACCCGACCAGAACTATCTATTCTATCAAGCGTTTTATGGGTGAGACCTATGATCGTCTTGCTTCTGAGATCGCCCGCGTTCCTTATAAAGTAACCAAAGGCGACAACAACACTCCGCGTGTGGACATCGACGGACGTCTCTATACGCCGCAGGAGATCTCGGCAATCATCCTTCAAAAGATGAAAAAGACCGCTGAGGACTACCTCGGACAGGAAGTGACCGATGCTGTCATCACCGTGCCGGCATACTTCAACGACTCGCAACGTCAGGCTACTAAGGAAGCCGGCGAGATCGCAGGTCTCAACGTACGCCGTATTGTCAACGAGCCGACTGCAGCTGCCCTGGCTTATGGCCTTGACAAGTCCAACAAGGATATGAAGATTGTAGTCTTCGACTGCGGTGGTGGTACCCACGATGTATCCGTGCTCGAACTCGGTGACGGTGTCTTCGAAGTAAAAGCTACCGACGGTGATACCCACCTCGGCGGTGACGATTTCGACCATCGTATCATCGACTGGCTCGTTCAGGAGTTCAAGAACGAGAACGGCGGAGCCGACCTCTCCAAAGACCCGATGGCTATGCAGCGTCTGAAAGAGGCAGCAGAAAAAGCTAAGATCGAATTGTCTTCTGCTACGACTACGGAGATCAACCTCCCGTATATCATGCCGGTCAACGGTGTGCCTGCACACTTGGTTAAGACGCTGACCCGTGCTAAATTCGAGCAACTGATCGACGATCTGATCCAGCGTACCATCGCGCCGTGTAAGACCGCTCTTGAGCACGCCGGATTGAAGACTTCCGATATCGACGAGATCATCCTCGTAGGTGGTTCGACCCGTATCCCGGCTATCCAGGATGCAGTTCAGAAATTCTTCGGCAAAGCTCCGTCGAAGGGCGTTAACCCGGACGAGGTAGTAGCTGTAGGTGCTGCCATTCAGGGTGGTGTACTCACCGGTGACGTCAAGGATGTCCTCCTGCTCGATGTAACCCCGCTGAGCCTTGGTATCGAGACCATGGGTGGCGTGATGACCAAGATGATCGAGGCCAACACCACTATCCCGACCAAGAAAACCGAGACCTTCACCACGGCTGTCGATAACCAACCTTCGGTTGAGATCGTCATCTATCAGGGCGAGCGTCCTATGGCAGCTCAGAACAAACTGCTCGGCCGCTTCCACTTGGACGGCATCATGCCGGCCCGTCGTGGCGAACCGCAGATCGAGGTAACCTTCGATATCGATGCAAACGGTATCTTGAATGTCACCGCAAAGGATAAAGCTACAGGCAAGGATGCGAAGATCCGTATCGAGGCTTCGTCCGGACTCTCTGACGAAGAGATCAAGCGAATGAAAGCCGAGGCAGAGGCCAACGCTGAGGCCGATAAGAAGGCCAAAGAGCAGGCTGACAAGCTGAACAAGGCCGACGCTACGATCTTCCAGACCGAGAAACAACTCGCTGAACTGGGCGATAAGATCCCTGCTGACAAGAAAGCCCCGATCGAGGCAGCGCTCAAGAACCTCAAAGAGGCTTATGAGAAACGCGACGCCGACGAGTGCGAGAAGTACAACAACGAGTTGATGTCCGCATTCCAAGCCGCTTCCGCTGAGATGTACGCTGCGCAACAACAGGCTCAGCAAGGCGCTCAAGGTCAGCCGACGAATGATGCCAACAATGGCTCCAACGGTCAGCCCACTGCCGAGGATGTAGATTTCGAAGAGGTTAAATAAACCATAAAATTTCAAAAAATGACATGCGCTCTTGCGTATGTCATTTTTTTTTCGTACCTTTGCACTCGATTATTAATCCGTTAAACATTCATTCGTTCATTCGTTAAACATTATAACATTATGGAATATAAAATCAAAACAATCGGGGTACTCACCTCAGGTGGCGATGCCCCGGGTATGAACGCTGCCGTGCGGGCTGTCACCCGCGCTGCCATCGCAAACAACATTCGTGTCAAAGCCATCTTCCGTGGCTACAAAGGCCTCATGGATGATGAGGTTCAGGAGTTCACGACCCAAGATGTGAGCGGAATCATACAACGCGGAGGTACGATTCTCAAAACCGCTCGCAGCGAGGAGTTCAAGACCCTGGAGGGACGCAAAAGAGCCCACGAGACCCTCAAAAAAGAGCAGATTGACGCGCTGATTGTCATCGGCGGCGATGGCTCTTTTACCGGCGCTCGCCTGCTCGCGCAAGAGTATAATATCCCTATTATCGGCATCCCCGGAACGATTGACAACGACCTCTGGGGAACGGACTCCACCATCGGTTACGACACGGCCCTCAACACCATCGTCGATTGCGTGGACAAGCTCCGTGACACCGGTACCAGCCACGAACGCCTCTTCCTCGTCGAGGTCATGGGACGCGATGCCGGATTCCTTACCCTCAATGCCGCCATCGCCGCAGGAGCCGAAGCGGCCATCATTCCCGAACGCGCAACTCTTGAGGAACAGTTAGAGGAGGCCATCGGACAAGGACGCCGCAAACATAAAAACAGCGGAATCGTCCTCGTTCAGGAGCACGCTATCCCCGGCGGAGCACAAGCGGTGGCGAAGGTCATCGAGCAGAGCCATCCCGAGTACGGCACGCGTGTCACCATCCTTGGACACCTCCAACGCGGTGGATCGCCTTCTGCTTTCGACCGTATCCTCGCTTCGCGATTCGGTTGCGCCGCAGTACAAGCGCTCCTCGACGAACAGCGCTCAATCATGGTCGGACTCCAAAACGGTGAAGTCATTTACGTCCCCCTGACCAAAGCGATTAAGGAGAAAAAAGATATCAAAGATGACAAGTGGCAGGCTCTACAGGTCCTCAGCCTCTAATCTATCAACTTCAGTTCCGCGACACCTCCGCTCACGGCCGACTTTTCCGCCAGGAAATGAAGCGTATCAATGCCGAAGGCCCGCAACAAGGCCCGACAAACGGTCCTACCGACAACGGCTCCAACGGCCCCAAAATTCCCTCTACTCGTGCAGAGTAGGGGGAATTTTAGATTCTTCCTTTTCGCCGTCTATTAGACAGTCGTGTAATCTTCTCGGCTGTTACCTGCGGTGCGGTTTCTGTTTGGGCTGTTTATTGGGATGCCCTCCGTCCATTCCGGCGGATTCTATCCGCCATTTTTGGCTGTTTACCTGCGGTGCTGTCCTTTTTTCTTCTATTACTAGGGATAGTATCCCTCTCGCTTCGTCCATTTTGCTGGATAATATCTGTCGTTACAGCGTCCGTTTCCGCGGGATATTATCCCGCCATGATTTCTTCGTCATGTCGTCATGACCTCATAACGTCATAACGATTTTCTCCTTTGAGATCTCCTCATCTCGAGGTATCGATTTCTTTCTTCCTTTCCGCCGGATGTCATCCGGCATCTCCGTCGTCCATTATGCCGGATGTCATCCGGCTTAGGGCGGTTTACCTGCGGTGCTTCCCTTCCCTAAATATGCCTATTCTGGCATAAAGTGGCCTATTTTTCTTAAAAAATCCCCATCCCCCTTGCATATCTCATTTTTTTGTTGTACCTTTGCACAAAATTTCAAATCAATAGTATATGGTTAGTATATGATTAGTATGTATTTAGTAGGTTATTAGTAGGTGATTAGTAGGTGATTAGTAGGTGATTCACTGGACCATCACGGGACCACGTCCCGATGTCAACCCGACATCAACCTGACGTCAACCTAAAAAAATCCCCTTTTTATTTGCGTATATCAAAAATTTTTCGTACCTTTGCGCCCAAAATAACCACTTAATTCTCAGTTATTATGAAAAAATCGTTCTATCTTACGTTAGCTGTCATCGCAATGACGCTCGTTGCATGTAATTCCAAACCCGCTGCATCTGACCAACAGGCAGAAGAGTCCCAGACCATCGAAGCCGTTGAGCCGGAAGTGGAAGAACCCGCTGCTGTCGAGGTAGAAGAACCCCTTGAGGCGGATTCGCTGGCTGCGGAAGTCACCGATTCCCTCGCAGAGGAACAGCCCGCAGAGGGAGTTGTTGCGGAAGAGCCGGCAGCCGAAGAACCCGCTCCCGCTGAGGAACCCGTAGATGAGGAAGAAACCGTCTTCATGATCGTTGAAAGCAGAGCAGTACCTCCTTGCACTAATGCGGAAATGGCACAACTCTTGACGGTAGATCTCAATAAGGTCGATCCCGAGGCAAGTAACTGTCGCGTCATAGTCGGTGTCATCGTTGAGAAAGACGGTAGAGTCACCCACCATGAGGTAAAACGCAGTAATTGCGATAACGAGAAACTGGAAGCGTATGCGATCAAACTGGTTCAGGAGAAACTCCCGCGTTTCAAGGAACCCGCTCGCCAAAGCGGCCATCCCGTCCGCAGCTCCTACATAATCCCCGTTTCGTTTAGAAAATTATGAAAAAAAGTCTGTTTCTCATCCTTGCGTTATGGGCCTCTATAGCCGTTCATGCATCCCTTCCGGAAGTGATCCTGCATGATATGGACGGGCGCGAAGTGAATGTCGCATCGCTGGCCCAAAGCGGCAAACCTGTCATCATCTCCTTCTTTGCGACATGGTGCAAACCCTGCATGCGCGAACTCAAAGCCATGCATGATCTTTACCCCGATTGGCAAGATGAGACCGGCGTGGAGATGTATATCGTCTCTATCGATCAGGGGCAGGATGTGCAGAAAGTGAAACCGCTGGTCAACGGCAACGGCTGGGAATACCACGTGCTCTTGGATCCCAATGAAACGCTCAAGCGGGAGATGAACGTGCAGACGGTGCCCCATCTCTTTGTGCTTGATAAAAACGGCAACATAGTCTATAATCACGTCGGTTATACGGACGGCGATGAGGATGCGATTCGCACATATCTGCGTTAGTCTGCTGTTCTGTCTTTCCCTCGCCGCCCGTGACACTACCTATGTCAGAGGCGCCATTCAGCATGACGGTCTGCTGGAGTACCACCCCAAATGGTACTACGGCAGCAATTCTTATGTTGATCTGTCTGTCTATTACCTCAACGATTCCAATCGTTATCATTTCAAGCAGCTGCGTGCGTCCACGCGCTTGGAACTCACTCAATGGCCGCTTCCCGGTTTCGATAAGGAGTTCGCAGGACACGGCATCGGTCATCTCTCTGTAGCCGCGACCTTCGACTTTGGCGAGATCACGGTCGGCGACTGTTATGCCCAATTCGGCTCGGGATTCATCCTTAATCTGCACGAAGAGCGTGCCTTAGGTGTGGATGGAGCGGTGCGAGGGGCTAAGTTTGACCTCACCCCCTATCACGGCATCCATCTCACCCTCCTCGGCGGTAAGCAACGCCGGTACTGGAATTGTTACGATGATCATGCCTGGGGGTGGAACTATGCCCGGGATGCCGTTCTCGGTGCCGATCTCGAACTCCATATAGATGACTGGTCGCCCCGCATGCAGGAGCAGGCGATGCACCTTACGCTCGGTACCTCTTATGTCTCTAAATACGAGCGTTTTGACTCGGTCTATACCGTTCGTGATGACGGCATGTATATCTATAATCTCCCGCGTTGGGTCGGGGCCGCTGATGTGCGGGCTAACTGGCAATACAAAGGCTGGGACGTCCTTGTCGAGTATGCCCGCAAAGCCAATGACCCCTGCGATGATAATCTCTTCTCCTATCGACCCGGTGAGGCCCTCATGGCCTCGGTCGGCTACTCCCGCAAAGGGTTCTCCGTCCTCGCGCAAGCCAAACGGTCCTATAACATGGCCTTTCGTTCTTCCCGGCATTGGAGCGGAAACTCCGGTCTTGACGGACGGCTTAACCTCTTGCCGGTCTTCGGACGGCAACATACCTATGCCTTGCCGGCCCTCAAACAGTATGCAACCCAATACACCATCGGCGAGTGGGCCTTCCAGGCGGAGATGCGGTATAAATGCAATCGCAAGACCTCGCTTCACCTTTCTGCGGCTCATATCCGCGGACTGGCAGGCGACGGAGGGTGGGGGATCAATACCCATGCCAACGGCGAGTACTATACCGATGTCAATATCGAAATCGAGAACAAACCCCTGCGTAACTTGTGGCTCAATGCCATGCTCATGTATCAAACCGTCAACCTCTCCGTGCTTGAAGGGGAAGGCGGACTCATGCGGGCCGGCATCGCCGTACTTGAGTCACGTGTCAAAGCGAACGATCATATCGTCATTCGCAATGAGCTCCAGTACCTCTATACCCCGCATGCCGAAGGACAATGGATCTTCGCGCTCTGCGAACTCAGCCTCTGGCGCTGCGTCATGATCAGCGGCGAGTATATGTATAACATCGGCTTCGCACCTTTGGCCCACCATGACCATTATTACACCTTCTCGGCCACTTATACCCACGCCGCCCACAGGCTTCGGTTGGGATATACCAAGACCATGGAAGGTTTTAACTGTACCGGCGGTGTATGCCGCTATATACCCAGACAACAAGGCATATGCGTCAATTATTCCTTTACATGGTGATGCTCGCTTTTTGCGCTTGCGAGGTGATTAACGAGGCCGATCGGCTCATTCCCGTTCCGCTCCCCGTGACGGGCGGACGGAATCATGTGCTGCTCGAATATACGGGTTTCCGGTGCGTCAATTGTCCTACTGCGGCCGAACAGGCGGCGGCGCTCAAATCCCTTTATGGCGACCGGCTTATCCTCATCTCCCTGCACCCTGCCTCTAATCCTTTTACGCAGGGACTCTACGATTATACCTGTCCCGAGGCAGACTCACTCTATCGTTTTATGGGCGGCACGGCGACTACACCTTTCCCTACGGGAAACATCGATATGAAGCGCACGGACAACGGCTACCTCATCGATCCCATCGATTGGCCATCCTATCTGAATGCTGCGATGACGGATACGGTATGGAATCCTTACACGCCCCATGATGTATCCTATTGGCTCGTTGAAGACAGCGTCCTCGGTGCACAAGCCATGCCGGACGGATCGGTCAACATGAGTTATTACCATCGTCATGTACTGCGCGCGATCTCGAATGAACCCTTCACGCAACTGCCTGCGCTGTGCGACCCTGCGCATTGTTCCGTGGTCACTATTTACTCCGATATTACTAATAAAAACATATTGCAAGCTTATGAAAATCCTTTTGATCTTAGCCCTCATCCTTAATCTCGCGGGCTATGGTGAAGTCGATGAACAAGGCGTCGATACCATCCTTACCCAAGCGGTCATAGACCCCCTTTCGGGTGAGCTCCGCATGCAATTGGAGGGTACGCTCCTGACCGACCAACCCCTCACTGTCACTATCGCCCGTTCCCAAGCAGGCATCACCGATGAGTTCTGCTGCGCCGGACAATGTACCTTCGGAAATGGGGAAATGGCTGACACCCTCTTGTTTGCGCCCAAAGGCGTTGCTTCGTGGTACGTTCATTATGTGCCCGAATCCGACTCCGACACGCAGATCACTTACACCTTTTCCGACGGAATCGACACCCTCGAGATACAGGTGATCTATCGCTATTCCGCACAAGGCATAGAAACAATCACCAATCACCAATCACCAATCACCAATAAAAAGGTCCTTCAGGACGGTCATCTCTTTATCATTGATCATTCTAAAAAATACCAACTCTTATGAAATACCTCCATCTTACCCTCATCGCCGCGCTCTTATGCGGCATGATGGCTTGTAATTCCAAGTCGGAACCTGATCAACCCACACCGCCGGAAGAAGGTATCCCTTCGGCTTTCCCCAAAAAACACCTGCTCGAAGAGTTCACGGGCCAGGACTGCGGTTATTGCCCCTACGGCATGGACTGCGTGCATGCGTTCATGGGCGCTGACACCAATTATGTCCTTATCTTGCACCACTACGGCTATCAGGAGGATCATTTCAGCGTAGCAGGCAGTCAAACGATCCAACAATCGCTGGCTGTCAGCGGTGCGCCGAGCATGAGCATCAATCGTGCTACAACCCGTCATGAGGACGGCAGTGAGGTCGTTTTCCATCCCACGTACCTGGAGACAATCGACCGCTCGCAGTTTGCAGATTCTACTTATGCTTCCGTCGTCATTGCCAATACCTACGATGCAGGATCTCGTGAACTCAAAGTGACCGTTTCCGGTGCGCTCTGCACGGAGAATCATCCCGTCCTGTCCCTCACCGTGCTCGTCAAAGAGTCCGGTATGATCGATTATCAGAAGGATTACTACAATACCTTCGAAGGCTGGCAAGAATTCCGTCATGCGAATGCCGTACGGGCGTTTCTCTCTGACCCCAAGGGCGATGCGATCACCGTCGATTCTACCCGTCATTACTCCGCCGAATATACCCTCACGCTCGACTCCAAATGGGATGCCGACCATTGTATGGTCGTTGCTTTCTTGAGCGAGAACTTCCAGCCCGTCATTCAGGCGAACCAACAGCCCGTCATTGCCGGAACCAAAGGCGGTGCGGACATCCTGCACGGCGGCATCACCCGCGTTCCTGTGGCTGATTATTATCCGGAACCCGGCGAAAGCAAGGGACCGGCCGACTACACCCAAAAAGATACGCTCACCCTCACTACGGCAAAAGCCTACTATACCCAGTATCCTGCCTATGGTATCACGCTTTGGACCATCCGGGCATATAATAAATCTACCTCCTATAGCATCAATAGGACCGCATGCATCCCCTTTGCGCAGATTTATCTGTTTGCTCCCTATAGTGCCTCACCCGCTTTGCCGGAAGGATCGTATCCGTTCAACCTCACGCAGCAGGCAGGCACGGTCCTTGCCGGATATCGTGAGGATGCTTCCTTTACCATCGACGGCAGTGAGTTCTATCTGATATCCAAGTCCTATTATAGTCAAGGCTATCTCTATCCGCTCGCCGAATGGCTCATCGCGGATGGTGAACTCAAGATCGAGTCCGACGGATGGTCCGTATCCGGTCATGCGCGCAATGGTGCACCGATCGAACTCGTCGGTACCAAAGCGATCGTAAACGGAGGTAAGGCATCTGCTCCTCTCCGCAGAAAATGAAAAAGCGCCCTTTAGGGCGTTTTTTTTTACCCTTTTCTTGCATATCTCAAAAAAAAGCAGTACCTTTGTGCCCGATTTTAAAAGGTATTTGATCTGCTTATGGATAAACGATCATTCTTTTGTGTGCTTATAGTTGCCGTATCACTTGCTGTTCAAGCCGGGGATACGGTGCGTTATAACTTGGCTACATGCCGTGCGCTGGCGCTTGAGAACAGTGCTTCCTCCCGTATCCAGCAGGAGTCGGTGCTGGCGGCGAAATATAACCGGCAGGCCTCCCTCGCGGCCATGTTCCCGCGCCTGAGTGCGAACGGAGGGTATATGTGGAATCAGCGCAACATATACCTCATCGGCGATGAGTTCTCTTTCCCCTTCGGCACGGCGTCTGTGGGCCAGGCTTTTGCGTGGGATCCCAATAGCCGCATGCAGCAGTTGGTCAACATGACTACCGGCACGGCCCTCGAGACACCCGTCAAGGATCTGCAGACCTTCCTCGGCAAAGCGATGAACGATGCCTACGGCAAGGTGTACGATGCCCTCACCCTCGATGTGCACCATATCTTCATGGGCCAGGTGGGTGTCATCCAGCCCATCTATACCGGCGGTCGGCTCTCGCAGATCTACAAGATCTCCAAGTCCGCCGAGCATATCGCGATCCTCAATGCAGAGTCCAAGCATGATGATATCATCTACAAAGTAGATGAGGCCTATTGGCGTGTCGTCTCTGTGGCCCATAAGCATCAACTGGCCGAGCAGTACTATCAGCTCCTCGTCAAACTGGAGAATAATGTCACCGAAGCGGTCAACGAAGGTATGGCTACCCAGTCCGATCTGCTGAAGGTGAAAACCAAACGCGGCGAAGCCGAAGTCAAGCGACTCCAGGCGGAGAACGGGCTCACCCTCTCCCGCATGGCGCTTGCGCAGGTGTGCGGACTGCCCCTCTATTCGGTCTTCGATATTGATGATAGCGGCTTGACCGACACCCAACTGCCCATCGACTCCATCGACACCGAGACCGCCGTACTGGCCCGCAGTGAGTACCAACTCATGGAGGAGATGGCCAAGATGGCCAAGAGCTCTGCCAAGCTCGCTTCGGCCGGACTCCAACCCAATATCATCGCGTCTGTCAATTATGTCTATACCAATCCCAATGCCGAGAATGGTATCCGTAATGACTGGCGGGGAAAAGGTAGTTTCAATGCCGGTGTGGTGGTCAATATCCCGATCGCACATGCCGATGCGATCTTGCGCTACAAGGCCGCCAAGCATGCGGCGAACGTAGCCATGCTCAAGACCGAAGAGACACGCGAACTCCTGACCCTCCAGCTTACCCAGGCGAACCAGAAGCTGGCCGAGGCGCAGCAGAAAATAGCGCTCGCACGCCTCACCCTCAATAATGCCGAAGAGGTGCTCCGCATGGCCGAAGAGTCTTTCCAAGCCGGTATGATCACCTCCTCCGATCTCATGGCCGCACAGACCTCCTGGCTCTCCGCTGCAGGCGAAGTTATCGATGCCGAGGTGGAAGCCAAGACCACGGAAACCAAACTCCGCAAATACTTACGCAAACTTTAACTCTTTCACTCTTTAATTCTTTAACTCTTTAACTCTTTAACTCTTTAACTCGTTAATTCGTTATCACTTATATGAAAAAAGAAAAAGAAGGAAGTATCCTATTGGGCATCGCAGCCCTGTTGGTAGTCATCATGACCGTCGCACTCGTCGGTGCGTTGGCCCTCAAACCCGAGAAGTCTCTCATCCAAGGGGAAGCGGAGGCAACGGAATACCGCGTGTCCGGTAAAGTGCCCGGACGTGTCGAGGCCTATCTCTTTGAAGAAGGCGACCAGGTGCACAAAGGCGATACGCTCGTCGTCATCTATTCGCCCGAGGTCAATGCCAAGAAAGCGCAAGCCGTTGCCGCACGCGACATGGCCGAAGCTGTTAACCGCAAAGCCAAGAACGGTGCGCAACCCGAGCAGATAGAAGGTGCATACGAGCTCTATCAGAAAGCGCTCGCAGGCGAAGAGATCTATCGCAAGAGTTACGAACGCGTACAACGTCTCTTCGAGAAAGGCGTAGTCAGCGAGCAGAAACGCGATGAGGTCGAGGCGCAGTACAAAGCCGCTTCTGCGACTGTCAAAGCCGCCAAGAGTCAATACGATATGGCCGTCGCCGGTGCACGCGACGAGGACAAAGCCGCTGCCAAAGCGCAAGTTGCCCGAGTGGACGGTGTGCTGCAGGAGCTCGCAGCTGCGGAAGCCGAGCGTTACCTGCTCTCGCCTTGCGACGGTGAGGTGAGCGAGACCTTCCCCAAAGTGGGAGAATTGGTCGGACAGGGCAGCCCCGTCATGGCGATCGTCGATCTGACCGATGTGTGGTTCACTTTCTCCGTGCGCGAAGACCTGCTCCCGCATTTCAAGCAGGGTCGTGAGGTGCGTATCAAGATCCCCGCACTCGGTGAGGATACCACTTATCCCGTCATCGTCACCCATGTCAAAGCGATGGGAACCTATGCTACCTGGCGTACGACCAAGCAGAACGGCGGTTATGACGTTCGTACTTTTGATGTCAAGTGCCGTCCGCTTGCACCGATCGACGGTGTTCGTCCCGGCATGACCGCCCTCGTTGTCGAAGACAAACAATAACCAATCACCAATCACCAATCACCAATTGAGAAATATCTTTCTCAACATATGGCAAGTCACCCTGCGTGAGATGCAGCGCATCCTCTCCCGCCCGATATACCTCATGGCGTCGGTCGGTGCGGTCTCGGTGTCGATGTTCTTCTTCATGACCCTCCTCTGGGGCGGTGCGGCAGAGAACATGCCGATCGCGATTGTCGATCATGACCAGACCTCCATCTCCCGCCGTCTCTATCATGAGATGCAGGCGACTCCTTCTGTGGATATCCAACTCGTCACCAATTCCTATGCGGAGGCGCGTAATGCCATGCAGCGGGGAAAGATCTACGGTATCTTCATCGTGCCTGACGGCTTCTATAGCGATGTCGCTTCCTTCCGCCGTCCGCGTCTCGATTTCTATACTACCAATGCCTACACCGTCGGCGGAAACACGGCCTATAAGCAGATGACCATGGTCGCGAACCTCGTCTCAGGTGCTTTCCAGCGCGAGGTGCTCCGTAAGAAAGGTATGTCCGACGATGTCATCATGCATCGTATCCAACCCGTAGTCATCGAGTCGCACCTCATTGCCAATCCCTGGGGTAACTATACGATCTATCTCGTCAGCACCATCATGCCGGGTATCATCGGTCTGGTAGCACTCATGATCACCATTTTCGCGATCGGGTTTGAGCTCAAGACCAAGACCTCCCGCGAATGGTTGCGCACGGCCGGCGATGACTATACCGTCGCCATGATCGGCAAACTGCTGCCGCATACCGTCATCTACCTCGTGCTCGGCATCGCCTGTCATATCATCCTCTATAATCTTGCGGGCTTTCCCGTCCATGGCAGTCATATCCGGCTGCTCTTCGGCCAACTGCTCTTCATCATGGCGATGGAGATCATGGGTATCGTCATGATCGGGTGTATCCCCGTCTTGCGCGATGCTCTCTCGATCGGTGCCCTGTACGCGATGCTGGGTTTCTCCCTCTCCGGATTCACCTATCCCAACATGGGTATGCTGCCTTTCGTGCGGGCAATCAGTTATATCGAACCCCTCCGGCATTATTATCTCATCTTCGTCAACGAAGCCCTCATGGGTGCGCCGGCGATGAATAGTGTGCCGTACGGACTGGCTCTCGCAGCCTTTGCAATAGCCGCACTCGCTGTTGCGCCGCGACTTCACCATGCCCTTAAATATCAGAACTATCGACTCAAATGAAATCGCTATACCGCTATCTATATGTCCATTGGTTGCAACTCAAGCAGTCGGGTTGGATCTTCAATACGGAACTTCGTCGCGTCTTCCATGATGAAGGCGTACTGATCATCTTCTTCCTCGCGACGCTTGCGTACCCCTTCCTCTACAAATGCATGTATTGGAATGAGCAGATCACGGACATACCCGTCGCGGTAGTAGACTTGAGTAATTCAACAGAGAGTAGGGATTTCATCCATAAATGGAGCGCAGCGCCGGAAGTCAAGCTGACCCATTTCTGCACATCTATGGAAGAGGCGGAGATCTTGCTTCGCGATCAGAAGGTGCACGGCATCATCTATTTCCCGCGCGATTATGCCAAGCAATTGGCAGACCCCCTCGGACAAGCCCATATATCGCTCTACTGCGATATGTCGTCCTTCCTCTATATGAAAGGCATCTATCTCAGTTGCAATATGGTCATGCTCGAATCCATGCAGCGTGTCCAGATTGATCGCTATGAGAAAATGGGCTATGGGGAGGAGTTTGCGTGGGAACTCGTGCAGGAAGCGCCGTATACCGAGACCATCCTCTTTGCCCCCACGGGCGGATACGGTTCTTTCCTCGTGCCTGCCGTGCTCGTCATGATCCTGCATCAGACGCTTTTCTTCGGTATCTGTATGATTGCGGGTACGATTCGTGAAGAGAAATCCGAACTCTATCGCATCCCCGGACGGCGACGCGGCTATTCGGCTTTCCGAACGATCATCGGGCGAGGGGCAGCGTATTTTGTCATCTATTATGTGCTCGCAGCCATCCTTTTGGGTGTCTTCCCGCGTCTCTTCGATCTGCCGCATGTGGGCAATATATGGGATATACTGCGCTTTAACGTGCCCTTCATCCTCTCCGTCATCTTCATGTCCATGTGCGTGGGCTTCTTCATACGCAATCGTGAAGCGGGTATGGTGCTGCTGATCTCCACATCCCTCATCTTCCTCTTCATCGCCGGTATATCCTGGCCCAAAGAGATGGTGCCGGCCGGTTGGAAATTCGTAGCGGCCTTCATCCCGTACACCTGGGCGGCGAACGGGTTCATTCATATCAACTCCATGGGAGCCTCCCTCTGGGATGTTCGCACGGAGTATATCGCTTTGTGGATTCAGGCAGCCGGCTATTTCACCCTCGCGGTCGCGATGTTTATGGTAGCCGGATACCGCCGAGAGTTACAAGAGAGCCGTCGGGACGAACTATCAGAAGCTGACCGTCTTTCAGAAGCTTTTGGCACGACTTTCCAGCACGAGGGTTGACATTCTCGATATCTTCCGTATCATTGTAGAAATGCTTCATGTAGTAGGGCGCACATACGTCCTCTGCTTTGTTCAGTACCCCTACGCTGCCCGTCTTGTTGATCGCATGACCGGACGTTGTGGCTTTCTCATTCCAAAAACCACGGTTTTGCCAAGACTTGATAACCAAGCGACTATTGGTGCTCCAGTTGACATAGTCCCCGTTTCCGGCTTCTTCCGGGAACCAGTAATTGATGCCGTCCACATTCTCCAGCGGTTTGAGGGCATCAACCAGCTCTTTGACAAAATTGTATTGTCCGGCAACAGAGCACGGCCACACATCCCGTGTGTCATAGTTAACACCTTTATCCGGCCAGTTTTGGAAGTTATACGCGTATTCCACAATCTGCACGCGTTTGTTCGGGAAAAGCGTTTTCAGGTTCTTAATGGAATTCACCAAGTTGTTCTTGTCCGTTTTGCTCTTCACTTGCTCGGTTGTCAAGTAGCCATGCCAGAACGGATAGTAACTCAGACCGATTACATCGAAATCCACGTTTCCGTCAACCAGTTTGTTGTAATAGTAACTGTTGTAACCGGTATTTGTCGGACGGTCTGTATGGATGATGATTTGCGCGTTCGGACATTCGGCACGCACAGCGTTACATCCGGCTTTAAGCAGGTTCAGATACGCTGGCCAATTAGCATTGGTCGAAGCGTCATCATATGGCTTTACTTTGATGCCGCAAAGGCCGTACATGATTTCGTTGCCTACTTGAACCAAGTCCGGCGTCGCGTTAGCCTCCTTAAGGGCTTGCAAGACGCGTGTGGTATAGGCGCTTACGCTATCCGTCATCAGTTCGTTGGATAGTCCTTTCCATTCCGCAGGAGCCTGGATGTGCGTCGCATCTACCCAGGTGTCCGAATAATGAAAATCGAGCATGAAATACGCTCCGGCGGCTTTGATTCGTTGACCTAACGCCGTCACAAATGCCAAATCTTGACATACAGACGGGTTTAGAGTGCCGTCTTGGTCTGCTTTGGTCGGGTTGACAAAAATACGTACTCGGAATGTATTCCAACCGCAATCATTTATTGCCCAAGTGATAAAATTGGTTATTTTCGAACCATTCACATCTTTGTAGTACGATAAATCTTTCTCGTACAACGGAAGCGTCGATATATCACCGCCTACATAACGGGTTTGTCCTTGCGCGTACGCGCACACGAGCGCAATAATAAATAAGGAGAATGCTTTTTTCATGTGAATCCAAAATATTTCGCTGCAAAGATACAATATTTTTTGCATATATGCAAATTTTTGCCAACTTTATTTTACAAAATCGAGAATTTTTCGCTTTTTGTCATTTTTTGTTTGCTTGTTTAAGAAAAATGTAGTAACTTTGCGCACTTTTTATTGCATTTTGCAATTAAATGATTAAAAATCAAATAACATTATTAACTAAAAAACTAAAAAAGTATGCAAAAGATTTTTACTCTTTTCCTGGGCATGATCATCGCCCTGAGCGCAGTTGCTGCTCCTGCTAAGAAGCAAGTTAGAGTAGAGAACGCTCCTGCTAAAGCATTCTTCTTGAAGAATCTTGATCTCAACAACTTGAAAGCACACCGTGCTCCCAAGGCTATCAAGGACGTTACGTTTGACATCGTAATCGACAACATCACGGCTACTACTGCAGCTTATTCGGTTACTCCGTCGGATGACAATGCAATGTTCGTATTCACCTATGCTGAGAAAGCTATGATCGATACGATCGCAGATGCGCAAATTGCAGCGGTTATGAAAGCAAATCTGGATGACTACATCGCTAATGCTGCAAAGCAGGGCAAAGATTATACGTATGCTGACCTCCTGTACTCTGGTGCGCAAGAAGATGAGTTTGATGGCCTGCTCCCGAATACCGATTACGTAGCTATCGCATTTGAGATGGATGAGAATGGCGCATTGGTAGGCCAGGCTACTCGTGTAGCTTTCCATACTGAGAATCTGGTATTGTCCGGTGATACGATTCCCTATACCTTCACCGATCTGGCATGGAATGACAAAACCGCAACTGCCGGCTGGTGGGAGATCTATAGCCCGAACGAGGAGGATGATCCGTTTATCAGCCTTTCCAACGGTACATTGGTTGACGCTCCGGAAGGAACGTATGACTTTGCAGACATGGATGGTCAGTACTGCTACCTTTGGATCGGTGAGAACAAGATCACTTTCGCTGCCGGTACAGTTGTAGTTACCAAGAATTTGGATGGTAGCTATCATGTATATGCAGAGCTCGCTGATGGAAACGGTGATGTATATATCCTGACTTTGGATAGCAAGCCATTCGTTCCGTCTGACATGACCTTCCAGTTCCAGGAGACCGCTGACGGTATCGTTGTTTATGCTTCGAACGAAACTGACCCGTGGGACTTCTTCGTAGTTTCTGAGGATGTGTTCAACTACTATGGTGCTGACTATATCGCTCAGACTATCTACAATAAGTATGGTGATCAGTATGCTGAGCCGGGTTCCGGTCTGCTCAGTTTCGCAGAGACGCTCGCTCCGTACCTTGAGACTAGCGGAAACTATGTACTAGTAGTTTGGGGTGCTGACGGCGGTGTGACCACTCCGGCTGCTTCCTACACCTTCCAATATACGGTTGAAGGCATCGAGGACGTAATCGCTGCTGGTAAGGCTGCTAAAGTCGTTCGCGACGGTCAGGTTCTCATCCTCAAGGGTGACAAGGCATTCAACCTCCAGGGCGCACAAGTAAAATAATTCGGGAAACCCCGAGTTGTCAACAGAAATTCGTTTTGGGAAACTTTTTCTGTTGATAAAAAATGTAAACCGTTCATTTTGAGCGGTTTACTTTTTTGTTTTGGAAAACTTTCAAAATTTTTCTAAAAAATAATTGCCCGAAAATTTGCACAATTCATTTTTTTGTTGTACCTTTGCACTCGATTTCGCCCCTATAGTGATAGGAAAAGAAAAAAACATAAAAAACACTGATTATTGATTTAGTTTATTGCATAATCCATGAGTATTATTTCGCTAATGTGCTCTCGCAAATAAATTTGCAGATCCCATTATCTAAATAATCCTCATCTCTTCGAGATAAAATCAATAATCAGAAATAAACCCACAAAACATTTTTAATTACATACGCGCTGTATTGTTTTTTATGTTTATTTCTTTTGAATGATTTGTACACGTAGGTGTGTGGATTAGAGCGATTGAGCAGATAAAAAAATTTATTTTTATAGATGATCAAGCGGTCTAATACATAAAAAGTGAAACTTTTAAATCATTCAAAAGTGTCATATAGGTTTTTTTCTAAAAATACCCAAGAAAAGTAATTATAACAAACATATATGGAAACATACATTATCAAACGTGACGGTAAAAAAGAACTTTTTACCATTGACAAAATCAAAAATGCCATCTCGAAGGCATTCATCGCGGTAGGTGCGTTTGCAACAGAAGAGACCTTAGGAGCAGTCCTCTCGCACTTACGAGTTCATAACGACATCACGGTCGAGGAGATCCAGAACCAAGTCGAGGTAGCCCTCATGGCAGAAGGTTACTTCCAGGTTGCCAAAGCTTTCATCCTCTATCGCCAGGGACACACCGAGGATCGCGAGACCCAGCGCCGTCTGGATTTCATGATGAATTATGTGCAGGCATCCAATGCAGCCGAGGGTTCCAAGTTCGATGCGAATGCGAACGTCGAGCATAAGAACATCGCTACCCTCATCGGCGAGCTGCCCAAGCAGGGCTTCATCCGCCTCAACCGCCGCTTGCTCACCGAGCGTATCAAGGATATGTTCGGCAAGGAGCTCAGCGATAAGTACATCAATCTGCTCAACCAGCACTTCATCTACAAGAACGACGAGACCAACCTCGCCAACTATTGCGCCTCCATCACCATGTACCCCTGGCTCATCGGCGGCACCAAGTCCATCGGCGGTAATGCTACTTCCCCGAAGAACCTCAAGTCCTTCTGCGGCGGATTCATCAACATGGTCTTCATGGTATCCTCCATGCTCTCAGGCGCGTGCGCTACGCCCGAGTTCCTTATGTATATGAACTATTTCATTGAGCAGGAGTACGGCGAGGATTACTACAAGCGTGCGGACGAGGTAGTGGATCTGAGCAAGAAGCGTCGCACCATCGACCAGGTCATCTGCGATTATTTCCAGCAAGTCGTTTATAGCCTCAACCAGCCTTCCGGCGCACGTAACTATCAGTCCGTCTTCTGGAATATCAGCTACTACGACCGCTATTACTTCCAGTCGCTCTTCGAGCACTTCCGCTTCCCGAACGGCGAAGCACCTCACTGGGACGGCCTCAACTGGCTCCAGAAGCGCTTCATGAACTGGTTCAACGAAGAGCGCACCCGCTGCGTGCTCACCTTCCCGGTTGAGACTATGGCGCTCCTCGCAGAGGACGGCGACATCAAGGATAAAGAGTACGGAGACTTCACGGACGAGATGTACGCGAAGGGACACTCTTTCTTCACCTACGTATCCGACAATGCGGACAGCCTCTCGTCCTGCTGCCGTCTGCGTAATGCCATCACGGACAATAGCTTCAGCTATACCCTCGGTGCGGGCGGTATCTCGACCGGCTCCAAGTCCGTGCTCACCATCAACCTCAACCGCGCCATCCAGTATGCCGTACGCAATAATATTCCGTACCAGGCTTACGTGGAGGACGTAGTGGACCTCATGCACAAGGTGCAGCTCGCTTACAACGAGAACCTCAAATCGCTGCAGGAGAAAGGTATGCTGCCGCTCTTCGATGCCGGCTATATCAACATCGCCCGCCAGTACCTCACCATCGGTGTGAACGGTCTGGTAGAGGCTGCTGAGTTCCTCGGCCTCGAGATCAAGGATACCCCCGAGTACGCACACTTCGTGCAGGAGCTGCTCGGCATCATCGAGAAGAAGAACAAAGAGTACCGCACCAAGGAAGTCATGTTCAACTGCGAGATGATCCCGGCAGAGAACGTCGGTGTGAAGCACGCGAAATGGGACCGCGAGGACGGATACGTCGTTCCGCGTGACTGCTACAACAGCTATTTCTACATCGTAGAGGACAAGAGTCTGAACGTACTCGATCGCTTCCGTCTGCACGGACGCAAGTACATCGAGCACCTGACCGGTGGTAGCGCACTGCACTGCAACCTCGAGGAACACCTCAGCCAAGAGCAGTATCGTCAACTCCTCCGCGTAGCGGCTGTCGAAGGATGTAACTACTTCACCTTCAATATCCCCAACACGGTATGTAACGACTGCGGTCATATCGACAAGCGTTACCTCAAGGAGTGCCCGCATTGCCATTCCAAGAATGTGGACTACCTCACCCGCGTCATCGGATATATGAAGCGTGTGTCGAACTTCTCCGAGGCACGTCAGAAAGAAGCTGCTAAGCGTTACTACGCAGAGAAAGGTAAAGCCCCGAAATGTTGAAAGTAGCTTCTTTTGACATCGTTTTTCAAGAGATTCCGGGCGAGGTAACACTCGCCCTCAATCTCTCTAATTGTCCCTGTCATTGCCCGGGCTGTCATAGTCAGCATCTGGCCGAAGATATCGGCGAAGTGCTGGACGAAGCCCTGATAGACGGTCTGCTCGCCCGCTACAAAGGCCTTATCACCTGCGTCGCTTTCATGGGCGGGGATGCCGCTCCCGATGAGGTGCTCCGCTGGGCAGAGTATGTCAAAAGCCAACAGCTAACAGCCAGGTCAGACCTGCAACAGCTAAAAACGGCTTGGTACTCCGGTCGCCCGGCTTTGCCGGATAGTCTTACAGCGAAGCGGTCCTACAGTGATAACGGTCTTACAGCGTTAGCGGTCTTACAGCGCAGCGGTCTAACATACGACTACGTCAAGCTCGGTCCCTATATCGAGTCCCTCGGCGGCCTCAAAAGTGAGACAACCAATCAGCGTTTCTATAAACGGGTAGGGGAGGAGTGGTCCGATATCACGTCCGTCTTCCGCAAAAAAAACCTCGCCGATTAAGCGAGGTTTTTCTTTTTAATAGATCAGCACTTTGTGTGTCTTATCCTTTATCCGGATGAAGTACATGCCGCATACTGCCGGTAAGGTAACCGTTGTCTTTTCTTCTGCCAGCTTGCCGCTTTCAATCAGCAGACCTGTCGAAGAGTAGATCGCATAGTCTTCTTCCAGCGTACTCTCGATCATGATGATCGGCGTATGCCGCGGTGCCTGCGTCGGGTAAACCAGTATCGGGTTCGGCTGCTCGTCCGGCTTCGGTAAGGTGATCGTCAGCGGACAGGTCGGGAGTGCGAAGCTCTCGCCCTTGCGCGTCGCCAGCATCACTACCTCGTCGCCCGGACGCAGCTTGTCGCTGTGCAGGTATCCCAGGCCGTTATTAGGTTGCAGCACGCCGTTAATCATCCAGTCGGTCTGTACGAACTCGTAGCCGCCGTTCAGGCTCTTGCGCAGCGGAGCCACGATATTATCCCAGTTCTGTTCAATGATCCAGCTCGGGTAGCGAACCAGCATCACCAGGGTATCCGACCGGCTGATGCCGCAGATGCCGTTATCCAGCACCAGACGCATCGTGTAGCGATTCGGCTTCACATACGAGGTATGATCCATATAGACGACATCGGAATGAATAGGAACGGGCGCGTACGCGCGACTCTCATCATTCATCAGCGGCTCATTGATCACGTCTTGGAAGCCTTCCCTCTTCGCCAGCGCATCGAAATAGATGCTGTATTGCGTCGGCCGTGCGCCCGAGTACGTGAAGTCGATCGCCAATTGCTCATCGTTCGCGCATATCTCACCTACGGTCGCTCCCGTGATCAGCGTCGGATGCAGCACGCTCAGCTGCAGCGTGTAGATGGACGACTGATAGGTCTCCGGCCGGTAGATCGTATCCGCGTAATAGCCGTCATCGGTCAGCGAGCGGCCGCGCCAGGTATAGGTCTGGCCCGCGCAGATCGAGTCTTCCGTCAGCACGCGCTCCGTCTCCAGCACGGTCAACCGTAAGGTGTGCGTACTGTCGCAGTCATTGATCGTCGGCCATGTCCGGTCATATTCGCCCGTCTCCATATACGTCTTGCCCAACCATGCATACGTCTCATAGTCCGGGATCGTCACGTCATGATAGAAATGGTACGAGGGGTTCACCGTCACATCCAGGTTCAAGATACTGTCGCATCCCGCTGCGGTCTTCAGGCGGAACTCGTAATGACCGCCTCGTGTGATGTTCTTTCCTTCATAGACCACCGTATCGCCGTCACAGATGATCCGCTCTTCCGTCAGGTCGTACGCCGGCGCATCATATACCTCCACGCGGTACAAGCTGTCCATCTCGCCCGTCACACGGCTGCGGCGCTCGAACGTGTACAAACCCGCTTCCGTGATCGTCTGTCCGTCGATCTTCACCTCCGTACCCGGACACAACGGTATCGGATCCCAATCCGAGTAATGGCTCGTCACTACCAGCACCAAGCGCGCCAAGCTGTCGCACCCCACGCTGTTGAGCAGCGTATCGGTATAGACGCCCTGCGCCTCGTACATATGGCCGTTGTAGAAATAGGGTAACTGCATCGCCGTGATCAATATCCGCTTCTCCGTGATAGAGATCGGCTTCACCGTCAGGTTCAGCGTCACGATACTGTCCTTATATTGCGAGGTGTAGGTGTACGTACCCGTATGCGTCAACTTACGGCCGAAGAAGTCATAGTATTCACCCTGGCAGATCTCGTCCGTCCGGGTAAATTCGCGTGTACGCTTCGGGTTCACCACAATATGGAAGATCGAGTCACAACCGTGGATCGTGCGCAGCGTGTCGTAATAAACCGCCGGATTGGAGATGTCCCGTCCGTGGATCTTCAGCACTTCACCTACGCCGATCTCGAATTGCTCACGCATGAAATACGCCGGATGCACTTTCACTACCACCTGATATACACTGTCGAACCCGTACGGCGCCGTCAGCAGACTGTCTGTGTACGTACCCGACTTCATGATCTTCAGCCCGTGCCAGTTCAGCGTGTCCGGCTGACACATATCGATCGTGTCCGTGAAGAAATACGAGGGATGCACGATCAGCACCAGATGATGCATGCTGTCGCACTCGCAGTCCGTCTTACCCGCATATTCATAGGTTCCCGAACTCGTCAAGATCCTACCGTGGAAATCATAGGTCTGCTTATCCGAGATATGCACCGTGTCGATATGATCGAAGGTCGGATGCACCCGCACGATATAGTGGATGATGCTGTCGCAACCCTCGATGGTCGGGATCGTATCGTTGAAGATCGTATTGTCCTTGTAGCTCCGTCCCTTGTAGATGAAGGTGTTGCCCTTGCATATGTTCACGATCCGGTCCTCACGCGGCACAGGCAGCGTATGCAGATGCAGCGTCGTCACCACGCGCGACGAATCCGTCCATGCCGTCGGCACGGCGTAGTCACCCTCGTTGGCGTAGCTCACTCCGTTCCATACATACGGCATCTCGTTCTCGCATACATAGACCGTCGTGTCCACGTTCTGCTGTTTGTAAACGGTCAGAACCAACAGGTGCTCGTCTTCGCAACCCAGTCCGTTCGGCTCCGTGTGTGAATAGATACCGCTTGTCTTGTAGTATTGTCCGAAGAACAGCACCGAGTCGCCTTCGAAAATACTCCGGTAGTCCGTCTGACTCTTCAGCGCTTGCGTCTTCAGGATCAAGGTCACGATACTGTCGCATCCGTTGCTGCCCTGCAGCGTGTCCCGATACGTGCCGTCTTCGGTCAGCACCTTACCGGCGAATAGGTATTCCGAACCCGCACACATCGTGTGCTGGATCGTGATCCGCTTCACCGGCACAACCGTGATCGTGCGCTTGTATACGCTGTCGGCCATGTTATTCGCCGTCCGCAGATAATGCGCGTACTCGCCCGACTCGTAGATATCGTTCTTATAGACCGTTCCGTCTTCGCCGATCCAACTGTACGGCGTCTCATCCGCGCAGATAGTGATCGTGTCGCGGAAGAGATAGTTTTTCCAGATCTTCAGGTCGATGTTGTCGATACTGTCGCAGCCGTACTTGTTCGGCATCGTGTATATGTATTCGCCGGTCGCCCGCAGCGTATCCACATGCGTCGTGTCCGAGCCGTCCGCCTTTTGCCAGGTGTGCGACCAGAGGTACGGCGCCTCCTTGTCCGTGATGTTCACATGCGTCACATGCGTTTTCACCGGATCGTGCACGAATAGGTGCAGGATCAAGATGCTGTCGCATAGGTTCGTGCCAGGGATCGTGTCGTAGTACGTACCCGTATATTGGATATTGCGTGTCGTGCGTGTGCCGTCCGGATGGTGCTCGTACCAATACCGCCAGCTGCCGTTGCAGATCGTGTCATACAAGTGCGTCTCGTAGATGCGGCTGAAATGCACATATAAGTCGTAGATACTGTCGCGGCGGTCGTAGGTCACGAGCGAATCGACGTAATGCTTGTCCTCGTCCAGGTCGCTCACCGTGAACTCCTGGTCATAACCCGTCTCCGGCCATATATGATGGTGCGTCTGGTCTGCCTTCGAGCAGATCGTCACCGTGTCGCGGAAATAATACGCCGAGTCCATGATCAGGTGCAACGTATAGTCGTACTCACAAGCCATACCCCTCGAACTCGTATCCGTCAGCGACGGACCGATCGAGTCATATGTACCTGTATAGTACCGCCATTCGCCGCCCCACCAGATCGAGTCGCCGATCAAGCGGTGCGCCGTCGTGTCCTTATGCGCACGCGGCAGCACCGTGATATGCCATCTCGTGATACTATCGCAACTGTATGCGTCGTTTGCATACGTGTACCCGTGCTCGCCGTCCGTCCAGGTCGACGGCAGCGGCGTATGCTCTTCATACAAGGTGTCCTTATAGAACCACGTCGTGTCATCACCCCGACCCCAGAACAAGCGAATCGAATCGCCCGGACATAAGTAGTAGTTCGTATCCACTACCACTTTCTGACTCGGCCGCACGATGATATGATGGAAATATTCCTTGTTGCAATCCCATACGATCGTGTCCTCCGTGTATTTGACACCGTGCCATTTGCCTTGCCATTTGCCGGCAAACCGTCCGTCCTCGCGGTATTCGAACCAAGGCGTCACCGTATCACCCAGCCAAACCGGGTGCTCTTTGATCTCGTTCTCGCAGAGGAAGGTCGAGTCGTTCTTGAAGAGCTTCGGGATGATATGCAGGTTCACCGTAATGATCGAGTCGCATCCCCGGGCCGTGAAGTCGCGGTGCTGGTACGTACCCTCCGCCCAGATCGTATCCTGGTCCTGATGACCCAGCAGCAGCGGCAACTCGTATTCGCACAAGGTCGTATCCACATATACATTGTATTCCTTGCCGATGATGATCTCTACGTGGAAGACGGAGTCGCAAGGCTGCATCGGATCTTCCGGATCTACCTCGATGCGGTCCACAAACGTCGTGTCATGGTCATACACCTCATCGTGCCAGTAGGCCGTCACGCAGCCGTGTACATATACCGTCGTGTCAAAGGGCACCACCACATGCAGATCCAGCGAGTGGAACTCCTTCATCAGTCCCTCTTCGTCGAATACCGTATCCGTCCAAAGTCCCGTCGTGTACAGCGTGTCCTCACGCCATACGTAGGGGAATTTCTTATCCGGATGCGTGTCCTCCGCCGTATCATTGCGGCAGATATAGACCGTATCCCGCATATCCTGTACCACGCGCAGATAGTCGATCTCCTTGCATCCGCCTACGCCGTCTTCCCGCTCGTGCATATACGTGCCCGCGCTCTTGATCTCCTGGTTATTCCAGTGGATCGTCTCGCCCGGAAAGATCGTCTGCACCTCTGTTCGCGTCACTACCGGATACTGGTAGATCTCCAGATATACCGTGTCCGGACAGCCCGGATGGGCATCGTTCGGAGCGGTCACCGTATCGCGGTATACCACGCCCGGTCGAACCACATTCGTGTAGTTCTTTCCATATACGAACATCGTCTCCCCTTCGCAGAAAGTAAACTGCTCATGCCGTCTCTCTACTTCCGTCACCGTCAACTTCAGCACGAAGATCGTGTCTTTTTCCTCCGCACTCTGGGCCGGAACCGTATCCGGGTAATTACCCTGGTTATAGTATTTATGGCCGCGCCATTCATAGTAATCGCCTTCGCAGATATCCACCACCGTCGTGATCATGTTCGTCTGCGGCGCTGCGGCTTCGATACCCACATGCAACTCGTAGATACTGTCGCATCCGTACTGGTTCTCGTGCTTATCCTGATAAACGCCGCTCGTCGTGATCGTCAATCCGTGCCATTTCAACTGCTCGCCTTGTACGATCGTCGCCGTGTCACGTTTGAAGAATGAATCCACGTGCCGCAAACTTACCGTCACAATTGAGTCACACCCGTTCGAAGCCGTCAGTGTATCATACACGATCGCTGACGCACTGTACTCCGTACCTTTCCATACGATACTGCCGCAGAAAGGAATAGTCGCATTCCCGCGCATGATCGGCAGAACCGTCACTTTCAATTCGTAGATACTGTCCTTGCCCGTTCGTGTGTACAGGTGCTCCGTATAGGTGTTCTCGCCCGGCACGGCACTCAGGTTATCCCGACCGCGCCAACTGTACGGTTCTCCTTCACACAACGTCACCGACTCTGAGAAATGATATTCGTTATCGTCCAGTCGTAGTACCAATCGCCAGATGTTGCTACATCCCGTCGTCGCATCCGGACTGCTGAACTCATACGTGCCCGGTATCGCAAAGAGCGAGTCTTTCTCCACACCGTCTTGCCAATACGTCCAGTGATACGGATGCGTGCCGTCCAGACTCGCATTCGTCACATAGATCTGCTGAGGCTGCTGCCGGATGATGATATGATACAAGGTGTCGCATGCGCTCTTATCATAGTAATGACCTGCCTTGTCATACGTCTTGCCGTTGAATTCAACCGTCTCGTCGCCGCAGATGAAGAAACTTACTGCTTTATCCTGCAATTCCCTCACCGTTACATCCGCGCGGTAGTAGAACATATCGCCGTGCGCATCCGTCTCCACGTTCTCGTAATGACCCGTCTGACTCGCACGGATACTATGCCATACGAACGTCTCGCCCGGACAGATCGTTGCCGTCGTATCGATCGTATCTACTTTATTCACTGTCAGCACCAGTCGGATCACCGAGTCGCACTCGAACCGGTTCGTCTTCACCGTCTCATACGTTCCTGTCGTGCTGTACGTCTCGCCGTTAGCCGGCCAGGTATATTGCCCGCCCGCTTCGATACGCCGCACTTGCACGATCGTATCCACATCCACTACGTTCAGCGAAAGGATCACAATCGAGTCGCATCCGTTTACGTCGTACGTCTGCCGGTATTCACCCGCCTCCGTCAAGATCTCGTTGCCGAACTCGTAACTGTCCCCTTGACAGATCGTTCGGGTGATACGCGTCTGAGGAATCGGTCTTACCTTCAGATGCAAGATATACGTCACGCTGTCCTCGCCGTCTTCCGCCAAGAGCGTCTCCGAATACATCTGCTCCGTCGTCAGGTGACGATAACGCCATACATACTCCTCCCCCTCGCAGATCGTCACGGTCTCTTCGTGCACCACATGCTGCCGGTTCACAATGATATGAATGATACTGTCGCATCCGTCCGACTTCAGATAAGTCGCCTCATACGTACCCGGACCCGTGATCTCCACACCCCGGTAGAGCTGCGGAAAACTGTTATAATGCAGCGTCTCCGTTGCCTCGTACGGCTCGCACGGATCCTGCGCATACCCCGCTCCCGCCAATACCATCATCAGCATCCAAGCGATTATTCTATATATTGCTCTTTTCATAAATCCCAGATTTGCGGATATTGTTTTTTATGTTTATTTCTGATTATTGATTTAGAACTGAAAGTTCAGAGGATTTATTTTGAAAAGTTAGTTCAAATTTATTTGAAAATAAGTTTTCGAAATAAAGATTCTAATTTTAATTAAATCAATAATCAGTGTTTTATTTGTTTTTTTTCTTAACTTAAAAATCAATTATAGCACATACATCCGTGATGGAATCCGCTCCGTGCCGTCCGGCTTCCTCCGATCATATACGTCATCTTCACGCCCGCGAAGAACGGCACGATCCGCCCCGGACTGTCCACCGTGTTCAGGTACGAATTGATCTTCGCCTCCCGCACATCCAGCGGGTTGATCTCTACCGAGCGCTTGCCCTGCTCATTGCCTTTCGCGATATTGTTCAGCCCGTATTCGAAGTAGAAACTGAGCTTGAGCACATGGCATACGCGGCTGCGGAAGGGAGCCGACGACAGCAGGTCATAGCCGATCTCGCCGATCAGACTTGCTCCTACGTTCAGCCGGTTCTCCTGCGTATTCTTCTGGATGGGGTAGGTCGTGTAACCCGCCTCCGGAACGTTCTGGAAGATCACCGGACTCACGGCATTATAGTAGTCCTCGTTCATGCCCTTCAGCTCGTATTGGCCCTTCGTGTGGGTCTTCGAGGACAAGGCATAACTTACCTTCAATCCGCCGCCGATATGGAATCCGTGCGTGTAGTAACCGATCATCACCGGTATATCTAAAAAATTCCACTCGATCTGATCCCGCTGCTGTACGTCGTAGATAAACAAGGTAGACTTGCCCTGCGTGTCTAATCCGCGGTATCCCTCGTACTTCGCGTCCTTGAAGGGGTCGTAGTCCGGGTTCGTGTTATGCGTATAGGTGCTGTACGGATCGCGCTCGATCTGAGAGCGATGAAAACTCATCTGCAGGCCCACGCTCGCCCATAACCCGCTGTTGCGGTATTCGTAGCCGAAACCCACACCGCCGCCGGCACCGCCGTGCGGCATCACACCTTTCCCATGCATCGTTAGGGTCGAATACCCCACCATCCCGCTCACATACGCGAAGTGATAATGATCTCCTTCTTCCAACGCACTCTTGCGCCGATACTGGCTCCACATCGGGCTCGCCAGCACCATGATCATCCCTATTAATAGTACTCTTTTCATATGCTTATTTATATACGTTTACGCGCACCTGTCCATACGCACGCACACAATTCGGCGGCAAAGATACAACAAATATTTGATATACGCAAGATTTTCTTAAGAAAATGCAAATTTATTTGAATTTTTGCAAAAAAAGCCCCATTATGGGACTTCTTTGGGTGGAATGTGGGGCTCGAACCCACGACTCTCGGAAGTGGATATCCGTTTTCGTAACTTGCTTATTTTCAGCAGTTTAACAAATCAGTTTAGTATCATTTTGGGACTGTTTTGGGACAATTTCGGGACACTTTTCCGTCCAAAAATCGCACCATTTTTCCCGCGCCTATCAAATTGTATTTCAGGCAGTTACAACTCGCTTGTCGTAACTAATTTCGCACGTTTTTTCCGCTCGAAGTTCCGAGTACCCTCGGCACAATTCACCTCTTTTTGTAGAGGTTCATTTCCTCCTCCTTCAGGGCTACTATCTTCTCCAAGTTTTTGATCCGCTCTTCCTGGTCTTGGATGAGTTTCTTTTGCGTGTCTATGATGGTACGCATATAAACTGTTACCGGGGTGTTCTCGGTAAGTTTCTGATCTTCCTCATCAACAAAGAAGTAATCAATAGGCACACCAAAGAATTTAGCCATCTGCTCCAACGTGTGCGCTGTCGGATTGGAGTTCTCACCCAAGAGATTTGACACGGAACGTTTCCGGTTGCCATAAAGCAGTTCACTTAGGTCTGCTGTGGGTCTTCCTGTCTCTTTGAGCAAGTTTTTGACGATTTGTCCGCTAAACATTGCTTTTTCAGTTTTCAGTTTAATATCTACGATATTACAAAAATTCCGTCTAAAAAAATGTGCATTTATATGTGCGTTTTTTCGCTCATATATTTGCATATATGAAATTTTTGTTGTAATTTTGCTGCAAAATTAGTAAAAATTTTTGATATGAACAAATTTTCGCCGGAAAAAATTGAAAATTTTCGCATTTTTTATGTCGAACTGCGCAAAAACAGGGTCAAAACGCAGTTTCGGGATGAAATGTGCAAGGCTACCGGATGGGCGTACTCCACTTTCTATCGTAAAATGAAGTACGGCAACGTGTACCGTGATGAAGCACCTATAGTTAAATCTGTCATTGAAAACTTTCAGAAGCAATGAAAAAAGCAATTAAGTCAACCAAGAAACGTGAGTTCTTTATCCTTGAGGAGTGGCTTCCTGCTTTGCAGAAGCTGGACGGTTTTTCTCTCCTTGCTGTTGAGTTTAAGAAGAACACCAACGGCTTCGTAAAGAAGATCAAGGGTCAGGTATTTGAGGAATACGAGAAGTACCTTGGCACGATGAAGATAGTCGAGAAGCGACATGTCTCGGTATATTGGACGCATACGGGCGCGTGTTATAAGAATAGTAAACACGTGCGCGCTGAGCAGTTCGATGTCACGCAATATCTGGAGCAGTAACTATGTACTCAGAAGAGTTTATTGAACGAGTCCGCTCCAATACCAACATCCAACGCGTTTTTGAAGCCAAAGGCATCACTCTCCATAAGTCCGGTACCGATTTGGTATGCAAGTGCCCGTTCCATGCAGACAAGAGTCCGTCTCTGCATGTGAACGTCTCTAAAGGTCTCTGGAACTGCTTCGGATGTGGCGAAGGAGGCGATGCAATTCAGTTCGTGCGAAGGGCATACGGTTATTCGTTTCGTGAAGCTGTTGAACATCTTGCGAATGCGGCCAACATCCCTATCGAGCAAGAAAGGCAGCTCACTCAAGCAGAGATTGAGGAGCAGCACAAGCGCGAAGTCCTTCTCAATGCGATGGATGTCGTGGCTGATTTCTATGTCACTACCCTATGGGACGATAAGAGCGAAGAAGCGAAGAAAGCCTTAGAGGTCGCTTCCGATCGCTGGGATAAGGAATTCCTTCAGCAATACCGTATCGGCTATGCGCCGAACAAGTCCGACGCTCTTATCCAGTATGCCTATACCAAAGGTATCTCCGCCGAACTGCTCTTGGAACTGGGCATGGCCAAGTATAATAAGAAAGGCAAGCTCGCGGATGCCTTCCGGGGACGGATCATGATTCCTATACGCAATCGCTCCGGAAGATACGTTGCCTTTACCGGCAGAACCCTCTCCACAGGCGATGATATCCCCAAGTACCTAAACAATACTACCACGCCGCTTTTTGACAAAGATACTGCGGTCTTTGGCTTGGACGTGGCTGCAGGCCCGGCTATCCGTGCAGATGTCATGTACTTGGTTGAGGGTGCGCCGGACGTGCTCCGCTTGCACCTAATCGGCGTCAAGAACACCGTTGCATGTCTTGGCTCGGCTTGGACAGAGAACCAACTTCGGATGCTTAAGCATTGCACTACCAAGTTGTGCTTCATTCCGGATGCAGATCCACCCAATCAGGAAGCAACCAATATCCGTGATAAACATGGTATTGGCATCCAAGCCGTCATCAAGAATGCGAAGAAGGCCCTATCATTGGGCTTTTCGGTGATGGTCAAGGAGATTCCGGTCGGAGAGTCGCATGAGACAAAGCATACCAAGTACTTCAAGCAAGACCCGGATTCGTACTTCGTTTCCATGGACCGGTTCAACGCTACTGGAGAAAAGGATTTTATCATCTGGTATGCAGGAAAGATACTCAACACCAACCAAGCCGCCTCCGCGAATGCTAAAGCAATCGACGAGTTGGCTGAACTCATCGCAGAACAGGATATCGAATCGCAGATACCGGTCTATATCGACGCGCTCCATGAAATCTATCCTGGACGTCAGACATGGAAGAAAGCCATTGACAAGGCTATCGGAGAGCACGCGAAACAGACCCTGTCAAAGGTGGTGGATGGTATTGACATCCTCAGTGAGTTTGGCTTCGTGGAGCGGCACAATGCCTACTATACATCTTCCAATGGCGCTACTGTCAAGTGGTCTAACTTTACACTCGTACCACTCTTTCATGTGCGAGATAATAATTCCGCACTGCGCCTATATAGGATGAAGAATGAGGATGGCGTAGAACTCACGATCGAGTTCCAGCAGGAAGAACTCACTTCCCTTGCTCGTTTCCGTGCAAAAGTGGAGAGCCAAGGCAACTTTGTGTGGCTCGTGGGTGAAAGCCAACTCACAAAGCTGAAGCAATTCCTCTATAAGGCTACCGAGACAGCAGAACTGATAAAACAGTTAGGCTGGAACCAAAGGGGCTTCTATGCCTTTGGAAATGGTATTGCTTTCAATGGCTCCTGGTATAAGGTTGATACGTTAGGCATTGTGCGCCTTCCGGAAAACATGGGCAACTATTACCTACCGGCATTTTCAGAAGTGCATGTCACCGATGATGGCGGCGATAACTACAATGATTTTGACAGACGCTTCATCCATGATAACCGAAGCACTGTCTCATTGCATGAATACACTTCCAAAATGGTTGCCGTGTTCGGAAACAAAGCCATCGTCGGTATCTGCTTCTATCTGGCTACGCTATTCCGTGATATCATCCTCCGGGAAGTGTCCGGTTTTCCTATCCTCAACCTGTTTGGTCCGAAAGGATCTGGAAAAACCGAACTCGGCCATTCATTGATGGCGTTCTTTATGTCCTACAACAAAGCACCCAACCTTACCACCTCCACGCTCCCAACAATAGCTGAAGCGGTCGGACAGGTTGCCAATGCGCTCATTCACTTGGATGAGTTTAAGAACAATCTCGATACGGAGAAGTTCGAGTTCTTAAAAGGTCTCTGGGATAGTGTCGGCAGAAGCCGCATGAACCTCGATACAGGCAAGAAGCGGGAAACATCCAAGGTAAATTGTGGCGTTATCGTATCCGGGCAGGAACTGGCCAGCCGCGATATAGCTTTGTTTTCTCGTTTTGTGTTCCTCTCTTTTGATACCTCGCAGTTCTCCAAAGAGCAGCTGCACGAGATGGAACAGTTCCGTGAGATCCGCAAACGCGGGTGCTCACATCTGACGCTTGATATTATCAAATTAAGGCCGCAGTTTGAGCAAGGTTTTCAGCAGACATACTACGATGTTACCAACCAACTGTCAAAGCAGTTTGAGGATGCGATTGAAGGTCGTATCTTAGGTAACTGGGCGATTATAATAGCTGCCTTCAAAACCTTGGAGAATTATCTCAATCTGCCGTTCGATTACACAACAGTCTATGGCGATTGTTGTGCGCTGATGGAGGTGCAGAACATGTACTGTCGTGAAAATAATGAGATTGCCAAGTTCTGGAAAACGCTTTCCCTGCTTGTCAATAAGGGCATCCTGTATGAAGGTTGCGATTTTCACATTAAGTACATGGATAAGATCCTGCTTAAGGTCGATAGCAAAACCAACACCACTCGGTCGCTCGAATGCGTCAAGCCGGTGCTCATCATCCGTAATACTGTCTTTGATGAGTATAAGGATTATTGCGTATCGCATAACGAGTCTTATCTATCTGCACCTTCTCTAAGGCAATATCTTAAAGCATCGAAGGATTATATTGGAACCAAAGCAAAGGAGGCCTTTACTCCTATGATAAACGGTCAGCCTATATATCAGGAGAAATCCGATAAACAAGGCGTGGCATACAAGGAGAAAGCCCGCTATGTGGGTGAAGCCCTTTGCTTTGATTACAGCATGACTTGCGAGCTATACGAGTTCTCCCTCGCATCCACGAACATTATTGAAGAGTCTGCCGATGACGATGGAGAATAAATATAGCCCGCTTCCCACGTGGAGGTTGTTGACATTGCTTCCTCCACGTATCAGTTTAATATCAAAGAGGAAGCCTGCTCGGGAGGGTCGGCTCCTCGCCCTTATCTGCTTAGGAGGAAGCCTGCTCGTGAGAGTCGGCTCCTCCCCTCTCTGCCAACAATCAAAACTTTTATGCATATATGGAAAACTTTCAATTGTTAATCAGTCTCTCCGAAGACATTCTCGTTCTGTTTATGGACGATGACAACTACATGCGCAACTTGGATGATGTTTGGGAAACTCTCCAGAAGCAAGATCCAGACCATTTCCGGGATGTACAACTCAGGATTTTAATCTCGCACTTAGCCGCAATTAAGGTCGCCTTTCTCAATACCTTTGGCGGTCACATGGTGCCTGAAGCCGACGTAGCCATTTCTCAAGCCTGGCATTACGCAGAAGAACACATGTCACCTCAATACCGGCAGGGCTTGTAGGCCTGCTTTGTACTATTCCGCTTTTAGGGATGCGACGGGTAACACTCGTCGCTTTCTTTTGCCATTCGCATTCTACTTTATTCTCACTATTTTTATTCTACATATACTACATATACTACAATATAGTATTTATGTACTTTATGTAGCTTTTTCTGGTATCTACAATTTTCTGCAATTGCCTACTAATTGCCATGTTGTAGGAGGTCACTCTACTTTTTCATTGCCATGCCTACATGCTTTTTGGTACTCAATGTATTGATATACCGAAGTGTAGCAACTGTAGCACTTGTGTACTCTCCGAACTTACCCCTAACTGCGCTTTTGTTGTTACCGCTCTTTCCCTCTCGCTCGGTTCCGAGTGCTCATGTCGTTATGCAGCCGTAGTAGATAAGGAGATTATGCGCCCGAGTTCCGCACATGCGTAACGCATAGTACTCACATCCTAAACGCTCTTTGGTTGACGGCTTCCACCAACTTCTGCCCGATCTTTGTCCTTCTTGCTTTCAAGTCCTGCCCCTTGAATTACATATTGCCTTGGAGATTTATGTCGTTCCTTTTAGCAATGCAAAGGTAGTTGGTTCTTTCCGTATGGCAAGGCTAAACATGTTCCGGCGCCCAGGTGCTTAAAATTTCTCCAGCCTCCGGACTAAAAGCCGTGAGGTAGTAAATTTTGCGGAAGTCTTGCTGTTTCACGGAATGGAGAACTACACTTGCGTCAACTCTGAAAGCATTGTAAAAGAAACAAATCTCAAAACAATATGTCTAACAATTCAAAAAACAGTACAGTTATGAAAGCATCTAAGAAGAACAATCAGGCAACCGAAGTAAAGGTAGAAGTAGCTCCGCAACCCTTAACAGAGCGTCAGTCCTTAAGAGCACTTTGCAAAGAGTTACGCGCCAAGTACGGAACCGATGAGCGCATTAACAATCTCCTCTGCATCTACTACAAAGAGCTGCACAATCTCTCCATCTTGAAAACTCGGGAACAATGGGAGCGCGAGGGCTTCAGAGTATTCGATAACAACCTCACCCGCTTTCCGGCATGGGGCAAGCCCGTCAGCCGAGTAAACAAGGAAACAGGTGAACAATACACCTTCTTCCCGGTTACACACTTCTACGTACCGCAAGCAGTTTGTCAAGCATAAATGAAAAGAGTGCCATCCGTCAGAAATGGCGGGTGGCCATTTCCTTCTAAAAAAATTGTAGCCTTATGAAAAAGTCATTTCAACAGTACACACAACTCGCTTTTGATTTCGAGTGCAGTACAGTTTCCGATAGTGAGAAAGTCACGTATCAAGAAAGCGTTTCCACTACATGTTACCGCTGCACCAAAGAGGAATTTGAAGCACAGCAGGCTATTGAGCGTGATTACATGTTTGGTCGTGCTGCTTGGCTCTACCGGCAGTTAGAGCGTGAAATGGCTCACGAGCGCAAGGCTGCAAAGGCATTGGCTGAATTTGAGGCTATGAGAGCCCAAGCATATAAATATAACTTCTAAATTCTTTATCGTTATGATTCCTATTCAACAAATCCTCGTTCGCTGCACAGAAGAGCAGCTGGAGTCCATCCTCTCTTCCTGTCAAACCATCATGTCTCACATGGAGTTTGTCACCGGTTACACTTCATTACAGCTCGCTGGAGATAACGAGCAGTACTGGAAAATTTACGGCTTGAATTGCCTTGTTTTTACGGAGCTTGCAGCCCGCGCTCAGGGCAAAACAAAGCGCAATCCGAACCCGCTGATGAAGTGAATTGGGAGGGGCAACCCTCCTTTTTTCACGACGGGGCACAAGTTCTTCCGGATGACGGGCATCCTTATCTGTTGTATGACTGTCGTCGTAGTATTTATTTCGACTATCAGGTTTTGGGCGTTCCCTCCATAGCCCTGCAGGTCATCCTCTCCAGAGCTACGTCGGTCGGGCTTTGCAGGGGTTCACAAGTTCCGCATTGTTGCACAATACCGTAGCCCTTCCAATCCCTAACGCTTTCGAGAAAAATTGCATTTTTAATGAGTTTTGCTTACAAAATTCATTTTTTTTCTAAAAAATCAACTTAAAAGTTGTTTATATAAAAAAAAAGTAGTACCTTTGCAGCGCCTTGTTACGATTTTCGCTTGTTTTCTAATTGCAACACTAAGATAAGTGAAAAATCTGACACGGCAAAATCCTAGGCAACTTATTGTTGCTCAGGAACTTATAAATAAAGTT
>Ga0256404_1000306_pt1 | contig 127079 bp, 112 predicted proteins | sample RumenRJG_01DNA_FD_185990 | JGI IMG/M metagenome (GOLD analysis project Ga0256404, IMG submission 185990) | Bovine rumen microbial communities from Lethbridge, Alberta, Canada - RJG_01 | ecosystem: Host-associated > Mammals > Digestive system > Stomach > Rumen | place: Canada: Alberta... | reverse complement strand
GGATGTGATCCATAGTGATTGCTCCTTTGTTGATGATTTCTCCAAAACCATTTTAACATGAAGCTTCACTATGGATTTTTATTTTTTGATTAACTGTTCAAGTTCATTTTACAACTGACCGAAATAACGTATCGTGCGCGAAGAAAGCCTTTCCGGGACAGGGAAGGCTTTCTTGCTGAAAGAGGGGAAAAGGATGTTGTCATATTATCTGTTGAAGGCGGCGAGCAAGATCTGCTGCCTGCTGCCGCGCGGAGCCTGTGAGACCATCGGCCGGGCCCTGGGCGCCTTTGCCTGGATTTTCGTGCCGAAGCGCCGCAAGAAGCTCGCGAAGGACCAGATCATGATGTGCCTCGGCGTCGGCGAGCAGGAGGCGGAGCGCCTCGCAAAGGCGAGCAGCGTCCGCTTCGGCCCGATGCTCATGGAGGTCCTGCGCTTCCCTGTCATCCGCAAGCACATCGCGGACTACGTGCGCATCGAGGGCCTCGACAAGCTCGAGCGCGGCCTCGCTCTCGGCAAGGGCTGCATTATCGCAGCGGCGCACAGCGGCAACTGGGAACTCATGGGCGGCGCCTTCGCGCAGGCCGGCATCCCGCTCGTCGGCGTCGCGATGAAGCAGAAGTCGACGGGTGCCGACCGCTTCATCAACGAGTATCGCACGCTCATCGGCATGCACATCACCTACAAGACGGGCGTGCGCGAGATGTTCGCGATGCTGCAGAAAGGCTGGGCCATCGGCCTCATCATGGATCAGGACACGAACCGCCGCAGCGGCATCGTGCTCGATTTCTTCGGCAAGCCGACGAACTGCGTGCCAGGCGCTGCTTCGATGGCGCGCTTCCAGGGCGTGCCGATCTTCCCGGCCTTCATGCACCGCGACGAGCACGGCTTCCACACACTGATCGTGCAGGACCCCGTCTTTGTCGAGAAGACGAAGGACAAGCGCGAGGACATCCGCAGGACGACGCAGGTCCTGACGAAGTGCATCGAGGACCATGTGCGCCGCTACCCGGAGGAATGGTTCTGGCTGCACGACCGCTGGAAGTCCATGCGGGAAGAATACTGACCTGCATCGTGACTTGCATCGCAGACAATTGTTTTGTACAATATAAAGAGGCACATTACGGCAGGAGGTATGATTTTGCAGAAACAGAGAACATTGAAGACGGAAATCTCTTATACGGGCATCGGGCTGCATTCCGGCCGTGAGGTCCATGCGACGCTGAAGCCGGCACCGGAGGACACGGGCATTGTCTTCGTGCGCACGGACCTTCCGGGGGCGCCGCAGATCCACGCGAAGGCGGAGAATGTCACGTCGACGCTGCGCGCGACGACGGTGGAGGAGGACGGCCACAAGGTATTCACGATCGAGCACCTCATGAGCGCGTTCCACGCGCACCGCATCGACAATGCCTATGTCGAGCTCGACTCGGAAGAGCCCCCGGTGGCTGACGGTGCCTCGCTTGTCTTCTTCGAGCTCATGGCAAAGGCCGGCATCGCAGAGCAGGCGAAGGACCGCAAGGAGATCGTCATCGACAAGGTCTACCGCATCGACGACGAGAAGACGGGCCGCTTCGTCATGGTCCTGCCGTACGACGGCTTCCGTGTGAGCTTCACATCCCTGAACCCGCACAAGCTGATCGGTGTCCAGTACGAGGATTTCCACATCGATGAGGCGGTCTACCACAAGGAGATCGCCCCGGCCCGCACGATCGCCTACGAGAAGGAGATCCAGGCGCTGCGCGAGATGGGCCTCGGCCTCGGCGGCTCGCTCGAGAACGTCATCGTCTACAACGATGAGGGCTGGCTCAATCCGCTCCACTTCGAGGATGAGCTCGTGCGCCACAAGATCCTCGACGTCATCGGTGACCTGCGCCTCGCCGGCATCATCCGCGGCCATGTGATCGCCGCGGCATCGGGCCATGCGCTCAACACGCAGCTGGCGAAGGAGATTGCCGCTGCCTATGCAGGCTGCTGAGCGATACAGCTTGACCATATCTAAGTAGTCAATATTCAATAGGAAGAGGGAGAAATCATGGAATTAGATATCAACGAGATCCAGAAGATCCTGCCGCATCGCCCGCCGATGCTGCTCGTCGACCGCATCATCGAGCTCGAGCCGTTCAAGTCGGCGACGGGCATCAAGAATGTCACGATGAATGAGCCGCACTTCCTGGGCCACTTCCCGGGCCACCCGATTATGCCGGGCGTCCTGATCCTCGAAGCGATGGCACAGGTCGGCGGCGTCGCCATGCTCTATCCAGAAGAGCACCGCGGCAAGATCGCGCTGTTCGGCGGCATGGAGCACGTCAAGTTCAAGCGCCAGGTCGTGCCGGGCGACCAGCTCGTCACGAAGGCACAGCTCGTGCGCACGCGCGGTGACTTCGGCCTGCTCCACTGCGATGGCTATGTCGACGGCGAACTCGCTGCTTCGGCAGATTTCAAGTTTGCATTGAAAAAGGGCGAAGATCTTTGATTTCTGCCTCTATCAATTGCCTAAACGCATGTAGTCTTTGTTCAACTCGAAAAACGCCCAGATTTGCAGTCAAATGAGATACAGGAATGATGAGGGTATTCAGGAGTATATAGAAAAGGACAGAGCAAACTGGCCGGCCAGGACCGGCATTGGAGGAAGGTTAAGGAGTTGGAGCAGATGAATACGGACAATAAGGTCACTGCAAATATACATGAAACAGCTGTGGTCGCGCCAGGTGCAAAGATCGCAGAGAACGTCGAGATTGGGCCTTACTCGGTCATCGGCGAGAATGTTGAGATCGGCGAGGGCACAAAGATCGGCCCGCATGTCGTCATTCACGGCTGGACCCAGATCGGCAGGGACTGCCGCATCTTCCAGGGAGCGTCCATCGGCGAGGAGCCGCAGGACCTCAAGTTCAAGGGTGAGAAGAGCTACACGATCATCGGTGACCGCACGACAATCCGCGAGGGTGCGACGATCCACCGTGCGACAGGTGAGGGTGAGGAGACGCGCGTCGGCAACGACTGCCTGCTCATGGCGCTCACGCATGTCGCGCACAACTGCGTTGTCGGCAACCACGTCATCATGTCGAACCTCGCGAGCCTCGCGGGCCACGCTGTCGTCGAGGACCGCGCTGTCATCGGCGGCATGGCTGGTGTCCACCAGTTCGTCAAGATCGGCCGCAATGCGATGGTCGGCGGCATGTCGAAGCTCACGCAGGATGTCGTGCCGTACACGATCGTCGATGGCCAGCCGGCCAAGGTCGTCGGCCTCAACGCCGTCGGCATCTCGCGCGCCGGCATCCAGTTAGAGGCGCGCCGCAACATCAAGAAGGCATACAAGCTGCTCTATCGCTCGGGCCTGAGCTTGCAGCAGGCAATCGCCGTCATCGAGCAGGAAGTCGATTCCTGCGAAGAGGTCGAGCATTTCCTGCGCTTCCTGCGCAATGCAGAGCGCGGCATCTGCCGCGAGCGCAGAGAGCGCGACTGAAAGCGCTCAGGACTGAGATGAGGGAGTAGGAATTTCGGGGGAATCGTTATGGAAAGAATCGGATTGCTGGCCGGCGCCGGCAAACTGCCAGTTGAGTGTGCGAAGGCGGCAAAGCTCCTCGGTTATGAGGTCTATGCCGTCGCCCTGCTGCCGGAGACGGACGCAGAGCTCAAGGAATGCACGGCGGACTGCCAGTCCATCAGCATCGCGCATCTCGATGCCGTGCTGAACTATCTCAAGGAACACCAGGTCAGCAAGGTCACGATGATCGGCAAGGTCACGAAGGAGCTGCTGTTCTCGGGCAAGGTGCAGCCGGACGCTCGCATGCTGAAGCTCATCATGGAGCTGCCGGACCGCAAGGACGACACGATCATGATGATGTTCGTGCGGGAGCTCGCCAAGGCCGGCATCCAGGCCTTTGACCAGACGGCGCTCATACGCCGCCTCATGCCGCACCGCGGCGTCATCACGAAGCGCGAGCCGACGGCTGAGGAACGCAAGGACATGGAGTTCGGCTTCCGCATGGCCAAGGAGATCGGCCGCCTCGATGTCGGCCAGACAGCCGTCGTCAAGAACATGGCCGTCATGGCGCTCGAGGCCATCGAGGGCACGGATGCCTGCATCCACCGCGGCGGTCAGCTCGCGCGCGGCGGCGCAGTCGTTGCCAAGGTCGCCAAGCCGCAGCAGGATGACCGCTTCGATGTGCCGACTGTCGGACTCGCGACCATCCAGAGCATGGTGGATGTCGGGGCGACGGCTCTGGCAATCGAGGCCGACAAGACGCTCCTCGTCGAGCGTGAGGAGATGCTCGCACTGGCAGAGGCCAATAACATAACGATTGCAGCCATCTAAGTGTGTGATTGTGAGACGCGGCGGAACCAGGAATGCTGGTATCCTCGCGTCTTTTCGGCTTTTCTTATGGGTGTGGGACTGAGGAGGTTTGTGGATGAAGATCATGATGTCAGCCGGCGAGGTGTCGGGCGACCTGCACGGGGAGCGCCTCGCGCGCGCCGTGCTCGAGCAGGCACCCGATACCGAGCTCATCGGCTTTGGCGGAGCGCGCATGGAGCGCGCGGGCGTGAAGCTCTTCCGCAATTTCGCGGACTACAATGTCATGGGCGTCTGGGAGGTCATCAAGAACCTCAGGCGCATCCTCAGGCTCCTCGACGACCTGACGGCGTACATGGAGGAGGAGCGCCCGGACCTCCTCGTCCTCATCGATTACCCGGACTTCAACTGGCGCCTCGCGAAGCGCGCCAAGAAGCTCGGCATCCCCGTATTCTCGTACATCCCGCCGTCGGCCTGGGCCTGGCGCAAGGGCCGCGCGAAGAAGTGCGCGGCCCTCGCCGACACCTTCGTCGCGATCTTCCCGCACGAGCTGCCCGTCTACGAGGCAGCCGGCGCCAACATCTCGTTCCTCGGGAACCCGCTTGTCGATACGGTCAAGGCAGAGATCCCCGAGGCGGAGGCGCGCGCATTCTTTGGCATCGCGCCGGGTGACCACGCCGTGCTCCTGATGCCGGGCAGCCGCCGCCAGGAGATTACGATGCTGCTGCCCGCCATGCTCGAGGCGGCGAAACTGCTCGCGGCCAAGCGCCCCGGGACGAAATTCTTCCTGCCTGTCGCGGCCGCCTCGTACGAGCCGCTCATCGAGCGGCTCGTGGCAGAGCACGGCGCAGAAGTCCAGCTCACGCACGAGAACCGCTATGCGCTCATGGGGCTTGCGGATGTGGCGGCAGCGGCCTCGGGCACGGTCGTCATGGAGGCAGCCCTCATGGGCCTGCCGTGCGTCTCGCTCTACAGGCTTGCGCCGCTCAACTACATGATCGGGCGCATGCTCGTCCACGTCGAACACTTCACTCTGCCGAACATCCTGCTCGGCGAGACGATCCAGCCGGAGCTCCTGCAGGATGAAGTGGAGCCGCAGCGCATCGCCCACGAGCTCTCGCGCCTCTACCGCGGCGAGGGGCTGCGTGATGAGACGTGCGCCAAGCTCCGGGAGGCATGCCGGCGCCTCGGCCCTCCGGGCGCTGCGGGCCGCGTGGCGGCGAAGATACTCGAGGCGGCACACGACAAACGACATTCAGGAGAATAACATGAAGAATTACAAGCGGCTGCTCCAATACATGCGGCCATATGTCAAGCAGCTCATACTGGCCATCTTCTGCATCATCATGGCGGCGGCGGCCAATCTCTACCTGCCTTGGATCATCAAGGACATGATCGATAAGGTGCTGGCCGAGAAGGACATGGTGATGCTCAACCTTATCTGTGTCGGCATCGTCGTCGTCTTCCTCTTGCGCGGCATCTTCTTCTACGGGCAGTCGTACCTCGTCTCGTTCATCGGCCAGAAGGTCATCATCGATGTGCGCGAGGTCATGTTCCGCAAGTTCCAGCGCATGCCGATGGCCTACTTCGACCGCCATCAGACGGGCGAGGTCATGAGCTACATTACGAACGATGTCGCGGCCATCCAGTCGGCACTCGTCGACCAGCTCATCGAGATGGTCACGGAGGGATCCATCCTCATCGGCTCGCTCGTCATGATGATCGTGCTCGACTGGAAGCTCTCCATCCTGACGCTCGTCATCATCCCGCTCGTCGGCCAGGCCATGAAGATCTTCGGGCGCAAGATCAAGCGCAACGGCACGGTCATCCAGGAGCGCATGGCCGACATCACCTCGCTCCTGCAGGAGAGTGTCTCGTCCATCCGCGTCGTCAAGTCGTTCGTGCGCGAGAACTACGAGATCAAGCGCTTCTGCCGCCAGAATGAGCTCAACTTCCAGGCGGCGATGAAGAACGTCCAGCTCACGAGCCTCTTGACGCCGTCCGTCGAGTTCCTCGCGGCCATCTCGGTCACGGTCATCATCTGGTTCGGCGGCTACGAGGTCGTCAACGGCGAGATGACGGCCGGTGCACTCGTCGCCTTCCTGACGTACGCTGTCAACCTCGCAAACCCGGTCAAGCGCCTCTCGCGCGTCTACGGCAACCTGCAGCGCGCGATGGCCGCCGTCGACCGCGTCTTCGCCGTCATCGACCTCAAGGAGACGATCGCGGACAAGCCGGACGCCAAGGAACTGCCGAAGGTCAAGGGGCACGTCGTCTTCGACCACGTCTCTTTCGAGTACAAGAAGGGCGTGCCGGCACTCTCCGACGTCAACCTCGAAGTGAAGCCCGGCCAGATGATCGCTTTTGTCGGCCCGAGCGGCGCCGGCAAGTCGACGATCGCCAACCTGATCCCGCGCTTTTACGAAGTGACGTCAGGCAGTATCTCCATCGACGGCTTTGACATCCGCGATGTCACCGTCTCGTCGCTGCGCGAGCAGATCGGCATCGTGCCGCAGGAGACAATGCTCTTCTCGACGACGGTGCGCGAGAACATCCGCTACGGCCGCCTCGATGCGACGGACGAGGAAGTCGAGCAAGCGGCGAAGGCCGCCAATGCCGACGGCTTCATCCGCGAACTGCCGAACGGCTACGACACGAAGATCGGCGAGCGCGGCCTCAACCTCTCGGGCGGCCAGCGCCAGCGCATGGCCATCGCGCGCGCCATCCTCAAGAACCCGCAGATTCTGATCCTCGACGAGGCGACGTCGGCGCTCGACACGGAGAGCGAGAAGATCGTGCAGGCGGCCCTCGACAAGCTCATGGTCGGCCGCACTTCCTTCGTCATCGCGCACCGCCTCTCGACGATCTTCAACGCCGACCAGATCTACGTCATCGACAACGGTCACATCAAGGAGCACGGCACTCACGAGGAACTGCTCAAGATGGGTGGCCTCTACAGTTATCTCTACAATATCCAGTTCAACAAGAAAAACGCGTAAGAAAGGGAAGAGGATATGCAACTACTCTATAATATAGCGGCCATCATCATCGTGATCCTGATCATCCCGATGTTCATGGTCCGCTCGGTGCGTGAGAAAGGCTTTGTCGAACGCATCCGGCAGAGCCTGGGCTTCTTCCCCGAACACGCTCTCGACAAGGTGGAGAAGAAGGACTGCATCTGGGTTCATGCGGCCTCTGTCGGCGAGATCGTCGCGACGAGTCCGCTCATCAAGGAGTTCCGCAAGGAGTTCCCGAAGAGCCCCATCCTCGTCTCTGTCGTCACGACGAGCGGCTACGAGATGGCCAACCGCATCATCAAGGATGCCGATGCGATCATCTACTTCCCGCTCGACCTGCCGTGGCTGGCCGGCCACGTGCTGCGGCGCATCCGCCCGCGCGTCTTCCTGCCGGTCGAGACGGAGCTCTGGCCGAACTTCCTGCGCACGGCGCGCAAGATCCACGTGCCGGTCATGATGGTCAACGGCCGCATCAGTGACAAGAGCGTCAAGCAGTACAAGCACCTGCACAGCCTGCTGCGCAACATGATCGGGACGGTCAAGCTCTTCGCGATGCAGTCGCCTATCGATGCGGAGTACATCATGCGCCTCGGCGCACCGCAGGAGCTCGTGACTGTCACGGGCAACACGAAGTTCGACCAGACGTACACCGATGTCAGTCCCGAGGAGAAGCAGAAGATCATCGAGGAAATGGGCCTTTCCAAGAACGATGGCATCTTCCTCGCCGGCTCGACGCACCGCGGCGAGGAGGAGGCCGTGCTGCAGGCATTCAAGGCCGTGCGCGAGACGCATCCGCACGCACGCCTCGTCATCGCGCCGCGCGAGCTCCTGCGCACGACGGAGGTCGTCCACCTCTGCCGCAAGGCAGGCTTTTCGGTCACGACGCGCACGAAGCTCCAGCACGAAGCGCCGCAGGATGAGGACATCGTCATCCTCGACACGATCGGTGAGCTCGGCAAGGTCTACAGCATCGGCGATGTCGTTTTCGTCGGCGGCAGCCTCGTGCCGCACGGCGGCCACAACATCCTCGAGCCGGCCGCGCACGGCAAAGCCATCATCGTCGGCTCGCACATGTTCAACTTCAAGGACACGTATGCGCTCTTCAAGAACCGCGACGCGTGCCTGACCGTGAAGAACGGCGAGGAACTCGCGAAGCAGGTCACGCGCCTCTTCGACGAGCCGGAGCACCGCCACCGCATGGAGGAAGAGACGCGCGCCATCGTGCGCGAGAACAAGGGCGCTTCGCGCAAGTCGGCCATCCTGCTCCACCAGATGCTCGAGAGCTATGAGAGCAGTCCCGAGAACCGCCATCACGTGCGCTCTACCCAGAAGATCACGAACTTCCAGACCTATTTCATCGACCTTGTCCATAGTAAAGAGGTGGACGGGCTCTTCCCGCACCTCATCATGGGCATCCTCTACATCTTCTCGCTGATTTACGGCCTGCTCGTCAACATCAAGCTGGCCGGCTACAAGTACGGCATCTTCCAGAAACAGAAGCTCGACTGCTTCGTCATCAGCCTCGGCAACGTGACGGTCGGCGGCACGGGCAAGACGCCGACGGCGCAGCGCCTCGCGCGTGACATCCGCGACATGGGCTACCGCGTCGTCATCCTCAACCGCGGCTACCGCGCCAAGTGGCACGGGGAGGTCGGCATCGTCTCCGACGGCAAGCGCCTGCACATGGATGCGGCGGAGGCCGGCGATGAGGCGTACATGCTCGCCAAGCACCTGCCGGAGGTCCCCGTGCTCATCGGTGCGGAGCGCGCCAAGACGGGCCGCTACGCGATCGAGCACTTCGGGGCGGAGGTGGCCATCCTCGACGACGGCTACCAGCACTGGCAGCTTGAGCGCGATCTCGACATCCTGCTCGTCGACGCCGTCAACGTCTTCGGCAACGGCTACATCCTGCCGCGCGGCACCCTGCGCGAGCCGATCTCGCACATCAGCCGCGCCGACATCTGCCTGATGACGAAGGTCGACCAGGCGGCGGCCGGCTCCTGCGACTACATCCGCGAGACGGTGCACCGCTACAATCCGGAGGCGCGCATCGTTGAGAGCATCCATCAGCCGCGCTGCTTCATCCCGCTGACGGAGTGGTACGTCAACATCGCGAGCCAGGGCATCGACATCGCGCAGATGCGCGGCAAGCGCATCATGGCCGTCTCGGCCATCGGCAACCCCGCCTCCTTCGAGCAGACGCTTTCCGACCTCGGTGCGGTGATCATCGAGAGCCTGCGCTATCCGGACCATCACGACTACGCGATGTCCGAGATGACGGACATCTTCCAGCAGGCCGAGAATGCCGGCGCGGAGGCCATCGTCATCACGGAGAAGGATGCCGTCAAGATCCCGGCGGATGTGGCCCGCGAGAAGTGGTCCATCCCGATCTACGTCATCTGCGTGGAAGTCAACTTCCAGAAGGGCAGCGAAGGCCTCGCGGATCTCTTGAAGAAGCGTCTGGCCGAGCGCCTTGGCCACTGATCTCTGCTTGTGCACTAGAAGAAAGGACAGGAAACCCATGAATGTTCTCTGTGTCATCCCGGCGCGCTACGCATCGACGCGCCTGCCCGGCAAGCCGCTCAAGGACATTGCCGGCAAACCCATGATCTGCCGCGTCTACGAGCGCGCCGCCAAGGCTTCGCGCGTCGCGGCAGCCATCGTCGCTACGGACGACAGCCGCATCTACGACGCTGTCCTGCAGCATGGCGGCAAGGCCGTCATGACGCGCAAGGATCATCCGACGGGCACGGACCGCCTCGCCGAAGTCGCCGAGAAGTACCAGGACGTCGACCTCATCATCAACGTTCAGGGCGACGAGCCGCTCATCGAGCCTAAGCTCATTGACGAGCTGGCCGCTGCCTTTGACGGGGACGCGGACCTGCAGATGGCGACGGTCTGCACCGAGATCACGGATGAGTCCGAGCAGCAGAATCCCAACAACGTCAAGGTCGTCATGGACAAGCAGGGCTATGCGCTCTACTTCTCGCGCTCGCTGCTGCCGTACCCGCGTCACGAGGGCACGCCCGTCTACAAACACATCGGCATCTACGCCTACAAGCGTGACTTCTTGCTCGCGTATGCCAAGATGGCGGAGACGCCCTTGGAGCATGCGGAGAGCCTCGAGCAGCTGCGCGCCCTCGAGAACGGCTACCGCATCAAGGTCATCAAGACGCCGTACCGCTTTGTCGGCGTCGACACGGCTGAGGACCTCGAGAAGGTCAACGCGATCTACCGCCAGATGCAGGGATAAGCACGGCCCGCATCGAATCCTTATGGATGACGGTCGAATAGAGATAGAGAAGAGATAGAATAGAAAGTGGAAGGTGAAACGCATGAATAAGGTCAAGGTTGGAAATTTCATGATCGGTGAGGGAGAGCCTCTCACGCTGCTCGCAGGTCCCTGTGTCCTTGAGGGCATGGATCGCTGCCTGCTGATCGGGCGCACGATCAAGGAAATCTGCGGCCGTCTCGGCATCAACTACGTGTTCAAGGCTTCGTTCGATAAGGCAAACCGCTCCTCGTACCACAGCTTCCGCGGCCCCGGACTCAAGAAGGGACTCGAGATGCTGCAGGAGATCAAGGAGACGCTCGATGTGCCCATCGTGACGGACATCCACGAGACGACGCAGGCAGAGCCTGTCTCTAAGGTGGCCGACATCTTGCAGATCCCGGCCTTCCTCTGCCGCCAGACGGACCTCCTGCACGCCGCTGCCCAGACGGGCCGCGTCGTCAACGTCAAGAAGGGCCAGTTCCTCGCGCCGGAGGACATGCGCAATGTCGTCGACAAGCTGCACGAGTGCGGCTGTGAGCAGATGCTCTTGACGGAGCGCGGCGCTTCGTTTGGCTACCACAACCTCGTCGTCGACATGCGCAGCCTGCCGATCATGCGCAGCCTCGGCTACCCTGTCGTCTTTGACGGCACGCACAGTGTCCAGCTGCCGGGCGGCAATGGCACGACGTCCTCTGGCAACCGCGAGTACGTCGAGTACCTCGTGCGCGCGGCCGCAGGTGCCGGCATCGACGCACTCTTCCTCGAGGTCCACGACAACCCGGAGGAAGCGCTGTCGGACGGCGCCAACATGGTCTACCTCGACAAGCTCGAGGGCCTGCTGACGGATGCCCTGGCCATCCACAAGATTGTCCATCGCCAGGCATGAGGAGGAAATAGCGTGAACAAGATCAAAGAGACAGCAATCGAGACATTGGACATCGAGGGCAAGGCGGTCCTCGCGCTCAAGGACCGTATCGGCGATGAGTTCGTCGCCGTTGTCAACTGCATCCTCAACTGCCCGGCGCGCGTCGTCGTCACGGGCATGGGCAAATCGGGCCATGTCGGCCGCAAGATCGCGGCGACGCTCGCGAGCACCGGCACGCCCGCCTTCTTCCTGCACCCGGCCGAGGCGTTCCACGGTGATCTCGGCATGGTGACGGAGAACGACGTCGTCATCGCCATCTCCAACAGCGGCGAGTCGACGGAGATCGTCAACATCCTGCCGATCATCCGCCGCATCGGCGCGACGATCGTCGCGATGTGCGGCCGCCGCGAGTCGCAGCTCGGCAAGTTCAGCGACCACTTCATCGACATCAGTGTCGAGCGCGAGGCGTGCCCTCTGGGGCTCGCGCCGACGGCCAGCACGACGGCGACGCTCGCCATGGGCGATGCCATCGCCATGGCCCTGATGGCGGAGCGCAACTTCACGAGCCAGGATTTTGCGATGTTCCATCCGGGCGGAGCGCTCGGACGCCGCCTGCTGCTGAAGGTCGAGAACGTCATGCACACGGGCAAGGACAACCCGCTGATCCACTGCGGCAAGACGGTCAAGGACGCGCTGTTCGTCATGACGGACAAGGGACTCGGCGCCGTCTCGGTTGTCGACGATACGGGCAAGTTCGTCGGGCTCATCACCGACGGCATCATCCGCCGCGCCCTCGCGAAGGACTACAAGTTCCTCGATGAGGCTGTGGAGAAGATCATGTTCACGGAGCCGCTGACCATTGCGCCGCAGCAGATGGCGGCAGCTGCACTCTCCGTCATGGAGAAGCACAAGCCGCGCCCTGTCACGGTCCTGCCGGTCATCGACGAGAAGGGCGCACCAGTCGGCATCGTCCACTTGACCGACCTCCTGCGCCAGGGAGTAGTCTGATATGGAATTTCAAGAAGACGCGCTGGAGCGCGCAAAACGAGTCAAGCTCATCATCTTCGATGTCGACGGTGTCCTGACGGACGGCGGCATCTACATCGGAGCTGATGGCGAGCTCTTCAAGCCCTTCTTCTGCCGCGACGGCCTGGGCATCACGCTCGCGCACCGCGCGGGCCTGAAGACGGCCATCATCACGGGGCGCCAGTCGGAGCACCTCCGCTACCGCGCTAAGGAGCTGCACATCACCGAGGTCTACCAGGGCAATCTCGACAAGCGCGAGGCCTACAAAGACCTCAAGGCGAAGCTGGGTCTCGCGGACGAGGAGATTGCGTACTTCGGCGATGACCTCGTCGACCTGCCCATCATGGGGCAGGTGGGCTTCCCCGCAGCTGTCGGCGATGCCGTGCAGGAAGTGCGCGAGGCCGCCGTCCTGCAGTCGGACTATCCGGGCGGACACGGTGCCGTGCGCCAGCTCATCGAGTTCATCCTCAAGGCGCAGGGCAAGTGGCAGGGGTTGGTCAGAGGTTTCCAGGCGAAGACGAGCATGGACGGCCTTGCCCAGTGAGTATGCGAAGACGAAGACATAAGACAGAAGGCATTGGAGGCATTTTTTCATGCAGTATAAACTCGTGATGTTCTTGAGCAAAGTGGCCTGCCACACGCCATACCGGCTGCTGATGGCCGTCGGCTGGGTGCTCGGCAATCTCTACTATCTCCTGATCAAGAAGGAGCGCGAACGCGCCGTATCGCAGATGATGCCGGCGCTCGGCATCGAGGAGCCGGAAGCCCGCCATCTCGTGCGGCTGTCCTTCATCAACCTTGCCCGCAATGTCTTGGAAATCCTCTACATGCCGCATCTGAGCGAGAAGAATTTCGGCGAGTACATCGAGATCGACCATCTTGAGCGCCTGACCGATGCGCTGGCAGAGGGCCACGGCGTCGCCATCGTCACGGGCCACATCGGCACGTGGGAGTGGCTGTCGGCCGCCTTCACATTGAACGGCCTGCCGGTCACGGCCATCGCCAAGCCGCAGCCGAACATGCAGTACACGTACGCGCTCAACGACCTGCGCAAGACAATCCACGTCGAGATTTTCTCGCGCGGCACGAGTGAGCTCATCGCGGCGGCACGCGCTTTGAAGAGCGGCAAGATCCTCGGCTTCCTCGTCGACCAGGATGCCGGCCCGGGCGGCGCATTCCTGCCGTTCCTCGGCCGCATCGCGGCGACGCCGATGGGCCCGGCTGTATTCGCGCGCAAGTTCAATTCCCCCGTCGTGCCGGCCTTCATCCTGCGCCAGCCGAACGGCAAGCATAAGGTCGTCGTCGGCGAGGTCATGCGCTATGAGGACACGGGCGACACGGACAAGGATCTCTTCGACTTCACCGCCCGCATGACGAAGGTCGTCGAGCAGATCATCCGCGACAATCCGACACAGTGGCTCTGGTTCCAGAAGCGCTGGAACACGAAGCCTGAGCAGCAGAAGACGGGCAAGCATCACACGGTAAGGGGGCAGGACGAGCAGAAATGAATGGCAAGCAGAAGACATTGGTCGCACTCGGCATCCTGTTCTTTGCCTGCGTGGTCATCTGGGCCGTGCGGACGGTGCCGGAGACGCCGAAGATCGACCATTCCGATGACGATCAGCCGCGCATCATGTCGTACGACAACAACACGATCAGCGAGGAGAAGGACGGCGTCAAGATCTGGGACCTCACGGCGGACCACATCGATGTCGACATCGACTCGCGCAATGCAGAGCTGACAGGCCTGACGGGCCACTTCTACCAGAAAGATGGCCGCTCGGCTGAGGTCAAGGCTGACCACGGCTCGTACGACAATGAGACGAAGGACATCAAGATCGACGGCAACGTCCAGATCACGACGAGCGACGGCGCGGAGCTGACGAGCGATGAGCTCTTATGGACAGCAGAGCAGGGCATGCTCTCGGCCATCGGCCAGGCGAAGGTGTCGAATGACACGATTCGTGCCTGGGGCGAGCGCATCGACAGCACGGACGGCTTCAACAAGATCAAGATCTCCGGCAAGGCACACATCGAGAAACTCATGGAGGGGGCAGAACAGAAATGAAGAACAAGAAAATGAAGGGCATGCTCGCAGCAGTCGCAGCCATCCTGTCCCTGCACATGGGCACGCTCTACGCAGCAGAGGGAGTGCCTGCATCGCTCGATGCCGACACGCTCGAATACGACATGCGCACGGGCGAGGCCACGGCGACGGGCTACGTGCTCCTGACGCGCGGCGACTCGCACGTCACGGGCAATCGCGCGACCTACAACTCGAAGACGCAGGCCGCGACGGTCGAGGGCAATGTCATCGCCGTCTATCAGGGCACGCGTCTGACCTGCGACTATTTGATGTCGGACGGCCAGGAGCACATGATGGCCCAGGGCAATGTCCGCGGCTCGCGCGACGACAAGACGTTCTCCGGTGAGCAGGTCGACTATTTCCCGCAGCAGAATGACTACATCGTCATCGACCGCGGCGGCCAGCTCACGAGCGGTGACGACACGTTCACGGCGGACCGCATCTACGGCTGGCTCAAGGACGAGCACTACATCGGCGAGGGCAATGCGCATGTCGTGAGCCCGTCGCGCGCGATGGAGGCCGGCGGCGACCAGATGGACTACTACGGCAAGGAGCAGGGCAAGGCCGTCATCACGGGCAATGCCTGGGCCGTACAGGAAAATAACACGATGCGCAGCAACCGCATGACGATTTATCTTGCCGACGACGGGTCAGCTAAGGTAAAATAAGGCAATAAAGGTAAATAAAGGTACAAGAGAAGATAGAGCGATGAGAGAGGATGCTGCGGCGCCTGGCTGCAGTATGTTGGAGGGCACGATTTTGCATATCGAGGCAAGGAATCTGGTAAAGACATTCAAGAAGCGCACGGTCGTCGACCGCGTTTCCCTGCGCGTGGACAAGGGGGAGATCGTCGGCCTGCTCGGGCCGAACGGCGCGGGCAAGACGACGACGTTCTATATGATCGTCGGACTCGAGCGCCCGACGTCCGGCGAGGTGTTCCTCTCGGACATCAACATCACGGATGAGCCGATGTACCACCGGGCCGCGCTCGGCATCAGCTACCTCACGCAGGAGGCCTCGATCTTCCGCAAGCTCACGGTCGAGGAGAACATCATGGCCATCCTCGAGACGACGAAGCTCTCGAAGGCCGAGCAGAAGGACAAGTTCGAGGAACTGCTCGAGGAGTTCCACATCGGCCACGTGCGCGAGCGCAAGGGCACGGAGCTTTCAGGCGGCGAGCGCCGCCGTGTGGAAATCGCGCGCTGCCTGGCGCTCGAGCCGCAGTTCATCCTGCTCGACGAGCCGTTCGCCGGCGTCGACCCGCTGGCCGTCGCCGACATCCAGGAGATCGTCCAGTACCTCAAGGAACGCGGCATGGGCATCCTGATCACCGACCACAACGTCCGCGAGACGCTGCAGATCGTCGACCGTGCCTACATCCTCAATAGCGGCAAGATCCTCTTGGAGGGCGACAGCCAGACGATCGCGAACAGCCCGGTTGCCAAGAAGTTCTACCTCGGCGATAATTTCACACTGTAACGGGGAGTCAGCAAATGCACATCAGAATCTTAGACAAATACATATTCCGGGAGGTCTTCAAGGCCTTCATCTTCGGCATCTGCGCATTCTCTGCTGTCTTCATCGGTTCGGGTACGCTCTTCAAGATCGCCAAGTACATCACAGACTACGGCGCATCTCTTTCGGCCGTCATCAAGATTTTCATCTTCGGCCTGCCGTCGGTCATCATGTGGACCTTCCCAATGTCCATGCTGCTAGCGACGCTCTTGACGTTCGGGCGCCTCTCGAGCTCGAGCGAGATCACGGCGATGAAGTCGTGCGGCATCGGCTTTTACCGCATCGCGGCACCGGCCGTGCTCATGGGCCTCATCGTCAGCATCTGCGCGATCGCCTTCAACGAGTACGTCGTGCCGTGGGCCAACACGGCCTACCGCAACGTGCTCTACTACGAGATCCAGGGCAACAACGGCATGAAGTCGCAGGAGCACATCATCCTCAAGGATATCCAGGACGGCAAGATCCAGCGCCTCGTCTACGCGCGCCGCTATGACGGCGACACGCAGACCTTGCAGGGCGTGACCATGCAGGACTTCAATGAAGATGGCAAGGTCAGCCACGTCGAGAACGCGGAGTACGCTGAGTACAGCATGAACAAGTGGATCATGCACAACGGCATGCTCTACGACATCTCGGAGGGCCAGAGCGAGCACAGCATGCGCTTTGACACGCAGGTCCTGCCCATCAAGGCCAACCCAAAGCAGATCGTGCGCGAGCAGAAGGATCCAGAGGAGCTCACGATGAAGGAGCTGCGCGCGCAGATCAACATCATGAAGACGCAGTATGTCGACACCAACAAGCTCGAGGCTGAGCTCTACCAGCGCATCACCGTGCCGATGGCCAGCCTGATCTTCGCCCTCATCGGCGTGCCGCTCGGGCTGCAGCCGACGCGCAACAGCTCGTCGGCGGGCTTCGCGATGAGCGTCATCATCATCTTCTTCTACTACGCGCTGATGACGATGGGCAATGCTCTGGCACGCAGCGGCGCCGTCGCGCCGATGCTCGCCGTCTGGATCCCGAACATCGTCGGGCTCATCGCGGGCTTCATCCTCATACGCAGGGCTTCGCGCTGACCCAAAGCGCATCATCAAGCTCCAAGATCAAGGAAAGGTGGTAAATACAGGATGTATGGTGTCCTACTCATCGTCGTACTCATCATCACGGGCGGAGCCATCGCCTTCATCGGCGACCGCCTGGGCTCGAAGGTTGGCAAGAAGAAGCTGTCGATCTTTGGCCTGCGCCCGCGGCATACATCCATCATCGTGACAATCTTCACGGGGGTATGCATCACGACCCTGACCTTCGGCGTCATGGCGGCTGCTTCGCAGAATGTGCGCACGGCGCTCTTCGGCATGGAGAAGCTCAACCAGAAGATGAAGACGACGCAGGCAAGCCTCAACCAGGCCACGGAGGACCTGCAGGCGGCACAGCAGCAGCAGCAGGAAGCGAACGACGCGCTCGACCAGTCGCGCAAGGATGTCGAGACGCTCAAGGCACAGCAGCAGGAGCTCGAGGCAGAGTCGCAGCGCCTGCAGGAGGGCAACCGCCTCCTGGAGCTCGCAAAGGCTGAACTCATGCAGCGCAACGACGCGCTCGTCGCGCAGAACGACCAGCTCGGGCAGCAGAACAGCTCACTTTCTTCTGCCAACACCGCACTGCAGGGCCAGAATTCGCTGCTGACCGGCAAGAATGAGGAGCTCACGGGCAAGAACGCGAGCCTGACGGCCGACAACAAGGACCTCGAGACGCGCAACCAGGATCTGCGCAACGGACTCTTGACGATCCGCGAGGGCGACATCGTCTTCCGCGCCGGCGAGGTCATCGCGAGCGGCGTCATCCGCGGCAACCGCCCGGCAGCCGAGGTCGACAAGGACCTCCAGTCACTGGCGCAGCTTGCGAGCCGCAATGTCTCGTCGCGCCTTGGCCGCAATGTCTCCGACAAGGACGTCTGGATCTACAAGCCGGAGTACAATTCGGCCGTACAGGCCATCGCGAGCAGTCCGCAGGACATGGTCGTGCGCATCGTGGCGGCCGGCAACCTCGTGCGCGGCGAGGAAGTGCGCGCCTCGCTCGAGCTCTACAAGAACAGCATCATCTACAAGGACCGCGAGTTCATCCTCGCGCGTCCAATCGCGCTCAAGGGCGCCGGCAGCGGTGGCGCTGAGCAGGCTGTCATGAGCTTCCTCAAGGAGGTCAATGCGGCGGCATCGGCCAAGGGCATCCTGCCCGATCCGATCCGCGGCTCCATCGGCGTCATGGACGGTGCGCAGTTCTACGAGGTCGTCAACGCCATCAACGGCATGCACGGCACGGTCGTGCTCTCTGCCTACGCCAAGGGCGATACGGACGCGCTCGGACCGCTGCGCCTGATCATCAAGGAAGAACAGATGCCAGATCAGCCGTGAAGATAAGCAGGGCTCTGCAAGGCCGACAGCCTGTGCAGGGCCCCTTTTGCTGTCCGGCGCACAGTCGAGGCAGCAAGAGAAGAGAGAATCAAGAAAGGAAATGCACCGTGGATACTGTAGATACGATGGACACCATGGAACGGGAACGGATCGCGGCACTCGATCCCGGACGCGAGAAGTGCGGCTTTGCTGTGCTCACGCTGGACGGCAGCGTCCTCCTGCAGCGCGTCATCGAGACGGCGAAGCTCGAGCAGGAAGTCAGGGCGGCGCAGCAGTCGTACGGCTTCTCTGTGCTTGTCGAGGGCAATGGCACGACGAGCCGCGAGGCGCGCGCGCGCCTCAAGGAGGCCCTGCCAGACCTTCGCATCGAGGTTATCGACGAGTACCGGACGACGGACCTCGCCAAGAAGGCGTACTGGAAGGCCAAGCCGCCGCGCGGTTGGAGGCGGCTGCTGCCGGTGACCATGCAGGTACCGCCAGAGCCCGTCGACGACTTCGTCGCCGTCATCCTCGCATCACGCTATATAGAAAGCATCGAACAAAAAGGAGACTACCATCATGAATGAGAAACAGCAGCGTCCCGACTGGACGGAATACTTCCTCGACATCGCCAAGGCCGTCGGCCGCCGCGCGACCTGCCTGCGACGCCGTTACGGCGCAATCATCGTCAAGGACAAGATCATTATCAGCACGGGCTACAATGGCGCGCCGCGCGGTGAGGCCAACTGCATCGATACGGGCAGCTGCGAGCGCGAGCGCCTCCACGTGCCGAAGGGGCAGAACTACGAGCTCTGCGTCGCTGTCCATGCCGAGCAGAATGCCATCATCAACGCCGATTCCGCCGCGATGGAGGGCGCGACGATCTACATCGTCGGCGTCAACGCCGACGGCAGCCTCGCGTCGGGCAAGCCGTGCCTGCTCTGCCGCCGCATGCTGCGCAATGCGAAGCTTGCCAGGGTTGTCTACTACGAGACGGATGGCAGCATCGTGAGCTGCCGCCCCGACGAGATCCACGATTGACAAATGATTGACAGTGTCATGGCCTTGCGTTAAAATAGGTTTGTTATAATGGATGGCACTCTGGATGCCCTGCGGCATCGCAGGAGTGCAGCTGTGTATTCGAGAAAAAGGAGTGCGCTTGTATGCCAGTCTATATGTTGGCGTTCATCATCGCTGCCGGTGTGGCACTGCTGGTGACGCCTGGTGTCATCTGCCTTGCGGGGAAGACGGGAGCCATGGATGCCCCGGATGCGAGAAAGGTCCACAAGAAGCCAATCCCGCGCATCGGCGGTATCGGCATCTACGTCGCCTTCATGGTGGCAATCCTCAGCGTCCTGGCGTTCACCGAGGTTTCGCCGGAGGTGCTCTATGAGATCATTGGCCTCCTGGTCGGCGGCTCGATCATCTTCATCGTCGGCCTCATCGACGACTACGTCAACCTGCCGGCCAAGGTGAAGCTCCTGGGCCAGATCATCGCGGCCTGCGTGCTCGTCTTTGCCTTTGATGTCCGCATCGATTTCATCACGGATCCGTTCGGCGACTACATCTACCTCGAGTTCCTCGCCATCCCGGCGACGATCTTCTGGCTCGTCGGCCTGACGAATACGGTCAACCTCATCGACGGCCTCGACGGCCTCGCCGCAGGCGTCTCGACGATCGCGTCCATCACGATCTTCCTCGTGGCACTGCAGCAGGGCATCATCCTCGTCGCCGTGCTGACGGCCGCGCTTGCCGGCGCAGCGTTCGGCTTTCTGTACTACAACTTCAATCCGGCTAAGATCTTCATGGGCGATTCGGGCAGCCAGTTCCTCGGCTTCATGCTCGCGGGCATCTCGGTCATCGGCGCCGTCAAGAGCGCCGCGACGATCGCGCTGATCGTGCCAATCCTGGCGCTCGGCCTGCCGATCCTCGACACGACGTTCGCCATCGTGCGCCGCTACCGCGGCGGCGTGCCGATCTTCAAGCCGGATAAGGGACATCTCCATCACCGTCTGCTCGATCTCGGTTTCTCGCAGCGCCAGGCCGTCCTGCTGATGTACGTCATCAGCGCGCTCTTGGGTCTCAGCGCTGTGGCCCTGACGGAAGTCAGCAGCCAGATCGCCATCGCGATTGTCTGCGTCGTTGTGGCCGTCGTGCTCATCGGCGCCAAGAAACTCGGGATCTTCCATATGAAGGATTCTGCACACCAGCACTGAAAAGAGGAGGTCTTGCAGTGGAAAAGAAGAAGATCAAGGTCATGACGGTCTTCGGCACGCGCCCGGAGGCAATCAAGATGGCACCAATCGTGCTCGAGCTCCAGAAGCATCCGGACACCATCCTGCCGGTCGTGGCCGTCACGGCACAGCATCGCGAGATGCTCGATCAGGTACTCAATCTCTTCCAGATCAAACCGGACCATGATCTCAACATCATGGCGGCCGGCCAGACACTTTTTGACATCACGACGCGAGCCATGATGGGCCTCGACAAGGTCCTGACGGAGGAGAAGCCGGACATCGTGCTCGTCCACGGCGACACGACGACGACATTCGCCGGCGCACTCGCTGCCTATTACCATCAGACGGCCGTCGGCCACGTCGAGGCGGGCCTGCGCACCCACAACAAGTACTCGCCGTTCCCCGAGGAGATGAACCGCCGCCTGACAGGCTGCATCGCCGACCTCAACTTCGCGCCGACGAGCACGTCGGAGGCCAATCTGCTCGCAGAGAATGTGCCGCCCGAGTCCATCTTCGTCACGGGCAACACAGTCATCGATGCGTTGCACCACACGGTGCGCGATGACTTTGACTTCCAGGAGGAATCCCTCAAGGACGTCGACTTCCAGAACAAGCGCATCATCCTCGTCACGACGCACCGCCGCGAGAACCTCGGCGAGCCGATGCGCCATGTCTATAAGGCGCTCAAGCAGCTGACGGAGGAGTTCGACGACGTCGAGGTCGTCTTCCCAGTCCACAAGAACCCGAAGGTCCGCGAAGTCGTAAACGAAGAGCTCGGCGGGCTCGCGAAGGTCCACCTCATCGATCCGCTCGACTACGAGCCGTTTGCCAACCTCATGCACAAGGCGCACCTGATCCTCACGGATTCGGGCGGCGTCCAGGAGGAGGCGCCGGCGCTCGGCAAGCCGGTCCTCGTGCTGCGTGATACGACGGAGCGCCCGGAGGCAGTCGATGCCGGTACGGTCAAGCTCATCGGCACGGACCGCGAGCGCGTCTACGAAGAGGCGAAGAAGCTCTTGACGGACGAGGCGGAGTACAGCCGCATGGCTGAATCGGTCAATCCGTACGGCGACGGCAAGGCAGCCGCGCGCATCATCCAGGCCATCCTCTACCACTACGGACTGGCAGACGGCCGACCGGATGTCTTTGAAGGCTAAGCGATATAAGCCCTCCCTATGGGAGGGCTTTTTTGGTACAAGAGCACCATAAATCCGATTTTGCAGTACGATGAAATTCTTTTATGTGCCTGTCGGTTTTTATCGAATCCGTAAGGTGCATGGTAAAATGAAAAGAGGGGTTCAAATGGACGAGAAAAACAAGGACACGACGCATGAGATGCTGCGCACGGGCCTGCGCCAGGCCATCAAGGCTTTCGCTGTCTTGAGTGGCGTCGGCATCTACCTCGCCGTCTTCGTCGGCATCTGCCTGTTCCTCGGGAATCTGGCGGACACGTATCTCTTGGGCGGCGGCTATGCAGGCAAGCTCACGGGCATCCTCGTCGGCTTCCCCGGCGCCTTCTACACCCTGTTCCGTCAGCTCAAGCAGAACGGGATTGTCTGAGGGAAGTCAGGCATCTTACTGTCGCAATCGCAAGACTTTTTTGTTTGGTGAAAAAAAGCTTGCCATCTGGGTGCCTATCGCATATAATAGTCATTGCGATAAATCAATAGTAAACAATACCGATGATTTATCCTACTATAAATACTTCTTATCGATATTGTCCGTGATAATAGAAAACATCGATGCTTTCTTTTTGCAGATGGCAGGATTCTTGTCACGCATGTCGAATTGGAAGAAGAAAGAGGAGACCTTGGCTTCCTCGCATCCACATGATATTCATCAAAGACGGCGCCTGCCGTCGTCAGAGGAGGAATATGAAACAGATTTTATCGGTCTTCATGAAGCGTCTCGCGATTGCCCTTGGGCTTGCGGCGCTGATGATCGGCAGCCTTCTGCTCGCGAGAGGAGAAGGGCAGCTCATCGGCGCACTCTTCCTCGGCTATTTCGCGGCGCTGGTATTTGTCTGGAACATGGCCTGGCGCCTCTGGCGCCTGACGTACATGCAGAGTGGCGGCAAGAGGCAGATGCTCTGGGGCATGGTGCTCCGGATGCTCGTGCTCTTCCTCGTCCTGCTCGTCGCGGTGACGATCTCCGTACCGGTATTCCTCGTCACGGCGCTCGGTTTTCTCGTCTGCTATGGACTCGCCCTGTTCCTGCTGATCCACATGAACCTCGGTAAAAAATAATTTGGGTTTTACCTAGGAGGGAGGTATAGGTTATGCATGAAATTGGTGTTCGCGAAGTAGTGCATTTCGCCGGGTTGACATTCAACTGGGAGACCCTTTGCATGACTTGGCTCACGATGGCGATCGTCATCCTGATCTCATGGCTGGCAACGCGGAACCTCAAGATGATTCCGACGGGCTGGCAGAATGTGGTGGAGATCCTCGTCTCGTGGCTCGACACGCAGGTGAGCTCCATGATGGGCAAGCGGGGACTGTTCCTGGCGCCGTTCATCATGTCGCTGTTCATGTTCCTGCTGACGTCAAACTGGCTGGGACTCATCCCGACGTTGTCTTCGCCGACGAATGACTTGAACACCACCTTGGGGCTGGCGCTGCTCGTCGTCGTACTGGTACACGTACTGGGTGTCCACATGAAGGGCGGTCATTATATCGCGCATTTCTTCAAGCCGACGCCGGTATTTGTCATCATCAACGCGATCGAAGAGATTGCCAAGCCAATCACGCTGTCGTTCCGTCTATTCGGCAACATCCTAGCAGGTGAGATCTTGATCATCATCCTGCTCAAGCTGATGCCAATCTGGATGCCGATCCCGTCAGTCATCTGGCTGGCATTCAGTATCTTTGTCGGCGGAGTCCAGGCGTTCATCTTCACGATGCTGTCGATGGCTTACCTTGCGAATGCAGTCAAGGAAGATGAAGAAGAGTCGTGATGTCTGTCGCATGGTGTAAAAAAGCATTGTTCATTCCGTATTCTGTTTTTAATTGTTGAATCAAGGAGGATCTTTTCATGGAAAACGCAATCATGGTCGCAGCAGCTCTCGTAGGTGCAGGTCTTTGCATGGGTTTGGCTGCAGTCGGCGCTGGCCTCGGTGATGGTCTTGTCACGAGCCGCTTTATCGAAGGTATCACGCGTCAGCCGGAAGCACAGAGCAAGCTCTTCACGAATACGCTGATCTCCGTCGGCCTCATCGAGTCCATGGCAATCATCGCAACGGTCGTTGCCCTGATCATGCTCTATGCGAACCCGCTCATCAAATAATTCCATTTTGATGAAGAACGTAAAAGGGGGGCATAGCAATTGATAGATATCAATGCCACATTGATCGCTCAGATCTTGAACTTCTTGATCTTGGCTGGTCTCCTTCGTGCTGTTGCCTATAAACCGGTCGTGCGGATGCTCAAAGCTCGTCAGGACCGCATCCAGGAAAGCTTCGACAAGGCGGATGCAGATGCTGAGGAAGCCGACAAGCTCCTGGCTGAGTACAAGGCAAAACTTGCGGAGGCGAACGTCAAGGCGGAGAACATCGTCCTGATGGCCGAGAAGCGTGCAAGTGAGGAGCGCGAGGCAAAGCGCGCTGAAGTCAAGCGCGAGATTGAACAGATGCGCAAGGCAGCAAAGGCTGAGATCGACCGTGAGCGCGAGCATGCGGTCCAGCAGCTGCGCACCGAGATGATTACGCTGTCCATGGCAGCCGCCGGTAAGATCGTTGCTAAGAACATGGACAAGTCCGAGAACGAAGCGCTGATCTCGGATTTCGTCAAGGAACTCGACAAGGACAAGATTGGTGATCTGCCATGCTAAACTTACAGCTTGTACGGAAATACGCCAAGGCAATCTTCGAGATTGCGCAGGAAGAGGAAAAGCTCGTGGAGTATGGCGATGAACTCAAGGCTGCGCGCGAGGGCATCGAGTCCGTGCCGCAGGCGATGGAGTTCTTCTCCAATCCGCAGGTTGATCCGAAGCAGAAGAAGGAGCTCCTGCAGAAATGCTTCAAGAAAGAGCTCTCGAAGAACGTGTACCATTTCCTGCTGCTGCTGGTCGACAAGCACCGCTTCGTGCTGTTCCCGGCAATAGTGGATGAGTACCGCGTGCTCTCGAATGAAGCCAGGGGCATCCTGATCGCGGACGTGACGACGGTCGCGCCTGCCTCGAAGAAGCAGCAGAAGGCCATCGCAGACAAATTGGAACAGATAACGGGCAAGAAGGTGGAGCTCCGCCTCCACGAGGACAAGTCCCTTATCGGCGGCGTCGTCGTCAAGATCGGTGACCGCCGCATCGATGGCAGTGTCGCTGGCCGTCTCGAGACGATGAAGAGAAAATTACTGGCTAACGAGTGATGAAACTGGGGTGACAGCGAAGTTATGAAAATGAATCCGGAAGAAATAACGGCCATCATCAAGGACCAGATCAAGAATTACGATGTGGACCTCAATGTTGATGATGTTGGTTCCGTTATCGAGATCGGTGACGGCATCGCACACATCCATGGCCTCGACAAGGCTATGGCGGGCGAGCTGCTCGATTTCGGCAATGATATTTATGGTCTGGTCCTGAACCTTGAGCAGGACAACGTCGGTGCCGTTATCTTAGGCGGCGAGACGAAAATCAAAGAGGGCTCGCAGGTCAAGCGCACGGGCCGCATCATGCAGGTTCCTGTCGGTGAGGCCATGATCGGCCGCGTCGTCGATGCCCTCGGCCGTCCAATCGACGGCAAGGGCAAGATCGAGACGACGGAGACGCGTCCGGTCGAGTACCCGGCACCGGGCATCGCAGACCGCAAGCCGGTCAAGGAGCCGCTGCAGACGGGCATCAAGGCCATCGACGCCCTCGTACCGATCGGCCGCGGCCAGCGCGAGCTCATCATCGGTGACCGCGGCATCGGCAAGACGGCCATCGCCATCGACACGATCCTCAACCAGCACGACCAGAACTGCATCTGCGTCTACGTCGCCATCGGCCAGAAGGCCTCGACGGTCGCGCGCGTCGTCAAGACGCTCGAAGAGCGCGGCGCCATGGACTACACGATCGTCGTCGCTGCTACGGCTGCTGACAGCTCGCCGCTGCAGTACCTCGCACCGTATGCCGGTGTCGCTATGGCTGAGCACTTCATGTATCAGGGCAAGGCCTGCCTCTGCGTCTACGATGACCTCACGAAGCACGCAGCTGCTTACCGCGCCATGTCCCTGCTGCTCCGCAGACCGCCAGGACGTGAAGCATATCCGGGCGATGTCTTCTACTTGCATTCCCGCCTGCTCGAGCGCGCAGCGAAGCTCAACGATGAGCTCGGCGGCGGCTCCATCACGGCTCTGCCGATCATCGAGACGCAGGCCGGCGACCTCTCGGCCTACATCCCGACGAACGTCATCTCCATCACGGACGGCCAGATCATGCTCGAGACGGACTCCTTCTATTCTGGTATCCGCCCGGCCATCAACGTCGGCCTCTCCGTATCGCGTGTCGGCGGTTCGGCTCAGATCAAGGCCATGAAGCAGGTAGCAGGTACCCTGCGCCTCGACCTCGCGCAGTACCGCGAGCTCGCAGCGTTCTCGCAGTTCGCCTCGGACCTCGACAAGGAGACGAAGGCACAGCTCGACCGCGGTATCCGCATGGTCGAGACGCTGAAGCAGCCGCAGTACAGCCCGCTGCTCGTCCAGGAACAGGTCATGGTCATCTACACGGCCGCCAAGGGCTATCTCGTTGATATCCCGGTCGAGAAGGTCGTCGAGTTCCAGACGGACTTCCTGAAGTTCATGCGCACGCAGCATCCGGAAGTCGCACAGAAGATCATTGACCAGAAGAAACTCGATGATGCTCTGGAGACGGAGCTCAAGAACGCGATCGTGGAGTTCAAGGAAACTGTACCGTATAAAATGGCGTAAGGCGAGGTGATTCTTTTTGGCTAGTTTACAGGATATTCGCCATCGCATCAAGAGCGTAAAGAGTACCAAGCAGATCACGAGTGCCATGAACATGGTCGCTACGAGCCGTCTGCGCCATGCCAAAGAGGCTGCAACCGCGAACCGTCCCTATGCACAGAAGGTCAGCGAGGTCGTCCACGCCATCGCCAAGAATGCAGGCATGGACTTCTCGCACCCACTGCTCGAGAAGCACGAGGATGGCAGGAAGCTCGTCTTCCTGATCACCTCGGACAAGGGACTGGCAGGTGCGTATTCGTCGAATGCCTGCAAGGCGGCAGAGGCCCTCATCGAGAAAGCGGACGATACGGACTTCGTCATCGTCGGCCGCAAGGGCGTGGGCCACTTCAAGACCCGCGGCCACAAGGTCATCAAGGAGTTCATCGGCATCAGCGAGCACCCGTCTTCTGAGGCGGCGCGGGACATCGCTCTCGAGCTCATCCGGCTCTACAAGACGGGCGAGTACCGCGAGATCGACATGGTCTACACGAAGTTCGTCTCGGCCATCAGCTGCGAGCCGAAATCGGGGGCGCTGCTCCCGTTCGCCCCGCTGAAGGCAGAGGACCAGGACGACCTGAACGTCGAGTACATCTATGAGCCAGATGCCGCTACGGTGCTCGGTTTCATACTGCCGCAGTATCTCTTCACGGTCGTTTATGCAGCGCTTCTGCAGTCGGCAGCCAGCGAGCTCTCCTCGCGCATGAACGCGATGAGCAACGCGACGGACAACGCAGAAGACCTCATGGATAAACTCAATCTGCATTACAACAAAGTACGTCAGGCTGGCATTACCCGTGAGATCACTGAGATTGTCGGCGGCGCCGAAGCCCTTAAGTGAGGGCATATAAGGAGGTTTACCATTGGCAAAAGGTAAAGTCGTACAGGTCATCGGACCTGTCGTAGATATTGAATTCCCGGCGGGCGAGCTGCCGGCAATCCTCAATGCCGTCACCATCAAGGGCAAGACGAGCATTGACATCGACCTCGTCGTCGAGGTCATGCAGCATCTTGGCGACAGCGTCACGCGCTGCATCGCCATGAGCTCGACGGACGGTCTGACGCGCGGCATGGAAGCAGTCGACACGGGCAACCCGATCATGGTCCCGGTTGGCACGGAGTGCCTCGGCCGCGTCTTCAACGTACTCGGTCAGACGGTTGACCACAACCTGGCTCCTGTCGGCAACAAGGAGTCCTGGCCGATCCATCGCCCGGCTCCGAAGTTCGACGAGCAGGAGACGAGCGCGCAGGTCCTCGAGACGGGCATCAAGGTCGTCGACCTCATCGCTCCGTACTCCAAGGGCGGCAAGACGGGCCTCTTCGGCGGCGCAGGCGTCGGCAAGACGGTCCTCATCATGGAGCTCATCCACAACATCGCGACGGAGCACGGCGGTTACTCCGTCTTCGCCGGCGTCGGCGAGCGCACCCGTGAGGGCAACGACCTCTGGGGCGAGATGACTGAGTCGGGCGTCATCGACAAGACGGCACTCGTCTACGGCCAGATGAACGAGCCGCCAGGAGCACGTATGCGCGTCGCCCTGACGGGCCTGACGATGGCAGAGTACTTCCGCGATGTCCAGCATCAGGACGTGCTGCTCTTCATCGACAACATCTTCCGCTTCATCCAGGCTGGTTCTGAGGTTTCGGCACTGCTCGGCCGCATGCCGTCGGCCGTCGGTTATCAGCCGACGCTGTCCACGGATATCGGTGCTCTGCAGGAGCGCATCACCTCGACGAAGAATGGTTCCATCACGTCGGTTCAGGCAGTCTATGTCCCGGCCGATGACCTGACGGACCCGGCACCGGCTGGTACGTTCACGCACCTCGATGCCACGACGGTCCTCTCGCGTCAGATTGCCGAGCTCGGCATCTACCCGGCCGTCGATCCGCTCGATTCGACGAGCCGCATCCTCAACGCCGAAGTCCTCGGCGAGGAGCATTACGAAGTTGCCCGTGGTGTCCAGGCCGTGCTCCAGAAGTACAAGGAACTCCAGGACATCATCGCCATCCTCGGCATGGAAGAGCTCTCCGATGAGGATAAGCTGACTGTCTCGCGTGCGCGCAAGATCCAGCGCTTCCTCTCGCAGCCGTTCTTCGTCGCAGAGGTGTTCACGGGTTCGCCGGGCAAGTACGTGCCGCTCAAGGAGACGGTACGCGGCTTCAAGGAGATCCTCGAGGGCAAGTACGATGACCTGCCGGAGAATGCCTTCTACATGGTCGGCACGATCGATGAGGCAGTGGAGAAAGCACGGAAGATCAAAGAAGAGGAGGGATAATCGATGGCGACTATCAAGCTGGAGATTGTCTCACCGGATAAAGTGGTCTACGAGAATGACATCAGCATGCTGATCGTCCGCTCGACGGGCGGTGAGCTCGGCATCCTGCCGCACCATGCCCCGCTCGTCGCGGGTCTCGTGCCGCATGACATGCGCATCCGCCTCGGCGCAGACCGCGATGAGCAGCTCATCGCGGTTGCGGGCGGCTTCATGGAAGTCACGCCGGAGAAGATCACGGTCCTCGCGACGGCTGCTGAGCAGCCAATCGACATCGACATCAACCGCGCGAAGGAGGCCATGGCCCGCGCCAAGGCCCGCATCGCCGCCTTCCATCAGGGCACGCCTGAGGGCAAGGACGTCGATATCGACCGCGCCGAACTCGCACTGCGCCGCTCGATTGCGCGTCTGCGCGCACTCGGCTCGCAATTCGAAGAATAAGGATTGACTCGAAAGTCCTGCAGCACTGCTGCGGGGCTTTTCTTTTTTCTTGTTGTGTGCGGATTTATGCTATAATGATGAGAGATATCATGCAAGAAAGGGCGTTATTTTATGGAATTATTGGATGTGAACACACTCGCATTCCTCGTATTCTTCGGTTTCATGGCGGCGTTCATCGACTCCGTCGTCGGCGGTGGCGGCCTCATCTCAATCCCCGCGCTGATGTGGACGGGTCTGCCGCCTCTCACAGTGCTCGGCACCAACAAGGTAGCGGCCGTCATGGGGGCCTTCACGAGCTTCGTGACGTTCGTACGTTCCGGCAAGGTCGACGGCTGGCTCATCCGCCGGCTCTTTCCGATCTCCCTGATCGGCTCTGGTGTCGGCGTCGTGACGGTGCGCCTGATCCCGTCGGAGTTTTTGCGGCCGCTCGTCGTCGTCATGCTGGTCCTCGTGTTGATCTACAGCATCTGCAAGAAGGACTGGGGCAAGGAGTCGACGTATCAGGGCATGAGCGCAAAGCTGCTCGCGCTCTCGTGTCTCGTGGCCTTCACCTTCGGCTTCTACGACGGCTTCTTCGGTCCGGGCACGGGCTCCTTCCTGCTCTTCGCTTTCCTGATGGTCGGCTTCGACTTCCTCGGTGCTGCGGCCAATGCGCGCGCGCTGAACTTTGCGAGCAATATCTCGGCAGCTGTCCTTTTCAGCTACTTCGGCATCGTCGATTTCGCACACGCCATTCCGATGGGCCTCGCGATGATCGTCGGTGCCTGGTGCGGTGCGCGAGTGGCGCTCTCGAAGGGCGCGGGCTATGTGCGTCCGCTCTTCATCGTCATGACGACGGTGCTCATCGGCAAGCAGCTCTTCGAGCTCTTCAAGTGAGTGCGGCCTTGCTTTTCTTTGCCGTTGACCTTACAATAGAGTAGTATTTATCTTTTGAAACCACAGTGAAGGGTGATTGACATGAGTATTTTCTCGCGTTTCCTGCCGAAGAAGAAACCGGTAGAGATCAAGAATAATATCCCGAAGGAGAAGGCGAATATCCGCAAGGCGTTCGGCATCTACTGCCACAGCCATCACGGCACGTCGGGCGACAAGCTCTGCCCGAAGTGCACGGCACTCCTGGCGACGGTCATGACGAAGATGAACCGCTGCCCGTACGGCATCACGAAGCCGATCTGCGACCGCTGCGAGCGCCCGTGCTTCGGCGCGAAGCAGACGCAGGAGTTCCTCAAGATCATGGACTCGACGAGCAAGCGCATGTTCCTGCGTCATCCGATGATGAGCGTCAAGCACAAGCTGGCGAGCATGGGCGTCGACTACGCGAAGTACCAGCAGCAGAAGAAGCTCGACGACAAGGTCAAGGCGAAGGAGAAGGCTGCGAAGGAGCGTGCCAAGGAGCGCAAGGGCAAGAAATGAACCGTTCAACACTCAGGAAGGTATCGAATCTCCTCGTCGTCGTGCTCGTCGGACTGGCATTCTGCGCAAAGGTAGAGGATAGCGGCTCGGAGGCTCTCTTCGGCAAGAATGACATCGCTATCGTCATCGGCGCGGTGGTCATCTTCCTGGCCATCCTGTTCGCGCGGCGGCAGAAAAAACGATAACGATAAGGATGCAGTCTGTGGATAACTTGGCGTTTTTTGGCGTAGTTATCCACATTTTTATGCACATTTTTAACAGGGACGGTGGATAAGTGATCGAAAGGGGAAAGAATGATATGGAGCAGCACAGGGATGACATCCTGCGGGCACCGATTGCCGAGGCCATGCGTGCCTATGCGGCGGACGGCGCGCGTGCCTATCACACGCCGGGCCACAAGCAGGGACTCGGCGCGCATCCTCTCTTGAAGGCGCTCGTGACGGAAGAAGGCCTTCGCGAGGAAGTCTCGCTGATGGAGGAGCTCGACGACCTGCACGAGCCGACGATGTGCATCAAGGAGGCGCAGGAAATGGCGGCCGCGCTCTACGGCGCCGATCAGGCGTACTTCATGATCAACGGCACGACGGGGGCTATCCACACGATGCTCATGGGCGCGCTGCGCCCGGGCGATGCGGTGCTCGTGCCGCGCAATGCGCACCGCTCGATGATCGGCGGCATCATCCTCGCGGGCGCGCACCCCGTCTTTTTGCAGCCGGAGGTCGACGAGCGCCTCGGCATCGCGATGGGCTTGACGGAGGAGACAGTGGCCCGGGCCATTGCAGCGCATCCTGAGGCCAAGGCACTGGCCTGCGTCTACCCGACGTACTACGGCGTGACCTTTGACCTTGCGCGCATCGCAGCGCTCGTCCATGCGCACGATATGCTGCTGCTCGTCGACGAGGCGCACGGCCCGCACCTGCGCTTCTCGGAGGCCCTGCCGCCGCAGGCCATCGACTGCGGCGCCGACATGGCGGCGCAGAGCACCCACAAGATACTCGGTGCGATGACGCAGGCTTCTATGCTGCTCGTCAACGGGCCGCGCGTGGACCGCGAGCGCGTGCGCGAGGCCGCGAGCCTGCTGCAGTCGACGAGTCCGAACCAGCTCCTGCTGGCGTCGCTTGACATCGCGCGGCTGCAGATGGCGGAGAATGGCCGCGAGACGGTCGGCCGGGCCGTGCGCCTCGCGGGCAGGCTGCGCAGTGCCATCAACGCGATCGATGGCCTCTGGTCGTTTGGCCCGGAATACACATGTTATCCTGGTGCGACAGGGCTCGATGCGACGAAGATCACCGTGCAGGTCACGGGGCTCGGCCTCAGCGGCGTCGAAGCCGAGGCCATCCTGCGCCATGAGTACAAGGTCCAGTGCGAGCTCTCCGATGCGCGCAACCTGCTCTTCATCCTCTCGTACGCAGACAAGGACGAGCAGGCGGATTATCTGCTGCGGGCCCTGCAGGGGCTCGCGCGCGACCATCGCAGAGGAAGCGAGGCGTCTGGGGCCGTGTCGACAAAATTGCCCGCTGTGCCCGCGCAGGGCATGACGCCGCGCGAGGCGTTCTTTGCACCGAAGGGCAGTGTGGCCTTTTCCGAGGCAGAGGGGCATATCGCGGCGGAGCAGGTCATGTTCTACCCGCCAGGCATCCCGATCCTGTGCCCCGGCGATGTCATCGATGCGGCGAGCCTGCGCTACATCGAGGCGATGCAGGCGCTCGGCCTCAAGGTCGTCGGCCCACGCGACGCATCGCTCGGGCGTATTCAGGTCGTCAAGTGAGCAGAGGGGGAAACGCACATGGAGAAAAAAGGCAAACTCATCATCATTGAGGCTGGCGACGGCTCAGGCAAGGCCACGCAGACGAAGGCGCTCTACGAGCACCTCTGCCGCGAGGGCTACCGCGTGCACCGCGTCGAGTTCCCCGACTACGCGGCGGATTCCTCGATGCTCGTGCGCATGTACCTGCGCGGCGACTTCGGCGGCCATGCGGAAGATGTCAATGCCTATGCGGCCTCGACATTCTTCGCCGTCGACCGCTACGCCTCGTACCGCATGAAGTGGAAGAAGGCGTACGAGGCAGGCGCGATCATCCTCGCCGATCGCTACACGACGTCGAACATGGTCCATCAGGCCGTCAAGCTGACAGACAGGGAGGAGCGCGAATCGTTCCTCGACTGGCTCTGGGACTTCGAGTTCAACAAGCTCGGCCTGCCCGTGCCCGACAAGGTCGTCTTCCTCGACATGGATCCTGAGGTGGCCGACCAACTGATTGCGGCGCGAGCCGCGGCGCAGGCGCAGGAGAGGGACATCCACGAGCGCGACAAAGAATACCTGCACCGCTGCCATGCGGCTTACGAGGAGCTGGCCAAGAAATACGGCTGGACACGCGTCGCCTGCAGCGAGCACGGCGAGCCGCGCGCCATAGAGGCCATCCACGCTGATGTCTATGCGGCCATTATGTCGCTGCTCGAAGGTATGGAATGAAGAGAGGACAAGGCCCGGATATGGAAGGGCCCGAGAAAGGAATACTATGATCAAAGAAGTTCTGGTGGTCGAGGGCAAGATGGATGTCGTCGCCATCGACAAGGCAGTCGAGGCCGACTGCATCATCACGGAGGGATTCAACCTCAAGCCGCAGGCACTCAAGAACATCGAGCAGGCCTACAAGAAGCGCGGTATCATTATCATGACGGACCCGGATTCGGCCGGCGAGCGCATCCGCAAGTACCTCTCGCGTCGCTTCCCCGAGGCCAAGCACGCTTTCGTGCCCGTCGAAGAGGCGACGGATAACGACGACATCGGCATCGAACAGGCGAAGCCTGACGCCATCCGCAAGGCGCTCGCCAAGGTCCGCACGCTGGACTGGGAGCCCAAGAAGACGTTCACGGGTGCCGACCTCATCATCCACGGCCTCTCAGGCGCTGCGGATGCCTCGGTGCGCCGCGCGCGCCTTGGCGAGAAGCTCGGCCTCGGCTTTGCCAACGCCAAGACGTTCCTGACGCGCCTCAACCACTACGGCGTGTCGCGAGAAGAATTTGACCGCGCCCTCGAGGAGATGGAGCGTGAGAACAGAGAGCAGGAGGAGAGTCATGAATAAAGAAGACGAGAAGGTACTGCAGCCGAAGATCGCGAGCCGCGAGGTCACGATGCACATCCTCAAGGCGTTCGGCCTGCGCATGAGCAAGAAGCTCGGCCAGAACTTCCTCATCGATGCGCGCATCGTGCAGGGCATCGTCGATGCCGCTGAGGTCAAGCCGGGCGACCGCGTCCTGGAGATCGGCCCGGGCATCGGCACGCTGACGCAGGGACTCGCCGAGGCCGGCGCCGATGTCACGGCCGTCGAGCTCGACAAGAAATTGCCGGCCGTGCTCAAGGAGACGCTCAAGGCGTACGACAACGTGCGCATCGTGCCGGGCGACATCCTCAAGGTCAACATCCCCGAGATCATGGGCGAGGCGCCGTTCAAGGTCGCGGCCAATCTGCCGTACTACATCACGACGCCGATCCTCATGGCGCTCCTCGAGCGCCATCTGCCCATCACGCACATGGTCACGATGGTCCAGAAGGAAGTGGCGGAGCGCATGACGGCCAAGCCGGGCTCGCGCATCTACGGCGCGCTCTCGGTCGCCGTCCAGTACTACACGGAGCCCGAGATCGTGCTCGACGTGCCGCCGCGCTCCTTCATCCCCGCGCCGGAGGTCATGAGCGTCGTCGTCTCGTGCCGCGTGCGCAAGGAGCCGGCCGTGGCCGTCCGCGATGAGAAGCTCTTCTTCCGTGTCGTCAAGGCTGCCTTCGGCCAGCGCCGCAAGACGCTCATGAACGCCCTGAAGGGCGGCGGCTTCCAGAAGGAGGCCGTGCGCGATGCACTCGAGCAGTCGGGCATCGACCCGACGCGCCGCGGCGAGACCTTGACGCTTGAAGAATTCGGTCGCCTTGCCGACGCCTTTTCTGTGCAGGAAAATGCATAAAGTATTTGCTACTATGACAATCTTGTTATAGAATATGTCTGTATCAATAAGTAAACCATATATAAGAAAGTAGGTATGATAATGGCAGCAACAGCCTGGTCCGTCCTGCCGCCGATCATCACGATCGTGCTGGCACTCTGGACAAAAGAGGTGTACATGTCCCTGATCATCGGCATCTTCTCCGGTGCCCTGCTGTTCACGGGCGGCAACATCCTCGAATCCATCCTCACGATGTTCACCGTCATGTCCGACAAAGTCGGCAGCAACGTCAACATCCTCGTATTCCTCGTCATCCTCGGCATCCTCGTCGCGGCCATCAGCCGCTCGGGCGCGACGCGCGCCTACGGCGAATGGGCCTCGAAGACCATCAAGGGACAGCGCAGTGCGCTCCTCTTGACGGCACTCTTAGGCATCGTCATCTTCATCGACGATTACTTCAACTGCCTGACTGTCGGCACCGTCATGCGCCCGGTCACGGACAAGCTCAAGGTCGCGCGCACGAAGCTCGCCTATATCATCGATGCGACGGCGGCGCCAATCTGCATCATCGCGCCAGTCTCGAGCTGGGCCGCCGCCGTCGGTTCCTCGCTGCCGGAAGACAGCACGATTGATGGCTTCAGTCTCTTCCTGCAGACGATCCCGTTTAACCTCTACGCTTGGCTGACGATCCTCTTCATGCTCTTCATCATCTGGACGGCCCGCGACTTCGCGGCGATGGGTGAGAGCATCCGCGCGAACAGCAAGAAGTTCGTCATCCCGAAGGAGTACGCTGACGCCGAGCAGAAGTCGGCCGACATGGAGCTCGGCCACGGCAAGATCATCGACCTCATCCTGCCGCTCCTCGTGCTCATCGCAGCTTGCGTCTACGGCATGCTCTACACGGGCGGCATCCACGAGGGCAAGACGATTGCGGAGGCATTTGCGAACTGCGATTCGGCCAAGTCGCTCGTGCTCGGCTCCTTCATCGCCTTCGTCTTCACGGGCGTCCTCTACCTGCCGCGCCGCATCATCACGTTCAACGCCTTCTGCGACAGCTTTGGCTGGGGCTTCAAGGCGATGACGCCGGCCATCTTCATCCTCTGCCTCGCCTGGACGCTCTCGGGCATCTGCAGCAAGGACTACCTGAACCTCGGCGGCTTCGTCGGCGCAATCGTCAGCGCCCATGCCTCCATCATCATGTTCCTGCCGCCGATCTTCTTCCTCGTGGCGGCGGGCCTCGCCTTTGCGACGGGCACGTCGTGGGGCACGTTCGGCATCTTGATCCCGATCGCCATTGCCGTGCTCGGCATGAATGACCCGAGCATGCTCGTCGTCTGCGTGGCGGCCGTCCTCTCGGGCGCTGTCTGCGGCGACCACGCCTCGCCAATCTCTGACACGACGATCCTCGCGTCGGCCGGCGCACAGTGCCACCACATCGACCACGTCAGCACGCAGCTGCCGTACGTCGGCGTCGTCGCGACCTGCAGCTTCTTCGGCTACATCGTGGACGGCCTGACGGAGAACGGCTGGCTCGGCCTCTTGACGGGCATCATCTGCCTGGCCATCGCGATGGTCATCATCCGCGCGAAGGTCCCGGCTCTTGAAGAGGAGAAAGGTTGATATCCCATGATCTTTGACAGTCACAGCCACACGGCCTTCTCGGCCGACTCCGAGATGAAGGCGGCCGACGCCATCGCGATGGCTGAGAAGGCCGGCGTAGGGCTTGTCTTCACCGAGCACCTCGACCTCGACTACCCGGGCGAGATGGATTTTTCCTTCGACCCGCAGGCGTACTGGCAGGCCTATGAGCCGTACCGCGGCGACAATCTGCGCCTCGGCATCGAGATCGGCATGAATGAGGCCATCCTCGAGGGCAACCTGCACTTCCTCGAGCAGGAGCCCTTCGACCTCGTCATCGGCTCCCAGCACATCGTCGACGGCCAGGATATCTACTACCCGGCCTATTACGAGGGCAAGAGCAAAGCAGCAGCGTTTCATCGTTATTACGAGCTCATGGCAGAGAATGTCCGCCGCTACGGAGCCCACATCGATGTGCTCGGCCATATCGACTACATCTCGCGCTATGCACCCTATGATGATCCAGAAGTCTCCTACGGGGCATTCCAGGAGGATATCGACAGGATCCTGCGCGCGGCCATCGAGACGGATACCGTTCTCGAGCTCAACACACGCCGCCTCGGCAGCCGCCTTGCCTGTAAGGAGCTCATGCCTGTCTACACGCGCTACCGCGAGCTCGGCGGCCGCTATGTGACGCTCGGCTCAGACGCGCACACGGCCGATGCCATCGCCGCGAACTTCGGCGCGGCAGAGGAGCTCGCCGCGATGGCGGGGCTCCAGATCGTGACCTTTGCGGCGCGCCGCATGAAGCTCTGCCAAAAATAAATTCTTGCGAATAAAGGCGAAAACAGATAAAATAAAGAGAGATATGATTTTATCTAGTTAGGAGGGCTGACGATGAAACACATCAAGACGGTCAACAAACCTTCGATGCAGGCTTCGCTCAAGACGGGCGGCTGCGGCGAGTGCCAGGCATCCTGCCAGTCTGCTTGCAAGACTTCCTGCACGGTAGGCAACCAGGTTTGCGAGAAATAATGTTTCGTGAAGAGCCTTCCCATCTGGGAAGGCTTTTTTCTATCAAGGAGTAACTGATGAAAGCGAAAATCCATAAATTCGAGCAGGGCGGCCACTACATCCTGCTCGACATCAACAGCGGAGCCGTCCACGTCATCGACAAGATGATCTACGACATGATGGATACGTTCGACGGCGCGAATGACGAGGCAGTCGTGGCGGCCCTCAAGGATGCGTATCCGGAAGCGGATCTGCGCGAGGCGCTCGGCGAGCTCCACGAGCTCATGGAGATGGGCGAGCTCTTCGCACCGGACATCGATGTGCCGCCGACGTTCAAGCAGAAGGGCCTCATCAAGTCCATCTGCCTCATGGTCGCCCAGGACTGCAACCTGCGCTGCAAGTACTGCTTCGGCGACGGCGGCAGCTACGGCCAGGAGCGCGCCGTCATGACGCCGGAGGTCGGCAAGCGCGCCATCGACTTCCTCATCGAGAGCTGCGGCCCGCGCAAGCACTGCGAGGTCGACTTCTTCGGCGGCGAGCCGTTGATGAACATGAAGACAGTCAAGGCTGTGACGGAGTACGCCCGCCAGCGCGAGAAGGAGACGGGCAAGAAGTTCAAGCTCACGATGACGACGAACGGCATGCTGCTGAACGACGAGAACATCAAGTGGCTCAACGACAATGACTTCTCGCTCGTCCTCTCACTCGACGGCCGCAAGGAAGTCAATGACGCCATGCGTCCGGATGCGGGCGGCCACGGCACGTACGACCGCATCGTCAAGAACTTCAAGAAGTGCATCGCGAGCCGCAAGGGCGGCGACTGGGATTACCGCGGCGTCTACACGTATCTGCGCGGCACCTACACCCACAACAACATGGACTTCACGAAGGACGTCCTCTCGATGGTCGACGAGGGCTTCAACATCCTCTCGGTCGAGCCGGTCGTCATGAAGGACAGCCCGCTCGGCTTCACGGAGGAGGACCTGCCGCGCATCTGCGAGGAGTACGACCGCCTGACGGAGGCCTACATGAAGCGCCATCGCGAGGGCAGGGGCTTCTGGTTCTTCCACTTCAACATGGACCTCTCGAACGGGCCGTGTGTCGCCAAGCGCCTCTCGGGCTGCGGCGCCGGCCACGAGTACGTCGCCGTGTCCGAAAACGGCGACCTCTACCCGTGCCACCAGTTCGTCGGCCGCGAGGGCTACAAGCTCGGCGACATCTACGAGGGCATCACGAACACGGAGCTTCCTCAGTACTTCCGCGAGAGCCACGTGCTCAACAAAGAGAAGTGCCGCGACTGCTGGGCACGCTTCTTCTGTTCGGGCGGCTGCCACGCCAATGCCGACCTCTTCCACGGCGACATCCGCAAGCCGTACGAAGTCGGCTGTGAGATCCAGAAAAAGCGCCTCGAGTGCGCCATCCTCGTGCAGGCATTGCTGGCCCTCGAGAAGATGGAGAAAGAGGAGCAGACGACTGCGGATGGGGAATGATATTTCCCTGAAGTATTAATATAATTTATGTATAATAGAAAAGCTGACAAGCAAAAATGCTTGTCAGCTTTTCTATGGGAAGGGTGGACTTCCTATTGTTTTATCAGTGTTCTCGACCGTCACAAGGGAGAAAATTCTTGTTGGAAATTAAGAGCGAAATATTCTGACAATATACATTTTTACCGCGACTGTAATTGCTTCAATTTATGACAAAACCATTGACATTTGGACGGCGTTTATTGTATCATTAGAGCTGTAAGAACTGAAACTTCTAAGACTATTTAGGGGGTAATTTTCAAATGGCAGTAAAAGTTGCTATCAATGGTTTTGGCCGTATCGGTCGTCTCGCATTCCGTCAGATGTTCGATGCTGAGGGTTATGAAGTCGTTGCAATCAACGATCTCACGAAGCCGTCCATGCTCGCATACCTGCTGAAGTACGATTCTTCCCAGGGCAGATACGAGTATGCTGACACGGTCTCCGCTGATGACGAAGCTGGCACGATCACGGTCAAAGGCAAGACGATCAAGATCTATGCTGAGCGCGATGCAAAAGACATTCCTTGGGCTAAGCACGATGTAGATGTCGTTCTCGAGTGCACGGGCTTCTACACGTCCAAGGAGAAGGCTTCCGCTCACCTCGCAGCAGGCGCTAAGAAAGTTGTTATCTCCGCTCCGGCTGGTAACGACCTCCCGACGATCGTTTTCAACACGAACCACAAGACGATCCCGGCTGGCACGAAAGTTATCTCCGCTGCATCCTGCACGACGAACTGCCTCGCTCCGATGGCTGACGCTCTGAACAAGTTCGCTCCGATCAAGAGCGGCATCATGCAGACGATCCACGCTTTCACGGGCGACCAGATGGTCCTCGATGGCCCGCAGCGCAAGGGTAACCTCCGCCGCAGCCGTGCTGCTTCCGAGAACATCGTTCCGGCTTCCTCGGGTGCTGCTAAAGCTATCGGCCTCGTTCTGCCGGACCTGAACGGCAAGCTCATCGGTGCTGCACAGCGCGTTCCGACCCCGACGGGCTCCACGACGCTGCTCTACGCTGTTGTTGAGGGTGAAGTGACGGTTGAGGGCATCAACGCTGCTATGAAGGCTGCTGCTACGGAGTCCTTCGGCTACAACGAAGACGAGATCGTTTCGAAGGATATCGTCGGCATGCGTTATGGCTCCCTGTTCGATGCTACGCAGACGATGGTTTCCCACACGGGCGACGGCAACTCCCTCGTACAGGTTGTTTCCTGGTACGACAACGAGAACTCCTACACGAGCCAGATGGTTCGCACGATCAAGTACTTCGCTGAGGAAGTAAAGTAATTGAATTAAGAGTTCTCAACTGAATACAGTAGAAGATCTCTTGAGGTCCGGCCGTTTGTTTGGGCCGGGCCTCATTTTTTATGAGAAAATGACCTTGGAGGTTTTACGATGAACAAGAAAACCATCAAAGATGTTGACGTCAACGGCAAAAAGGTATTTGTCCGCGTCGACTACAACGTCCCGTTCGACGACAAGATGAACATCACGAACGACACGCGCATGGTCCGCACGCTGCCGACTCTGAACTACTTGCTCGACCACGGTGCAGCTCTCGTCATCGCCTGCCACATCGGCCGTCCGACCGAGGCTCGCGAGGACAAGTTCTCGACGAAGTACCTCGTCAAGCACCTCTCGGAACTGCTCGGCCGCGATGTCAAGTGGGCTTCCGACTGCGTCGGTGCAGAGGCAGATGCTGCAAAAGCTGCGCTGAAGCCGGGCGATGTCCTGCTGCTTGAGAACCTCCGCTACCACAAGGAAGAGAAGAAGAACGATCCTGAGTTCGCAAAGCAGCTCGCTTCCGGCTGCGACCTCGCAGTCGATGATGCATTCGGCGTTTCTCACCGCGCTCATGCTTCGAACGCAGGTGTTCCAAAGTATATCGAGACGGTCGCAGGCTTCCTGATGGAAAAGGAAATCAACTACATCGGCAAGACGCTCGAGAACCCGCAGCATCCGTTCGTCGCCATTATCGGCGGTGCAAAGGTCTCCGATAAGATCGGCGTCATCAGCAACATGATCGACAAGGTTGACACGATCATCATCGGCGGCGGCATGGCTCATACGTTTGATGCAGCCAAGGGCCTGCCGATTGGCGATTCCCTCTGCGAGCCGGACAAGTACGATCTCGCTCGTGAGCTGCTCAAGAAAGCAGAAGACAAGGGCGTCAAGGTCGTCCTGCCGGTCGACCTCGTCATTGCCGACAAGTTCGCTGCCGATGCCAACACGAAGACGGTTGACGTCGACAAAGTACCGGATGGCTGGCAGGCACTCGATTCCGGCGAGAAGACGTCGGAAGAGTACACGAAGGCTCTTGAAGGCGCTAAGACGGTCATCTGGAACGGACCGATGGGCGTATTCGAGTTTGATGCTTTTGCAAAAGGCACGCTCGCTGTTGCTAAGGCTGTCGCCAAGGCTACGGAAAATGGCGCTATCTCCATCGTCGGCGGCGGCGACTCCGTTGCAGCCCTCAAGAAGACGGGCCTGACGGACAAGATCTCGCACGTCTCGACGGGCGGCGGTGCTACGCTCGAGTTCCTCGAAGGCAAAGAGATGCCGGGCATCGCAGCTCTGGCTGACAAATAAGAGAAGCAAGTTTTGGGTGAGGGGGCCCGCAAGGCGGATCTCCTCATCATCTGATACAGCATTAGGGGGTATTTCAAAAATGGCAAGAACTCCAATCATTGCAGGCAACTGGAAGATGAACAACACGATCGTCGAGGGCAAGAACCTCGTCCGCGGCCTGGCTCCGCTCGTCAAGGATGCCAAGGTGACGGTCGTCGTCTGCCCGACGGCTACGGCTCTCGCAGCTGTCGCTGATGCAGCACTCGGCACGAACATCCACGTCGGCGCACAGAACGTTCATTGGGAAGATCACGGCGCGTTCACGGGCGAGATCTCCACGGGCATGCTCAATGAGATCGGCGTAGATTACTGCGTCCTCGGCCACAGCGAGCGCCGCGGCTACTTCGGCGAGACGGATGAGGGCGTCAACAAGCGCGCTCATGCTGCTTTCGCTGCAGGCATCACGCCGATCATCTGCTGCGGTGAGTCCCTCGAGCAGCGCGAAGCTGGTGTATACCTCGACTTCGTCGCTGGTCAGGTCAAGGCTGCCCTCTCTGGCTTCCAGCCGGAAGAGGTAGCAAAGCTCGTCATCGCTTACGAGCCGATCTGGGCTATCGGCACGGGCAAGACGGCTTCCTTCGAGCAGGCTGAGGAAGTCTGCGCGCACATCCGCAAGACGGTTGCCGCAGAATTCGGCCAGGAAGCAGCTGACGGCATCCGCATTCAGTACGGCGGCAGCGTCAAGCCGGCTACGATCAAAGACCTCATGAAGCAGCCGAATGTCGATGGCGCCCTCGTCGGCGGTGCATCGCTCAAGGCTAAGGACTTCAGCGAGATCGTAAACTTCTGATTGGTTTTTCTTCCTTTAGAAGGAGTATTTATCCAAAATGGCAAAGATCAAACACGCACCGGTCGCACTCATCATCATGGATGGCTGCGGTCTCGGTGGCAAGCTCGACAAGAGCAATGCCGTAGAAGCTGCGAAGACGCCTGTCCTCGACGGCCTCATGGCAAACTACAACACGAGCCACCTGCAGGCTTCTGGCGAATTCGTCGGCCTGCCGGACGGTCAGATGGGCAACTCGGAAGTCGGTCACACGAATATCGGCGCCGGCCGCCTCGTCTATCAGCAGCTCACGCGCATCACGCGTGACATCAAGAACGGCGACTTCTTCAAGAACGAAGTCCTCGTCAAGATTATGCAGGATGCCAAGGCAAATGGCGGTGCAGTCCACCTGCTCGGCCTCGTTTCCCCGGGCGGCGTACACAGCCACCAGGGCCACCTCTACGCACTTCTCGAGATGGCAAAGCAGCAGGGCGTCAAGGACGTTTACGTCCACGCCTTCCTCGATGGCCGCGATGTGCCGCCGCAGAGCGCACAGCCGTACCTCGAGGAGCTCGAAGCAAAGTGCAAGGAGATCGGCGTCGGCAAGATCGCGACGGTTGCTGGCCGCTACTACGCGATGGACCGCGATCATCGCTGGGATCGCGAGCAGAAGGCCTATGAGGCCATCGCTCATGCAGAAGGCGTCGTAGCAGACGACCCGGTAGCCGGCCTCAAGGCAAGCTACGAGAACGGTGTCAACGATGAGTTCGTCGTGCCGTTCGTCGTCAAGGGCTATGAGGGCATGAAGAACGGAGACGGTGCCATCTTCTTCAACTTCCGCCCGGACCGCGCGCGCCAGCTCACGCATGCATTCGTCGATGAGAAATTCGACGGCTTTGAGCGCGACGAGAACCTCAAGGTCCCGTTCGCCACGTTCTCCCAGTATGAAGACGGCATGAATGCAGCTGTCGCCTTCCCGCCGGAGCACATCGACAAGACGCTCGGCGAGATCATCCAGGATCACGGCCTCACGCAGCTCCGCATCGCAGAGACGGAGAAGTACGCGCACGTCACGTTCTTCTTCAACGGTGGTGTCGAGGAGCCGTACAAGGGCGAGGATCGCATCCTCGTCCCGAGCCCGAAAGTCGCTACTTACGACCTCAAGCCGGAGATGAGTGCGGTTGAAGTCACGGACAAGGTCTGCGAGGCTATCCGCTCCGAGAAGTACGACTTCATCATCCTCAACTACGCGAACTGCGACATGGTCGGCCATACGGGTGTCTTCCCGGCAGTCGTCAAGGCCGTTGAGACGGTTGACTCCTGCGTCGGCCGCTTCGTTGCAGCCATCAAGGAAGTCGGCGGCGAGGTCTGCATCACGGCAGATCACGGCAATGCCGATAAGATGATGGACTACGTCAACAACCAGCCGTTCACGAAGCACACGACGAACGCTGTGCCGTTCATCGTCGTTTCGGACCGCGTCAAATCCGTCAAGGACGGCGCTCTCTGTGACATCGCACCGACGCTCCTGACGCTCGCTGGTCTTGACATCCCGGAAGAAATGACGGGCAAGAACCTCGTAGAGCTTTGATAGCGAGATAGAGGCAGCATTCCCTTGAGCAAGGAAGGGCAGGGGCCACTGCCCTCAATGCTGGCCCCAGAGAGAATGCACCTCAGTATTATATTTTAGAAAAGAGAGGAATACGAACAATGATTGCTTATTCACAGAAAGTGGAAGATATGGCATGCGTAGCACAGGAAGTACATCACGGTGCTGCCCCGATTCCTGAAGAAGGCAAATGGGTAAAATCCAAGAACGTCCAGGACATCAGCGGCCTGACGCACGGTGTTGGCTGGTGCGCTCCGCAGCAGGGTGCCTGCAAGCTGACGCTCAACGTCAAAGACGGCATCATCCAGGAAGCCCTCGTTGAGACGATCGGCTGCTCGGGCATGACGCATTCCGCTGCTATGGCTGCCGAAATCCTTCCGGGCCTGACGGTCCTCGAAGCACTCAACACGGACCTCGTCTGCGATGCCATCAACACGGCTATGCGTGAGCTCTTCCTGCAGATCGCTTACGGCCGCAGCCAGACGGCATTCTCCGACAACGGCCTGCCGGTCGGCGCTGGTCTCGATGACCTCGGCAAGGGCCTGCGCAGCCAGGTCGGTACGCTCTACGGCACGCTCAAGAAGGGCCCGCGTTACCTCGAACTCGCAGAAGGCTACGTCACGAAGCTCGCTCTCGACAACGAAGGCCGCATCATCGGTTACGAAGTCGTACAGGTCGGCAAAGTCCTCGAAGCTGTCCGCGCTGGCAAGGATGCCAATGAGGCAATCAAGGCCAACACGAGCACGAAGGGCCGCTTCGCTGACGGCGTCAAGTTCATCGATCCGCGCGAAGAGTAATCTCCCCGCTTGATGATTTCCGAGTTTCAAGGTAAAAGGAAGGAATGAATAGAATGTCATTATTCGAAGGCTATGAGCGCCGTATTGATCAAATCAACGAAGTCTGCAAACAGTATGGTCTTGCTTCCATCGAGGATGCCAAGAAGGTCTGCGACGAGAAGGGCATCAACCCGTATCAGATCGTAGAGGACCTGCAGCCGATCGCATTCGAGAATGCAAAGTGGGCTTACACGCTCGGCGCTGCAATCGCAATCAAGAAGGGCTGCACGAAGGCTGCTGACGCCGCTAAGGCTATCGGCGAAGGCCTCCAGGCTTTCTGCGTACCGGGTTCTGTTGCTGACCACCGCAAGGTAGGCCTCGGCCACGGCAACCTCGGCGCTATGCTCCTCTCCGAGGATGCTGGCTGCTTCGCATTCCTCGCAGGCCACGAGTCCTTCGCAGCTGCTGAGGGTGCTATCGGCATCGCCAAGACGGCCAACAAGGTCCGCAAGAACCCGCTGCGCGTCATCCTCAACGGCCTCGGCAAGGATGCTGCTCAGATCATCAGCCGCATCAACGGCTTCACGTATGTCGTAACGGATTACGACTTCAAGACGGGCAAGCTCAACATCGTCGAGGAGATCAAGTACGGTTCCGATCCGGAGCGCGCAAAGGTCAAGTGCTACGGCGCTGACTCCGTCCAGGAAGGCGTTGCCATCATGGAGCACGAAGATGTCGATATCTCCATCACGGGTAACTCCACGAACCCGACGCGCTTCCAGCATCCGGTCGCTGGCTGCTACAAGAAGGCCTGCATCGAGAAGGGCAAGAAGTACTTCTCGGTCGCTTCGGGCGGCGGCACGGGCCGTACGCTCCATCCGGATAACATGGCAGCCGGCCCGGCTTCCTATGGTATGACGGATACGATGGGCCGCATGCACGGCGATGCTCAGTTCGCAGGTTCTTCCTCCGTTCCGGCACACGTCGACATGATGGGCCTCATCGGTGCAGGCAACAACCCGATGGTCGGCATGACGGTCGCTGTCGCTGTTGCTGTACAGGAAGCAATGAACAAATAATTCCCGCTGACGGGAAACTTGCATAGAGAGGGCGCTCAAAAGGGTGCTCTCAGGCAGCAAAAGAGCCGCAATCCAAAAGGATTGCGGCTCTTTGCTTTGCCCGCAGGACGCTCTAGAAGTCGTTCTTCTGGCGATGCTGCTCGAGTTTCTGGCGGTACATCAGAGCATCGGCCTGCTTCAGCACATCATCGATGTTGTCGATCGGCGTGACAGCTGTGGTACAGCCGAGTGCAATGCTGATCTTTGACGCCTCGAAGTGCGCCTGCAGCCGTTCCAGCAGAGGTGCGGCATCTTCCTCTCGTTCGATTTCCTGCATCATGAGGAATTCATCGCCGCCCATGCGGAAGATGGATCCCTCATGACCGACGTGGCGGAAGATTTCGGCTGCGGCGCAGATGAGCTGGTCGCCGGCTTCGTGGCCGAGCGTGTCATTCGTCTCCTTGAGCCCGTTGAGGTCGCCGAAGATAAAGGCGATGCACCTTCCGGCGGGCAGGGACGCGAGCGACTCCTTGAAGCCGCGCCGGTTCAGCAGCCCTGTGAGCTGGTCGGATTTGCTCAGGCGGTCGAGGCGCTTCATCATGTCGCGGTTGCGCAGCAGGATTGCGAAGAAGCGCGTCAGCGAGGCCAGCAGATCGGATGCGTAATGGAATTTTTGGTCCGACGGATTGATGGCTTCGATGTAGCCGAGCGGTTCGCCGTCGAGCGCGAGGCGGGCGAGCGCGACGCGCTTCAGACCCGGGATGTGCGGGGAGACATCTGGATTCTCCTGCCAGTAGATATCCATGTCGGGGATGCTGAAGCTGCTCTCCTTGACAAAGCGGGCGAAGACGGGGCGCATGTCGGACCTTGGGACAGGCTGGAAGTCGTCGCCGAGCGGCAGGATTCCCTCGGCATTCCACCGATAGGTGAGATGGAGGAAATCGCCCTGTTCTTCGGCCAGGACGATGCGGTCGGCTTCGAGCTGCCGGCCGATGCGCGCCATCATCTGGCGGATGCCATGTACGGGGTCCGTCTCGTACATGCCGAGGCGGACGGCGTCGTTGATGGAAGCCTCCTGGAACAGCATTTCATTGACGCGGACGTCTCTAGACAGGTAGTAGTCGAGATCCAGGCAGGAGCAGTAGTGGCTGTTCTTGCCGTGCCAGGGGATCAGCGTGTCGTGCAGCAGGAAGTCCACGCCGGCGACCGGATTGTGGAAGACGCGCGAGATGAAACGATTGCGGCTCAGCTGCGGCAGGCAGCAGTCGCTGCACGGCGTAGAAATGCCCGCGAGCAGCTCGTAGCACTTCCTGCCCGCCAGCGTCTCGTTCTGCGCGATGCCGAGCTTCTTGCGCATGTAAGGGTTGCAGTAGAGGAGTTCGTACGTTTCGGGGTCAGAGACGATGACCCCGAGCTGGGCGTGATCGAATGCCTCGCGGTCGAAGATGAAGCGGTCGCTCGTGTAGATGGCCTGGCCGTACTGCTCTTCTTCCGACTCGTGCATGCGCTTGACCAGGAGCTGCAGGAGGCTGTCGAGGCTGCGGCCCTCCGAGCCGCGCACCGTAGCGTAGTGCATGTAGAGCGTGCAGGGGCAGCCGTCGACGCTCTGGATGGCATGGATGGCATCGGCAATCTCGATATACGATTTCTGCAGGGAGGCGATGAGGGTGGCCTTCTGGAACAGCAGGAAACAACAGCTGCCGATATGAGAGATCGTGACGGTCTGCGGCAGCATCGTTCGCAGGATCGAACAGATTTGCTGCAGGAGATGCGAGCGGAATTCCTCGCCGTATGTCAGGCCGATGGAATCGAATTCCGGCACATCGATGAGCGTCGCCGCGTAATCGTCGCCGTTGAGGCGGAAGTCATCGGCATAGCGAAGCCCTACCATGACCATGCCGCGGTAGTTGAGAAAGCCCGTCTCTTCGTCGGTGACGGAGGCGCTCACATCGCGCATCTTTTCGTGCTGTTCCACGTCGACATCGTGCAGGATGGTGATGAGGCCCGCAATCCTGTCGTTCCGGTAGAGCGGGAACTTCTCGGCGCGCGCCAGGTGCGGCATCTGGCCGATGACGAGGTGGAGATAGGCGTCCCGGAGCGTCGTTCCCGTGCTCATGACGCGCTCGTCCATCGCGTATAGTTCCTGGCGGTCCACGCAGTAGCTGAGCTCCTGCGGCGTCTTGCCGATGAGCGCATCTTCCGGGATGCCGAGCCAGTCGATAATGGACTGGCTCACGCCGAGAATGCAGTGCGAGCGGTCCTGCCAGATGATTTTCTCATGGCTGTGTTTCAGGAAAGCCTGCCAGAGGGCATGAGAGACGTCCTCCTGTACGACAGCAAACGACGCTGAGGTGATGCCGCAGCTCTCGAGCATCTCGAAGAGCTGCGGCTGGATCTCTTCCGGGGTGGTGATGCGCGGCCTGGCGATACAGAAGAGGATGCCCTTGGCGGGCGATTTGAGGAGCGCGAGCCCCGTGATGAAGAACCAGTCGAAATTGCCGTTGGAGCGCAGCAGCCGGAAGGGCTCTGTGATGGTTGCGCTCTGCGATTCGGCTGCGCGCTGATGGAAGTCCCTGTAATCCGTGAAGCGCAGGAAGCGCTCGCGGTCCTTGGGATGGACGTAGTAATCGGCAAAGTGATGGAGTGTTCCGGCGATGTCCCTGTTTGTGCTCCGCTCCCTCCGGTCATCCGTCAGCGGCTCGATGATTTCCAGTGTCTCGTGCTCCGTGTCGAGGTACCAGATTCCCTCGAACATCAGCAGGATGTTGCGCAGGATATTGTCGAAATGATGAGCGCTCTTGTCCTTGACGGCCTCGTCGAGGCTGACGTTGTAGAGCTCTGCGCGATGGATGTAGTGATGACCGACGCGTGCGATCGTCCGGAGGTTGACGCGCATGTACTGGCCGTTGTCGACATACGTCATCGTCTCGGTCCTGCCGCTCTTGATTGCCTGGTCGGCGAAGCGGCGGAACTTCCGGTGCATGGGATAATCCGGGGCCTGCAGGAAGTGGTTGCTGTCCGTCATTGTCTTCGTGCCCATGCTCTGCAGTGCCTTGAGGTACGCCTGGTTGACCTGCAGGAACTGCAGGTCGACCGAATCGTCGTAGACAATGCTGACGGGTGTCGGCTGATTGACGTCGATGAGTCCGGCCTGGCTGAGCAGCAGGGCCTCCTGCATCGTCTCAAACTCCATACCGCGCTCACGGCAGTATGCGTAGCAGTCTCTGCCGGGAAGGGGACGGCCGTAATAGAAGCCCTGCAGTTTCTCGCAGCCGATATCCCGCAGGAACTCGGCCTGCTCCTTTGTCTCGACGCCCTCGGCGAGCGTGTGGATGCCGAGTTCCTTGGCCATGCGTATGATCGAGGCCACGATGGTGCGGCTCTCCTTCGTGAAGGGATGGAGGAACGCCATGTCGAGCTTGAGCGTGTGGAAGCGGTAGTCCTTGAGCACGTTGAGCGAGGAATAGCCGCTGCCGAAGTCGTCGAGCCAGACCTTGCAGCCTTCCTGCTGGAGATGGCGCAGTCCCCGGCGTATGGCATCGTCCTGGAGCACGAGTGCATTTTCTGTGACCTCCAGGCAGAGGAGATGGCGGGCCAGCTGATAGCGGTGCAGGACGTCCTCCAGGAATGCCACGGGATCGAAGAGCTGGAAGTCGATTCTTGAGAGATTGACGGAGATGGGCAGGATGTTTCGCTTCTGTTTGATGTGGTCGTGGAGGTTTTCGGCGACGCGTTCGACGATATAGCGGTCGAGCTTGTCGATGAGCCTTGCCTCCTCCAGTACAGGGATGAAAACAGCGGGCGAGAGCAGGCCGTAGTCGGGCGACTCCCAGCGCGCCAGTGCCTCAAACCCGCAGACCTTGCCGCTGAGTGCGTGGATGATGGGCTGGTAGTACACCTTGATGTGACGGCTCGCGAGCGCACTGTTGAGATTCTCGCGCACGTAGTTCTGGAGGTGATGCAGGCGGCCCATCTCATTCGTGTAGACGGCGTAGTGGCGTGTCGCGTCTTTCTGGATCGATTTGCAGGCGAGCGCCGCTTCGTTGTCGAAGGCCAGGTTCAGCGGCGCATCGGCAGGCGGCTGGCTCAGGTAGCGGATGCCCGCCTTGAGGTCGATGTTCGTGTTGGCGATGAAGCCCTGGACCTCGTGGCAGGCTGCTTCGATGCGATTTGTCACATCTGCTGTATCGGCGAGCACGGCAAAGTGATCGGCGCCGAGATGCGTCAGTAGCCTGCCAGGGAAATTCTTCTGGAGGATTTCAGCGATGCGGTGCAGGCAGCGGTCGCCCTGCTCAATGCCGTAGGTTGCATTGTAGAGATGAAAATTCGTGATATTGAAGAAGACAGGACAGGAGCGCAGTGCATGCAGATGCTCCCATTCCTGCTCGAGCTGCTCCTGGGCAGCCTCAAAGAAGACTTGCATGGGAGGCAGGTCTGTGAGCACTGGATGTTTGCCTGAAGGTGCATCGTGTGTGTATGCCATGAGGATGATCCCTTCTATTTACCATAATGTTACATAAATCATATAGTTTTATTTCATTATAGATGTTTTCCAAGGGAGATGCCAGCGAGGCACCAGAAAATAAATTTTAATTTTTACCATTTGACCTATTGACATTTTGACCAATAGTGGTACAATAATAATTGAAGCGAGGGAGAGAGCCCCGGAGAAGAGATCGAGAGATCTGAAGGGGCGCGCGCCCGAGACTTCATCGAATTGTTCAAAAGTTCCCGGACAGCAACACGCGTCCGCGTGCCACTCCGGCAAGTTGCAGAAAGGGGATTTGCTTTATGTTTGGTTTGGTTCCATTTGCATCGCGTCATGATCTCGCAAAAGAAGAAAATGATTTTGATCGTCTGTTTGATGTCTTCGATGAGCCGTTCCTGACGAACTTCAAGGCTCCGGACTTCAAGGTCGATGTCAAGGATAATGGTACGAGCTATGAGCTCACGGCTGAACTGCCGGGCCTCAAGAAAGAGGATATCTCCCTGACGTATGAGGACCATTACCTGACGATTGCCACGAAGAAATCCGAAGACAATGATGAGAAAGACGAGAAGGGCAATTACGTCCGCCGCGAGCGCCGCTCGAGTTCGATGAGCCGCTCGTTCTACATCGACAACGTCGATGAGGCAAAGGTTACGGCTGATTATAAGGACGGCGTCCTGACGGTTTGCCTGCCGAAGCAGACGGAAAAGACAGAACCCTCTCATACGATCGCCATTACCGACTGATGCAGGTCGCTGGTGATTGGACCTAGTTTTCCCTCATAACTCTCTCTACGATATACAGTGAAGAGCCGCAGCTCCTCTTTGGAGCTGCGGCTCTTTGTGTTCTGTAACCCTTTTTCCGCGCCCGATTGGATACCGGTTGGAAACAGATTAGTTTTTGCAATGTATATTGACAATCACTATCATAGGCTATACAATACGAAAAGGTTTATCAAAGAGAATGAGTATCAAATGATAGCCGGAGGAAGATAGGATCAAGAGGTGTAGTATGAAGGAACGTATTTTGTACAGCAGGATTGCACTGGCTCTGGCCAGCCTGGCCATCGTTTCCCCGTTCGTGGCTCAGCCGGCCATGGCGGCAGCTCAGGATGAAATCTACGATTTCGGCTCGAGCGATATCTATGCAGAGAAGTCGGCAGAGCCGGTGGAGCCTGCAGAAGCGGAACAAGCTCCAGCATCTGTGGAACCGGTAGCGGAATCGACGGAAGAACCGGCGCCCGAGAAGGCGTATCCGGGCGGCCAGGTGGCGACAGAGGTACAGCTCGGCGTGCTCGGCGACCACCCGACGCTCGATGTGCCATTCAACATCACGGGTTACACGGACAAGATGATGGAAGACAATCAGGTCTCGACTGTCGATGATGTCATCGTCCACGATCCGTCGGTCAGCGACCAGACGCTCTCGGGCGTCTCCAGCGCCTGGAATATCCGCGGCTTCAAGGCACAGCAGCAGGATGTCCAGCTCAACGGCCTCTACGGCATCGCGCCGCGCTTTTACGGCGGCGTTGAGGGTGTGGACCGCGTCGACGTGCTCAAGGGACCGAGTGCCATTCTTGCCGGCATCGCGCCGAACGGTTCCCTGGGCGGCACGATCAACTACATCACGAAGCGTGCCGGCAGTGAGCCGTTGAACCGCGTCAAGATCTCGTACGGCAACGGCGGGGTCTTCACGCAGCAGGTCGACTTCGGCAGGCGCACAGATGACGGCAAGGCCGGCCTGCGCGTCAATGTCCTGAACCGCAACGGCGACACTTCGTTTGATGAGCATATGCGCACGGACTCCATCACGGTCGGTGCAGACTACAAGGGCGACCGCTACCGCCTCGGCTTTGATTACGGCTATGTCTACAACAAGGTATCGGACCAGCAGTACCAGGTGACGATCGGCAGCAAGGCGCTTGCGACGATGTCGAGCATGTTCAAGGTGCCGCGCGGCACGAAGTTCGGCGCTGACGGCGGTTACCGCTCCATCCACGAGCAGTACGGCATGCTGCACGGCGAGTACGACCTCAGCAAGGACTGGACGGGATACTTCTCCTATGGCCTGCGCAACACGAAGATGGAGTACTTCTACAACAACTTCTCGCTCTCTGGCCTCAGCGGCGCGGCGACGATGAAATACTCGTACAACAATCAGATCAACAAGGCGGATTCGGCCGAGGCCGGCGTGCGCGGCAAATTCTTCACGGGCGACCTCAAGCATGAGCTCACGGTAGCGGCGAACCGCATCCACTACACGCGCTACATGAATAACCGCAAGGTGGCGGAGGGGCTCAAGACGAACATCTGGAACATCGTCTTCCAGACGCCTGAGAATCCGTACAGCTGGTCTGCACCGAAAAATGATGAGAACACGTTCACGGGCGTGGCTCTGACGGACTCGATCACGACGCCGAATGACAAGTGGCAGTTCGTGCTCGGCGGCCGCGAGCAGCGCGTCAAGGTGGATACCTACAATACGACGACGGGCGCGGTCAAGACGCATTACGATGAGTCGGTCTTCACGCCGGCCTTTGCACTCGTCTACAAGCCGCAGAAGAACGTCTCACTCTACGCTAACTACATGCAGGGCCTCGATGCCGGTGATTCTCTCGTCACAGATACGGATGCAGCGAATTACGGCGAAGCCTTTGCGCCGTTCAAGACGAAGCAGTATGAGGTCGGCGTGAAATACGACTTCGGCAAATGGGCATCGACGCTCTCTGCCTTTGACATCAAATCCCCGACGCTCCTCGAGAATTCGGCTACGAAGATCTATTCGCCGAACGGCGAGGTGCGCCACCGCGGCCTTGAGTGGAATGTCTTCGGTGAGCCGCGCAAGGGCACGCGCCTCATGGGCGGCCTGATGTTCCTCGACGCGACGTACCGTAATACGGAAGGCGGCCTCTACGACGGCAACCGCGTCGCCGCGACGTCGCGCTGGAATGCTGTCATGGGCCTTGAGCAGGACATCGCTTCGGTTCCGGGCCTGACGCTGACGACGAATCTCACCTACAACAGCTCGTCGTACATCAATGAAGCCAACAGCTTCCGCGTTTCGCCGTGGGCGACCTGGGATCTCGGTGCGCGCTATAAATTCAAGTCAGGCGGTGTGCCGCTCACGCTGCGCGGTGATGTCTACAACGTCACGAACCGCAACTACTGGCGCGCGCTCCAGAACAACGGCATCTTCCTCGGCAAGTCGAGAACGTTCATGCTGTCCCTGACGGCAGACTTCTGACGAGGGGAGATATCGTAATGGCATCCACAAGGAATGCATCTCTGCTGGCGGTCCTTCTGCTTGTACTGCTGGCCGTGCTTTCCCTTTTCTTCCTGACGACAGGCATGCGGGAAATCCCGCTGTCTGGCGTCATGCATGCGCTGCAGGCTGGCAGCAGCCAGGATCCTTCTGACCTCGTGGCCTGGACGCTGCGCCTGCCGCGCCTGCTGGCAGCGCTTGTCTGCGGTCTGAGTTTTGCAGTGGCGGGCGCGCTCATGCAGGGCGTGACGAATAATCCGCTGGCCAGCCCGTCCATCCTCGGCATCAACGCCGGTGCGAGCTTTGGCCTGGCGCTCGCGATGATCGTCCTGCCGGCGGCTTCGCTGCAGGTGACGATCATCAGTGCGTTTTTCGGCGCGGCGCTCGCGACCGCCTTTATCCTCGTCCTGGCTTCGCTCAAGCACGGCCTGACGCCCGTCTACATTGCCCTGGCGGGCACGGCGGTCAGCGCGGTATTCATGGCCGTCACGCAGGTCCTCGTCGTCTTCTTTGACGTTGCACAGGAACTCAGCTACTGGACGGCCGGCGGCATTGGCGGGATCCGGATGGCTTCGATCCTGGGCGTCATGCCATGGACCATCCTGGGACTCCTCCTTGCCGTATCGGTCTCCCGCTCGGTGACGCTGCTCTCCTTCGGAGAGGATATGGCCATCGGGCTCGGCGGAAAGCTTTCGCGCATCCGCCTGCGGGCAGGCCTTGCCGTGCTGATCCTCGCAGGGTCGGCCGTGGCGGTAGCGGGACCGGTCGGCTTTGTCGGACTCGTCGTGCCGCACATCACGCGGCGCCTCGTGGGCATTGACTACCGCCTCGTCGTGCCGTTCTCGGCGCTCTTTGGCGCACTGCTCGTCCTGGTTGCCGACATCGTGGCCAGGACGGTCTTTCCGCCATTTGAGATCCCGCTCGGCGCTGTGACGGCGCTCGTCGGCGTGCCGTTCTTCCTCTACCTCGCCAACCGGAAGGAGGTGCGGGGCTGATGGGAAACAGGCGCTATCTCGCCACGCTACTCACACTGGCAGCACTGCTCACGGGGCTCTTCTTCCTGCACTTGGCGACAGGATTCCACTATTTCACGAAAGCGCATCTGATTGGTGTGCTTTTGGGAGGCGGAACACCGGAGGAGGTCCTGACGGTCTTTGACTTCCGCATGGTGCGGTCCATCCTGGCCGTCCTCATCGGCATGGGGCTGGCCGTCTCTGGTGCCGTATTCCAGACCATCTCCAAGAATGAGCTGGCGAGCCCGAGCCTCTTGGGCGTCAATGCCGGTGCTGCGCTGGGCGTCATGCTGCTCATCTACGGGACGCCCCAGGCGACGGGCCTCGGCATCTGGGAGCAGCCGCTTGCCGCTGTCATCGGCGGCGGCCTGGCTGCGGGTCTTGTCTTTTTCCTCTCGCACCAGCGCGGCCGCATGACCTCTACCTATAAACTCGTCCTCAACGGCATTGCCGTCACGGCCGGCCTGCACGCGCTGCAGATCCTGCTGATCGTCGGCCTGGATCCGACGCGCTTCCAGCAGATCAATACCTGGCTGATCGGCAGCATTTTCGGCAACAGCTGGACGCATGTGGACATCCTGTTTCTCGTCGTGCTCCTCATCACGTTCTTTTTCCTGGCGAGCCATGAGACACTCGACCTCCTGGCCCTGCGCGAGGAGAACGCGCTGGGCCTGGGCATCCGGGTGAACCGGACGCGCTTCCTGTTCCTGATGGCTGCTGTCGTGCTGGCCTCATCCTGTGTAGCTGTAGGCGGCAGCATCGGGTTTATCGGGCTCATCTGCCCGCATATCGCAAGGCGGCTCGTCGGCGTGGCGCACAAGCGCTATCTGCCGGTGACGGCTCTTTTGGGCGGCGTGCTGCTCGTGGCGGCGGATTACACAGCCCGTGTGATCATCGCGCCGGATGAGATGCTCGTCGGCCTGATCGTCTCGCTGATCGGCGCGCCGTATTTCCTGTACATCCTCGTGCGCAGCAGGGGCTGACGGCACGGTGGAATCACTTGAAAAGGAAGGATGGAATCCATGGAACTTTCAGCCAGGCATCTGAAGGCCGGCTACGACAAGAATGTGATCATAGAAAACATGAACCTCGATGTGCCGGCGCACAAGGTGACGGCGCTCATCGGGGCGAATGGTTGCGGCAAGTCGACGCTTTTGAAGACGCTCTGCCGCATTCAGCCGCCGCTCGGCGGCGAGGTGCTCCTGGATGGCCGCTCGATCTTCTCGGAAGACAGCCGGGAACTGGCCAAAAAGGTCGCCATACTGCCGCAGAACCCGATGGCCCCTGCGGGGCTCACGGTGCGGGAACTCGTCAACTACGGCCGCGCTCCGCATCGTTCGCGCTTCTTTGCGCGCACGACGCAGGAAGATAAGCGCATGGTCGAATGGGCCCTGCAGGAGACCGATATGACGGCCTTTGCGGACCGGCCGGTGGAGGCCTTGTCGGGCGGCCAGCGCCAGCGCGCCTGGATCGCGATGGCCATCGCGCAGGACACAGAGATCCTGTTCCTCGATGAACCGACGAGTTTCCTCGATGTGGCACATCAGATGGATGTGCTGACGCTCGTGCGCCACCTCAATACGGCTTATGGAAAGACCATTGTCATGGTCATCCATGAGATCAATGAAGCGGCGCGCTTTGCCGATTACCTGCTCGCCATGCGGCACGGCACACTCCTCTATGAGGGGACGCCGGATGAAGTCTTCACGAGGGAGATGCTCGCCGATGTCTTCGGGATCGATGCCGAGCTGCTGCGCGATCCGCGCACCGGCCGGCCGTACTGCATCCCCTACGTGAACCGTGAGCGCCCGGCAGGCAGCGCATCGAAAGAGGAGAAGGCCTATGCGTAACCGGCTTCTGAGCGCGGGCTTTTTCGCACTGCTCATTGCGCTGAGTGCGGTGCTGGCCGGCTGCGGCAGCCAGGCTTCTTCCGGCAGTGCCAAGAGCACGGCGCTCTTTGATCCCGATGTGCCGCGGTCGGATGCGCCGGAGGCGATTGATGCCGAGCTTGCCAATCGATTTATCCAGACGAAGAATGCCTCCGATAAGATGTTTTCGGAAGAAGATGGCCGCACCGTCATCACCCATAAATACGGCAGGACGGTCCTTCCGGAGAATCCGCAGCGCATCGTAGTCGTCGGCCTGGAGGATACGGCGGTGTCTCTCGGTATCCCCATCGCGGCAGCACACCTTGCCCCTTCGTCGTATCTCTATGACACGATGAAGGAGCAGGGCATCGAGAATATCCCCATCAATGTGGAGACGAAGACGGTCAACCTGGAAGCCGTGCAGCAGGCAAGCCCGGACATCATCCTCCTGCGCGACAGCTATGACAGGAATACGTACCGCGCCCTGTCCAAGATCGCTCCCGTCGTGCCGCTCGACCTGCAGAAAGAAGAGGTCACAGAGCTCGCTGCAGCGCGGGCCATCGGGCAGAGCGAAAGGGGGGAGGCGCGCCTGCGCGCCTATTACGATACGGTGAAGCAGGCAAGACTCGCCATCAAGAACCATATCGGCGATGCGACGGTGGCGTATCTGCGCATCATGCAGAAAGAGATCCGCCTCTATCCGTACTCCGCCAATGCGACGAACCGGTTCATGTATGAACTGCTCAACCTCAGGCCGGACCCGATGGTCGTAGCGCTCGACCGCACGAAGAACAATCTCGCCATCTCGATGGAATCCCTGCCGGATCTCCAGGCGGATTATCTCGTCCTTTCGAGCGGCTACGGTGCGAGCAGCGCTGGCAGCACAGAAACGGCGGAAAAGCGGTATGAGGAGCTCCGGGAAGACCCGCTCTGGCAGACGCTGCCAGCTGTCCGTGAGAATCACCTCTTAGAGGTCGATTCTGTCATCTGGAATGCGCACGGACTCATCGCGAAAGAACTGGCAATCGCCAATCTCAAAGACTGGCTCGGCGGACAGCCGTGACAGCGGTCAAGGATAGAAGACAGATCCTGGGGACCTGTCATGAATCGTATAGAAAGGTATAAAAGGAGATCATAATGGAACTTTTGACGACAGGAATCACGTTTTTCCAGAAGGGCGGCATTGTCATGTACGTACTGCTGCTCTGTTCGCTTTTTGTGTTCTCAATCGGCATTGAGCGCGCGATGTACTTCCGGCGCATGGATTCTGGCCGCGCGTTTGCCCGTGACTTTTACCTGGCCCTGGCCAACAACAAGTGGCAGAAGGCCGAGCAGCTCGCCGACCATGCGCGTGGCGCCCTGGCTGACATCCTGTTCGCGGTCATCACGAAAAAGCCGGAAGCCCGCAAGAATCCGTCTGCTTACATGGAAATCCAGTCCGGCATCGCGCTCGCGAAAATGCGCAAGCGCCTCTACTACCTCAGCGTCATCGTCACGATGGCACCGCTGCTCGGCCTGCTCGGCACGATCAGCGGCATGATCACTTCCTTCTCGGTCTTCAATCTGGAATCGGGACAGGCTACGGCCATCACGGGTGGCGTCGGCGAGGCGCTCATTGCGACGGCCATGGGCCTCTGCGTCGCCATCATCTCGCTCACGGTTCATGCTTACTTCTCGCAGCGCATCGAGAACATCGTCACGGACATGGAGCAGTGCTTCTCGATGGTCGAGACGGCTGAAGCAGGCGATATCCATGCTGTCAAAGAGGAGGCTGCCTGATGAGATTACGCGACAGAAGGAGCTTCGCGAAGCCGGAAGTCATGATCATCCCGATGATCGACATCATGTTCTTCCTGCTGGTCTTTTTCATGATCAGCACGCTTTACATGGTCAACCTCAAGACGGTTGACGTCAATATGCCGAAGGCGGCCAGTGCTCAGACGCAGATGAACGTGACGTATCTCGTCACGCTCAAGAAGGACGGTACCCTGTACCTTGAGGACCAGCCCATCGAAGAGAAGGCGCTCATCAAGCAGGCGCAGCAGGAAAACCGCAGCAACAATCACTTTGCGATTGTCGTGCGCGCCGATGAGGGCATCGATTACGGCGAGGTTGTCGACCTCCTCGATCACTTCCGCAAAGCTGGCATCAGCCGGTTCGGACTCGCGGCTGATGCCGGCGGAAAGTGAGGCAGAGGATGCTTCGAGAAGATAAAGAGAATGCAGCCGGCTGGGGGATTTCCTGCGGTGTCCATATCATCATCCTGATGATCGTGGCCGCGACGGGCCTCTTCCAGGCCGTTTCATCCGAAAGCCATCCCGTCGATGTCGAGATTTACGACAATGTGACAGAGGATGAGCAGCCGTCGGATGACAATTCAGAGGCAGAGGCGGCGCCGGCCGAATCGGAGCCGGATGCGCCTCAGCCAGATCCGATCGTCGTCGACCAGAGTGTCGCCGTTCCGGAAATCGAGACTGAGCGGAAGGACGAGAAGGAACAGCCAGAGAAGAAGCAGGCGGATGCAGCGGATCCGTCCGCCAAGCATCCTGCTGCTGATGCGAAGCCGAATGCCAAGGGCTCGCCGAACGGCAAGCCGGGCGGCGATGCAGACAAGCCAAAGGCCGGCCCGGCCCGCGATCCGGCTCACGTCAAGCACGTCAAGGTGCACGCACAGCAGCTCAGCACCGCGCAGCCGGCCTACCCGGTTTCCCTGCAGGCGAAGAAAGCGGTCGGCACCGTCACCGTCAATTACATCATCAATGCCTCAGGCGGCGTCGAGAGCCCGCAGATTGAAGCATCCTCCGGCTATCCGGAGATGGATGCAGCGGCTCTTGCGGCTATCGTGAACTTCACCTACAGTCCTGCGCGCAATGATTATGATGAACCCGTCAACACGCACGGACGCTACACGTTCCGTTTCCATCCCTGATGATCGGATGCCAAAAAACCTGACCGTTTCTGGTCAGGTTTTTTTGATGGGGTAGCGTCACGGTGCTGCTTTTTCGCGCAGCAAAGCGATTTCTCTTGCGTAGCCTGCAGCATCATTTGGCGTCTCGAGGATGAAGGGCAGGTCTTTGAGCGCCGGGTGACGGACGACGCGCACGAGCGCCTCGAGTCCGATATGGCCTTCGCCGATGCGGGCGTGGCGGTCCTTGTGGCTGCCGCGCTCGTTCTGGCTGTCGTTGAGATGGATGGCCTTGAGGCGTGCGAGGCCGATGACGCGGTCGAACTCAGTCAGCACCTCGTCGAGGTGCTCGCGTATGTCGTAGCCGCCGTCCCAGACGTGACAGGTGTCGAGGCAGACGCCGAGCTTGTCATCGAGTTCGACGCGGTCGATGATGGCGCGCAGCTCTTCGAACGTGCGGCCGACTTCTGTGCCCTTGCCCGCCATGGTTTCCAAGAGCACGGTCGTCTGCTGGTCCGGCGTGAGCACATTGTTGAGCTGTTGCGCGATGAGCTCAATGCCTTTCTCGGCACCCTGCCCGACGTGGCTGCCGGGGTGAAAATTGTAGAGATTCCCGGGCAGGTGCTCGAGGCGCTGCAGGTCATCGGCCATCGCCTCGTGTGCAAAGCGCCGCAGATTTTCCTTAGCCGCACAGGCATTCATCGTGTAGGGCGCATGGGCGACGAGTGTGCCGATACCGTGCTCGTCCCTGTAGTGCAGGAACGCCTCGACATCCGCAAGGTCGAGTTCCTTGGCCCGGCCGCCGCGCGGATTGCGCGTGAAAAAGGCAAACGTGTCCGCATCGAGCCGCGACGCCTCGCGCCCCATGGCGAGAAAGCCCTTGGCCGAGGACAGGTGGCAGCCGATGTGCAATTTATATTCCATAGGCATGTAATACTCCAATCTGTTATCAAGAATTGTTATTTGTTATAGTATAGCACATAAAAAAGACACCCGCATGAAATCTTGCGGGCGTCTCTGTCGTTTTTGCTCTACTGAGCCCATGTCTTGCGGTACTTGCCGGGCGGCATGCCGACGATGTTGCTGAAGACAGACTGGAAGTAGTTGGAGTTGTTGTAGCCACACTGCATGGCGATATCGGTAATCGTCATGTTCGTCGTGAGCAGCAGCGTCTGCGCTTCTTCGATGCGCTTGCGGATGATGTACTGCATCGGCGAAGAACCCGTCAGGTCCTTGAACGTGTGGGAGAGGTAGTAGAGGTTGATGTGGAGCGCCTCGGCGATGTCGGGGAGCTTGAGGTCCTCGAGGTAATGGGCATCGATGTACTCCTTGATGCGCGTGCCCATGGTGTAGGAAGGGTTCTCCTCACTCGTCGCCTTTGCCTCGGCCAATGCAGTGACCGCGACGACGATGGCCTGCGTCAAGGCGGCGCCAATCTCGCGGCGCTCATCGTCCTCGCCGTTGAGCGCTGCCAGGAGTTTCATCTCGCGCAGCAGATCGCGCAAGAAGGCATGCCTCCCTTCTTTGCTGAGATGCAGCACGAGCGGTGTGTCATGTTTGGTGAGGTGGCCGGGGGCCAGGCCGCAGAGATGCAGCGCACCGATGCGCATCGTGAAGCCCATGAAGGAGCTGCTCGTCTTGAAGTCGTGCAGCGTATCGCTGTTGATCAAGACGAGATCTTCAGTGCGCAGCTGCTGGCTGCCCTCTTTGAGGCGCATGCGGCAATGCCCCTTCTCGACGAAGAGGATCTCTGCGACGTCATGATGTGATTTCAAGGTGCCGAACGGTGTGGTAGCGGCGAGGTTCTCGATGGACTCGAGGTGAGGACGCCTGCTGAGCTCGAATCGCGATTGTTTCGGACTGCCAAATGGTAGGATAGACATATCTTTCGACCTTTCTGCGCCAGAACACGGATAAATGCGAATTTAAAACAAAAATTATAAGTTTTCGCAAAATGCCGAACAAGAAAACGGAGAAATCCATGCCAGCATTTCGGTATAATAGACTCCAGAAAGATCAGTTAATGATGATTTGATGGTTGCCTTTTGAGGAAGTGAGCTTCATATCTATTATTATACTGATAAATCACAAAAAATCCAGTCTTTTCCGGAGAGTCTGGAGAAAAAGGAATAATCAAAGTTGCTTTTTCGTAGGAAAGGTAAGGTGGAGAAAATGCTGAAATGGTTCCTGACTGGACCGGATAAGCCTCGCATCCAAGACAAGGCTGTGGTCAAGAAGATGTATCATACAGCACGTGTTCAGGCCGTCACGGCCATGATCCTCGGCTATGGCATGTACTATGTCATGCGCATGACACTCGGTGTCGCGAAGAAGCCGATGCTCCAGGACGGCTTTACGCCGACGGAACTCGGCATGATGGGCGCAGGCATGCTCGTCGCCATCGCCATCGGCAAATGCGCAAACGGCTTTATCGCCGACCACTGCAATATCAAGAAGATCGTGCCGCTCGGCTTGCTCGGCGCAGCTATCGTCAATGCCATCCTCGGCATGAGCAATACGACCTGGGTCTTCATCGTGCTCTGGGCGGTCAACGGCGTGTTCCAGAGCATGGGCTCGGCACCGTGTATCGTCTCTTTGTCACAGTGGTTTGCCAAGAGTCAGCTCGCTACTTACTACGGTGTCTTCAGTATCGCGCATTATGTCGGTGAAGGCGCTACGTACCTCGGCACCTCGATGATCATCGTTGCCCTCGGCTGGCATGCCGCCTTTTTCGTACCAGGCGTCGCCTGCATCGTGCTCGCATTCATCATGTATCGCTTCATGCGCGACCGGCCAGAGACGTACGGCCTGCCGTCTGCTAATGAATTTGAGGGCGAAGTTGCCCAGGAAAAGAAAGAGCAGCAGGTTTCCACGAAGGAAGCACAGCTCATGGTTATCAAGAACCCGTACGTATGGCTGCTCGCCGCTGCGGCAATCTGCCTCGGCATTTCCCGTTATTCCATCTCGAGCTGGGGCGTCATCTTCCTGCAGGAAGCGAAGGGCTTTGACCTCGTGACGGCCGGCAGTATCATGTCGCTCTCCCCGATTCTCGGCGGTGTCGGCTCCTTTTTCTCCGGCATCATCTCCGATAAGATCTTCCATTCGCATCACTCCGTCACGACGATTGTCTTCGGCATCGTCATGCTGATCGGCATTACCGGTGTCTGCTACGTGCCGGCTGGTGATCCGACGCTCGCAGCTGCCTGCGTCGCCATCTTCGGCTTCGGTCTCGGCGTCATCCTCTGCTTCGTCGGCGGTCTGCTCGCTGTTGACCTCTGCCCGCGCAAGGCAACTGGTGCCGCGATGGGCGTCATCGGTCTGCTCGCTTACGGCGGCGCAGCCCTGCAGGATATCGTCAACGGCATCCTGATGGATTCGGCAAAGGTCGTTGTCGACGGTGTCACGACGTATCATTTCGAGACGATCACGAACTTCTGGATTGCCTCGGTCGTCATCATGACACTGCTCATCGTGCCGACGCTCTGGGCTAAGAAGCACAAAGAAGCAGACGAAGAAGCATAACAAAAGATTTGCAGGATCATTCTTTCTCTACTATTATACGGATATAGAGAAAGAATGATTTGCATTCAAGAAATCAGAGTACGAATATGACCGCGGTCCCTTGGTGTCCTGTTTTGTGGCTGCAGTTGAAGCAAGGATTACGTCAGGTCTCGGAAGGAAGATACTATGAACAAGAACATCATCAATGGGCCCTATCTTCTGGACCCGCGTGCCACGCAGATCACAGTTGCCTGGGAGGCCGTCGAGCCAGCGGATTTCAAGGTGATGGCGAACAGTGCAGACGGTCAGGAGTACCTCGGCGATGTCGCGTACGAGCGCGAGGAACCCTGCCAGGAGTACCCGAAAGGGGCCTGTGTCTACACGGCTGTCATCAAGGGACTGGAACCGGCGACGGAATATGCATACACGGTCATGGGCGGCGGCGAGGTCGCAGCTGCGTCATTTCAGACGCTGGCAGAGGCACCCAAGCACCTTCATCTGCTGACGCTTTCAGACTCGCATCTCTTCCACAACAGTTCGTTCTTCAAGAAGGTTGCCGTAGAGGAAGCGCCAGAGTTTATCCTGCACGGCGGTGACATTTCCTTCGGTACGGGTTATCAGCACGACCAGTATCAGGACAACTGGTTCCACAAGATTCCCGATGTCCTCGCGCGCATCCCCGCCTATTACATTCACGGCAATCACGATGACGGCCCGTACTACGATGCCTTCTTTTCGGCAACGCAGGGGCGCACCGTCCATACAGCCGACGGCGGCAACACGTTCTCGTTCGATTATGGGCCCGCCCACTTTACGCTGGTCGACAGCAATCCCTGGGGCCTCTTTGAGATGAATGCCGTCAATTCCGAGATGCCGCTTGACCGGGAGACGCGCAAGCGCATTGATGATACACTCAAGTGGATTGAGGAAGACCTGACGAGCCCGGCGGCCAAGAAGGCGAAGTGGCGCATCCTCATGATGCATCATCCGTACACGGACCCGTTCAACAACCGCTACATCGTGCCGATCGCGGAGCGCTGCCAGGCACAGCTCGTGCTCGGCGGCCATCTCCACTACTACATCAAGTCGGTCTCCGTAGACCCGAGAGTCGGTGCCCGCACGGTATACGTCTGCGAGGGCAGTGCGCAGGATCCGGAGGCCGAGTACACGGCGGCCCGCGAGGACAAGCGCCTGCTCAGCGAATTCCCGGAAATCACCGCTACGGGACGCAGCAATTACGGCATTCTCGACGTGACGGAAGAGGCGCTTGACTACCGGCTCTACGGCTTTGAGGAAGATGGCAGTACGAAACTCGTCGACACGATCCATCTGACGCACGATGAGCCCGACATCGAGTTCACGGATATCGAGCTGCGCCGCTTGGATAACAACGGCAATATCGAAGTCCGGGCGCTGGCCGAGAACAAGGGAACGGCCATGGCAGAAGCTGTCATCCACCTGCTCGACAACAAGTGTGAGCATGCCATCAATCTCTTCGGCAGTGAGGAGAACAGCCAGGTCGCCGTGCTCGAACCGGGGGAGAAACGCAAGCTCGCAGCCGTCTATCAGGCCGTGCAGCCCGGTGAGCACATGTTGCGCGTCGGCGAGACGGAATTGAAGCTCGTCGTCTTTGAGCCGACGCAGCTCTCTTTCGCGCATATGCGCGTGCGCGCCGGACAGGGCGAGGCTGCTGACTGCATGATCGCAGGCATTGAGGCGACGAACAACCTCGACCACGAGATCTTCGTCTCGGTACCGCTCTACATCAATCAGCGCATCGCCGAGACGAAGAGCCTGTTCTTCCGCGGCCATGAGAAGCGCTATATTGAGTTCCACTACAAGTTCCAGCAGGGCGGCGAATATCAGGTCAGCATTGCCGACCAGCTGCCGAAGGAAGTCTCGATTGAAGGTGGCATCCGCATCATCCCGCGCATCCTCGACAAGTCGGGGCGCGGCCATACGGCCCTGCTGCACGGCTCGCCGAAGGTCCGTGAAGTCGACGGCCACATGGAAGTCGCGCTCGAGCAATACGGCGATTACATCGAGATACCGGCGAGCCGCGATCTTCGCGCGCCGCAAGGCTTCACCGGCATGGTCTGGGCAGACATCGACCGCCTGGCAAGGCCGAGCGAGATGGGCCACAACCCGCTGATGGTCCGCGGCAAGTCCGTAGGCTGGGGAGCGACGTACTGCCTGCGCATGGTCGTGGAGCGCGCCGGCGGCCTCAAATGGGGCATCTGCCATGATATCACGGAGTATTCGTGGCAGGGCGGCGAGGCAAAGATCGGCGAATGGGCGCAGTACACGATGACCTTTGACAAGAAGGCGGGCGGCGATTCGTACTGCGATGGCACGCCTTTGGCACATGTGGCGGGCATCTCGGATGACAGCGAGATCCGTCAGTGGGACGACCAGCCGATCTTTGTCGGCTATTCCTACATCGGCCACGTCATCCCCGAGATTGGCCGGCCGAAGTACTTCACGCATCTGCCCGGCCGCATCAGCCAGGTCCGCTTCTACAAGAAAGGACTGACGGCGGAGGAGAATCGGGAGATTTACGAGCATCCCGAGGCAGAAGGCCCCGAGCGCGATGACCTCGCGGTCTGGCTCGACTTCCACAGCATCCTCAAGGTCGGCACGCACACGACGGAGTGGCGCCATCCGGCCATCTACGATCCGGCTTTCAAGACGCAGAAGAAGTATTGGCATTTCAAGCAGCTCAAGGCTAAGACGCATCTTCCTTTGCAAGCCAGTATGCGGGCGACAATCGAAGTGTCGGATGATATGGCTACCGTCAAGGCGAGCCGCCAGATCGTCCTCAAGGACGGCACGAATTACGTCGATATCTCGAATCTGCCCGAGGCGCAGTACCTGCGCATCGTGACGGAATTCGCGGCTGAAGTCGGCCCTGATGGCACGTTCGTTCCGGAGCTCCTGTCGTATCAGGTCGTGGCGGAGAATGAGCGTGACTTCACCGACATGTTCTGGTCAACGCGTCCCGACTGGGAGCGCGGCCGCTTCACTGGAGCCGTCGGCTTCCCGCCGGTCGACCGCCTGCGCGACTATCCCGAATACACCGATGTCATCCATGGTTGAAGACCTCTCCACCTTTTTTACGAGGACAGGAACTCCTGTCCTCTTTTTTGCGCTGAGACGCATCCAGCAGAACGCCGAAGCCGAAACAGGTCCCCGCGCCCCGTAGGACGTGCACAAACAAAAAAATCCGGCTGCATGGAAATCCATGCAGCCGGATCGCTATATGCAGCTTAATCAAAATTCATGATGATGGTCTTTTCTTCCGTGAGCTCGCGGATGGCGTATTCCGGGCCTTCTTTGCCCATGCCGCTGTCTTTTACGCCGCCGTAGGGCATGTTATCCATGCGGAAGCTGGACCCGTCGTTGATGACGACGCCACCGGCTTCGATATGCTCGGCTGCGTAGTGGGCGATGGCGAGCGAGCTCGTGAAGACGCCAGCCTGCAGGCCGTAGCGGGAGTTGTTGACGCCGGCGATGGCTTCTTCAATCGTGTCATAGGGGATGATCGAGAAGACGGGGGCAAATGTCTCGTTCTTGACGACATCCATGTCGGGCGTTACATCGGTAAGGATGGTCGGCTCGTAGAACGATCCATGGCGATGGCCGCCGGTCAGTACCTTAGCGCCGGCTGCTACGGCATCCTTGACCCAGCCTTCGATGCGGACGGCTTCTTTCTCCGCGATCATCGGGCCGAGGCAGGTCGATTCGTCGCTGAGCTTGCCACCCTTGAAGTTCTTGGCAAAGGCGACGGCGTAGTCACAGAATTCCTGGTAGATGCTGCGCGAGACGTAGACGCGCTGGCAGGAGATGCAGACCTGGCCGGCGTTGAGGAAGGCGTACTTGGCACAGAGCTCGGCGACCTTCTTGACGTCCTTGACGTCCTCGTGCACGACGTTGGCGGAGTTCGAGCCGAGCTCGAGTGCCACGCGGCGGAATCCGGCGGCTTCCTGCAGGGATTTGCCGACGGGGACGCTGCCCGTGAAGGAGAACATGCGGATGCGCGCGTCCTTCGTCAGGTAGTTGCCGACGAGTGCGCCTGGGCCGGTCAGCAGGTTGAGGCAGCCAGCCGGCAGTCCCGCCTCGCGGAAGACGTCGCAGAGCAGGGCGGCCGTCAGCGGCGTGGCAGAGGCTGGCTTGTAGATGACGGTGTTGCCGGCCGCGAGTGCTGGGCCAATCTTGTGGGCGGCGAGGTTCACCGGGAAATTGAACGGCGTGATGGCGCAGACGACGCCGAGCGGTTGGCGGATGGTGAAGGCGAGCTTGTTCTGGCAGCCCGGGGCACCGGCAAGCGGGATTGTCTCTCCCTTGAGGCGCTTGGCTTCTTCTGCCGAGAGAATCAGCGTCTGGTAGGCGCGCCCAATCTCGCCGCGGGCATCGCGCAGGGGCTTGCCCGCTTCAGCCGACAGTGCTGCGGCGAATTCCTCGGTGCGCTCGCGCATGAGGTTGGCGGCCTTGAGGATGATCTCGTAGCGCTCGTAGGCAGAGAGCTTGACCTCGCGGAAGGCCTTCTCGGCTGCGTCGACGGCCGCACGGCATTCTGCCTCGCCAGCGACGGCAATCTCGGCAATGGTTTCGTTCGTCTCTTTATTGTAGACAGGGACGGTCTTCTCGGTCATGACTTCCTGACCGCCGATGTACAAGGGCTGTTCTTTCATGGGAATACCTCCTAAACGCTTTTGCTGTGGATCAACGCATCGTTGCGATCTTCTCGAATTCCTCTTCGCGTATCGTGTCCGGCGTGATGAGCTGGATGTGGTTGGCCGTGCAGTACGAGATGTACTTTTCAGGCGGCATCTTGTTGGTCACGATGTACTGCATCTCCTTGAGCGTACAGTAGCTCATCAGGGAGGAGATGTCGAATTTCGAATCGTCGACGAGCAGGAAGTGCTCGCAGTCCTTCTCGACGAGGCAGCGCTTGATCTCGCATTCGAGCGGCGAGGCGTTCGTCGCGCCGTGCTCGAGCGAGATGCCCGTGCTCGCGAGGAAGACCTTCGATATATTATAGCGGCGCAAGACCTGGATGACCTGCGGTCCGACGAACGCCTTAGACGGGGTGAAGAGCGAACCGCCCGTCGCGAGGACATTGAGGTTGCTGTAGTTGGATGCAGCATTGATGACGTGGACACTCGCCGTGACGATGGTCAGGCGGTGCTTCTCCGTCAGGTACGGGATCATGTGCATCGTGGTCGTGCCGGAGTCGATGTAGATGACATCGCCGTCGTGGACGAAGTCTGCTGCCATGCGGGCAATCTGCTTTTTGGCATCGGCATTGCGGCTCTCGCGCGAGGCGAACGGCTCCGGGCTGCCGGACGGCTCGGCGAGGACAATGCCGCCGTAGACCTTCTTGATGAGGCCCTGCTGTTCGAGTTCTGCGATATCGCGGCGTATGGTGTTCTTAGAGACCTGGAACGTATCACAGAGATCATTGATAGATATGTTGTGCACACTCTTCAACAATTCATGGATGCGGTTGATTCGATCGATTTTCATGAGAGATCACCTGCTTCTGCGCCTGAGGCACATGGGGTGTCGAATCATTACACAACATACGCCAACAGACATTCAAGAAATAACCAATTTATGAGTAGGTTCGTTTACTTTCATTATAAGCGAATTGTCGGTAAGAAACAAGAGAAAACAGAAAAAAGTACCATTTTTCATGGACTGGACGGTGCGGGAACGGCAAGTCTTAAGCAACACTTATCATATAAAGCAATCATGATTACTCATGATTATCAGAAAAAATAAAATTCCGCAAAATCTTGCCAAAAAGCTCAAAACAGTATTGACAACGTGATGTAAAAGTATTAAATTATAGCCATAAGGTAATCAAAAGGTTATCAACAACAGCGTTGATACTATCATCAGAATAGGAGAGTGGACAACATGGGTTATACGTTTATGGTTCCGGCAAAGATCATCTCGGGCACGAATGTCATTGAAGAACTCGGCCAGCACATCCAGGGCAAGGGCACGAAGGCCCTGATCGTCACGGATCAGTTCATGGTGAAGTTCGGCAATGCGGCGAAAGTCGAGAATGCACTCGCCAAGGCGAATATCCCGTACGTCACCTTCGCTGGTGCCAATTCGGAGCCGACGGACAAGATCGTCGATGCCGGCCTGAAGGTATACCGTGAAGAAGGCTGCGACTTCCTCGTCGCTCTCGGCGGTGGCAGCCCCATGGATACGGCAAAGGCCATCATGTTCATGTCGACACAGCCGGAAGGCAAGAAGATCAACGAGTTCATGCATGTCAACATCGACATGCCGGTCCCGTATCTCGTCGCCATCCCGACGACGGCTGGCACGGGCTCTGAGGTCACGAAGAACACAATCATCGCTGATACGGAGAACAACGTCAAGATGCTGCTCGGCGGCCCGTCCATCATCCCGGCTCTCGCTGTTGTCGATCCGACCTTCACGATGACGGCTCCGCCATCTGTCACGGCTGCAACGGGTATCGATGCGCTCTGCCATTCGATCGAGGCTTACACGAGCCGCAAGGCACAGCCGCTGACCGATACGTTCGCACTCTCGGCCATCAAGAAGATCCACAAGAACCTGCCGATCTGCTACAAGGATGGCAAGAACGTCGAAGCCCGCCTGCAGATGAGCATCGCGGCAACGGAAGCCGGCATCGCCTTCAACAATGCCTCCGTCACGATCGTCCATGGCATGAGCCGCCCGATCGGCGCTCTGTTCCACATCGCACATGGCGTCTCGAATGCCATCCTGCTGCCGGCCTGCATGAAGTTCGCCATCGAGGAGAACACGGCACGCTTTGCCACGATTGCACGCGTCATGGGTGTTGCGGATGACGCTACGCCGGACCACGATGCAGCTGAGGCATTCGTCGCAGAGGTCACGCGCTTCTGCAAGGAAGTCGGCATCCCGTCGGCAGAGTCCCTGCTCGAGCAGCGCGGCTTCAAGAAGGAAGACTTCCTCGCACAGCTCGACAAGATGGCTTCCGATGCGCTCGAGAGCGGCAGCCCGCAGAACACGATGCGCATCCCGACGAAGGAACAGCTCATCGAGATCTACAAGGAACTCTTCTGATTTCGCAAGAACCCGCATGATAGAATAGGAGGGGTGGTCATGCCACTCGTACATTTGACAGACCTCATAAGCAAGCCAGACAACACATACGCAATTGGCGCGTTCAATGTCTCGGATATGGAGATGGCCATGGGTGCCATCAAGGCGGCAGAAGAGCTCCATGCTCCGCTGATCCTGCAGATTGCAGAAGGCCGCCTGCGCTACTCGCCGCTCGACCTGCTTGGCCCCGTGATGATCGCGGCCGCCAAGAAGTGCTCGATGCCGACGGCCGTTCATCTCGACCACGGCAGCACGATGGAGACAATCAAGCTTGCGCTCGACCTCGGCTTCACGTCCGTCATGTTCGACGGTTCGAAATATCCGCTCGATGAGAACATCGCCCGCACGCAGGAAGTCGTCAAGCTTGCGAGGAGCTACGGCGCTGACGTCGAAGGTGAGATCGGCCGCGTCGGCGGCGCGGAGGGCGACTACAAGAGCGTGGATGTCCTCGTCACGAGCGTCGAGGAAGCCAAGCGCTTTGCCGAGGAATCCGGCATCGATGCGATGGCCGTCGCAATCGGAACGGCACATGGCAACTACAAGGAGAAGCCGCAGCTCCGCATCGACCGCCTCAAGGAAATCCATGCGGCCGTCAAGACGCCGCTCGTCCTGCACGGCGGCACGGGCCTGACGGAAGAGGATTTCCGGACTTGCCTTGCCAACGGCATCCAGAAGATCAACATCGCCACGGCGTCGTACGACGCTTCGGCAGCGAAGATAAAGGAAGTCGCTGCAGCGAACCCGCAGGCAAAGTACTTCGATTTCAGCGATGCCATCGTACAGGGCACCTACGAGAATGTAAAGAAACACATGCACATCTTCGGGCTCGAACAGAAGGCATGAGGAGGATAAAGAAATGGCACTCATTAGCTTTGATGAAAACAAGAAACGCGATGTCGTCCTGATTGGCCGCGTCACGCTGGATTTCAATCCGAATGAACTGAACCGCACGCTGGACAAGGTCAAGACTTTCTCCATGTACCTCGGCGGTTCGCCGGGAAACATGGCTGTCGGCATCAACAAGTTGGGCAAGAACGTCGGCTTCATCGGCTGTGTATCTGACGACCAGTTCGGCGACTTCGTTCTCAATTACTTCAATGAGCGTGGCATTGACACGTCCCAGATGACGCGCGCCAAGAACGGCGAGCGCATGGGCCTGACGTTCACGGAGATCAAGAGCCCGACGGAGTCGAGCATCCTGATGTACCGCGACCAGGTCGCTGACCTCGAGATTGCGCCGGAAGATGTCGATGAGCAGTACATCGCTGACAGCAAGATCCTGATTGTCTCCGGTACGGCGCTCTCGAAGAGCCCGTCGCGTGAGGCATGCCTGCTGGCTGTCCAGTATGCCAAGAAACATGGCACGCGCGTCATCTTCGATATCGACTATCGCCCGTACAGCTGGCGCAGCAAGAAGGACATCCAGATCTACTACTCGCTGCTCGCGAGCATGGCCGATGTCATCATCGGTTCGCGCGATGAGGTCAACCTCACGGAAGGTCTCGATGAGGAGGCAACGGAGCCGGCAGATCACGTCATCGCTGAGAAGTACATCGAGCAGGGTGCCAAGATTGTCATCATCAAGCACGGCAAGAAGGGCTCGATCGCTTACACGGCCGACAAGAAGGCCTACAAGGTTGAGTCGTACCACATCAAGCTGCTGAAGTCGTTCGGCGGCGGCGATGCGTATGGCAGCGCCTTTGTCTATGGCCTGCTCGCAGGCTGGACGGTGCCGCAGGCTCTGCAGCACGGCACGGCACACGCCGCTATGGTCGTCGCAAGCCACAGCTGCTCGGATGCCATGCAGACGGTCGAGCAGATTGACGCTTTCATGCAGGAACATAAAGACGAGAAAGTCATCACGGAATTGGATTGGGAGGCAGCATTATGAGATTCGGTCGCTTAGGTCAGCTCAAGCACGGCTACAATGCAATGACGACGCGCGAGAGCGATATGCTCATGGATATCGGTTACCAGGAGATGGATGAGAACGAGATCGTCGAGTTCGAAGATCCCCTTCAGGAGACGGCCTTCGTCATCACGACGGGCGATGTGGAGATCTGCTGGAATGGCAAGAAAGAGCTCATGCATCGCGAGTCGCTGCTCGACGAGAACCCGTACTGCCTGCACGTGCCGCACGGCGTCAAGGTCGTCGTCAAGGCCCTGAAGAAATCGGAGCTCCTGATCCAGAAGACGCTCAACGACCGCGACTTTGAGCCGGTCTTCTACCGTCCGAAAGATGTCCAGGCTGACGTTTTCGGCGGCGGCGTATGGCAGGGCACGGCAGAGCGCACGGTCCGCACGATCTTCGATTACGACAATGCGCCGTACTCCAACATGGTCAACGGCGAAGTCATCATGACGCCGGGCTGCTGGACGGGCTACACGCCGCACAATCATCCGCAGCCGGAAGTCTATACCTACAAAGTCGACCGTCCGCAGGGCTTTGGCTGTGCGTTCATCGGCGACAACGTCTTCAAGATCGAGGACAACACCTGGTCGGAGATCTCGGGCGGCTACATGCATCCGCAGTGCGCAGCTCCTGGCTACGCCATCTGGTACAGCTGGATGATTCGTCATCTCGACGGCGATCCGTGGAAGAAGACGCGCAATGACCTGCCGGAGCACACCTGGCTGCTCGAGCCGGATGCCGATTCGAAGATCTGGCAGCCGCACAAGAAGTGATAGCGTATCCGCGACGTGGTGAAACGTGGCATAGTGGAGGGGATTCCAATGGCTAAGACAATCAGACTCACGGTAGCACAGGCTCTCGTGAAGTTCCTCAATAATCAGTATGTAGAATTTGACGGCAAGGAAGTGCCGATGTTCGAAGGCATCTTCGGCATCTTCGGCCACGGCAATGTCATCGGCATCGGCCAGGCTCTCGAAGAGGATCCGGGCCATCTGATCATGCGCATGGGCCGCAATGAGCAGGGCATGGCACATGCAGCGATGGGCTTTGCCAAGCAGAAGCGCCGCAAGCAGATGTACGCCTGCACGTCTTCCGTCGGCCCGGGCGCTGCCAACATGGTCACGGCAGCTGCTACGGCTACGGCAAACTGCATCCCAGTCCTGTTCCTGCCGGGTGACACGTACGCTGACCGCCAGCCGGATCCGGTACTCCAGCAGATGGAGCAGACGGTAAGCCTGACGACGACGACGAACGACGCCTTCCGCGCTGTCTGCAAATACTGGGACCGCGTCACGCGTCCTGAAATCCTCATGACGGCCTGCATCAATGCGATGCGCGTCCTGACGGATCCGGCTGAGACGGGTGCTGTCTGCATCGCTCTGCCGCAGGATGTCGAAGGCGAGGCCTGGGATTACCCGGATTACTTCTTCCAGAAGCGCGTTCATCACATCGACCGCGTAAAACCGACGGAGCGCGCCATTGAAGAGGCTGTCAAGGCCATCGCGAAGGCTGAGCGCCCGCTGATGATCTTCGGCGGCGGCGTCAAGTACTCCGAGGCAGAGGCTGTCTTCCAGAAATTCGCTGAGAAGTACGGCATCCCGTTCGGCGAGACGCAGGCCGGCAAGGGCACGATCACGTGGGAGCACGAGCTCAACATGGGCGGTGTTGGTGAGACGGGCGGCCTCGCAGCCAACACGCTTGCAAAAGATGCAGATGTCGTCATCGGCGTCGGCACGCGCTACACGGACTTCACGACGTCCTCCAAGTGGATCTTCCAGAACCCGAACGTCCAGTACGTCAACATCAACGTCTCCCGTTTCCACGCCTACAAGCTCGACGGCATCCAGGTCGTCGGCGATGCCGGTGCGGCACTCGAGATGCTCGACGAGGCACTCGGCAAGACGGGCTACCATGTATCAGATGCTTACGCCGCGGACATCAAAGCCGCAAAGGCAGCCTACACGAAGGAAGTCGAGCGTGTCTTCCACATCCAGTTCGGCGACAACTTCGTGCCGGAAGTCGACGATGATTTCGATTACAAGGCTGCAGAGAAAGCCTATAAAGAGGCAGTCGGCGAGACGCTGCCGCAGACGCGCGTCCTCGGTCTGCTCGAAGAGCACATGGATCCGAACGGCATCATCGTCGGTGCATCGGGCTCCCTGCCGGGCGACCTGCAGCGCGTATGGCGTCCGAAGACGGTTGGCAGCTACCATGTCGAGTACGGCTTCTCCTGCATGGGTTATGAAGTCAACGCAGCACTCGGCGTCAAGCTCGCTGAGCCGCAGCGCGAAGTCTATGCGCTCGTTGGCGACTACGCTTACATGATGCTCCATTCGGAACTGCCGACGTCCATCGCTGAGGGCAAGAAGATCAACGTCATCCTGTTCGACAACATGCAGGGCGGTTGCATCAACAACCTCGAGATCGGCCATGGCCAGGGCAGCTACGGCACGGAGTTCCGCTTCCGCAACGAGAAGACGGGCCAGCTCGACGGTGCCTATGTACCGGTTGACTTCGCCATGAACGCCGCTTCCTACGGCTGCAAGAGCTACACGGCTCATACCGAGGAAGAGCTCATCGCGGCTATCGAGGATGCCAAGAAGCAGAAGGTCTCGACGCTCATCGACTGCAAGGTCATGCCGAAGACGATGGTTCATGGTTACGGTGACTGGTGGCGTGTCGGCGTCGCACAGGTCTCCAAGAGCAAGAAGATCCACGACTGCTACGAGAATCTCATGAAGCCGCATTACGATGCAGCTCGCAAGTATTGATTTGTTTTCTTGTCTATCTTGTGTATGAAGGGTACCTGCCGCATCTGCGGCGGGGAGGCCCTGTTGTATAAATTGAATTTTGGGGGTTTATCAAATGGCTAATATCAAACTTGGTATCGCTCCGATTGCTTGGACGAACGACGACATGCCGGATCTCGGCAAAGAGAATACGTTTGAACAGTGCGTCAGTGAGATGGCACTGGCTGGCTTCACGGGCTGCGAGATCGGCAACAAGTACCCGAAAGATCCGGCTGTCCTCAAGAAAGCACTCGACCTTCGCGGACTCCAGATCGCCAGCGCATGGTTCAGCTCCTACCTCCTCACGCAGCCGTACGAGCAGGTCGAGAAGGACTTCATCAAGCACTGCGAATTCCTCAAGGCCATGGGCGCGAAGTTCTGCAACGTCGCAGAGCAGGGCACGAGCGTTCAGGGCAAGCTCGACAAGGCTGTCTTCCGCGACAAGCCGCACAACACGGAAGAGCAGTGGAAGACGCTCGCTGAGGGCCTCAACAAGCTCGGTGCTGTCGCCAAGAAGATTGGCCTGACGATGACGTACCATCATCACATGGGCACCTGTGTCCAGACGACGGAAGAGATTGACCGCCTCATGGAGATGACGGATCCAGACCTCGTCTTCCTGCTCTACGATACGGGCCATCTCGTCTGCTCCGGTGAGGATCCGATCTACATCCTCAAGAAGTACCTGCCGCGCATCCGTCACGTACATCTCAAGGACATCCGCATGGACATCCGCAACAAAGTCAAGGAAGAGAACATGAGCTTCCTCGCAGGCGTCCGCGCAGGCATGTTCACGGTCCCGGGTGATGGCGACTTCGACTTCGGTCCGGTCTTCGACATCATCAATGACAGCGACTACGATGGCTGGTTCATCGTCGAAGCTGAGCAGGATCCGGCCAAAGCCAACCCGCTCGAGTACGCGATCAAAGCTCGCAAGTACATCAAGGAAAAAGCACATATCTGATTGCCGTAAGGCATCGGATTCCCAGAAAGGCTGCTCTCCTGTCCACTATGGGCAGGGGAGCCTTTTTTTCTGCCGGTTCACCGTTTCTCTTGGAATCATTCAGGATCATCTAGAAAGGAATTATCCCCATGGGCATCAGCATGATTGTCTTCAGCCTGATACTTTTGATGTTCTTCGCGTATCGTGGCTATTCCATCATCTTCATCGCACCGATTTTCGCCGTCGTCGCCGCCATCGGCAGCGGCCACGCCTCCATGCCGGTCTACAGTGAGATCTATATGACGAAAGCCGCGGAGTACATCAAGACGTATTACCCCGTCTTCCTGCTCGGCGCCGTCTTCGCCAAGATCATGGAGCAGGGCGGGCTCGCGGCGGCCGTGGCCGACAAGATCGTCTCGGCGCTGGGCCGCGACAAGGCCATTCTGGCCGTACTGCTCGGATGCGGCGTCCTGACGTACGGCGGCCTCTCTGTCTTCGTCGTCGCCTTTGTCATGTACCCATTTGCTGCCATCCTCTTCAAGCAGGCTGACATCCCGAAGCGTCTGTTGCCGGGGCTGCTCTGGATGGGTATCTTCACCTACAGCATGGTGGCCATCCCGGGCACACCGCAGATCCAGAACATCATCCCGACGTCGTTCTTTGGCACTTCGACCTGGTCGGCTCCGGTGCTCGGCCTCATCGGTGCCGTGCTCTACTTCGGACTGGCCTGGGGCTGGATCAGCTATCGCCACAAGAAACTCAAGGCAAAGGGTGAGGGATACGGTCACCATGTGCTCAATGAGCCGGAGGAGTCGCGGGAGGCTCTGCCGGACTGGCGCCTGTCCTCACTGCCGCTGCTTCTCGTCATCGTGCTGAATCTCCTGATCAGCAATCCGTTCCACTGGGATTGGGCGTACCACTGGGATCCGGAAAGCCTCGACAGTTTCATCCCACTGCACCTCTCCCTGCTCGCGGGCGGCGTCGACAAGGTACAGGCCATCTGGTCCATCAATGCGGCTCTTATCGTGAGCTCCATCGTCGCGGCCATCATCGGCCGCAGACGGCTGAGACTCAAGGGCGGTCTCTCAAAGCCCATCAACACGGGAGCCATCGGCTCGACGACGGCCATCCTCAACGTAGCTTCAGGCTACGCCTACGGCTGTGTCATCGCAGCCTTGCCAGCCTTCACGATCATCAAGGAAGCATTGCTCGGCCTGCACCTCGGCGACGGCCCGCTGATGTCTGCCATCGTGACGACGGGCATCATGACGGGCGTCACGGGCTCTTCCTCGGGCGGCATGACGATTGCCCTCGGCATGCTCGGACAGGAGTGGCTGGCCTGGGCGCAGCAGATCGGCATGAGTGCAGATGTCCTGCACCGCATCATCTGCATGGCCTCTGAGTGCATCGACACCGTGCCGCAGTCGGGCGCCCTCGTCACCTTGCTGGCGGTCTGCGGCCTGACGCATCGCGAGTCGTATTACGACGTCGTGATCCTGACGCTCCTGAAGACACTTGTCGTCTTCGCCTGCCTGGGCGTCTACCTGATGACAGGTATTGAATGACGAGCAGCAGAGATCGAGACGCTAGAAAAAGGAGGATGTCTCATATGGACGAAGCGACAAAACGAAAGACGTATTTCCTGTTGGCGGCGACGACGATCATCTGGGGCATCCAGCCGCTCTGCATCAAGTGGCTCGTGACGACCTGGTCGCCTGTGACGATCACGGCCATGCGCTACTACCTGATTGGCACGACGCTCCTGGCACTCTCCGTCTACCGCGGCGAGCGCCTGCTGCCGCCGCGCAGCTGCCTCCTCGGTCTCTTCTTCATGGGGGTCACGGGCATTGGGCTCAATAATGTCATGCAGTTCACGGGCCTCGCTATCTCGACGGTGACGAACTGCACGCTGATCGCGGCGGCCAGCCCCGCCATCACGGCATTCATGGCGGTCATCTTCGTGCGCGAGCGGCTGAGCCTGCTGGCCTGGGGAGGCATCGTCCTGTCCTTCCTCGGCGCGCTGCTCGTCATCAGCCACGGTTCGCTCAACGTGATCCAGACGATGTCGTTCAATGCAGGCGATATCCTCTTCCTGCTTGCGCAGGTGGCCTGGACGACGTATTCTCTGATTGCCCTGAAGATCATGCGCCGTATGTCTGCGCTTCAGACGACGGGCTGGGCCGGGCTCTTCGGCGCCTTCATCGTGACGGGCTACGGCTTGGTGACGGGGCAGTTCGCGCCCGTCATGCTGACGCCCACGCTCTGGATTGCGTTCTTCTACACGGTCATCTTCGGCGGCGTCATGGCGATGCTCTTCTGGAACATCGGCGTGCACAATGCCGGTGCCAGCGTCACCTCCATCTTCCAGAACATCACGCCAGTCGTCGGCATGATCGGCGGCGTCCTCTGCTTTGGCGAGGTCATCGGCATCATGGAACTGCTCGGCGCAGCGGCCATCTTTGGCGGCGTCTACCTGACGACACATGGCGGCCTTCGGTGAGTCGGCCCTCAGAGAGATTACTAGAAAAGCGGTCAGATGCATGGCGTTTGACCGCTTTTCTTATTGTTTTAGAGGCAAAAAACAATATTTTATAGCAAGATAATTCGCCTTCATAAAGATAGCCCCAAGAAAGCATTGAAAATGCTAAGAAAGATAACAAAAGAAAATCATAACATACTCAAGAAAGACAAGAAAGTATAGATGAAATAGTTCGAAAAATATTAATATAGTATATAGATAGAGATGAAGAGCGACTTCATCCACGAGATATCAAATGTATCATCATTCAATATTCAATTGGGAGGGGTTTTCAATGAGTAATCCAGGAGCAGCTCCGGCTGAATCCGGTGCGCATCTGCCTTGGCTGACGCGTATAGCGTACGGTCTCGGTGATACGGCACAGAACGTCGTCTGGGGTGCAATGGGCATCCTGACATTTTTCTACACCGACTACGCGGGCATCGACCCGGCCATGGTCGGTCTGGTCATGTTGATTTCCCGTTGCTTCGATGGTTTCTCTGATGTCATCATGGGCTTCCTCGTCGAGCGCACGAATTCAAAATGGGGCAAATCGAGACCGTGGATTCTCTGGATGAGCGTACCATTCGCAATTTCCATCGTCCTCATCTATACGGTACCACATGGTTCCTCGGCTATGCAGTTTGCATACTTGTTCGTGACCTACAACCTCTGCACGACGGTCTGCTACACGGCACTCAACCTGCCGTACGGCTCGCTGTCCGCGATGATGACGCGCTCCTCGAAAGAGCGTGACATGCTTTCCATCACGCGTATGTGCCTGTCTCCTTGGGGCCGTATCCTTTCCGTCTCGGCTACACTGCCGCTCGTCAAGATTTTTGGCGACAATCAGATGGCCTGGGTCGAAGTCATGAGCGTATGGGCTGTCGTTGCCCTGCTGCTGCTGCTCTTCTGCTTCTCGAAATGTAAAGAGACGGTCGTCATCGAGGCGCGCAAGAAGGTCGCTAAGGTACCAGTCGGCAAAGCACTCAAGTGCCTGGCCGTCAACAAATACTTCTGGGCTGGTATGATCATCTGGATGATGCAGAACGTCATCTTCACGATCACCGGTACCATCCTGCCGTATTACTGCAAGTACATCTTCATGGATGATTCGCTGTACAGCGGACTGTACCTCTTGGAGACGCTCATCACGATCTTTGTCATGGCCGTCTTCAGCCCGAGACTCCTCAAGCGTTTCGGCAAGCGCAACATGAGCCTTTACGGTGTCATCATCTGCTTCGTCGGTCATGCGATCTTCCTGCTGAACCCGACGGACTTCAACTGGGTCGTCTTCAGCTGCGTCATCCGCGGCATCGGTTTTGCTCCGGTCCAGTCCGTCATCTTCGGCTTCCTCGGCGATGCTGTTGAGTATGGCCAGTGGAAGACCCACATCCGCCAGGAAGGCCTGATCTTCTCCGGCGGCTCCGTCGGCACGAAGGTTGGCTCCGGCCTCACGAGTGCAGCCTTGACGGGCCTGCTCTCCTACGTTGGCTATGTTGCATCTTCTTCGGGTGCAGTCGCTCAGTCTCAGGACGTCATCAACATGATCGTTTCCATTTACGAGTGGGGCCCGATCTTCGTCTGGGCTGTCCTGCTTCTCATCCTGTTCTTCTACAAGCTCGATAAGGTCTATCCGCAGATCATGCGCGACCTCATCGCTCGTGAAGCAAAAGGCGAGCTCTGATATCTGCTATATGTACAGCCGGCTTGTTCTATGGATGAGCCGGCTTTATGTTTAGAATTTCTTTGTATTTTGGAAGGAGAGGGAATTTATGGAAAAGAACACGCTTGTCACGATCACGCGTCAGTACGGCAGCGGCGGCCGTGAGGTCGCAGACCTCGTGGCGAAGAAGATGGGGGTGCGCCGCTATGACCGCAAAGTCGTGGCCATGGCTGCCGAGAAGCTCGGCGATGAGGCGAACTTCCATGATCTCATTGAGCGCTCGTACAATGCGCCGGACAACTGCCTTGGCAACCTCGGCGACTATGCCTATGAGCGCGTGCCGCAGCACAACCGCATGTACATCGAGCAGGCCAAGGTCATCCTCGAGGTCGCGAAAGAGGACGGCAGCGCTGTATTCCTCGGCCGCTGCGCGGACTACATCCTCAAGGATCAACCCAATACATATTCCTTCTTCATCTACGCGGATGATGATTACCGCCTGGCCCGCGCCAAGACGCACTATGCCGGCCATACGATCAAGGAGCTCGATGCCGAGGACAAGCACCGCGAGCAGTACTATGCTTATTACACGGGCCGCACCTGGGGCGATCCGCAGAATTACGACCTCATGATCAACACGAGCAAGATTTCGCTCGAGGCCGCAGCTGACCTGATCATCTCTTACATCGAACTGCGCCAGAAAAAGGCGGCAAATGCCTGACGACGCGTTCCGGCAAAAAAATAGACCATCCATGCAGATGGTCTATTTTTTTGCCGTGTTCAGCCACGGAAATAATGTCTGCTCCCATTGGCAATGCGCACGAGCGTCAGCATAACGGGGACTTCCGTCAGCACGCCGACGGTCGTCGCGAGAGCTGCGGGGCTCGTCACGCCGAATAGGGCGATGGCCACGGCAACGGCGAGCTCGAAGAAATTCGAGGCGCCGATGAACCCGGCCGGGGCGGCGATGGCGAAGGGCAGGCGCAGCAGATAGCAAACGCCGTAGGTAAGGAAGAAAATCAGGAAGGTCTGCAGGATGAGCGGCACGGCAATCAGCACGATGTGCAGGGGATTCTCGAGGATGACCTGTGCCTGGGAACTGAAGATGATGACGAGCGTCAAGAGCAGGCCCCAGGTCGTCACGCCGTCGAATTTGTGGACGAAGATCTGGTCAAAGTAGGCCTGCCCCTTGCGGCGGATGACGGAGAGGCGCGTGAGGATGCCGCCAATCAGCGGGATGACGACAAAGAGGACGATGCTCAGGAACAGCACATCATACGGAACGGTGACATGAGAGACGCCGAGCAGGAACTTGACGATCGGCACAAAGGCCACGAGGATGATCAAGTCATTTGTGGCGACCTGGATGACGGTGTAGGCAGGGTTGCCGCGCGTCAGCGTGCTCCAGACAAAGACCATGGCTGTGCAGGGAGCAGCGCCCAGGAGCACCGCTCCGGCCAGGTAAGACGTGGCAAGGTTTTCTGGCAGCATGGCGCGGAAGATGACGAAGAAGAAGAGATAAGCGAGGGCGTACATCGTGAACGGCTTGATGAGCCAGTTGGCGATCCAGGTCACGAAGAGTCCTTTGGGCGCCCTGCCGACGGCCTTGACGCTCTTGAAGTCGACCTTCATCATCATCGGGTAGATCATGAGCCAGATCAGGATGGCGATCGGGATCGAGATGCCGTCAATCTGGAGTGTCGAGAGAAAGGCGGGCACAGACGGCAGGAAATGGCCGATGGCGACGCCGACGATCATGCAGAGCAGGACCCAGACGGTCAGGTAGCGCTGGAAGAAATTGATGCCGCTCGCTTGTTCATGTTGCATAGAAAACACCTCTTGGATAGATAGATAGAAATTTGTAAATCTATAAAAGAAAAAAATACTGCCGTCACTCGCGGCAGCGGCAGTCAGTGGCCAGGTCATCTGTCGGCGTTGTGTGGCCGAGTGCCTGGAGGCAGGCGCCGATTCTGTCGAGCGTCTCGGCCTGGCGTGTGTAGTAGATCCACTTTCCCGCCTTGCGGCTCGTGACGAGTCCTGCGTCGCAGAGGATTTTCATGTGGTGTGAGAGTGTTGGCTGTGAAAGTGCCAGATTCCCGAGCAGCACGCAGGCGCATTGCTCCCCGCTGCCCAGAAGCTCGAGGATATGCAGCCGGTTGGCATCTGCCAGGGCCTTGAGAATCTTGACGGTTTCCATGGAATCCATCGAAAGCACCTCCTGTAGTCATATCGATGTACATCAATGTAATAAGCTCAGTATAGAGCAGGGACAGGGGGTTGTCAAGGCGTCTGACAGGATGCTATAAGATTTTGTGAATCTTATTTTTCTTTTGACTCGATGTGGTAGTATAAAAGATATATGTGAATGGCGTTGCGCATTTGTAGGAGGCGATTTTCTTGATCAAGGCATTATGCTTGATTTATCTGATCTGGGGCATGAATTGGGTCGTCATGAAGACGGCGAATTCGTTCTTCCCGCCCATTACCTTTGTGGCGTACCGATTTTTGTTCGGTGCGGCCGTCCTGTTGTCGGTCTGGCTCTGGCTGCGCCTGCCGCTGCCGAAGAAGAAGTACTGGCCGTGGATTTTTCTCACAGGCATCCTGCAGATGGGACTCAACAACATCGCGGTGCAGACGAGCATGGTGACGCTCGGCGCAGGCATGGTCTCCGTGCTCAATTACAGCATGCCGGTCTTTGCCGCCGTCATGGCGCACTTCCTGCTTGGAGAGAAATTGACATGGCGCAAGGGGCTCGGCATTGTTCTGGCCCTTGCCGGCATGGCCGTCCTCATGGATGTGCATGCGGGCGGCGATGTCACGGCCATCTTCATCGGCCTACTGAGCGCCGTCTTCTGGGGCCTCGCAAGCATCTTCGTCAAGCTCAAGCTGTCGGATGTCAACGCGATTTCCCTGACGACGTGGCAGATGGTCTGTGCATCCTTGACGCTGCTCGTCTACACGACAGCCGTGCCGCAGGGACCGGTCATCTGGAGCAAAGAATCCATCCTCTGCCTGCTCTACAACGGCGTGCTTGCTTCCGCTCTGGCATTCTTTCTCTGGAGCTGGATCCTGCAGCACATCGAGGTCAGCAAGGCATCCGTCGCGGTGCTGGCTGTGCCGATCGTCGGCGTCATCGGCGGCATTATCTGCCTCGGCGAACCCATGACGCTGCATATCCTTTTGGGCATGCTCATGATCATGGCCGGCATTTACGTCGTTGTCACCCGCAGGAAGCAGCGGGCATAATAAAAGGCGGTGAAGGGAGGATATGGTATGGCAGTTGAAGAACCGGGCGTGCTCTGGCGCGACGGCGTGCCCGCTGAATTTACGTAAAGAATTGAAGGCGGACAACTCCCCAACTATTGTATTAGTTTAGCGTATGTTGTATAATATAAATATGAAAAGAATATACCATTCAAATCACAACATCGTCTATTCATGCAAGTATCATGTCGTATTCTGCCCCAAATACCGCCGTAAGGTTTTAGTGAACGGTGTAGATACAAGATTGAAGGAGCTTGTTGAGCAGATTGCCGAGGAGTATTCGTTCGAGGTCATTGAGATGGAGATCATGCCAGACCATGTTCATATCCTCTTGGAAGTTGACCCTCAGTTCGGTATCCATAAGGCAGTCAAAACTATAAAAGGCAGGACATCGCGGATACTTCGGCAGGAATTCCATTTCTTGACAACGAAACTGCCGACACTTTGGACAAATTCCTATTTTGTCTCGACAGTAGGCGGTGCTCCCTTGGGAATCGTCAAACAGTATATCGAGAGCCAGAAAACATCGCAAAGAAAGTGAGAATGTGGAAACATATACACTGGGATACAAATTTCGCATCTATCCGAATAAGACGCAGGCACGGTTAATCAACCGCACGCTCGGCTGTGCCCGTTTCGTGTTCAACCACTTTCTTGCGGTCAGGCGTGATGAATGGAAAGCGAACCATCATTCTCTGACTTACGTCAAGACGAGTCAGCTCCTCACCGATCTCAAGAAGCGCGAGGATACATCCTGGCTTTCCGAAGCAGACAGCATGGCGTTGCAGGAATCCCTGCGCAATCTTGACCGCGCCTATGAGAACTTCTTCAAAAAAAGAGCAGGCTATCCGCGTTTCAAGTCAAAGCATAGCCGCAGTCAGTCCTATCGAACGCGCAATCAGGGAAACGGCATCCGCATTGAAGGCAACCGGATCAAGCTGCCGAAGGTCGGCCTTGTGAAAATCAAGCAGAGCCGGACGTTTGAAGGCAGAATCCTGAATGCCACAGTCAGCCGCGCAGCTTCTGGAACATACTTTGTTTCCCTTTGCGTCGAGACGGACAAAACGGCGCTGCTTCATCCGAACGGCGGCAGGCAGATTGGCATTGACGTTGGTCTGAAAGCGTTCTATTCGGACAGCGACGGCAATACGGTTGCGAATCCGCGCCCGCTCAAGAGTCTCCAGCGCAAGCTCCGTCGAGAACAGAGGCGGCTCTCTCGCAAAATGCCGAAATCAAGGAATCGAGAGAAAGCCCGTATCTGTGTTGCCCGCATCCATGAACGCATAGCAAACATCCGCAGGGACTTCCTGCACAAGTTGTCCACACGGCTTGCCCGTGAAAACCAAACGGTCGCCGTGGAACACTTGAATATCAAAGGAATGCTTCGGAATCACAGACTTGCCAAGTCGATTTCCGATGCAAGTTGGAGTGAGTTTTTCCGCCAGCTTGCGTACAAGACGGAACTGCACGGCGGCGAACTGCTGAAAGTGGATACCTTCTACCCGTCGAGCCAGACCTGCAGTCTTTGCGGCTATCAGAACCCGCTGACGAAGGATCTGAAGGTTCGCGAATGGGATTGCCCGGCGTGTGGGACGCATCACGACAGGGATGTGAATGCCGCAAAGAATATCCTGCGCAAGGCTTTGGAGGACAGATCCACAGCGGCATAAGCTGAAATAAATATGTACCGTGGGGCACACGGGAATTCACGCTTGGGGAAATCGTGTAAGACGCCAATTCTTTGGAGGCGGCGCAGTGGTTGTCGAACCAAGAATCCCCTGCCTGTAGGTATGGGGAGTGTCAAGATGGCACGAAATCAACATAGATTGCCTTTGCCACGACGCAGTCGTACAAAGAAGACAAGCCGGTTGCCATCGAATATTGAGCAGTGCTGGAAGATACGAGCAAGCGACATATAAAATGAAATCATCCCAATGTTGCCCTGGAGGGATGAAGGTGCAAAAGGCCCGGCAGAGTGCGATGACTCTGTCGGGCCTTTTGTCAGACTGTCCATTTGCGGCGGTATTCGCCCGGTGTCATGCCGAGCGCGCCCTTGAAGACGTTCTGGAAGTAATTGGAGTTGTTGTAGCCGACCTGAGCGGCAATCTGGGTGATTGTCATGTCTGTGTTGATCAAGAGGTTCTGAGCCTCGCCGATGCGGCGCAGGATGACGTACTTCATCGGTGAGAGGCCAATCTCTGCCTTGAAGAGGTGAGAGAGGTAATAGGCATTCGTATGTGTGGCAGCGGCGATGTCACCGAGGCGGATGTTCTCTTTGTAGTTCTTGTCGATGAAGGCGCGGGCTTTTGCCGCGAGCGTCGGCGTCTGCTGGCGCTGTTTTACACCTTCTTCGCGCAGGAGCGCTGTGAGCTTGGCGGCAAGTGCCATGGTGAGATAGTTGGCAATCTCAGCGTGCGCCTTTGCCTCCTGCTCGATGGCTGCGAAGAGGTTCAGGATCTCGGAGAAGTGCTGCTTCGTTGGCTGGATGGGGCAGTATCCGTCCGGCAGCAGATGATCGACGGGCAGTCCCTCGATGCGGAGCCCGTTGATCGCGATGCAGTAGGTTGCCAGGTTGCTGCCACTGCCACCGAATTCGTCGTGGACGGTATGGCTGTTGTAAAAGATCAGGTCGCCCTTCTGCGCTGTGTAGCGCTGTCCGTCAATCATGTAGATGCCCGCACCCTGCGTGATGAGCACGACTTCACAGAGATAATCATGCTCGTGCATGCTTCGCGGCATATGCGAGGCATCTGCTCCGACGTGACAGACGTATTCGAGACGCGGCGTGGAGTTCTTGCAGAAGGTAGAACGATAGCGGTGATTGGGAAAATACTGAAGCAACAAACTCCCCTCCTGACAGAGTGCATATATCAAATAGATCGTAACATAATCATTCTGCATCATGTATCTGGTTCTATTTTAGCAGAGTGCACATATATGTGCAAATATTTTATCATGAATTTATCAAGAATAAATCAATATATAACATATACTTATAACAAAAAGGACCCCGGGGAAGGGGCCCTTTGATTTGGTATGGAACCATGCGGCAGGGGGTGCCGCACGGAGAGGAACGAAGGAATAAATGATTGGGTTCAGGATCGGTAGAAGATGATGTTGAATCAGAGGCCGTACTGGGCGCGGATCTCTGCAATCTTGACCGGGCGATGCTCTTCGACCGACTTCTTGGCAGCGAGGCCAATGAGGACCGGCTGCAGGCCGTCGTTTGCATTGACCGGGGTCGGCGTGTCGTTGACGATCGCTTCGACGAACTGATTGACTTCGTTTGCATAAGCCATCATGTAGCGCTCGAGGAAGAAGAACATCGGCTTCTCGGCGATGACGCCGTCCTTGCAGCTGTAGACTGCATTGGAATCCGAATCGTTGGAGATGGCGACGCAGCCCTTTGTGCCGAAGACTTCAGCGCGCTGGTCATAGCCATAGCAAGCGGCACGGCAGTTGTCGATGACAGCCGTAGCGCCATTGTCGAGCTTCAGCGTGATGATGGCCGTATCGATGTCGCCAGCCTTGCCGATTTCCGGATCGACGGTGACAGAGCCCTCTGCATATACTTCCTCGACTTCTGCGCCGGAGAGATAGCGGACCATATCGAAATCATGAATCGTCATGTCGAGGAAGATACCGCCGGAAATCTTTACGTAATCGATGGAAGGCGGTTCCGGATCACGGGACGTGATCTTGATGATCTGCTGCTTGCCGACTTTTCCGGCGACGACAGCATCGCGGATAGCCTTGAAGTTGTGGTCAAAGCGGCGGTTGAAGCCGACCTGGTATTTCTTGCCCGTCTCTTTGACGACGTCGAGAACTTCCTTGATCTTATTGACATCATGGTCAATCGGTTTCTCACAGAAGACGTGCTTGCCGGCGCGCAGTGCTTCGATGGAGAGCGGGGAATGCTGGTCCGTGGAAGCGCAGATCAGGACGGCTTCAATTTCAGGATCGTTGAGGATCTCATGGTAATCTTTCGTCGTCTTCTCGATGCCGAGGGACTTTGCCCAAGCTTCCGTCTTCTCGTTCATGAACGGATCAGCAATCGTCTTGACCGTTGCGTTCTTGACGAACTTCGAGATGCTCTCGCCATGTACATGACCGATACGGCCTGCACCGATAATACCAACTTTAATCATTGTGATAACCGCCTTTCTCTGACTGCTATTGAACAATTTTTTGTTATCTATATTGTTCTTCTTGATTAACTTTATGTTTATTATAGCATGAAGTGCACCGTGTATTCTTCGTTTTTTTGGTGTAATTTTTTGAAAAGTACAGGGATGATTCAAGCGGGACGGAGGTGTGTGGAAACAGGACTATAAAATCTTGCTGTCATGATGGCGGGAATGCGAATTGATGTGATATTGATGGGAATTGATGGGGATTGATAGAAATTGGAAGAAGCAGACATATCAAAAGAGGCTGCCGATACGGCAGCCTCTTTTATGCGGGGGATTATGGGGGAATCAGAGCGTAGAGTCAACCCAGTCGCCTTCGTAGGCGCGGCGGTAGAGCTCGACGACCTCGTCCTTCGTGTATTTGCGCGGGCTCGTCAGGGCGCAGGCGTCCTTGAGGGCGTTGCCTGCCATGAGCTCGAAGTCCTCTGGCTTTACGCCGAGTTCCTTGAGCGTCTGCGGGATGCCGACTTCGCGGCTCAGGCGGCGGATGGCATTGATGCCCTTGTCGGCGGCATCGTTCGTGCTGAGGCCGTCGATCATCTCGCCCATCGCGCGGGCGATGTCGCGGAAGCGGTTGAGGTTGCTGATGAGGTTGAACTCACAGACGTACGGCAGCAGGATGGCATTGCAGACGCCGTGCGGCAGATTGTAGAAACCGCCGAGCTGGTGAGCCATGGCGTGGACGTAGCCGAGCGAAGCGTTGTTGAACGCGATGCCTGCGAGGTACTGGCCATAGGCCATCTTGTCGCGGGCGTAGAGGTAATCGCCGTTGGCGACGGCTTTTGGCAGGTACTTCTGGATCATGTTGATGGCCTGCAGGGCGGCGGCATCCGTCAGCGGGTTGGCGGCGGAGGAGACGTATGCCTCGATGGCGTGCGTCAGAGCGTCCATGCCCGTTGCGGCCGTGAGGCGCGGCGGCATGCCCTTCATGAGGACCGGGTCGTTGATGGCGATCTGCGGCGTGACGCGCCAGTCGAGGATGGCCATCTTGACCTTGCGGCGTGTGTCCGTGATGATGCAGAAACGCGTGATCTCGGAGGCCGTGCCAGCCGTTGTGTTGATGGCCATCAGCGGGACCATCTTGTTCTTGGAGATGTCGATGCCTTCGTAGTCGTAGATCTCACCGCCGTTGGCCGCAATGAGGCCGATGGCCTTCGCGCAGTCGTGCGAAGAACCGCCGCCGAGAGAGATGATGCAGTCGCATTTGTTTTCTTTGAAAGCCGCTACGCCAGCCACGACGTTCTTGTCTGTCGGGTTCGGTTCAGCGCCGCCGAAGATGTACGTCGGCAGGCCTTCATCCTCGAGAATCTTCTTGACCTGGTCAGCCATGCCGGACTTCGCGAGGAAAGCGTCCGTGACGATCATCGGATGCGTGCCGTCTAGGCTCTTCATGAGCTTGCCGGCTTCATTGACAGCACCTTCACCAAAGACATTGCGGGTCGGCAGGAAATAATACGTTAACGACATGGGAAGACCTCCTTACAGAATTCTTGTTCTTATCTATTTCTTTCTTGATTTGATGTCTTTATTATAGCATGAAATTGAATATAAGTATAATACTAGATGTTTTATTTAAGGCATAATCTAAAATATATGATAAAATAGAGATATATCATGAATACTGTGCATGTATTTCTTACATATCAAAGGATACTGCCATTTTAGCGATTTTGTTCTAAAAATCACATATATCATGATTTGCAAAATTACTTATTGATTTCATAGGATAATTCTTATGTTAGGAGGAATTCGCTTGGAGATCCGTCATTTTCATTATATCCGGACCATTTATGAGATGGGCTCTATCTCGCGTGCGGCAGAGAAACTCTATATCTCGCAGCCATCGCTCTCGCAGCTCTTGAAGAGTGTCGAAAAAAAGGTTGGTGCGCCGCTATTCGATCGTAGCTTGAAGCCGCTGCGCCCGACGACCATCGGGCAGAAGTACTTGGAGACGGCACAGCAGATCATGGAGCTTGACACAGAGTTCCGCCGCTATGTCGAGGATGAGCTCGGCTGCGCGCAGGGGAATCTCGTCGTCGGCAGTTCGCCGTTCCGCAGTACGTACTTCCTCGCGGCATTCCTGCCGAAATTCCAGGCGGAATATCCGGGAATTCGCCTGCAGCTGGCAGAGCACACCTCGAAGCGCTTGGAAGAATCGGTGCTCTCTGGTGACGTCGACCTCATCATCGCGACACAGCCGGTCGATGAGGATGCTTTCTCGTTTGCAGAGCTCTATTCGGAGGAGATGGTTCTCGTCCTGCCGGCCAATCATGAACTGTCCAAGAAGTACCATCTGCCGCAGGACTGCCATGGCACGCTGCCGCTCCTGCCCATCGGTCTCCTGAAAGACACGCCGTTCATTCAGATGCACAGCGAGCAGAAGCTCCATCAACAGCTTCTCTCACTGTGCGCGGAAGCCGGCTTTGTCCCGCAGATCTACTTGCAGACACGCAGCATGGAGACGGCCCTGACACTGGCGTCTGCGGGCCTCGGCGCGACGCTGCTGCCGATGACGCTCCTGCGCGCCTTCCAGCCGGAGACGCGACCGTGTTATGCGGCATTGCCGACGCGCCCGCGCCGCCATGCGCTCGTCGCCTGGCGCAAGAAGGCGTATTTGTCGCATGCGGCGCGCGCCTTTATTGACTTGCTCGTCAATTACTGCCGCGACAAAGGCGATCGCGTATAGATAAAAATGCCCAGGCATGATGCCTGGGCATTTCTCTGTAAGGGTATGACGTTTTCAGTCGTTTATTTTACGGCGACACAGTGCTTGGCGTCGATTTCCTGGACTTTCTTGACGCGGCGGCGGTATTTTTCGGCCGTCAGAGGATCGGTGTGCATCCAGGTCTTGACGATCTCCATGGCAATCGCCGGCCCGATGATCTTGCCGCCGAGGCAGAGGACGTTGCTGTCGTTGTGCTGGCGGGCGAGGGCGGCGCAGAACGGGTCCTGGCAGACGACGGCGAAGATGCCGCGCAGTTTGTTGGCGATCATCGCGCTGCCGTAGCCGACGCCGTCGACAAAGATGCCGCGGTCGCATTCACCCTTTGCGACGGAGAGTGCAGCCGGGTAGACGAAGTCCGACAGGTCACAGGACTCTTCGTCGTACGTGCCGAAATCCTTGACTTCATGGCCTTCGCTCTCAAGATACGCCTTGATCTCGTTCTTGAGTTTCGTGCCGGCATGGTCATTTGCCATTGCAATCTTCATGATGATTCCTCCTGTTTATCGCTTCAAAGCTCTGCTCTCTTCCATTATTATAGCAGATGATGGCAGATGGAGGCAGGGGCGGACAACAAAAAAGGCTTTCGATTTCTCGAAAGCCTGATGTTCCAGATGGAGCTGATTATAGGACTTGAACCTACGACCTGCTCATTACGAATGAGCTGCTCTACCAACTGAGCTAAATCAGCAAAATATGGAGCTGATTATAGGACTTGAACCTACGACCTGCTCATTACGAATGAGCTGCTCTACCAACTGAGCTAAATCAGCATCTGTCGCTTGTCGCAACTGACAAGATATAGTATATCGATATCGCGCCTGTCTGTCAATCTTTTTTTTGCGTTTCCGCAAAAATTTTTTTGAGGAGGTGGAATCTGCCTGAAATTCATGCGTTTTTAATTGGCAGGCGGATTCTACATCCGTATAATAGTAGTTAGCAAAGTACACTATTTTACGTTAGGATGGTGTTGGGTTATGAAGGGACTATGGCGAGCCTGTCTCGTGCTGATGGCGGCTGTCTGTATCTGGCCGGGCGGTATGAGTCCTGCTGAAGCGGCGCCTCAGGTCATCGAGGCGACGGGCGTCTACATCATGGGCGACAACGATTCGCCGAAGATCGCGCGCGATGCGGCGCGGCAGGAGGCCATGCGCGCCGCTGTCGAGAAGGCGGGGGTCTACGTCGAGAGCTATTCGCGCACCAAGAACATGCAGCTGACAGAGGATGACGTCAAGATGATCTCGGGCGCCGTGCTCAAGGTCATCAAGGAGGATTCCGTGCCGGAACTTTCGGGCAAGACATGGAAGTACACCGTCAACCTGACGGCAGAGGTCGACACCGACAACATCGACTTCAAGGCCATGCTGGCCAAGAAGGATGAAATCGAGAAATTGCAGCAGGAGCGCGACGCTCTCAAGAAGCAGAATGAGGAGCTCCTGCAGCAGTACCAGAAGGCCAACGGACTGGAGAAGCGCAAGCTCGGCACGCGGCTCGAGACGAATTACGATTACGGCAAGATCTTCGACCGCAGCATGGGCAACATCCAGCGCAGTGAATACACGAAGGCCATCGATGAGCTGACGACGCTCATCGGGGACCGCCAGGTGACAGGCAACCCGCGCGCCTATGCCTACTACCTGCGCGGGCGCGCCTACTACGGCCTCAACCGGCCGCACGACGCGCTCGAGGACTTCAGCGCGGCCAACGCGACGAAGCACGATAACGCGACGTATCCCATCTGGCGCTGTCATCAGTACGAAGGCCTCATCTACTACGACGAGGGACGCTACGACGACGCCGTGCGCGAGCTCGAGATTGCCTGGAACTATTCCGACAAGCAAGACCAGGCGCTCGCCAACGACCTGCGCACCGCGCGTCTCGCTGCCGAGCGCGCCAAGAACCCGCCGCCACAGCAGCCGGCCGAGCAAGGTTCCGGCAGTTCAAGCGGCCGCATCGACTGGACGAAGATCCTCACTGACATCATCATCCACTCGATGGACAAGGGCTGAGGATGCGATAAAGAAAATACGAAATTTAGTACAGCTCACGATTTTGTGGGCTGTTTTTTTTACAAAAAAATCCTGCTCAGAATTTAGAGAGCAGGATGATCAAAGCTGTTTTCTTCTCGTCAGAGAGGTCGTGGATCAGTGCGGTGAGGTGTTCGTCGATGGAGGCACTCTCTGGCGTTGCGGCATGTTCCTGTCCAACGGTTGCGAGATCATCGAGCGATAGGTTGAGGGCGCGGCATATCTTCAGGACATTGTCCATGGCAGCGCTGCCGATAGAGCCATTCAGGATAGACAATAATGTTGTGTAGGGCATATTGATCTCCTGGGAAAAGGCCTTGAGTGTATACCCCTTTGATTTGATCAAGGTCTTGATGAAATCCTCTCGGGTCATCTTGCACCTGCTTTCTCGATAACATCTGTTTATAGATGAAATCCTGATTTAAAAACTACTATTTATTATAGCGGCGCCATAATGCTTTTTCAATACCAGAATCGCGCCGGACCGCCTTTATTCTCGTGATATATACGAAAAAACATAATGATACACGAAATATAGTATTGACAGAACACGATATTTCGTGTATCATTACGAATGTAAACACGAAATAATATTACAAAAACCAATCAAAACGATATTTTGACATTTCACAGTGGAAGGGTTTGAGCCCTGCTGCAAAGCAGCCCTTGTTGTCGTATTCCGCTTCTGTAGCAATGTTTATCCATATCACAGCTAGAAGTCTGAAATATCGAAAGGATTGGAACCATCTGGAAGGAGAGCTTAGCAATGGAGCATGCAACGGTCATCGTCATTGGCGGTGGAGCGACTGGTGTCGGTATCCTGCGCGATCTTTCGATGCGTGGCATCGATACGCTACTGATTGAAAAAGCAGATCTCGTTAACGGGGCAAGTTCTCGTTATCACGGCCTGCTGCACAGCGGTGGGCGCTATGCCGTCAAAGATCAGGAAGCAGCACGTGAGTGTATCGAGGAGAACAAGATTCTCCGCAAGATTGGCCGCTCGTGCGTAGAACCATATGGGGGCATGTTCGTTCGCCTCAACAGTGACCCGGCGGATTTTGAGGACGCATGGGTGGAGGGATGTCGTGTCAGCGGCATCGAGGCCAAGCAGATCTCTCTGGACGAAGCGTTCCGTATCGAGCCGCGCCTTTCAAAGAACGTCGTTTCGGCCTACATGGTCCCGGATGCAGCAGTAGATGGTTTCCGCCTCTCCTGGCAGAATGTCGATAGTGCGAGACGTTATGGCGGCCGAGCTAAGACATACGAGGAAGTCGTGGGCATCATCACGCAGAACGGCAAGGTCAAGGGCATACGCACGCGCAACGCCTTCACGGGGCTCATCACGAAAATCTCCTGTGATATCCTTGTCAATGTCGCAGGCGGCTGGGCTGGCCAGGTGGCCAAGCTCGCGGGACTGGATGTTGGCGTGCAGCCGGACAAAGGAACGCTGATTGCATTCAACCAGCGCATCTGCAACCACATCGTCAATCGCCTGCACAAATCGTCGGACGGCGATATCTTCGTACCGCATGGTTCCATCACGATTCTCGGCACGACGTCGATGAGTGTGGACGATGCCGAAGATACGAGCACGGCGCGTGATGAAGTCGAGAGCCTGCTGGCCATCGGTGAGCAGACCTTCGAGCATCTGCGCGATTACCGCATCCTGCGTTGCTTTGCAGGATCGCGTCCGCTCTACATCCCGCCAGGAGGTGCTGTCGGACGAAGTGCTTCGCGCGGCTTTGCCATCGTCGATCACGGTGAGCAGGACGGCCTCGAGGGAATGTTCACGATGGTTGGCGGCAAGTTCACAACGTATCGCCTGATGGCTGAGAAGCTCTCAGATGCTGTCTGCAAGAAACTGGGCAATACGATGCCATGCCGGACGGCTGAGGAGCCGCTTGTCCCCGAAGTACCGGAAGAAGAGCGCAAAGAGGCACGGTCGTATTTCCCATCTTACGGTACGGACCTCGCAGCGACGCGTCTCGGCCCAGATCGTTTCAAGAGCGTCGTGCGAAGACTCAAGCAGGATCCGGAGAAGCGCGAGCTCGTCTGCGAGTGCGAGAACGTCACGCGTGCAGAGGTGGAGGAAATCGCAAATGAACCTTCCGTCCATCAGCTCAGCGACATCCGCCGCCGCACGCGTGTCGGCATGGGAACATGTCAGGCGAACTTCTGCGCTTTGCGCAGTGCCAGTATCTTTGCGGATTGTCGCAAGGGGCGGCAGGATGACGCTGCGCAGGATTCTCTGGCACAGATGAAAGAACTCCTGGAAGGTCGTTGGAAGGGCATTCGCCCAGTCTTGCTTGGTCGCACCATCCGCGAGATGGAAATGACGCGCGGCATGTATGAACTCTTATTTCACGTGAATGGAGGCGCAACGAAATGATCAAATCGGATGTGATCGTCATCGGCGGCGGTATCGCTGGCATGGTGGCAGCGCTTGTCAGCGCGAGAAACGGCAAGCGCGTGACGATGCTGACGTACGGTGAAGGAACGCTTCCTTTGAATAGCGGTGTGATTGATATCCTGGCCTATGACCAGCAGCATCATTACGTCGAGAATCCCATGAAGGCAATGGAGTCATTGCCGGAAGAGCATCCCTACCATCGAATCGGCCGTGAGGCCGTCGAGGAGGGAATCTCATTCTTCCGCGAGGTCATGGGTGCAAATGGCCTGCCGTATGCGGGCTCGTTTGATCGTCACTTGTTCGTGCCGACGGCTGTCGGCACGCTGAAGCCGACGAGCTTTGCGCCGAGATCTCTGGCGGGGAGCCGTGTGTTCCAGGGGCGGAGAAAGATCGTAGTCGTCTCCGTCCGCGGGCTCAAGGACTTCTATGGGTCGATCATGTTGGAAAACCTGAAGAAAGAATTAGGGGAAAGCCGTTCGTATGAAGTCGCCGTGGTGGATCCGAACCTTGGCGGTGGACGCGATATCACGACACAGGATGTCGCACGCTGGCTGGAGTCAGATGAGGGCAGACGCAATTTCGTGGCACAGCTGCGCAGCAGAGGCGGCAGTGATGCGGTGTTCATCGTACCGCAAGTGCTCGGCCTCAAGGATGGCGAGCTCAGTGAAGAGTTGGAAGAAAGGCTGGGGGCACCGCTCGTCGAAACGACGTGCCTGCCGCCTTCTGTCAACGGCATGCGCGTGCAGCGCATCCTGATCGATGCCCTGCGCAAGGCGGGTGTCAATATCGTAGAGAACACGCGTGTCATAGGTGCGAAGGTCAAGGGAAGCAAGGCAATCTCTGTCACGGCGGAAGGCTGTGCGCGCAAGAAGGAATACACGGCAGAGCGCTTCATACTGGCGACGGGTGGTTTTTATAGCGGCGGCATCACGATGCGGGACTTCGATAAGCCCAAGGAAGTGGTGTTCAATCTGCCGGTATCATTTGTCAAGGGAGAAGCAGGCTGGGCTAACGATAAATTGTTCTCGGATCAGCCGCAGGGGTTTGCCAAGAGTGGCATCCGGACGGATGCAGCGATGCGCCCGCTCGGTGCGGATGGCAAAGTTGTTCTCGAGAATGTGCGTGTCTGCGGCCGGATGCTTGCTGGATACGATTTCTGCTTTGAGCATTCGGGCAACGGTGTAGCGATTTCCTCGGCCTATAAGGCTGCAAGAGAATGAGGGGGATAGATGCTATGAGCGATACAAAGATGATTGAAGAAGACAAACAAGCCGTCTATTCGGGTGATCACTGTCTGTCCTGCACCTCGTGCATGGCCAACTGCCCTGTCATGGCAGCATCTCTGGAGTACCGTGGCCCGAAACTCGTGGCACCGGCACACGGACGCATGCATTTCTCTCAGGATGACTATGAGGATTCGCTGGATTTTTGCTCGAACTGCAAGAGCTGTGACCGCGCATGCCCTTCAGGTGTAGCCGTCTCGACGCTCAATATGCTGATGCGTGGCGAATACTATCGCCATCATCCGCATTCGAAGCGTGATGACATGCTCGCACACGGGGAACGCATGGCAAAACTTGTCTCGGCTATACCATTCGGCTCGACCTTTGCGAACCTCGGTACGAAGGTCAGCGGTGCGCTCGGCGTCCTCTCGGCTATGGGGATTGCGGGCCAGCGTTCGATGCCCTCGTACGCTTCAAAGACGTTCTACCGTCAGTTCAAGGACATCAAGCAGCCGAAGAGCGACAAGAAAGTCTTGTTCTATCCGGGCTGTTCCATCAACTACAATGAGCCACATATCGGCATCGCCTTCGTCAAGGTCATGAACCACAACGGCTATGAAGTCCTTGTGGATGAGGGCATGAACTGCTGCGGTTCCCCGCTCGTCGTTACAGGTTATCTCGATGAGGCAAAGGAACACGCGGACAACAATGTATCGAGAATCTTGAAGTGGAAGGAGCAGGGCATCCCTGTCGTCGTTTGCTGCACCAGCTGCTCGCTGATGCTGAGAGCCGAATACGCGGAGCTCTTCGGTGAGCAGCGTATGGAGGACGCGGCAGAGAATATCTACGATGCCTTTGAATTCCTTGAAGAACTCATGTCGAAGGGCGAACTCAAGACAGACTTCAAGCGGGTTGACAAGAAACTCATCTATCACGTGCCGTGTCATCTGAAAACGCAGGGCATCGGGACGCCGGCCGTATCCGTGCTCAAGCAGGTCCCTGGTGTTGAGGTGGAGCTCGCTGATGCCGGTTGCTGTGGCATCTCCGGCAACTATGGCTTCAAGAAGGAAAAGTATGATATCTCAATGAAAATAGGAGAGAAGCTTTTCGAGAGGATCAAAGAGAGTACGGCGGATGACGTCATCTGTGACTGCCCGACGTGCCGCATGCAGATCAAGCACGGGACGCAGACTGATCCCTGCCACCCGATTGAAATATTGGAAGAAGCGTATCGCTGAGACGATAGGCTTTGCGTGAGATGAAAGGAGGTGATTTTCATGCACGACGAAATTCGGCGCATCGTCCTGTTATGCTCTGCGGGTATCTCGACGAATCTCTTGGTCAGGCGCATGGAAGCAGAAGCAGCACGTCTAGGCTACCCATGTTCCATCAGTTTCTATCCTGTCGCAGAGGCAGATGAAGCAGCTGCTTTTGCCGACGTCATGCTTCTGGCTCCGCAGACGGCGAGCGAGCTCGGCTCGCTCAAGGTGAAGTATCCGAATGTCAAAGTGGCGTTGATCCCGCGTGAATTTTACGGGAAGATTGATGCGGCGGGCATTCTCGACTTTGCACAGAAAGAAGCAGGCGATTACTGATTGGTCTGCTCGAATACATAAGAGAAATATAAGGGTTTTTTGAGAGGGGATTTTAAAACATGGCAACGAAGTTTGTTATGGCATTAGATGCAGGTACGACCTCGAATCGCGCCATCATCTTTGACAGTAATTCCAAGGTCATCGGCGTATCTCAGAAGGAATTCACGCAGCATTTCCCGGAACCGGGCTGGGTTGAGCACGATGCAGAAGAAATCTGGAGCACGATGGTCACCGTCATGAAAGAGGCACTCGAACAGTCGGGCCTCGTGGCAAGTGACATCGCAGGTATCGGCATCACGAACCAGCGCGAGACGGCTGTCATCTGGGACAAGAAGACAGGACGTCCTATCTACAACGCGATTGTTTGGCAGTCCCGTCAGACGGCATCCATTGCGGAAGACCTCAAGGCCAAGGGCCTTGTCGATGAAGTGAAGGATAAGACTGGTCTGCTGATCGATGCGTACTTCTCCGCGACGAAGATCCGCTGGATCCTCGACCATGTCGAGGGTGCACAGGAGCGTGCAGAGAAGGGGGAGCTCCTCTTCGGCACGATCGACACCTGGCTGATCTGGAAGCTGACGGGCGGCAAAGCTTATGTTACGGATTACTCGAATGCGTCGCGTACGATGCTCTTCAACATCAACACGCTCGAATGGGATGATGCACTGCTGGGCTATCTCAATATCCCGAAAGCCATGTTGCCGGAAGTGAAGCCGTCCTCTTATGTATACGGCCATAGCGTCCCGAGCATCCTCGGCACTTCAATCCCTGTCGCTGGCGCAGCTGGCGACCAGCAGTGCGCTCTGTTCGGCCAGAACTGCTTCGAGCCGGGCATGGCAAAGAACACGTATGGCACAGGCTGCTTCCTGCTCATGAACACGGGCACGGAGCTCAAGAAATCCCATAAGGGCCTCGTCACGACGATTGCCTGGGGGCTGGACGGCAAGGTAGAGTATGCTCTCGAGGGCTCTGTCTTCGTAGCTGGCTCGGCCATCCAGTGGCTTCGCGACGGCATCCGTCTCGTCGACTCGGCCCCGGATTCTGAATGGGTGGCCAAGAAGGTCAAGGATACGGCAGGTGTCTACGTTGTCCCGGCATTCGTCGGCCTCGGTGCACCGTACTGGGATCAGGATGCGCGCGGTACGATCATCGGCATCACGCGCGGTACGACAAAGGCTCATATCGTCCGCGCTACGCTCGAGTCGCTCGCTTATCAGACCAAGGATGTCCTGATGGCCATGGAAGAAGATTCTGGCGAGAAGCTGCAGTCCCTCAAAGTGGATGGCGGTGCGTGCGCGAATAACCTCCTCATGCAGTTCCAGGCCGACATCCTGCAGTGCCCGGTGGACCGTCCGCAGACGATTGAGACGACGGCTCTCGGTGCAGCTTATCTCGCTGGCCTGGCTGTCGGTGTCTGGCAGGACAAGGAAGAGGTCAAGACGGCGTGGAAGCTCGATACGCGCTTTGAGCCGACGATGCCGGAGGTAGATGCTGCGAAGTACTACAAGGGCTGGCAGAAGGCTGTCAAGCACTCGATGCACTGGCTCAGCGAAGAATAACAGGAGGGAAAATCCGCTATGGTTGTCGGTTATGAGAATCTTTTAGGTGAATTCTTTGGCACGATGGTCCTGCTGGTCTTCGGCTGCGGCGTCTGTGCAAATTTGACCTTGGAACGCTCTAAGGGGCAGGCTTCGGGCTGGGTCAATATCGCGATCGGATGGGGCTTTGCCGTCACGCTCGGTGTCTTTACGGCAACGTCGCTGGGCGCTCCGCAAGGCGACCTCAATCCGGCTGTTACGTTCGGCAAGATGCTTCTGGGCATCTATACGTTCACCCAGTTCGTCGTGACGTCCATCGTCCAGATCCTCGGCGGCATTGCTGGTGCGGCAATCGTTTGGCTCGCGTATCTGCCGCATTGGGGCCTCACCAAGGATCCTGCCGCAAAACTCGGCATCTTCTGCACGGCTCCGGCCGTCCGCAATTTGGGAACAGCGTTCCTGACGGAGTTCATTGCGACGTTCTTCCTGCTGTTCCTGATCTGGGCCATCTTCTCGAAACAAGTCGGTGCTATGCCGGCCGGTTTCGGCCCCTACATCGTCGGTGTACTCATCTGGGCGCTGGGCCTTTCGCTCGGCGGTCCGACGGGCTATGCCATGAATCCTGCTCGTGACCTCGGACCTCGCCTGGCTCATGCAATCCTGCCGATTGCTGGCAAGGGCGGATCGGATTGGGGTTACGCCTGGGTACCGGTCATTGCTCCGCTCATGGGTGCAGGCGCAGCCTATGTCGTTGGCTCGGCTATTGGCTTGTTCTGATTATTACGAGCTGTTCCTATCATAATTATGTTCCAATCGCTTTATCCATTTTATTGTGTATTCCATTGACTCCCCAATGATACTTTGAGACTTTCCTTTCCTATAAGTCTTTCTCCCGCGTTTTGCGCGGGAGATTTTTTTGTAAAAGGATTGCAACAATGATATAATGAGACGTAACCTTAATAAGAATGGTATATGATGAATGGGGTAGCGGGAAGGGGGATGTTCTTGAAAAAACAGTATATTCTGGCGCTCGATTCTGGGTCGGTCAAGAATCGTGCAGTCATCATCAATCGCGAAGGGCAGATATGCTCGTATGCGGAAAAGAAGATATCGATGTATACGCCGCATGAAAGCTGGGTGGAGCAGGACCCAGATGAGATTTGGTCGACACAGCTCTTTGTGGCGCGCAAAGCAATCAAGTTAGCGAGACTGGAACCGTCAGAAATTGCGGCAATTGCCGTGACGAATCAGCGTGAAACGACGATTGTCTGGGATGAGAAGACGGGACGCCCCATCTATCCGGCTATCAGCTGGCAATCGCGCCAGACGGGGGATATCTGCAAGCGACTGCTCAAGGAAGGGTATCAGGAAGAGATCTGGCAGAAGACTTCTCTTGTCATCGCGCCGTACTTCTCGGGCACGAAACTCTGCTGGATTTTTGAGAATGTTCCAGGTGCCAGAGAGCTGGCACAGAAGGGACGCCTGCGCTTTGGCACTGTGGACACCTGGCTCATGTGGAAACTCAGTGGCGGCGAGATTTTTGCGACGGATTATTCGAATGCTTCCCGCACGATGCTGTTCCACATCAAGGATCTGACTTGGGATGAGGATATCCTGGAGGCACTCGATATTCCCCGCCAGATCTTGCCGGACGTCTATCCGTCAAGCCATCTCTACGGAGAGACTGCAGCTAATTGGCTCGGGGCAAGGATTCCCATTGCATCCTGCATCGGCAACCAGCAGGCAGACCTCTTTGGTGAAGTTTGCTTTAAGCCGGGGGAAGCAAAGAATTCGTATGGTGTCGGTTCGTTCTTCCTGGTCAACACGGGTGACTGTCACGTCCGTTCTAAGAACGGGCTGGTGACGACGATTGCCTGGGGCATTGGCGATAAGGTCACATATGCTCTGGAGGGCAGTACGCTCGTTTCGGGCATCAGCCTAGAATGGCTCAAGCACGGGATTGGCATCTTGGATTCCATGCCGGAGTCCGAATGGATTGCGAAGCGCGTGCCCGATACGAATGGCGTCTATCTCGTGCCGTCCTTCCGAGGCCTCTCTGCACCGTACTGGGATATGGAGCCGAAGGGACTCATTGTCGGCCTTAGCGATGATGTCAACCGCGCTCACATCATCCGGGCGGCTTTGGCGGCGCTGGCGTACCAGGTGCGTGATATCTACGAGGCACTCTCTCCAGATATCCCTGTGCCAATCAAGGAACTCAAGGTCAGCGGCGGTGCCAGCCAGAATAATCTTCTGATGCAATTCCAGGCAGACATCATGGGCCTTCCTGTCATTCGCCCGGAGATTATGGAGACGACGGCATTGGGAGCTGCTTATCTCGCTGGCTTGGCCATTGGCTTCTGGCAGAATCTCGATGAGCTGAGGAAATTATGGCCACCGTATGTCCGCTATGAGCCGCATATGGATGAGGTGGAGCGCGAACGTCTCTACGATGGCTGGCAGGTTGCTGTAGAGCAGGCCATGGCCGGTATGCGCTGATTTTTCTCCCGCATTGCGGGAGCTTTTTTTTGACTTGACAGATACCCCCTCGTGGTATAAGATAATATACCGTTAGGGGGTATATTCGTGGAATCATGTGAAGATAAGAAATGTCAGGCGGCCGCTATGGCTGAGGAGAGTGCAGAGCAGCACACCTGCAGCGGTTGCGTCAAGCACAAGCACCGCGACAAGGACAGCAAGGAATACAAGTGCCTCGTCTCGCGCCTGCGGCGCATCGAGGGACAGGTCCGCGGCGTCTGCAAGATGGTCGAGGATGACCGCTACTGCGTCGACATCCTCACGCAGGTCAGCGCCATCCAGTCGGCGCTCAATGCGTTCAACAAGGAACTGCTCGCACAGCACATCAAGTCGTGCGTCGTCGACGACATCCGCGCCGGCCACGACGAGGTCGTCGACGAGCTCGTCGCGACGCTGCAGAAGGTCATGAAATGACCTGTCAATTTTCCCATAGCCACCAAGGAGGCTGAAATCCAAGATGAAGAAAGAACAATTCACGATCACGGGCATGACGTGTTCGGCATGCTCGGCCCGTGTGGAGAAAGCCGTCGCGAAGGTTGATGGCACGAAAGATGTCAGCGTCAATCTGCTGACGAACAGCATGCAGCTCGAATACGATGAGGCGAAGACGAGCGTGCCGGCCATCATCAAGGCTGTCGTCGACGCTGGTTACGGCGCCTCGGTCAAGGGCAAGCAGGCGGCGGCCAAAGCCGCGCCGCAGGAAGATCCGGTCAAGAAGAGCATCGCCGAGATGAAGCATCGCCTCGTCTGGTCGATCGCCTTCCTGTTGCCGACGATGTACATCTCGATGCACGGCCTCTTTGAGAAGCTCTTCGGGCTGCCTGTGCCGCAGATTGTCAGCGAGGTCTTTGATGGTCCGCAGAATGCCATTGTATTCGCGTTCTCGCAGTTCTTGCTCGTGCTGCCGATCATGTATCTCAACCGCCGCTACTACATCGCAGGCTTTCGCAATCTCTTCCGCGGCGCGCCGAACATGGACAGCCTCGTCGGCATGGGGTCGATGGCAGCGGCGCTCTTCGGCGCCTTCGCCATCTTCCGCATGGGTTGGGGCTTCGGCCACGGCGACATGGCACTCGTGCAGGAGTACAGCACGAATCTCTACTTCGAGTCGGCCGGCATGATCGTCACCTTGATTACCGTCGGCAAGTACCTCGAGGCGCGCGCCAAGGGGCAGACGAGCAAGGCGCTCGAGAAGCTCATGGACCTCGCACCGAAACAGGCATGCGTCGTGCGCGGCGGTGTGGAACAAGTCATACCGGCAGAAGAACTCGTCGCGGGCGATGAAGTCATCGTGCGCCCGGGGGAGCGCATCCCCGCAGACGGCATGGTGCTCTCGGGCACGACGAGCGTCGATGAGTCGGCCATCACGGGTGAGCCGATTCCCGTCGAGAAACAGGCGGGCGACAAGGTCACTTCGGCCACAATCAACAAGCAGGGATCCATCCATTTCAGCGCGGAGCGCGTCGGCGAGGACACGACGATCAGCCAGATCATCCGCCTCGTCGACGAGGCGAGTGCCTCGAAGGCACCGATTGCGCGCATGGCTGACAAGATTGCTGGCGTCTTTGTGCCAGCGGTCATCGCGATTGCCGTGCTGGCGGGTGCCGTCTGGCTGGCCATGGGCGCGAGCGTCGAGTTCGCTTTCTCGATTGCCATCTGCATCCTCGTCATCTCGTGTCCGTGTGCACTCGGCCTCGCGACGCCGGTCGCCATCATGGTCGGCACGGGCAAGGGCGCGGAGAACGGCATCCTCATCAAGTCGGGCGAGGCGCTCGAGATCGCACAGTCCGTCGACACAGTCGTCATGGATAAGACTGGCACGATCACGGAGGGCCGTCCGGTGGTCACGGATATCACGACGGTCAACGGCGTCTCGGAGCAGGAGTTCCTCGCCATTGCCGCGGGCCTCGAGAAGGGCAGTGAGCATCCGCTGGCAGAGGCCGTGATGACGGCAGCTAGGGAGAGGGGCATCGCACCGAAGGCCATGACGGATTTCAAGGCGCTCTTTGGCCGTGGTGTTGAAGCTGAGGCCGACGGCCACGTTTACGCGGCCGGCAATGACAAGCTCATGGCGGAGAAGGGAATCGACCTTACACCGTATGAAGCGCACCTGGCCTCGCTGGCGGATGACGGCTGTACGCCGCTGATCTTTGCCGAAGACGACCGCGTGATCGGCATCCTCGCCGCTGCTGACGTGGAGAAGGCGACGAGCCGCGAGGCCATCGCCCGTTTCCGCGCGATGGGCATCGATGTTGTCATGCTGACAGGCGATAATGCGCGCACGGCGGAGGCCATCCGCCGCCGCATGGACATCCCCAAGGTCATCGCCGGTGTCCTGCCGGAAAACAAGGCAGAGCACATCAAGAAGCTCCAGGCGGAGGGCCATCGCGTCGCGATGATCGGCGACGGCATCAATGATGCGCCGGCTCTCGCGCAGGCGGATCTCGGCATGGCCATCGGCGCGGGGACGGATGTCGCGATTGAGAGCGCCGATGCCGTGCTCATGAAGAGCGATCTCTTAGATGCCGTCAGTGCGATACGCCTTTCCAAGGCCGTGCTCAAAAACATCAAGGAGAACCTCTTCTGGGCGCTCATCTACAATGTCACCTGCATCCCGCTCGCGGCGGGCATTCTCTACCCGGCCTTCGGCATCAAGCTCTCGCCGGTCATCGGCGCTGCAGCCATGAGCCTGTCGAGCGTCTGTGTCGTCATGAATGCCCTGCGCCTGCGCTTCTTCAAGCCAGACCACGGGGCAGAAATATCAGCAGAGCAGACGGCAGCAGCCGTTTCATCTGATAGAAAGGATCACGAGGCCGCCGACTCGGCAGCCGCACAATCTGTACAGGAGAAAGAAGCGATTACCATGGAAAAGACACTGAAGATTGAGGGCATGATGTGTGCCCACTGCCAGAAACACGTTCACGATGCACTCGCCAAGATGGACGGCGTCACGGATGTCACCGTCGACCTCGAGGGCGGCAAGGCCGATGTCAAGGCAACTCACGACATCCCAGAGGCCGACTTCCGCAAAGTCATCGAGGATGCTGGCTACGAGCTCGTAGGCTGAGTCTCATTCACAGGCTTGAAAAGGGGCAGCGCAAGGCGCTGCTCCTTTTTGCTGTATGCTATAATAGGATGTGTATGTTGAGGTATGGAGGGGAATGCGGATGAAACGAGGGGAGCGCATCTATTCGTATATCGAAGAGAAGTCGGAGGCCTGGCCAGAGGAAAAGCTCAAGGGGCGTGTCGGCTTTGGGGCGCAGGAAATCGCGGAGGCACTCGGCATCTTGCGCAACAATGTCTCGAAGGAGCTCAATGCGCTGCAGCGCCAGGGCAGGATCGTGAAGTTCTCGGGGCGGCCGGTGCTCTACTTTGACAGGGCTTGCCTGGAGTCGGCACTCGGCGTGACGCTCGGCGAGGGGGAGTGCCAGTTCGACGATGTCGAGGCCATCTGCCAGTCGAAGAAGCCGCAGGAGCCCGAGAATCCCTTCGCGCGGCTCATCGGCGCGGACAGGAGCCTGAGGCGCCAAGTCGAGCAGGCCAAGGCGGCTATTCTCTACCCGCCCGACGGCCTGCACACCTTGATCGTCGGCCAGACGGGCGTCGGCAAGACGCTCTTCGCGCACATGATGTTCGAGTACGGCAAGGTCATGCACCGCTTCGCGGAGGAGGCGCCGTTTGTGACGTTCAACTGTGCCGACTACTACAACAACCCGCAACTTCTGATCTCGCATATCTTCGGCTACGTGAAGGGCGCGTTCACGGGTGCGGATCAGTCAAAGGCGGGCCTCGTCGAGGAGGCAGACGGCGGCGTGCTGTTCCTCGATGAGATCCACCGCCTGCCGCCTGAGGGGCAGGAGATGATCTTCTACTTCATGGATACGGGCACGTTCAACCGGCTCGGCGAGACGCAGCGCAGCCGCAGGGCCAAAGTCCTGATCATCGGGGCGACGACGGAGGACCCCGACTCCGCGCTGACGAAGACCTTCGTGCGCCGCATTCCGAACATCATGAAGATACCGCCGCTCGCGGAGCGTAGCACGGACGAGAAGCTCGACATCATCAAGCTGATGTTCCAGGATGAGGCGCAGCGCGTCAAGAAGCCGATCCGCGTGGGCGTCGAGACAATAAAGGCTCTCGTCGGCAGCATCGGCAGCGGCAATGCCGGCCAGCTCAAGTCGAACATCAAGCTGCTCTGCGCGCAGGCCTTCCTCAACGGCATTGACAGCCCGGAGGGCATCGAGGTCGACTTCAAGATGCTGCCGCAGCAGATCCGGAGCGGCCTCTTGACGCTCTCGGCCAACCGCCAGGCCTTGACGGAGGTCACGAAAGCTCTCGGCAGCGACTCGTGCATCATCGTGCCGCCGGGGCCGGATTTCCCGCTGACGGACGGCGTGAGCGGCGCGGAGTTCAATCTCTACCAGGTCGTCGAGGCGAAAGTCGAGCTCCTCAAGGGAGAGGGCATCAGCAGCGACCTCATCAAGCAGATCCTCGCGGCGGATGTCAATGTCTACGTGCGCAATCTCTACAACAAGAAAGCTTCGGTCAACATGACGACGCGCGAGCGCCTGCTGAAGATCGTCGACGCCTCGCTCGTCGACTTCGCGGAGCAGGTGGCGCTCTACGTGCAGAAGCGCATGAATGCGAGCTATCACGACCGCTTCCTCTACGCCTTCAGCCTGCACCTCTCGGCCTTTCTCAAGCGGGTCAAGTCGAAGGATGCGGCGCACAAAGAGCTCGAGGGCACTGTGCCGCAGGACTCGCTCTGCCTCGAGGTGGCGACCGAGATCGGCAGCCTCATCGAGAAGCATTACCGCATCGAGGTGCCGCGCGTCGAGATTGAGTACATCGCCCTGCTGTTGGAATCGTCGCAGGAGGATGACCGCGACGATCGCGTCGTCCTCGTCGTCGCGACGCATGGCCAGAGCACGGCGACCTCGATGGTCGAAGTCGCGCAGCGCTTGTTCGGCACGACGGACGTCAGCGTGCTGGCCGTCGACATGCCGCTCGAGGTCCGTCCGCAGGCCGTGCTCGACAAGATGGCGGCCATGTTGCAGTCCGTGCCCTGCCTCAAGGGCGTCCTGATACTCGCGGACATGGGCTCGCTCTGTAATCTCGGCCCGAGCCTGGAGAAGCGCCTCGATGTGCCCGTGCGCACGATCGACATGGTCTCGACGCCGCTGATCCTCGAGGCCATGCGCAAGGCGGAGCTAGCGGGCATGGACCTCGACGGTCTCTACGACTCGCTCGCGAGCTTCCACGGCTACGAGGCGCGCGACGTCACGCAGGATACGGAGCTCGAGAAGGTGACGGACGACGGCCGCGTCGTCGTGACCATCTGCTCGACGGGGCAGGGCACGGCGCTCAAGCTCAAGTCGCTCGTCGAGGAGATCCTGTGCGGCGCGGGCCAGCCTTTGCCCGTCATTCCCGTCGGTATCGTCAAGCTCGAGGAGCATCTGCGCGAGATCGCAGAGGGCCATCGCATCGTGGCGGCCGTCGGCGTCAAGAAGCCCGCAATGCGCATCCCGTTCATCTCCTTGGAGGCCATCATCGACGGCGAGGGCGAGGCTGCGCTCTTGGAACTCGTCACGGGCAGCCGCAGCGCCTCAACTCACCGTCAGGGAAACCGCGTCGTCCAGAGTCTCTGCTCAGAATCCCTCTGCAAGTTCCTGACGTATCTCAACCCCGAGAAGGTCATGCCGCTCCTCATGGAGTTCGACGAGCGGCTCGAGGCAGGGCGCAGGGAGCCGCTGGCCAATCCTCTGCGCATCCGGCTGCTCGTCCACTGCGGTTGTGCGCTCGAGCGCTGCGTCATGCGCAAGCCTCTCCACTACGGCGGCAATCCGTCAGAGCTCCGCACCGAGAAGGTCGAGGCACTGAAGGAGGCCGCAGAGGTCTTTTCGGAGAAGCTGCACCTGACACTAGCTGCAGACGAGTATTATTTCATGGCCGAGATGATCTGATACACTGATGGCCATGATTCCTGATACAGATGATAGTGTATTTCTTTTAGGGTGGCGAGAGGCGATACTGTATCAGGATGATGGGTGATAGCGCGATAGAGTATTATCTAGCAAGTGTGATAGTATTATTTCATCGTTGTTGAACGCAAAGAGATGCGAGAATGATGACCTGTGTATCCATATTGGTTTGATACACAAAGTTGGCACGCATCTTGCATTGTATTAGGGTATAGGTAAGGTAGTATCAGAAGGGGGTTATCCAATGTTTGCGATTATCGTTGGTACACATGGTCTTTTTGCAGAGGAGCTCGTGCGCTCGTGCGAGATGATCTGCGGTGAGCAGAAGAATGTCCGCGCTGTCACGCTCGTGCCGGGCGAGGGGCCGGATGATGTCGTCAAGAAGTACGAGGACGCCATCAAGGAGCTCGACTGCTCGGGTGGCGTACTCTTCCTCAATGATCTCTTCGGCGGCAGCCCGTACAACGCAGCCTGCCGTCTCGTCATCGCCAATGAGGCGTACGGCATCGTGACGGGCGTCAACCTGCCGATGCTCATCGAGATGTGCAGCGCGCAGATGATGGACGAAGGCTTGAGCATTCAGGAACTCATGGATAAAGCGGCAGAAGCTGGCAAGAGCGGCATGCAGTTCTTCCACGCGAGCCAGATTGCTGTCGACGATGACGACGAGGATGATGATCTCTTATGAAGATTGTATTGGCACGGATCGATGACCGCCTGATTCACGGCCAAGTCGCCACTGTTTGGTCGAAGGCGACAGATTGCCAGCGCATCATTGTCTGTGACGACGAAGTCGCCAAGGACAAGATCCGCGCAGTGCTCTTGAAGCAGCTTGCACCAGCGGGTGTCAAGAGCCATGTCGTCGACCTCGCGAAGGCGGTGCGCATCTACCGCAACCCGAAGTATGAGAATGACCGTTGCCTGCTGCTCTTTACGAATCCCACGAGCGTCTTGTACCTCGTCGAGCACGGCGTGCCGATCAAGAGTGTCAACATCGGCGGCATGAGCTTCTACGAGGGCAAGCATCAGGTCACGAGCGCCGTCTCGGTCGATGACAAGGACGTCGCCGCCTTCAAGAAGCTCCACGAGCTGGGCATCGAGCTGGAGATCCGCAAAGTCGATACGGACGAGAAGCGAGATCTCATGGCCGTCCTCAAATGATGCGTGTATCGCGTCCTGAAACAAAATCCACGATCTGCAACGCCTTTTCCGCGAGGAGAAGGCGTTGTTTTGCATGAAACCCTTTACATTTTTGGACGAATTCCGTAAAATAAAGAAAGATAATATATAAGAAGTACATTATCAGGTCATTTGGTTATCCTGCGGCATGGGCCAACGGGATGATTGGGATAAGTATGGAACTGATGGAATAGGAGAGATGTTCCCATGATCAAAAAAGCGATTGCTGTAATGACATCTGGCGGCGACAGCCCGGGCATGAATGCTGCGGCGCGTGCCGTTGTCCGTACGGCACTCTACGAGGGTGTAAAAGTCTATGGCATCAATAACGGCTATCAGGGCATGCTCGATGACGATATCGAGGAGCTCACGAGCCGCAGCGTCAGCAATCTCATCCAGCGCGGCGGCACGTTCCTCGGAACGGCTCGCTGCCCGGAATTCAAGACGCCGGAAGGCCGCCGCAAGGGCTTTGAGAACCTCGTGAAGCGTGGGATCGAAGGCCTCGTCATCATCGGCGGTGACGGCAGCCTGACGGGCGGCTCGCTGCTCTCGAAAGAGACGGGCCTGCCGATTGTCGGCCTGCCGGGCACGATCGACAACGACGTCTGGGGCATGGACTACACGATTGGCTGCGATACGGCTGCGAACACGATTGTCGATGCAATCAACAAGCTGCGTGACACGGCTTCGGCACATCGCCGCATCATGCTCGTTGAGGTCATGGGCCGCAACTCCGGCTGGCTGGCCATGATGTCTGGTATCGCGGGCGGCGCTGAGTTCGTCCTCGTACCGGAGGTCAAGTTCAACATCGACTCGATGTGCGAAGAGATCAAGGCAATGTACGATGCAGGCAAGCGTTACAGCATCATCGTCGTGGCGGAAGGCGCCGGCTCGGCCATCGAGATCGGCAAGGCCGTAGAGGAGAAGACGGGTATCGACACGCGCGTCTCGGTCCTCGGCCACATCCAGCGCGGCGGCTCGCCGACGGTGGAAGACCGCATGAAGGCATCGATGCTCGGCGAGAAGGCTGCTCTGGCCATCATCTCGGGCGCATCGGATATCGTCTTCGGCTTCAACGAAGGCAAGGTCGTAGGTGTTAACCTCTTCGAGGCCGTCAACAACACGAAGACCCTGAACCCAGAACTCGTGCGCCTCGCACGCGTGCTGGCCTGATAGAGTCTGGCAATCAAGACAGAATAAAAAGAGCTGCTACCCAAGCGAGTTGGGTAGCAGCTCTTTTTGCTGATTGGCATATGCTCACATCTTGTCATTGAAGGCGAGGAGGCATGTGTCGGAGCATGCAAGACGGGGATGACCGGGCAACGCTGCGCGATGACCGGCTGCTGAATCTATTTTTTCCCTTTTAATGCAGCCTGAGGAAAGAGCTAAACGCGCTGCGCTTGAACGACGCTCTTTCCTCAGGAAATGTGTGTCGGGAAAAAATAGATTCTTGACGCAGACGGTCAAACGCTTCGCTTTTGCCCGGCCATCCCCTCTTTGCTCTGCGTGACGAGCAGCCCTGCCACTCAGTTTGCATAGCCCTGAGCGGGGAGGCATGTGTTTCGCCTGCAGAAGCGAAGCGATTGCCCGCAGGGATGGGCCCCAAGACAGGCGTGGCAAAGCATGCGATGTCGGAACGCCGTGGCAGGCGGCGAATCGGCATCGATGCGCAATCTGGTCATGGGGGCCATTCAGCAGAGCGCCGAAGCCGAAATACATGCCTCTCCGCCTTCTACTCCGGATGTGCGTACAATCACAAATTACATTACGCTGCCCGGGTATTTGAGGGTGGCGAAGTAATCGTCGAGCGTCTCGGCGCGGCGGATGAGCTCGACGCTGCCGTCTTCGTGGAGCAGCAGCTCGGCGCACCAGAGCTTGCCGTTGTAGTTGAAGCCCATCGCGCTGCCGTGTGCACCCGTATCGTGGATGATCACGCGGTCGCCGATGTCAATCTTCGGCAGCTTGCGGTCGATGGCGAACTTATCGTTGTTCTCGCAGAGCGAGCCCGTGATGTCGTACGTGTGGTCGCAGGGCTCGTTCTCCTTGCCGGCGATCGTGATGTGGTGGTAGGCGCCGTACATGGCCGGGCGCATGAGGTTGGCCATGCAGGAGTCGAGGCCGATGTAGTCCTTGTAGGTCTTCTTCTCGTGAATCGCCGTCGAGACGAGCCAGCCAGCAGGACCCGTGATGGCGCGGCCGCTCTCGGTCATCATGGCGACGTCGCCGAGGCCCTCCGGTACCATCATCTCATTGTAGAGCTTGTGGATGCCCTCGCCGACTGCTTCGAGGTCGACAGGCTCCTCTTCCGGGCGGTAGGGGATGCCGATGCCGCCGCCGATGTTGACGAACTCGACGTGGATGCCGAGGCGGCGCTTGAGCTCGACTGCCAGCTCAAACATGAGCTTGGCCGTGAAGACGAAGGCCTCCGTGCGGCGCTCGTTCGAAGCGACCATCGTGTGCAGGCCGAAGCGCTTGACGCCCTTCTCCTGTGCCATCTTGTAGGCCTCGAAGAGCTGGTCGCGCGTCAGGCCGTACTTCGCTTCCGTCGGCTTGCCGATGATGTCGTTGCCTTCGATGAGGTCGCCCGGGTTGTAGCGGAAGCAGATGATCTTCGGCAGGCCAGCGTTCTTCTCGAGGTAGTCGAGATGGCTGATGTCATCGAGGTTGATGATGGCACCGAGCTCGATGGCCTTCTGGAACTCGTCCGCCGGCGTGTCGTTGGAGGTCAGCAGGATCTCCTCGCCCTTGTAGCCCGACGCTTCCGAGAGCACGAGCTCGGCGAGGCTGCTGTTGTCCGTGCCAGCACCTTCTTCGTGCAGGACCTGCAGGATGCGCGGGTTCGGCAGCGCCTTGACGGCGAACTGCTCGCGGAAGCGTGGAGCCCAGGCAAATGCCTTCTGGAGCTTGCGGATGTTCTCGCGGATGGCGCGCTCGTCGTAGATGTGGAACGGAGTCGGGTACTTCTTGATGATTTCCTCAAGCTGCTCCTTGGAGAGCGGGAAGGTCTTCTTGCTCATATGTTGTCCTCCTGTAAAAACAAACCTACCAAAGAGAATTATTATCTGTCAAAATGTTAATTTATTATACCAAATAGGAATAATGCTGTCAATTCCTATGTTATAATTGTATAAGACATTCCGGCAATTTCTCGAAATTCAGCACCTTTCCAGACAGCATGGCTCGTTGTGTGGTAAAATGAGACTGTATTTACTTTGAACTAGGAGTTTGCAAAATGGGACGATTACTCGGCGTATTGCGCCTTTTCCGGCATGACATCCTCGTCATGCTGCTCTCGCTCAAGAGCCGCCAGACACCGCGGAAGGTCAAGGGTATGATGCTCCTGGCCATCTTCTACCTCTTGAGCCCGATTGACCTGATTCCCGATGCCATCCCTGTCTTCGGCATGCTCGACGATGCTGTGCTCGTGCCGGCTGCCATCGCCATGCTCATGCGCATGCTGCCGTACCCCGTGCGGTCGGACTGCGAGCGCCAGGCCGACTACATCCTGCGCCATGCGAAGCTCGCCGGCATACTCGTGACCGTGTTCCTGCTGGCCTGGGTCGGTGTCATCGTCTGGGGCATCTACAAGCTCATCTCGTGATTGTGTCGTTTTATTTTCTATATTTTATTGAAAGGAGGCCGCAAGACTCTTGCGTCTTTATATTGCCGAGAAACCGAGTGTGGGCCGCGAGCTCGCCAAGTGCCTGACGGGGCCCATCGTGCGCCATGATGGCTACCTCGTGACGAAGGACGGCGTCGTGACCTGGCTCTTCGGCCACATCCTGCGCCAGGCGGAGCCTGAAGAGTACGACCCGAAATACAAGCGCTGGCGCGCCGACGACCTGCCCATCATCCCCGAGCACTGGAAGCTCTTCGTCGACAAGAACTGCGAGAAGCAGTTTGCCATCGTCAAGTCGCTGATCGATAAGGCTGACGAGATCGTGCATGGCGGCGACCCGGACCGCGAGGGCCAGCTGCTCGTCGACGAGGTGCTCGACTACCTCGGGAACAAGAAGCCCGTGCGCCGCATCCTCTTGAACGCGCTCGACGAGAAGAGCATCAAGAAGGCCAATGCGAGCCTGCGCGACAACCGCGATTTCTTCAATCTCAAGCAGTCGGCACTTGCCAGAGCCCGCGCCGACTGGCTCATCGGCATGAATCTCTCGCGCGCCTACACATTGGCCGCGCGCCGCGCCGGCCATGAGCGCCTCGTGCTGCCAATCGGCCGCGTCAAGACGCCGACGCTCTCGCTCGTCGTGCGCCGCGAGCGCGAGATCGAGAACTTCAAGCCCGTGACCTACTACCTCATCCGCGGCAACTTCCAGCATGCAAACGGCAGCTTCGAGGCGCAGTGGAAGCCGCAGGACACGATGGCGGGGCTTGACAGCGAGAACCGCCTCGTCGACAAGAAGATCGCGGACGAGAAGCTCGCCTTTTTCGAGGCGATGCCGCATGACGCCGTGATCTCATCGTACCAGAAGGTGAAGAAGCAGGAGCCGCAGCCATTGCCGTTCTCGCTCTCGACGCTGCAGGTGCTTGCGGGCAAGCGCTTCGGCTACGCGCCGCAGCTCGTCCTCGACACGGCACAGAAGCTCTACGAGAAGAAGCTCACGACGTATCCGCGCTCAGACTGCGAGTACCTGCCGACGAACCAGCTCGGCGATGCGAGCACCATCCTCGCGCACCTCTCGAAGGCCGGCGACGCGCAGATTGCCGCGTGGGTGAAGGCGGCCAATCCCAAGCAGAAGAGCCGCGCCTGGAACGACAAGAAGATCTCGGCGCACCATGCGATCATCCCGACGACGGTGCAGGCCGATGTCACGAAGATGACGCAGGAGGAGCGCAATCTCTACCACCTCATTGCGCGCGGTTACCTCGCGCAGTTCTATCCCGTCCACACCTATGACCAGACGAAGGTCGAGGTCAGCTATAAAGAGGAGACGTTCACGGCCAGTGGCCGCACGGAGCGCGACCTCGGCTGGAAGGTCATGTACCAGTCTCAGAAAAAGAAGCAGGAGTCCGATGAGGAGGACGAAAAGGAAGACAAAGAAGACAACGCCAAGACATTGCCGGCCATGAAGAAGAAGGATGACGTGGCCTGGCAGCGCGGCCGCATGCTCGAGAAGATGACGAAGCCGCCGACGCGCTTCACGGCCTCGACGCTTTTGGCCGGCATGAAGGAAATCCACAAGTATGTCAAGAATCCCGAAGCGAAGAAGCAGCTCAAGGATGTCTACGGCATCGGCACAGAGGCGACGCGCGCGACAATCATCGACGACCTCATCCGCCGCAAGTTCATGAAGGCCGAGGGCAAGAAGAAGTATCTCGTGCCGACGCCCGCGGCCTATCTGCTCGTCGACGCCTTGCCCGACGAGCTCACGTACCCCGACTCGACGGCCATCTGGGAGGACAAGCTCCACTCGATGTCGGAAGGCGGGGAGAGCCTTGCCGATTTCCTGCAGGGGCAGATTGCCTTCACGCGCAAGCTCTGCGCGAAGGCAGGTGACGTCCACATGGAGGTCAAGGGTGAGAATGTCTGCCCGCGCTGCCATCAGGGCGTCCTGACGAAGCGCAAGGGCAAGAATGGCGTATTCTGGGGCTGTTCGAACTACCCGAAGTGCCGCATGACCTGCAACGATAAGGAGGGCAAGCCCGACCTTGAGGACGCGAAAGCGCGCCTCGCGCGCCGGCCGCGAAGAGAGGCGCCGGCAGCCGTCTCGGCCACCGCGATGGCCTGGCAGTCGCGCCAGTCTGATGCTCCGGCGGCGAGCCAATCGTACCGCTCATATAGTTCGTACAGCTCGCACAGTGCATCTGAGCCATACGACGATATCGCCGCGCTCAACGCGCTCTTCTCGCCCGACGACTACGCCGCGCGCATGGAGGCCGACGAGAAGAGCTATGCAGCACAGCAGAAGGATGCCTCTTGGCAGTCCTGGGCCGACAAGCCCAAGTACTCGGCCAGCCCGATGGAGCATATGGAGAAGGATGCGGCCTCGTCGAGCTTCCTCTGCCCGCGCTGCCGCGAGGGTCATCTGCGCAGCATCCACGGCAAGAACGGCGTCTTCTGGGGCTGCTCGAACTATCCGCGGTGCACGGCGACCTTCGATGATGACCACGGCAAGCCGCTCTTGAAATGACGAAATGACAGAAGTGATACCTGTTTAAGATATAAGGAGAAGATATGGAAACCTTTCGCGACTTAGGCGTCAGCGAGGCACTCGCAGCAGTCCTCGACGACAAGAACATCAAGGAGCCGACGCCCATCCAGCAGCAGGCCATCCCGAAGATCCTCGCTGGCACGGACATCCTCGGCGTGGCGCCGACGGGCACGGGCAAGACGCTCGCCTACCTGCTGCCCATCCTCATGCAGCTCGACAAGGACCGCCGCGAGATACAGGCCGTCGTGCTGGCCCCGACGTATGAGCTGGCGATGCAGATTGCCGGCGAGGCGCGTGAGCTCAGCCAGAAGGCAAGCCTCGGCATCCGCGTGCAGGGCCTCATCGGCGGCGCGAACATCGCGCGCCAGATCGACAAGCTCAAGGAGAAGCCGCAGCTCGTCGTCGGCTCGGGCGGCCGCATCTGTGAGCTCGCGCGCAAGGGCAAGCTCAAGCTCGCGGGCGTGCGCTTTCTCGTGCTCGACGAGTTCGACCGCCTGCTCGACGACCAGAACGACATGACGACGGCCGACGTCGTCAAGCTCCTGCCGCAGGACCGCCAGGCCTTGATGTTCTCGGCGACCGACCCGAAGAAGGCGCGCGACCGCGCTTTGTTCCTCGGCCATCCGGAGTGCATCGAGATCGAGGCATCGGTCGAGGAGATGGCCGCCTGCCATCATTACTTCGTCACCGTACCGTTCCGCGAGAAGATCGAGCGCGTGCGCAAGCTCACGCGTTCCCTGCCGATCGAGCGCGGCCTCGTCTTCATCAACAGGACGTTCGCGGCCGAGCAGACGCTCGCGAAATTGCGCTACGAGGGCATCCGCGCGGAGTCGCTGCTCGGCAAGGATGCCAAGCAGTCGCGCCAGTCGGCCATCGCCGCCATCAAGGGCGGCCGTGCCCAGCTGCTCCTCTCGACAGACCTCGCGGCGCGCGGCCTTGACATCCCGGCCGTCGATTACGTCATCAACCTCGACTTTCCGGAGAGCGCGCAGGTCTACCAGCACCGCGCTGGCCGCACGGCGCGCGCCGGCCGCAAGGGTGCCGTCATCACCTTGATCGACTTCAAGGAAGCCGTCAAGCTCTCCGAGCTCGGCAAGAAGCTCGGCATCGAGTTTGAGCGGCTGCCGCATGCCAAGGCGGCTGCTCCTGCAAGAAAGGGGAAGCAGACCCGTCAACATGGCCCGCGCGCGGCACGACCGGCCAGGAAACACAATAAGTAAAGCATCAAGAAAGCATCAAGAAAAGAAGCGTGACTGTCACGCGGTGTTTTTGCGTTTTATGTTTTTCGATTTTTTAGGACTTAGGAGGTTCCTCTGATTTGGACATTGTGCCCATATTATTCCAGTTATTGCTCGTAATCTTTCTCATCGCGATGAACGGCTTCTTTGTCGCGGCAGAGTTTGCCTGCGTCAAGATACGCCCCTCGCGTCTCGAGACGCTCATCCAGGAGGGCAGCCGCCAGGCGAAGTACGCCAAGAAGCTGACCGACCACCTTGACGCATCTCTTTCCGTGACACAGCTCGGCATCACGCTCGCCTCGCTCGGCCTCGGCTGGGTCGGCGAGCCGGCCGTTGCGACGCTGATCCTGCCAATCACGCACGCCGTCGGCCTCGACGATGTCGTCGGCCACACGATTTCGCTGGCACTCGCCTTTTCCATCATCACGGGGATGCACATCGTGCTCGGCGAATTGACGCCAAAGACGATGGCCATCCAGAATGTCGAGAAGATCATGCTGAATGTGGCCCTGCCAATGCTCGTCTTCCACCGCGTCATGTACCCGTTCGTCTGGCTGCTCAACCACGTGGCCAACTGGGTGGCACACCGCATGGGCTTCCACACGGCTTCGGAGGGCGACGACGCCCACACCGAGGAGGAGATACGCCTGCTCATGGAGGAGAGCCACCGCCAGGGCCTCATCGACGACACGGAGGTCGACTTCGTCGACAACGTCTTCGACTTCACGGACCTCAACGTCCGCGAGATCATGACGCCGCGCACGGACATGGTCTGCCTCTACCTCGAGGACACGATGGACGAGAACCTCCATACCATCCTCGAGGAGCAGCTCACGCGCTACCCGATCTGCCACGAGGACAAGGACCATATCGTCGGCTTCCTGCATGTCAAGGACCTCATGCGCGTCATGGCGGAGGGGCGCAAGCCCAATTTGCGCCGCCTCGCGCGCAAGGCGCTGATCGTGCCGGAGAGCATGGATGTCAGCGTACTCCTCAAGACGATGCAGAAGCAGCGCTCGCAGATGGCCATCGTCGTCGACGAGTACGGCGGCACAGCCGGTATGGTGACGATCGAGGACATCGTCGAAGAGATCGTCGGCGACATCCAGGACGAGTTCGACGAGGAGCGTCCGACGGCCGAGCGCCGCGGCAAGCGCATCTTCTCAGTCGACGCCAAGATGCTGCTCGAAGAGCTCGAGGATATCCTCGAGATCGACATCGAGGACGAGGACGTCGACACTGTCGGCGGCTGGCTCTACGACCAGATCGGCCAGACGCCGCGCGTCGGCCAGATGGCGGCTGCGGGCGGCAATCTCTTCTACGTCGAAGAAGTTGACGGCGTGCGCATCACGCGCGTGCTCATCCACTGCGCCGAGGACCTCGTGAAGGAGCACGATGAGATCGTCGACATGCCGTAAAATCTAAGAATCTCATTCCGTTTCCTGTACTAGGATTTTCGGGAAAAAGACAGTATAATAAGACGTATCAGGTGGAAACAGGAAGATAACAGATGATCATAACACTCGAGAATTTCACGAAGAGCTACGGCGAGAAGCAGCTTTTTGCCGGGGTCAACCTCAGCATGGACGCGGGGGACAAGGTCGGCATCGTCGGTGTCAACGGCACGGGCAAGTCGACGTTCCTCAAGGCCATCGCGGGGCTCGTGCCCGTCGATGACGGCACGATGGTCACGATGCGCGGCCTGCGCATCGAGTACCTCGCGCAGGACAAGGTCTTTGACCCGGAGCACACGGTGCTCATGGAGGTCTTTCGCGGCATGACGCCCTTGATGGATGCCCTGCGCGGCTACGAGCTCGCACTGGCTGAGGCGGCCAAGGACCCTGAGAGCCCCGCGATACAGAAGCGCATCATGCAGTATGCGGAGAAGATTGACGAGCTCGACGGCTGGCAGGTCGAGAGCACGGCCAAGACCGTGTTGCAGAAGCTCGGCATCGGCGACTACACGGCCAAGGCCGGCACGCTTTCAGGCGGACAGCAGAAGCGGCTGGCCCTCGCGACGGCGCTCATACAGCCGTGCGACCTCCTGCTCCTCGACGAGCCGACGAACCATCTCGACAGCGAGACAATCGCCTGGCTCGAGGAATACCTCAAAGGGCAGAAGGGCGCGCTCCTGATGGTCACACATGATCGCTACTTCCTCGACAACACGGCGACGAAGATCCTCGAGCTCGACAAGGGCAGTGCCTACACCTATACGGGCAACTACTCTTCATTTCTCGAGCAGAAGGAAGCGCGCATCGAGCGCGAGGAGGCCAGCGAGCAGAAGCGCCAGAACTTCCTGCGCAACGAGCTCAAGTGGCTGCGCCGCGGTGCACAGGCCCGCTCGACGAAGCAGCGCGCCCGCATCGAGCGCTACGAGGAGGTCAAAAACAAGAAGGTCGACCTCGACCGCAGCACGGTCGAGATCGGGCTCGCGGGCAGCCGCCTCGGGCGTACCGTCATCGAGCTCGACCACGTGAATTACGAGGTGGGCGGCCGGACGATCATCCGCGACTTTTCCTACACCGTCCTGCGCAATGACCGCGTGGCCATCCTCGGCCGCAACGGCACAGGCAAGTCGACGCTCCTCAATATCTTTGCGGGGCGCCTGCAGCCGACGAGCGGTACGGTGACGATTGGCCAGACGGTCAAGATCGGCTACTTCACGCAGCGTGCCGTCAGCATGGACGAGCGCCTGCGCGCCATCGAGTACATCCAGGAGGCCGCGCGCGCCATCACGCTCGCGGACGGCTCGCGCATCTCGGCCAAGGAGCTCATGGAGCGCTTCCTGTTCCCGGGCGAGCTCCAGTGGACACCGATTGCCCGGCTGTCGGGCGGCGAGAAGCGCCGCCTCTTCCTGCTGCGCATCCTGATGGAGGAGCCGAATGTCCTGCTCTTAGATGAGCCGACGAATGATCTCGACCTTGAGACCATGTCCGTGCTCGAGTCGTTCATCGACGACTTCCGCGGCGCGATCCTCTTCGTCTCGCATGACCGCTTCTTCGTCGACCGCCTGGCCGACAAAGTCTTCGTCTACCAGCCCGACGGCAGCCTGCGCCTCTACGCGGGCGGCTACTCCTACTACAAGGAGAAGGAACACGAGGAAGAGGCGAAGAAAGCGCAGCAGGCACCGCCTGCTGCCGAGGCGAAGAAGGAGCGCGAGCCGAAAAGGGCGCAGGAGCGTCCCACGCGTGAAGCGAAGCGCCGCCTGAGCTTTGGCGAGCAGAAGGAGTACGCGGAGATCGAGGGCGTCATCGCGAGCAAGGAGGGCGAGCTAAAGGTCGTCCGGCTCGAGATGCAGCAGAATGCGTCCGACTACACGCGCCTCGCAGAGCTTGGACGCGAGGAGACGCGCCTCGCAGCGGAGCTCGACCACCTCATGGAGCGCTGGGCGTATCTTGAGGAGATCGCCGAGCAGCAGGACTCCTGAATCAACACGCGAATCATTTATCTCTATTTCAAATAAAGGGGAAGGTAATCATGGCATTTGACAAGAACCAGTTTGCTGAGATCATCGAAGAATTCAAGGTCGACGGAGACCGCCTCCATGAGGTCGCGGCCGACTTCCGCTATGACCTGCGCAAGGGCCTTGACAATCCGGATGAGTCGTCGCTGCGCATGCTCAAGTCGTACGTCGGCCTGCCGACGGGCGAGGAGACGGGTGAGTACCTCGCACTCGACTTCGGCGGCACGAATGTCCGCGTCCTGCGCATCCGCCTCGACGGTCACGGCAAGTTCGAAGTCCTGAAGAAAGTCGCCAAGCCGCTGCGCGTCGAGGGCGTCTACGACTTCGTCGGCGAGGGCTCGACGGCCGAGCAGCAGTTCGATTTCATCGCAGAACTCGTCGATGAGGCCATCGAGGGCGACCACACGACGAAGTATCTGCTTGGCCACACCTTCTCCTTCCCGTCTGAGCAGACGGACCTCTACAACGCAAAGCTCATCATCTGGACGAAGGAATTCGCTACGGCAGGCGTCGAGGGCAAGGTCGTCAATGACCTGCTCAAGGAAGCGCTGCACCGCCAGGGCATCGACAATGTCGAGCCGACGGCTGTCATCAACGACACGGTCGCCGTCCTGCTCGCCGCTGCCTACAAGCAGGCCGACACCTACATCGGCTCCATCTATGCGACAGGCCACAACACCTGCTACTTCGAGCCGTTCAAGGGCAAGGCAGAGCGCCCGATGATCCTGAACCTCGAGTCCGGCGGATTCATGAAGCTCGCGCCGAATCGCTTTGACGCAGAGTTTGATGCTCAGTCCGAGAAGCCGGGCGAGCAGCGCCTCGAGAAGATGGTTTCCGGCCGCTACATGGGCGAGCTCTTCGGCATGGCTATCGCTGAACTGCTCGGCGAGAAGGGCAAGAAGTACGGCTTCACGAGCATCGACATGAGCAACATCATCCTCGACGAGACGGCAGGCCTTGCAGAAGTCGGCCGCATCGTCAGCGCCAAGACGGGCCACAATCTCGAGGAGGTCGACCGCCAGCGCCTGCAGGAGCTCGCCTCGGCACTCGTCGTCCGCTCCGCGCGTCTCGTCACGGCCACCTATGTCGGCATCATCTGGCAGCTGGCTGGCGATGAAGCCATCAAGAAGCAGCACATCGCCATCGACGGCTCCGTCTACGAGAAGATGCCGCTGGCGAAAGAGAACATCATGCGCGCCCTCTCCGAGCTGCTCGGTGAGTCGGCACCGCTCGTCGACACCGTCCTCGAGAACGGCGGTTCGGGCCTCGGCGCCGCCATCGCCGCTGCCATGTCGCAGCAGCAGGCATAAGACAATCTGCCAAACCTGACTATCCGACGGTCTGACTGTCACACATGCAATCCACTGCACCCGTGCCATTGGTGCAGTGGATTTTTTATGCGGGTATGCTATAATGATAGTCAATAAAAAGACATGAGAAGGGGGTGAAGAACATCGAGCAGTCACTTGGCATGAATCTCTCGCAGCATCTGGCGATGACGATGCAGCTGCAACAGGCCATCGAGATCCTGCAGCTCTCCGCACAGGAACTCTGCGCGACCATTGAAAAAGAATACCTGGAGAACCCCGTGCTCGAGATGGACTATCCGTCGGGGCGTCGGGAGCTCTACGAGCAGGGCGGCCCTGCGCATGCAGGTGTTCGCGCGCTCGCCGACTACCTCGACGGCGGCGGCAAGCAGCCCGCGTACTTCACCGATGAAGACGAGCGCCAGTTCGATGCACCGGCACCGCTCCATGCGACACTGGAGGAAGAGCTGCTCGAGCAGGTCAACTTCACCTTTAAGGGTGAGCACGGGGCAGAGAAAGAGCGCGCTGTCGCGACCTTCCTCGTCGGCTCGCTCGACAGCCGCGGTTACTTGACACTGCCCGTGGCTGAGGTTGCCCGCGCGATGGCTTGCAGCGAGGCGGAGGTCATGCGCATCCTCGCAGTCATCCAGGGCTTCGAGCCGGCCGGCGTCGGCGCGCGCGATCTCGCCGAATGCCTGCGCCTGCAGGCCCAGCGCCAGGGCATCTACGACGGGCTTGTCGCCGCCATCATCGACCGCCATCTCGATGCAGTCGCCGCTCACCGCCTCAAGGAGATAGCCGCCGCCGAGCACGTGCGCCCCGCCGAGGTCCAGATGGCGGTCGACATCGTGCGCCGCCTCAATCCAAAGCCCGGCTCCGCGTATGGCGCGGCGGACTCCGCCTACATCACGCCGGATGTCATCATCCGGAAGGGCGAGAAGGGCTACGAAGTCGAAGTCGAAGAGGCCGGCGTGCCGCAGCTCCATATCTCCGCGCTCTACCGACAGTCCGATACCTTCGACAAGGCGACGCAGAAGTACATCGCGGGCCGCCTGCGCGCGGCTGCCTGGCTCATCAACAGCATCGAGCAACGCCGCACGACGATTCGCCGCGTCGTCGAGGAGATCGTGCGGCGCCAGACAGCCTACTTCGAGAAGGGGCCCGCCTTCCTCGAACCGATGACGATGAAGGAGGTGGCCGATACCATCGGCGTGCACGAGTCGACCGTCAGCCGCGCCGTCGCCAATAAGTACGCCGAGCTGCCGACGGGCGTCATCGCGCTGCGCAGCTTCTTTACAGCGCGCAGCGCGCGGACTGATACAGGGGAGGATGTCGCCGCTGCCAAGGCCAAGTCGGCCATCGAAAGATTCATCAAGGGCGAGGACCCCAAGAAGCCTCTGTCGGACCAGAAGCTCTGCACCCTGCTCAAGGCAGAGGGCATCGCGCTCTCGCGCCGCACCGTCATGAAATACCGCGAACAGCTCGGCTACGACTCATCCGTCAAGCGCAAGCGCTATTGAGCCGAGGCGTTGTATGCGGATAGAGGCTGGTTCTGTGCATCTCGTCTCAGAACCAGTCCTTTTTTACATTCCTCCTATGCATGGAATGACATAGCCGCGATTCATAGAAGCAAAACAAATGGAAACCTGACAGAAAATGGGAATGAACAATAACTTTGTGAAAAAAAGCGCGAAATGACTTGCAATACTCGTGAAACGTGCTATGATAGTAACCGAAAGAAAACAACGGCGTGCAGAGGTGCCGACAGGTAAGTTAAAAAATGCACATTCTCTGCCGGAGAGCTCGCCGAAATCATCGTGGTACGTGAAGGACGCTTACACGATGTGATTTTTTTCATCGGAAAGTTAATTTTTTCACTTTCGCTACAATTATGCAATTATTTCCATCATTCCTTATTTCGTGTGTATTGTCAGGGGAGGACTTATCATGGCAGATCAGCAGAATCAGAAGAGACCACGTATTGTCATTGTCGGTGCAGGTTTCGGCGGCGTCAAGCTCGCCAAGCTCTTTGCGAAGGAAGATGTCGACGTCATGCTCGTCGACCGCCACAACTTCCAGCTCTTCCAGCCATTGCTGTATCAGGTGTCGACGGCAGTCCTCTCGACGGACGAGATCGCCTATCCGGTCCGCACGTTCTTCCGCAAGTGCAAGAATGTGGAGTTCTTCATGGCTAAGGCCGAGGGCGTCGACCAGGCGCGCAAGGTCCTGCTGACGAACCACGGTGAGCTCGCTTACGACTACCTCATCCTCGCAGCCGGTGCGACGACAAACTACTTCGGCATGAAAGAGGTAGAGGAGCATTCCTACGGCATGAAGACGTTGCAGGAGGCCCTGCACATCCGCAACCACGTGCTGCACATGTTCGAGCGCGCCAACAAGGAGACGGACCCGGAGGTTCGCCGCCGCATGCTGACGTTCGTCGTCGTTGGCGGCGGCCCGACGGGCATCGAGGAATCCGGCGCCCTGACGGAGCTCTTCGGCATCCAGCAGAAGGAGTTCCACAACCTCGACTTCAGCGAAGTCAGCGTCAAGCTCATCGAGGCCACGCCTAATGTCCTGCCGATGGTCGCCCCGAACCTGCGCGAGCACGCTGTCAAGGTCCTGCGCAAGAAGGGCGTCGACGTCATGCTGAACACCCAGGTTGTCGGCTACGACGGCAACGACCTCAAGCTCAAGGACGGCAGGACAATCCCGACGCAGACGGTCATCTGGGCAGCAGGCGTCAAGGCCGTGCCGTTCATCAAGGACTGCGGCGGTGAAGTCGACCGCGGCGGCCGCATCATTGTCAACGAGAAGCTGCAGGTCGAGGGCAGCGACTGCGTCTTCGCTATCGGCGACTGCGCGCACTACCAGCACGGCACGGAGCGCCCGCTGCCGACGGTCGCACCGGTTGCCATGCAGCAGGCGCAGACAGCTCATGACAACATCATGAAGCTCATCCGCGGCCAGCAGGATCTCGCGACGTTCCACTACAAGGACCTCGGCTCCATGGCCACGATCGGCCGCGGCGAAGCCGTCGTCGACAAGACGAAGATGAACCCGCAGATGACGGGCTTCCTCGCATGGTGTGCATGGATGTTCGTCCATCTCCTGCGCCTCGCCGGTGCCCATGCCAACTTCACGGTCGCGATCAAGTGGACCTGGAACCTCTTCTCCGGCACGCGCCTCGGCCGTATCATCACGAATATCAAAGATTGACAGATCTTCTGGACAGGCAGTCTCCGTTTGGAGTCTGCCTGTTCTTTTGCGTTGGACAAATGGGCAAGAAGTGTCTATTTGTGTATTCCTGGCGGTATTTAGAAAGAATTTTTCTTATTGAGCAGGAATTGGCGTTCAGCCGAGAATGCCTATAACACGGTTGTCTCGCTCGACGGCCTCAGCGCACAGGACAAGAAGAATTACGGTCTTGAGGACACGAGTTCCTTCACGTTCGACAAGAGCGCGACGGTCGAGAAGGCCGACCTCACGGTCACGCGCAAGGGCATCGAGACGGTCTATGGCACGGTCAAGACAGACGATGGCACGATGACGACCTACACGAAGCTCGTCAATGGCGACAAGAACGACATTGTCATCGACAATGGCAACTACGGTACGGCCTACAACGATGATCTGACGAAGACGAACGACGTCGGCAAGTACAACTACAAGGCAACGCTCAACAGTGAGAGCGACGTCCTGCGGAACTACGACGTCCACGATGATGGTACGAACTATGTCAACATCACGCCGTACACGATTACCGAGGAAGAGATCGTCAATCCAGATGGCTCGCCGCTCTACACGACGAAGTATGGCCAGAAAGACCCATTCGGCAAGGCCACCTTTACGGGTGTCAATGGCGATGGCACGCTGCTTCTTGACATTACGGACTCGAGTGCACTTACGGGTGCGGCAGATGGTCGCATCACGGAGAATGTCGGCGACAACATCTACGATACGACGGTAAGTTTGGAGAGCCTGCAGAACAAGAATTACCAGTTCGCAGATGGTGCAACGAGCAAAACCTTCGATAACACTGCAAGCGTCACGCCGGCCGATCTCACGATTGAGACGAAAGATGTCGAGACGGAGTACGGCACGGTCAAGACGACGACTTCTGAGGTCAAGGGTCTTGTCAATGGCGACCTTCCGACTGGGTTCCTTTTCGACTATGGCGACTATGGCGGAGCTTATCTGGATGGCAACACCAAGACGAATGATGTCAACACGTACCACTTCGGCACGGACCTCTCGGGTGCAGACTTCCTCAACAACTACACGATCACGGGTGGTGAGGCTGATGTGAAGATCGACCCGAAGGATGTCACGTTCTTCGTCTCCGGTACGGGTAACACGCTTGCAGACGTCACCTATACGGTAGATCCGGACATCGATGCACAGCTAGCCTATGGCGAACATGTCGATGCGGACTACACGCCGGGCAACGATCTGGGCAGCAACCAGTACGGAGTCGTGGCGCACATCAACGGCACGCCAATTGTCACGGGCGACGTGGCAGGCAACTACCGTTACAACTACGGCGGCCTGATCACGCTCTCGCCGACGGTGCCGACGAAGCCGGATATCGACCCGCACAATCCGTCGAATGTCGACGGTTCGGGCTCCTGGACGAGCAACATGGGCAACCATGGCGTACCGGGCGTCGAGCGCGTCGCAGGTTTGGCGAGTGCTGAGCTTCCGTTCTTCAAGGTCGAGGCTGGCCAGGTCTCGCATTACGGCACGTACGATGTCGCAGCGGATCCGGACAAGGTTCGCCTTGAGCCGACGGGCAAGCGCCTGCCAGAGCCGAATCAGCCGAAGACGCAGTACCGCGAGTACACGAAGGCACTGACGACGACGGACGGCACGGGCATGTTCCGCATGGTCTATGACGGTTCCGTCTTCCGCATCACGCCGACCGACGATGCTGCTCTCGCACTCGTTCGCACGGGCGACGTCAAGAACAACGTCGAGCTTTCGGCAGAAGCTCTCCACGCTGGTTTCAGCGAGATGGGCATCCTGCTTGAAGACCTCGATGGTGTCTATGTCCACTTTGAGAATCTACATTAATGTAGGGAATTGGATTGACCCAATAAAATATGTATGGTAAACTATAAGTAGTAAGGATAAACCAGACAAAACTGAATCGGTGCGAACATGCCCTGTGGTCGCGCAGCGCCCACAGCGGTAGCGGATCTGCTTAAGTTTCGGAGCGATATGGATGACAGCCTGATGAAGGCAGCGCAAGGTGGTTTGGAGACCAAGTGCTCTCAAGTCAAACTATCGTAACGAAAGAGGCGGCCAATATGAAAACCTTGCGGCAGATCATGACTTTACTCGTCATGGCATGTATCGTTTTTGCATCGAGCACGGCTTTTGCGGCCAGCCTTCAGGATGAAGTCTTGAACGAAGTCAATCTTGAACGTACGGCAGCCGGCATCCAGCCGTTAAGCGGGATTGTTTATCTTGACCAGGCGGCTGGGACCCGGGCTCAGGAAGCGGGCATCTTGTTCGCGCATCAGCGCCCGGACGGCAGCCCTGTCAAATCGGTTTTGAATGGTGCGTCCTGCTCCTGGTTCGGTGAAAACCTTGCCATCAGCAGCGTAGTGGATGCTAAAAAGATCGTTCGCGCTTGGATGGGTTCCCCGACGCATCGCGCAAATCTCCTTAACCATCATTTCACGAAGATGGGTGTATCTTGTGTGAGAGGCAATGATGGTCACTACTATTGGGCCATGGAACTGATTGGTGACTGACCCTGGCTGACCGGTGAGGACCGGACTGGATATTCCCGAGCAGGCTGTATGGATTCATGTAGCCTGTTTTCTCTTTATCGGGGCATGGTTGGCTCCGCTGGCAAAGCTCCTTGTCTTGCCGGTGGTGAGAGAATGAGGTGAGAGTATGGGCAGAATGATATCCAGGACAGGAATCTTCCTCGTGGCGTTCTTCGCCGTGGCGATGTCGATCCCATCTGGTGGTCTGGCTGGCTGCGCTCATGCACAGAGTGCTGCTTCGCTGACTGAGCTCAGCTCTGGTGCAGGTGCGGTCATCGTGCGCGACCTTGAGCGTCGCGGCACGCCGCGTGGCAACTACAAGATCTCCGAAGCCGATGACGATGTCGTCATCGACGCAGAGGCTTACACGGAAGGTCCGTGATATGGGCGCTCTGAATCCGTCTTGTCGTTGAGATGCTGTCGGATCTACACCTGAATGACTGAAACTGAAAGACTGAAATGGATGCCGGAATCCCGCATCGTCTCTGCGCAGCAGTGCTCGCTTTGACGATGCGGGACTTTTTTTGCAAGTTTTTTTGAAAAAGCTGTTGACAAATGCCTGCGTGTCCTGTAATATAATACAAGTCGCCGCGAGACACCGGCCTGGCAAGAAAATGCTCCTTGATTGGAAGCGCCTTGCTGGAGCGGATGACTCAGACAAAAAGAAAAATAAAAAAGTTCTTGACAGTCTGAAAGAGATGCGGTACAATAAATGAGTCGCTTGAAGCGAGAGCTTCGAAAGACAAAGTTGTTCTTTGAAAACTAAACAATGCAACATGAATCATTTGTGATTCAAGCCAGATGTTTTTAAAACAT
>Ga0256404_1000305_pt1 | contig 127340 bp, 104 predicted proteins | sample RumenRJG_01DNA_FD_185990 | JGI IMG/M metagenome (GOLD analysis project Ga0256404, IMG submission 185990) | Bovine rumen microbial communities from Lethbridge, Alberta, Canada - RJG_01 | ecosystem: Host-associated > Mammals > Digestive system > Stomach > Rumen | place: Canada: Alberta... | reverse complement strand
GATGCTTCGCATTTTCTTTATCTGCTCGGTGATTTTTCCGTTTGCTTCGCTCCGCTGGATGAATACCTTCCCGCCAGCCTTCTCAGCCAATACGTTTATTTCCTGCACGGGTACGGAGAGATCATAAGCGTCTGCGTCCCGCCGAACATCACCAAGCGTATGCGCATCCAGAATCTGCTCCGCTTCATCAGCCGTGCGAACCACACCTGCACAGAGATACTCCACGCAGTAGGCACACACAGCCGCCAGAAGACCGAGAATCAATCCGATGGCGATTGGCTTGGCAGTTCCTTCATCAGACGGCAGAACATCATCCCGTGCGTTGATATACGCACGCTCATCCGCAGACAGCGCATCAACCACGGATGCCTGATATGTCTGCAGATCGGCTCGCAGATTATCCACCGCTGTCAGAGCGTTCTGCTGACGTTCTGCAAGATCGGCATCATATCCGCAAGCATACACAGGATCCTGCGGAATCAGACTCACATCCGCACCCGCAGCCTGCATGCTCTGCGTTACTTCCTGAATACGGCCGCTCACGATTTTCTGAACTGTTTCCGCTTCTGCTTTCGTATAGCCATATGTCTTCACGGTCATAACGCTGGTGCCTGGCATGCTTACATCCGCAAGCACATCTGCCGAGCATCCATCGAAGCTCACCATTTCTGACGCATACACTGAACTCTCCAGCTTCAGCGTATTTGCTATCTGCTGATACTCCGCATCGCCAAGTGCCGTGCCCGCATAGACTTCCCACACCTGCGGAATGTCTGTCGTGATTACGTACGAAGCAGAAACTTCGTCGGCGTTCTTCGCATCCATCCGCATGATCGCCGAATCTGCCGCATATTCAACTGCGGCATCCAGCCGTTTCTGCTTGGCATCCCGCATCTGTTTGACAGACTCGACTTCGTTTACTTCCGCACTCGTCAGCTTCGCTTTCAGCGATTCTTCCGTAACGGGAACACTGCGGCTATATGACACCGCACCGCTAAGAGCGGCACCAGCCGCACCAGTCGCACAGATCACAGCCCACCGCCTCAGAAGCCATTTGCCAAGATCGGCAAGATCGATTACTTTCTCATCATCCATTCATAAGTTCGCCACCCTTCTCGCCGCTTTCGGCTGTCTTGGTTTTCTGCACTGTCAGACGGAACGTACCAGTTGCCGTCGGATCATTAGGCATTGCAATCGTTCCCGTGATTTCCAGATCATTCGCGGGTTCTTCCGCCTTCGGCTCTGCTGACATCAGCTGATCGGAAAATCCGAACAGATAGTTAGGATCACAATGCAGAACACCGCAGAATCAGGCAATTCTTTTCCACAATTAGGGCATTTCATATTTTTCTCCTTTGCCTCTTTCCATATTTGATTTCTTTGTCATCAGTACTGGCTAATCTCTCGTCTGCGCTGGCACGATGGTCACAATGCGCGATTCGGTGTAGTAATTCTCACCATCGCTGATATATACACGAAATGTGACCGGGCCCCATGCCCTCGGATCCATCTGCGAAATGCCGGCAATGCGTGTCTCCGTTCCGTCCGGATGCCTGAATTTGATTGCAATACTGCACGGATCGTCTGCCACTGTGCAGATGACCGCTCCGCAGTTCAGGCGAATTTCTGTAACCTGATCGCTAGCGCCTGTGCATGCGTTTTTAACGTTCACCATAGTCTTCCCCTTATCGATGTGTACATTCCTGCGTACGCTAATCACTAGCCACGGAATGCACCGCGGTCTTGTAATCATTATGTGGTCCACCCCCACAGGCGTGGGGAATACCCTAAGAAAATGGCTCAGCTATCGTCTTTCCACCTGCGGATGCTTAAGCTTTCATCCGCTTTCATCCGCTGATCATATCGTATCGTGTTCGCAATTCCGAACCGCCGTCCAACGGTCCATCTGGCACATGCAGAACGAAAAAAGCCTCCCTGTCAGAGGAGGCTTTAATTATTTGGCAAGCTGTTCGAGCGACTCACCGCATACATCCAACATGTCGGCAAGCTTTCTCTCAGTCAGCGGCTTATTTGCATAGGCCTCCCTGAGTGGGTACTTGTACCAGTAAATGCAGATATCATCTGGCTTGTAGACAAAATTCGGTATGCTTTGCAGCGCTTCGTCGTCTCCCCAATAGTAGGGAAACAGTGCAAACACAGCATTCTCGAATCTGCCTTCTTCGTTCACGTACGGAATCAGGCGAGTATCAATCCAATGCCCGCAATCGTCGAAGCCATGGCTTTGCAGCCATGCGAGGAATATATCCTCGCATTGGCCACAGCGATCAATCGGATACACATCTTCTTCATCACAGTTTTTCCATTTCCGCTTATTAGCTGGATCTCCGCATGCACCTTCAGATGTGCAAGCATCGTTCCGCATGTCGTAGTCAACGCAACCAATACAGGGATTACCTAGAGTGCAGTGCTTGCAGTCATGGTCTCCGTATTCCTCACATAATTCACACGGATTCATTTCTTTCCCTCATCATCCTTTCTGTGCTTGCGCTGGGCAAGGAAGTTCCATCCAAGCGACAACTTCTGCATCGGCAGGGATGTCATCATCGGCATAAAATTCCCACGCATTATTGTCCCGCCATGCAACGGTTACAAATGTGCCGTTGTCAATTGATGACAATGTCACCAGCACGGTGATATTGTCCTCTGGCGGCTTTTCCTCAGCCGGAATCCAGCGCATCATGGTTGCCTGCTGTTTGATACAGCGGTCAACCTGATCCGGCAGCTGCCGAATGAATTCATCTTCAAAGCCCGGATAATAGATGAGCTGTGTGCCATCTACCGCCCCCTCATTCTGACCGATTTTGAATTTGAACAAACGCACGGGATCGCAGCATTCTTCTTTTGCTTCGATATCCCATGCACTGGCGTACTCAGCCAAGGTGCTTGAAAGCGCCTGCTGCCATTTGAAAGACGTATCCCCGTTGGACTGTATATTCATGACCCCGGGACGTTCCCATTTCCAGACGAAACAATCCGGGAATGCATTGTCCATAAGCTCGTCGGCAAACTGCTCGGCGTCAGATGCGTTTTTCAATGTCACCTGGCCTTCCAGCCACTCCATATATGTGCTCATATTATTTTTCCTCCTTTTCCTTGTAAATTTCAGGCAGCGGCATCCATGCGACAATATCCACGCACGGATCATCACACTCCGGGAACCGCCAGCTCCAACCGGAGTCGGCGTAATCGTCATAATCCCAGACCGCAACCCAAACGTAGCGTTCTACGCCAGCGTGATCATCCACGCATGAGACGAGAACGTATTTGCCCCTTTCGGGCATGCTTTCTTCAACAGGAATCCAGCGCATCACGGTCGGCTGCTGTTCAATCCAGCGGTCAACCTGATAAGGCGCGATCTGCGCCTCACTGTAACCGCCATGGTAGAAGTCTTGAAGATCTTCTACCATTTTGTTTGCATCTACCAATCTCATTTTTATCTCCTCCTTTTCAGCAGTGATAATCCCAGGCGCGCTTGATATACAGCGTATCAGGCGATTTCATAAACGATTCGCCAGCGCAATATTGAATGAACTCTAAGTCATTCAGATCGCGGTAATTATCAACCACAACATGAACGCCATAGCGATCACCACTGACGAGCACACTTGCTTCATAGCCAATACCTGTTGGCTTTTCGCCGTGCGCAAGCCGATCAAGCAAGTCACGCGCCTGCGCATATCGATCAAGCAGCGCCTTGTGCGCAGCCTCATGATCAATATGCAGACGCAAAGCGTTCTTCTCATCCTTTGTGCAGAACGGGAAGATATCGCACATTGCATCTGCAACGTTCATCAGTTCTCCATGGTCAAGCTCCGTCGTGTAATCGGCATAGATCGGCTGCTCGCCTGCATATAGTGATTCGATTCCAACCGCACGCAAGCCTTTACTTCTCACTACGCTAATAATCAGTGAATGCATATTCTTTCCTCCTTTTCTGCATCCTGTTCCGACTCGTGCGCTGGTTCTGGCAGTGGCATCCACGCAATCACACGCAGAGACTGCGCCACCAGTTCCGGCGCGCTCAATACCCATTCGCCATTGCGCGTGTAAGCAATACTGACCGCTGGCGAATCGAAACCGTACGCTGCCAAGCGTACCGTGACAAGAACTGGATTGCTCTCGGTAATTCCGGGCGCTCCCAGCACATCATCTTCTTCCGGCAGACAGCTATCCACCGAAATCCAAGAGCCAAATGATTGTTTCATTTGGTTGTCTCCGTCTTCGAAAGCTCATGAAAACGATCAAAGGGCACCCTAAAAGGCACCTCGTCTGTATAGTCTTCTTGCGCACTGTCGCCCCAGACTAAGGCATGTAACTTGCCTTCCTCCAGTTCGAACCTCACCCGTGGGGTAGTGTATAGTTCGTCTTCGGGCAGTGAATTGAGATATGCATCCTCACCATCCGCAACAAACTCGACATCTACCCCCGGATAATCCTTCTCTGAATCATCCAGGCAGATTTCAAAATATCCGCCCCTACAATAAAAGCGGTACAGACCGCCTTTTAATTCTTTATACTCCATATTTCTCCTTTCTCACAGCACGAACCGGCTCACAATCAGGCCGACCCAGCATGCCATAAAAAGCACGACAAGCACTGCCATAGCGCTGTGGTTCTGGTGATCTGCTCTATTTGCACACGATGTAATCATGCACAGCAAGAACAACTGCCCGTATCCACAAATGCAGCGGAAAATGTTTCCACTAACAAACTGAATCATATGTCCTCCTTCTGCGCCCTCCCGCTACGGGGCGCTCCATCTGAACTTGATGGTTTTGCCCCGCAAATCGGGCACCGGAAATATTAATTTTTCTATCTGTCTTGGCGAACATCGATGATGTAGAACTTATACATCGATGTCAGAACAGCACAAACGAAGAAAAGTGCTGTCCATTTCTGCTGCCAGATGCAAGCCATAGCAAATGCCGCAACCTGCATAGCGATCAGAAACCAGCTCCCATCCTTTTTCTCGTGTGCCATGATCCCTTCCGAGACCAGCATCAGCACACTCAGAATGCTTGCAAAAACCATCATGATTTTTCCCTCCTTCTGCCTCTCCGCTAAGGGGCTCTATTTTTTGTATTCAATAAACAATCGTCAGTCATTGCTGTACTTCTGGATATGTGCGTTTTCAATGGCCTGGTGAATAATTTCCCAGTCCTGATCCGTGCAGTCATCCAGCAGGCTCAAAGTGTTGGAAGCATCAATCACACGACCGACTTCTTCTTCTGTCCCTTCATATCCCTCTGACTGAAGAGCATCCTTGACATCATCTCTCGTCCAAACCTTTGCTGCGATGACATCAGGCGCGAGTCTGGCAGCTTCGAAGGGGGAAAGCAATCCTTCTCTCATCGCCCTTTCGGCGGTTCGAACAAGTCTCTCGTTAAACCGCTTCTCAGCGTCCGGGTCCTCAATCTCGTTTGAATATTTCGGACCATCCGGAAGATTCACCATAAACCGATCCACAAAATTTCCGAAGGCGACGTAGCACCTTGTGGTGTAATCACCACCGAAAAGATCATGATTCAGTTCATTCCTGTCGCCTTGCGAAGCGAAGCAGAGAGATTTTGTCATCCCTTTTGAATAATAAAAGGAGTTTCTAATCCTCTCTTCCATTCCTTGGACATCCCCATACCAACTTCTTAATAGCTGATACAGCATAGAAGTTGTCGGGATTGCCCAGAGGGAAAGCTCTCCGCCCCAAAGCTGTTCCAAGGCTCTTGTGTAATCGAGCCCCTGCTTTGCGGCAATTTCTTTTGCTGCATATGCCCGAAAAGTGTACAGTTCCTTGACAGGGAGCGACTCGTCATCAATTCGGAACGAGTCTAATTCGTCCTTCCAGTTATACATTGTCATTTTTTCCTCCTAAATTGATCTCTGTTTAATACAACACAGCTATTTCATCGCTCCACCCTGCCGTTTCTCTCAGCAGATCGTCAAGCGATGAGACATCATGGTGACTTAGCGGTCCCCGTTTGTCGAACACCGAAAACCGATACGATCCTGCGCATTGCGACAGAATCGTGACCGTGCGCCCAGCGCTGTACTGCACAGCTGCGGGATGTTCATTCAGCAGCTTTCGCCAAAACCATTCGTTACGATCCAGATCGGCTTTGAAGCCTTCCGGGTCGTCAAACGGATCTGACTTGAATTCCGGGAGAAGCATGGTTTCAGCCTCCTTCGGAATGAGAAACTCCAGATGATCGGAAACGATACCGAACTTGATATCGTCAGTCATTAAAGTGTCCTCCTTTTTCGTATACGAAAGGCCGCCTTGCAAGCGGCCTTGATGATAATGGCAGATCCTGCGCTTACAAACCGCATTGCGATCTGGTGTCGCGCTTGATCTGCGTACGCTGACGTGCCTTCTACTTCTTCGTCGGGATCGCGCTCGTTCCTCGAACGCTGGCACCTCGACGAGCCACATGGAAGGCTCGGAGTTCTGCCTTGTGTCCTGGCTGCTGCAAGCGCCTCATCAGCGCTTGCTCTGCCTTTTTCTTTTCTGTCATTTTTCCTCCTTTCCGCTGTGGAGTTCTTCTACAGCCTTTTCAACGAACTGCTTCACGGTCTGGAAATCAGAGTTCTCCAGCGTCCGTTTTGTGCGCTCACCGATACCGATGATGTAGAACGGTGCGCCGGTCGGAACATCATGCGATGATTCGCACAGTTCCAGGCAGCGGCCGTTGTAGTCAACGATGGTATCGCTGGTCTCATAGCCGCGGTACAAAGCATAGGCAAGATCGTCAACGAAGTTGTACACGTCGCGCCCATTCCATGTCATGCCTGCGCCGTAAAGCAAATAGTGCTTGGCATGCTTCAGACATAATTTCAGAATATACAGCTCCTCATCGCCGTCATATTCCGGTTCAACGCGAGCCATCTTATGTCCGCTAAGCACCTGTTCAAGATCGTTTAGCGGAACTGCGTGCCATGCACCATCCGGCTGGCAGTAGTCACCGTCAAGTTTTCTGACAGCTTCTACTTCCTGGTCGGTTAGTGGCTGTGGGTCCCCATAGGCAAAGTAGTCGTGCCCATTGAAACCGCCCACGTAACAAAACAAGCAAGCATCTTGAATGCAGATTCCTTTAATTTCCATAATTTTCCTCCTTGCCAGTGCTCACTAGGTTGACTGGCACAAAAAAAGCAGACTGGAATAATCTGCCTCTTTGTGTACAATGCCGTGCATAGCACGGGTGATGCGTCTGAAACATTCAGACGGTCAGACAAATCGATTCACTCACTGACACCGTGCCATATAAGGCAAGCCCCCCAAGGCTGTTTCTGGTGTTCCGCAAATTAGTAGAATTGTGAAGCGAATGAAATATCTTACGGATTTATTATAATGCGGAAAATGGCATAAGGCAACACACTCAGATATTTGCAAACGAAAAAAGCCATCCCGAAAGGAATGGCTTTCTGTATTAATCGGCAGATTTTCACTTTCTGTTAACTTACGGGGAAATCCGCTCCGCAGGCATGCGTCTATGACTGTTTGCTTCCGCAGTCAGCGATACTGCGATGCCCCGTTTGAAGCTCCGACGGCTTCCGCAATCCAGACATATCCATCTGCTGATTTGGCGTGCTCGGGCCAGTGGGCGATTCTGCGGATGGCTACTTCTCTTCCGCAGACATCGGTGAGCGCCGCTTCTACCGCACGCTTGCCGTACTGCTGAATCAATGCCTCCCGATAATACACCGCCCGCACGCCTGCATGACGATCACCGTCCAGCGATCAAGTTCCAGCTCACTCATACACCACCCTCAGCAGATATCAAGCGGGCACAGGTGCATGGCAGCGATGATTGCGATCTTGTCTGCGGCTGCGCTCGGTTCTGCGGAGCTTGCGGACCATGTTGATTCGGGATTCCTGCTCAGCCTTGCGTTTTCTGCGAGAGCACAGAGGTGGTCTGCTCCGCTGACCGCGACCGCCAGTGCAGACAGGCACCGTGCATATTCGGTTTCGCTCATCTCATTATCCGCAGGCAACATGCCGAGCATATTCAGATGCGCATCCATCAGCCCCCTACGGATCAGCTTGACATTCCGATAGTCGACGCTGAACGGACAAACGGCCGGACCGACCGAGTATGCCGAGGCAAGCGTGTACTTCAGAGCGAGCAGATTGCGGAACAGCCCCTTGTGTGTGTATTCGTCGACGCAGTAGATGATGCGTTCGGCTCCGCCGTCCTGCTGCGTCACAGTCTCCACACCTGCACGCCCCAGAATTCTGACGGCGGAATCCATGGCGTGCTTCACTTCCCAGACGTGCATCTGATCCAGCTTGCTTGCTTCGATCTGCATCAGAGCACAATCCACATCCAGAACAGTTTTGGCCTTCTGCCCAGCATTGGCGTATTTCCGTGCCAGATCGAGGGCTTCGCCGTATGCCCGATTCAGGCTGATCTTGGCTTCCGCTTCATCAGGCGTCAGTGTCTGCTGCCGACGCAGCTCCGTGATCGCCCGATCGATGATTTCGCCCATACAGCGGAAATCATCTGCAATCGCATCCGCAAGTGCGATCCGGCGATTGCGCGCATCCTTACCGACCGTATGGAAATATTTTCTCGTGTTCGAAGCATTAGTTTGTTCCATATCATTCTCCTTTCGCATTTTCTGACGGCACAATGGTCGCTCCCTTATATGACGTTGGAAATGCCGAGTGTTTCAGATCGCACGGATGGCATCCGCGGCTGTGCCTGCGTGTGCGACCTTCCGTGTCTGTTTCTTTACGGTTGTCTTCGGCTTGGCTTTGGACTTCACCTTCCCGCCTGCCTTCGCAGTGCTCTTCCGCTTCGGTGCGGCTTTCACGGCTGTCTTTGCTTTCTGTGCTGGCTTGGCTGTTTTCTTCGTGACCTGCGTGACTCGGACGGTCTTCCGTTTACCTGCTGGCTTAGAGGTCTTCTTCCTGCCTGCCGTCTTGGTCGCAACAGCCTTTCCACTTGCTTTCTTTTTCTTCTGCGGTGCAGCCGATCTGGCACTTTTTGCAGCCGGCTTCAACTTCTTTACAGCCGCTGATTTCTTTCCAACCGTCTTTTTCGGTTCGGTCTTTTTCGGCTCGGCAGTCTTCTTGATGTTTTTCTTTGATACTGTTTTCTCCCCATCGGTTTTCTTCGGGGCTTTCCGTGCGGGCTTGGGCTCCCACTTGTATCCGTTCTCCGCAAACCGCTGGGCTTCATCGGATGTAATGAGCATATCGGATGTGAGGCGCTCGGTGAGTCTCAGACCTGTCGGGGTTCTCACACGGGAGAGTGCAACGTACAGCTGGCCGGGGGCGAAGGTTCTCGGCGACACGATGGCGGCGTCGACTGTCTTGCCCTGTGCCTTGTGTACGGTGATGGCGTATGCGGCTTTCAGCGGGATCTGGCGTTCGGTTCCTGTTTCGGAACGGATGATGGCTCCGCCTGCCGTGCGGTAGGCATACAGGGTCCACGTGTGTGCGTAGACGTTGATCTCAGCTCCGCCGTCAATCTGCACCAGCACATGATCAGCGAAGCAGGCAGACACCGTGCCGAGTGTACCGTTCTGGAACTGGTTGTGGACGACATCGTTTACGGTGAAGATGACCCGCTCGCCGGGTTTGTACATGACGACCTTGTCAGCCGGAGCGATCATCACCCGACCCGTGATCTCGGCGGTGTATCCGGTTGCGGGAGTGGTGAGCGATGCGAGGCATGCGTCGTTTACGGTCTGAGCTTCGGTGTTCGTGCCGCAGATGTAAATCGCATGGGTGCTCATAATATCCTGCACCAGCCGATCTCTGGCTCCTCCCGTGTTCGGAGCGAGCGAAGTATCAACCATCGGCTCGAAATACTTCAGACCCGCCGGTCTGCCGACACGAATATCGTTCAGTGCGTTGATGAAGTCAAGATCATTCTGCCGTTTGATGTCCGTGAGTTCGCAGACCCGAAAGTGCATCTTGTTCCAGATCGGAGAGGTGAAGGCATAGCCCGACGGATCCAGACCAGCCTTCTTCATCCGCTTGGCGTCATCGGACGTAACGACCGGGGGAAGCTGGGCGAAGTCCCCGGCAGCGATGACGCGGATTTTACTTCCCTTCCGCTTCTCGGCTTTCTGGAGCACCTTCATGGCAAAGCTGAAGACATCGCTTCGGGCCATGGAGATTTCATCGATCAGCACAGCATCCGCAGCCGCCAGAAGACGAACCGCCGAGTCCTGCTTCTTGGTTACCCTGGCACCAATAGAGTCGCGGGGGATTGCAAACACGGAGTGCATGGTCGCACCGCCGATATTGACTGCGGCGATCCCTGTCGGAGCACAGAGAATCGTATTCGGGTGTGCTTCTGCGTACTGACGCAGGATGTATGACTTGCCAGTTCCTGCTCCACCCACAAGCAGGACGTTGCGTTCTGTATCATCGAGATTGATCAACTCATCACCTCCGTCGCTTACTTCTTTGCCTTCCACGCATCACGGTTCGCTTTCAGCTGTGCGTCGTAGGCTTCGGCGTCCTTCTTCATCGGCTCAGCCAGAATTCCCTTGACGTAATTGGACACGGACAGACCGTGATATTTTGCGGCCTTCTCCAGAGTTTTCTTAGCAGCCGCACTCATGACAATGCTCACACCCGAGCGGCGAACATACGCACGCTTCTTAGGCGCGGCAGGCTTTGCTTCATTCCTGCCAGCCAGAATTGCTTCGACATCTTCGACCTTCACAGTCCCATCGTTGATTGCGTTCGACAACTTGATATCGCTATCGAATCCCATCTTCTCGGGAAGCTCTGCGTATGCTTTATCGTCATACGCCTCACCTTTCGACTCAATATACTTTTCAACAGCGTGCAGACCTGCTGGATATCCATACGTGTCGTAGACCATAACCTGATCGGCAGGCACACGCTCCATAGTATCGGCACTGTAGAAGATCACATCCTCACGCAGCGATCTGGCAATTGCATCGTACATGTCGGGATACGTGACAATAACGACAGGCTTCTTATCCTTTGCAAGCTGAAACAGTTCGCAGGCTTCGAACACCGGCATATAGAGCACAGGAACTTTCCTATCGCCATCGACCAGATGAAACTGGTAAAGCCTTCCGCTGGCGTTCGGCATGAAGCCTTCTGCCTCTTTGCCGTCCATGAGTTCATGTGCGGCCTCCATCCACTGTTCGAAGGAGCCGCCCGTCAGAAAGCTCAGGGCACTGACACCGAATGCGGTGAACGGAGTGACGAACACACGTCTGAACAACTTGGTACTTCCCTTCAGCCAGCCGCCCTGCATCGTCGCTGTCTCGGCACGCCGATCTGCATACGCTGCGTTAGCGGCGTCACGGCCTGTGATCTTTCCACGTGGATTGCCGGTGGCGGTTGAGTAGGCGAGCGAGTCGCCGTCGGAAATGATCAATGCGTACGGGGCACCGTTCACGGCACCGACGGTACGAATCGCACCCGTGTATTCATTCACGGTGGTGACTGCCATTCCCGGCAGTGAGCGGGTAACGTGCGTGATTCGCAGAATCGGAACCAGGGTATCGATCAGCCGCTGCTCGCCGGCAGGACGAATTGCAATCAGTTTGTTATCACCGATCTTTCCGATGTACACGATGAGACAGGTCATGCTTGAGATAAAGATTCCCCGAGCACGGGAGAGATACGTCACATCGCTCTCGCCCTGACCTATACTCTCAAGGAAAGCACGGTACTCTTCGATGGTGTAATACACGCCGCTGCTCAGAAGCTCAGCACACCGATCAGCATCCCACTCCTCACGGTAATACTCCATGGCATTTTCTGACGGCATGGCGTTGCCGTTCATGGTATTGACGAGATGGGCAAGCGATGGCTTCTCTGCCGGGAACACCGCCGCACCCGCAAGCTTCATCATGATACGAATACGGCTGTCCGCAAGCTTACGGGCAAGCTGCTCGGCATCGGACACGTGGAATGAAGCTTCCGCCCGATCGGCGTATTCATGCCAGTACGGGTCAGACAGACGATCCAGTGCACGGATGCGGCCCTGCTTGGAAAGAGACACCGACCGCATGACATCAGTACGGGATGCGTTTGTCTCCCGCAGAGTCAGCAGTCCTTCATCCATCATCTGCTTCACGACACGGCGGGCATTATTATCCGAAGACCACTGCCGGGCCACAAACCGCAGGTCGCCGACGTAGCACTCCCCCACTGCCATCATGAAGTTGGAAAGACGATCAATCAGTTTCACAAGCCACCTCCAGAGTTCATTTACACTTACGGTTTTCATTTTACGGACACACACGGCAATCATTCTCCGCACTCGGTCCGACCGCCAGAATCAATTACGGGCCGATTTCGGCCCGTTTTGGTTCTCCGCCGGCATCAGCCCGATTCTGTTTTGCGCACGCGAATGTTCTGCATAGCAGCGTGCGGCTCGTGCCGCGTCGTGTGAGCAATAACGAAGAAGGTGAAATGGAACTGGTGCGTATGCGTGTGCGTAATGTGACGCAAACGATGAATATGAGTCACACCGCATAAGACTTCTCGACTGTGTGAAGCAGATCACTATGTACTATGCGTAAAATTGCCGTATGCGTATAGATGCTTACAGATATCTGCGTAGATAGAGAAATGCAAAACGAGAACGTATGCGATTTCACTGTGTGTAGTGTCACGCATCAGCCGAAGCATTAACCAATCTGATGAAACCACATCTGCTTGTGCATTTACCCGCATGATGCATTCATACCCATGGACGGTGTTGCCTTCCTGCGGTGCGGCTCGTATGTTCGTCGTATCTGTCTGGTATTGGTTACCTATTCAGCTCAGTCACTCATTGCCGCTTGCCATCACTCCCGCCTCTGCATGGAATGCCATCATCCAGATAATCCATCCATCGCCATTCTGCAGAGTTCATCTTTCAGGCAGATCATTCATCACACGTCTGACATGATTTCCGTCCATGCGTACCGTGATCGTTTTCCCCGCGTGTGTGATTGCTTCCGCTCATTCCCTTCCGCCCATGATTACTTCTCAGGCATTGAGCTTCGCACCCATCAGTCTGCGGAGCCTCACTCACCCATGTCATAACCATCCACACGGGCGGCAATCACTACCCGCACGATCAACACCCGCATCTGATTCGTTCGCATTTAGATGGGATATGCCATCTGTTATGCCCCTCATCACTCGGTTGATTCGCTCTATCTGCGCTTGCATTCTCTTACGGTCACGACCGTTCGCTTATCTGTCTGCATTCGCTTCCGCCAAGTGCGGAGCCACACTCACAATCATCTGCCACGCCGTTCTCATCTGCAGGCAGTCACACCCGCAGGTCAGCCATTCATCACTTCTCGGATTTCATCTTTTCCATCACGTGCGGAGCCAAACACACAATCGCGCAATCAGTCACGTCCGCAAGAAGACAGCCCAATATGCATCTCTCATCTTCAATCAGTTCCTTCCGCCTGACTGCGAAGCCGGACAGATATACATGAAGACACTCGCCTGTCCGCGTTCGCACGCACTCCGTTACGCTCGGCATCAGACCTGCCATCAGCGTCCTGTTCATGTATGATCACTTCCGCCAGCAGGAACCTGCGAAGCCCAAACACACAGATCGCCTCTGTTACGTTCGCTTGCGGGGGAGAAGAAACTCCCCGTGTGTTTCCTTCCGCCTGCATTGGCTCCGCCACTCCCCGTCAGCTCTCTCTTCCGCCGGGTAATCGGAACTCATTACATCCGCCAGAGATCAACCGCCCATTCATTACAAATCTGTCTGATGCACGACCATCATCCATGCGAAGCTCACACACACGAGCAGCGCCCAGATCAATCACTCAATCAGCCGCGTATCTCATGAATCATGTGACGATTATCTGGTTCAATCGATTCCGCCAGTCGGAGCCATCAGTATCCAGTACAGCCAGAGTCATTCTCAACCTTTAAGACGCAGAAACGATCTCGCCCGCCAGAGCACACCGCCTCCGTCTGTGCTCATCTGATCTGACTTATCTTTCATCCGCCATGAATGCGAAGCCCAAACAATCCGTACGTTTCACTCGCACTGCTCAGCCGCCCACCGCCAGAGCAATCGCAGATGATCTCTTCCACCTGACCGCTGCGTCCATCTCTTCCGCCAGTCGAAGCCATCTCCAGACACATCTGAAGAAACCATTCCCGCCAGAGCATACAACCGGATAGATGTAACTCTTCTACTTGCATCGGGGGTGGCGGTTACCTTCCGGTCGTGTGTGATACGCTCCCTGTCTTGGCTCCGCCGACTGCAGAACACAATCACAACCGCCAAGTGACATCTGGTGCCAATGCGCAGAGATTCATGACCAGAAGGAAACACCAACTTGAGGTTTTCCTGTCTGCGTGTGTCTGCTCCCGCCCTGTCCCCTCCATCCGTTTACAGCTGTCTGCGTGTTCAGGCTCCGCCACGTCCAGACCACGATCACTCCCGCCAAGCCACACCTTTCCGATTCATCATGCGGTGTGACTGCGTGCGGGGGAGGAAGATTCCTGCGGAGCTTATCCATGACCGTGCTCGGGCTTCGCCGACTTGCGGCAGGCAATCACAGCCGCCAGAAGAAAACACAACATTCCGACCGAGAGATTACTAATCAGATAAAGTGACTCCCGCCATCCATGCGAAGCCAACGCACCAGAACAGGTCACCACCCGAACGATCGGGATGCAGGGAGAAAACACAAGCGGAAAGAGACACAGATCACATGTCAGAATGAAACGACAACCGCCGAAGAGAACCGATCACCACAGCAGACAGAAAGATCAACCGCAAGACAGCCAGAGAATAACGACTGGGGGGGAGGAAACACCTGCGGTTCTTTCTTTCTGCGAAACGGTTGCGGGGGGGGGAGGAGAATCGCCGTGGTTTGCCCGGCTCCGCCACCACCAGCTCGAAAAATCGGCGGGGGGGAGGGCGGCTCCCCGAGTTCGCCCGAAGAATAACAGTTCAGATAGTAATAACGATCAAACACACTAAAATAAAACAACCTGAATCAATCACTACGCACAGTCCGACCGTCCTGCTGATTTAGTCACCGTCCCCGATCGATTATCACCGAACTCATCTGACCCATACGGCTCCGCCAACCAACTCACAGCCAAGTCACACACTCTCACTCGCCTTAGTCTCTCATCCAGCTATGCCGTTCTTCGCCCGCTTGCTGTATGCAACACACAGCGATTGAGCAGCAGATGCCCGTTCAAGACAAAACACAACAGAAAGCAAAACAACGATACAGAGCGGCTTCTGACAAGCTCGCTCTGTATCTAACATGATTAAGTCACATCTTCAGCATCGCTCGCCTCAGCCTCAGCTGTATCTTGATCATGGAAGCAAAAACTTCAGAACGTGTCTTGTTACACAATCCACGCCCTTCTTCTTGGAAGCTTTGAAAACGGCTTAAATATGCGATTTTCAGGCACAAAAAAAGTGTGTTCGACCGCCTTATTTAATTTTTTCGGTCAAACACACCATTTTTACAGTTCTTCAAGATGATCGCCAAACGCCGCCTTTTCGAACAGGATGAACTCCATACCAGCCTGATCAGACGGTACTCCACACTCTACACAGGAATATACGCTAAGGTTGACTGCATTATCCGAGATCCCCAATGCATTCATAATCGTATTGGAAATGCGGCCATTTTCCTGATTATCGTTGTCATACACAGAATGGCTGAACGTTGTCACTCTCCGCTTAATAACGAGTACAAGCGGCGGCGTTAAGACACGATACAAATCAACCATTTTTTCTCGTTTCCATGCAGAAATTGCGGCGGATACATAGGACATCAGCATATAGTTTGTGCTGAAGTTCTTCGGATTGTATCCGCGTTTCAAAGTGAGCGGAGTGAAAACACGAAGCGTTTTTCCGTCAAATTCGATTCGAACATTCTGAATTTCATCTTCATTTTCCGCATCATTTTCTGACGGCGATTCACACATTTTTTCTTCGTAATTCACCAGATTTTCCGACGCTTTCCGACATGAAATTGCAGTCTTTTCCGAATGAAAAACGATGGCACCAAGATCGTCATTGCTCAGCGATTCGATGCCATCATTTTCATCATAATTGCGACAGATTTCTTCAATTTTGCGAGCAGAATCCACAAGATTTTTTATGCGGCTGTAGCCATTCGCAAGTGCGAAATCATTCCGTCCTGCATTCATCCCACGCATGCTCCGGAGCACGATTTCCAATAATGCGATAGCCTGTCGGCGAAGTAAAATCGATCTTGCAGATGAAACGGAATCCGATGTACGGAATGTATTTCATGTCTTCTTCATCGTCAATAATGGCAAGACGCTGAATCATATCCTGCTGTGATTTCGCAAGAACTTTCGGCAGAGCACGAAGCCGTTCAATATCAGCACTGAGAGTCGCATGATGAATTCTTGTGATCTCAATCAGATTTCCTGACGCTTTCGCCTCTCCTGCAGGATCTACAGGAATCGTGAACATTGCGTCCCACGGCGGCGTTGCGCCGAGAATGAAATCATCACTGTTCGGCATGTTATCACACACAACCCACATGGCGTCTATTTCATCAAGACGATCACGTCCACACGGCAATTTTGCAACAAGAACATCAGGCGTAGACGACTCAATAATCGATTCGGAATCATTGCTGTAAACGTCGATTGTCTTGTTCAGCTTGTACGGACCATGCAGATTATAACCGACGGAAAAACGGTCGCCAGACAGCATCCGATACATCATGGATGTCATCACCCAGCCGGATTCAGACATCATGATGTAGCCGCGGCGCTGCACTTCAGGCAGAACAACATTGGCGACAAAATTTTCAGTCATTGACGAATATGCGAACTCATTGACCATTGCAGAAATGAGCTGCCGTGTATAAAGAATTGGCGCTTTCGCCATCACACGGCGCACGAAATCTTCATAAAGTGAATAATTGCCTGCATCCATTTTCTATTCCTCCCCCTTGATTTCTTTGGATTTGTGCAGCAGTTTTGCAACGTCATCAACAGATTCGTTCTGCCACGAACTGATATCCATGGCATTATTCAACGCATCCGTCATCCGTTTTACACGCTGCATTTCAGCTTCTTCAGCTTCCATTTCTTTGCGTTTTTCCTTGTATTTCTTGAGCGTTTCGTCGTCAGTACCGCAAAGAAGCGTTTCGTTTTCACTCGCAACAAAATGAATCAGCATACGACTGTTTCCTGCAATCATCAGAGCATCGCCCTGCTTGAACTTCAGAATTGTCTTGCGTTCATTCTTTGTCAATGTTGCAAGTGTTGAGATAGCATCCAGATCGGATTCCGTACTGCGCATGATAATCTTTGTCGCACAGTTGCCGATAACACCAGCACCTGTAGGACCGGACTGAATGACATCGGACATCTGCTGTGTGGCGAACAGAACGCCGCCGTTATACGCACGAATCGTCTTTGCGATTTCCATAGAATACTCAGCGGCAACGTCGTTGAATGCCATACGCCACCACTCATCGATCATCAGGAACTTACGCTTAGTACGATCCATCTTGAACTTAGACCAGATGAAATCCATCGCAATAAATACGGCAACTGGAAGCATTTCCTTGGAATTACGTTCAAGGCCAAACACCATAAAATCACTGTCCGTATTTACATTTGTCTGGCCGTCGAAACTTGCGCCCGCACCCTTTGTCATGTAATCAAGGAGCATAATTACACGTGTCGGCGCTTTTTCTTCACGCAATGTCTGCCCAAGATCAGACAGAATTGGCATTGTTTTCTTAATGTTGCGAGCACTATCTGCCCAGATCGTGTCATTATTTTCAGTGATTCCGAACTTGGCATAAGTGTCCTTGACGGCCATCGAAAGTGCCTGCTTTTCCTCAAATTCAAGCTTCGCTCCATCACCGAGAAGCATACCGAACAGACGTTCAACTGTCTGGCACTTCTGTGCGACAAGGGACGAACTTCCAACAGAACCGTTAATCGCCGCAAGTTCCTTTTCAGCTTCAGCCGACGGCAGAAACAGATCAAGAATGTTAATACGGCTCGGAGACCCGTTGTAAATCTGAACGAACTGCCCGCCCATTTCTTCCGTCAGACGACCGAATTCGTTTTCCTTTTCCGGCGCGATGATATATACAGGAATCTGAGACAGACGAATGCGAATTGCCATCAGAAGGAGCGAGAATGTCTTGCCTGCGCCGGTGGTACCGGAAACGAAAATGTTCGGGCTGGTAAATACCTTGCGATTAAAGAAATTTACAGTTACAAGCGATCCTGTAGAATAATCATCGCCGATGTAAATGCCGTGCTTATGATTCATTTCGTGCGTCAGGAACGGATAGAATGTTGCCAAACCGTCCGTCAGCATGTTCTGCTTTGCTTTCATCTTGATGAGCGGATCGAGTTTGCAAAGCGGCAAAGTGGACAGGAATGCGGCTTCGTTCTGGTTCTTCAGCACAAGCAGTTTCGTGTCATTTTCTGCAGCACTCTTCATCAGAGCGTCAATCTTATCATCAACTTCTTCAGGCGAGTTTCCAGATACTGTAATCAACGTAGAAACATAGAAGAAATCCTGACTTCCAGTGATCCCCGCAAGCAGATAACGTGCAGAAGCGAGTGTTGAAGATGCACTGTCGAATGCGTCAGAGTTGTCGTTTGACGAACTAATATCTGCTTCAGAATGACCGATTTTACGACGCAGAGATGAAGTAATGGTGGACGGATCCACCTTCTCAGCAAAGATATCAATATCAATGCCCTTAGATGATGCGATGAACGGATACAGCCAACCAGTGTATGTGCTATCAGGGTATCCGTCGCTCGGAATGAACATGAATTTATAATATGTATCATTCACAATGAGATAATTCATGTTCGTATAATCAATCCGCTCAGGTGCAATGATATCCGTTGCCGGAATATAAAAACGGTGATTATCGCCAGCGCCTTTATAGTACTCTTCATAGCGCTTTTCAAGAGTTTCCATCCGAGTAGCAAACGGCTGGTCGTGCAGAATCCCACGATTCAGGATCGAATAGAAGATTTCTGCAGTCATTCTTTCCTCATCGGCGGCGTTGCCAGACATCGTTGTTTCGTTGCCCATATTGCCAAGCAGTGCGTCAATTCGATAAGCAGATGTGAGCAGATCTTTCGCCGCTTTACGCAGCTCTGCCGTCTTTACTTCGCCTGTTTTTCCACGATCCCGACGGCGTTCCAGTACGATAAAATACCGAAACTTTGTACCCATACGCTGTGACTGATACAGACGATTCTTGTAATCTTCATAGAATGCCGCAGGTGCAGATGCGTGCGGACTGTGCTCCATTTCATCAACCTCTGCAATCTGATCAGACAAATCTGCAGGCAGAGAAACTGTCTTAATCTGAATGTTCACAGGACAGGATTTCAGAAGCGAAGCAAATTCAGAGAATACAGTGTTCTGTTCCTTTACAGGCTGAAGAAAGAAAGGACCGGGAAGAACTTCGATGATTTTGACAAACCGATTGTCAGATGTCAGCACAATTCCATTTACAAACGACTTAATCGGCAGATTCATCTGCGTTGACTGAATGACAACTTTTTTCTTCTTCTGCGTAGTAATATCTTCAATTTCCTGCGCATCGTCTGTCTCACGAAGCTTTGCTTCTTCAGCTTCAAGTTCAGCAAGGCGCTGCTGCTTCAGCCTCTTTGCACGTTCGCTGTCAGGCTTTTTTGCAGTTTTCTTATCCTTCTTTACCTTTGCGTCTGCTTTGATTTTAGAAGCTTCAGACTTCTTTCTCCCAAACATACACGCTGTCACTCTCCTTTCTTATTTCCCTTTGATTTTGTTTCCGCGGCTACATTGCGGACCACGCCGATATCGTCAGCAAACACGGAAATCTGATTGGAATCATCCATTTTTGCTTCATGATTTTCACGAGAAGCTTCCGCATCATGAATGGTTTTCGAAGCACTTAGCTTCTTAATCCAACGCTGATAAACCGACTCGTATGCGCCGCTGTCATCCGTATTTTCATCACGAGCTTCAGCTTCCAGACTAACCATGATTGTTTTTTCGTATTTAACACGTGGGTTATATCTGGCAATACGGCGATGTCCAAGAGCCTTCAGCCAATTAAGAACATAAACTGAAACAGGACCGCCATTTGCGCCACGAAGTCCAATAATGAATCCTACTGCGCCCATTGTGCCGCCAATCTGTGCAAGCTGGACCTGACTATCAATCACAAGCGTCCAGTAACCGAATTCCCATCCGGCAATGAACAAAGCAATAGCAAGAATTGTTCCTTCAGCAAGCCTCCGAACATCCATATTGAAGCCCAGGATATTAATACCCGACTGATAATTTCTTGGAATCGGAATCACAACAGGAAGTTCATCTTCATTGTTTTCCGGCATTCGCATTCACCTCCATAATCATCATCCGTGCAACTTTTGCACTGGCAATCAGCATAGCTGTAATGTCACTGAACTGATCAAGATACAGTTCATGATCTGATTCAAACATCTGTGCGAATACAGAAAGTTTCCCGTCATCGAACGCATAACGGAATCCATTTTCACCCTGATTCAATGCCCGAATGAGCAGATCAGAACACGATGCATTGGCGACAGGAACTGTCACGCAGATGACGCACATCTGTTCCTCAGGGCAGCATTTCACGGCAACATCAAAATCATCCGGTGATTCGCTGTGCGGCGGGAGGCTCTTAATTTCCGAAGCCAATTCTTCGAGACGTTCTTCACTTTTCATAAAAGTAAAGGGCGCTCCGTATGACTATATGAAGCGCCCTTATTCCTCCTTTCGTTATTGTTATTTATGGGCCGAAATCGGCCCGTTTTGTATAATTACCGCTTGTTCGCTACACCGAATACGTATGTCGGCATGATGCGGGTAACAAGAACAGAAACCATATCGCCGTTGGAAAGTTCAAGACCGCCGAGAACATTATCCTTACGAACTGCAGCCGAAACTCCGTTCATCAGCATAATGGTGTACATCTGCTTATCCTTGTTGTAGTGATCAACATGACCGATGTAATAAGAGTTCGGACGCATCGTCAGAATAGCCTTGGAAACATCATTCAGACGACCGGAAACCGTGAGATAAACACGATCACCCTGCACATGAAGCTTACGAATCCGAACAGGAATCGTATCGCCCGGCTTAACAAAGTCAGCACAGTTTTCAACGATATCGTTGTTCAGATTGTAGGTGTCAATGCGAGTCTCAACACCGAGGCATTCAACCAGAACCATGTCCTGACGAACAGAAAGAACACGTGCATCTGCAATGTCACCAACATTAACCTGACGAGGCTTGCCCGGCGTAGAACCGCTGCGGTTACTGTGAATAAACCAAATGTCACGGAGCAGTGCCATGGCTTCCTTACGAGAGCCGGATGCCGTGATCAGATAGGAACCTGCGAACTCACCCGCCTTGACCATTTCACGAGCAACATCCTTCACGATAAAGCAGACCTTTGCACCAGCCTGATAGCGAATCATCGTCTGACGGCGGGCAAACTTCTGAGCTTCAGGCGCAGAATCATACGTCGGGCCGAAGTTAAACGAGTCTTCGAAATATGCGATATCCGGAATCATTACCTTCACATTGTTGTACAGAACAGTAACAATTGCGTGATTCGGCCAGCGCTCATTTTCCTCACAGCCGTACACAGTTCCCCATACAATTTCCTTATTGCGGGCGAACGTGCGAAGCTGATTGTACGTATCATTTTCGATCTCTGCATCGGACTTCCTGCGAGCCTCTTCTTCTTCAATGTCCTGCGAAACAGTACCGACATTATCGATCAACTGACGAGTCTGACGAGCTTCAGGTTCAGGTTCAGCCTGCGGACGACGACGGCGGGAACGAGTAGGCTGCGGATCCGGTTCGGCCTTCGCTTCACGCTCAAGCTCTCCAGCATCTGCTGCTACAACAGGCTCAGGCGGAGCATCTTCGGACTTTTCCGCAGGCTTTTCAGCTTCCGCGGCAGGAGCCTCTTCAGGCTTCATTTCAGCCGTTTCTGCGGGCTTTTCAGCCTCGGCAGGAACATCCTCCGCAGGGGCTTCAGCCGCCTCATTTTCGGGCTTCTGAGCGTCAATTTCAGAGGCTTTTACTTCTTCGTTGCTCGGATTTTCATCCATGTTAAGAATGCTGCTCACAGTGTTAATTGCCATAAAATAATCTCCCTTCAAATGTGATTTTGTTAAAACTGCGTATGCGTTCCATCGTTGGTATGCGCCTTATTTCTTCCCGTGACGGTGCGCGATAATCCACGCCCCATACCGCCCTTGCGAGAATTGGGTTTCGGCGCTTCCGGGTTATCCAGACGATGTGGCTGAGCGCTATCCGCAGTATTAGCATATGTGTTTGCCGATGCGGCATTTACCGCCAGCGGTGCAGATGCAGACTCGACAATCCGGCCTGCCGCTTCACGAATCAGATCACTGACATACTTGTCAGGATTCGAAATTTTTGCGGCTTCTTCAGCAATATCGCTGAGCCTCTGAGGAAGCGGAACGATGCGATCGTAAATCGAAATGTCCTTGCATTTTGCGTGCTCAGGATGCTCAATCCACGGGAACGGCTTGATCTTTGCCATGTACTCGCCCTGACGAACAACCAGCACGTTATCTCTCCAGCGACGGGCTTCTTCAGGCGTAATAAACACACGGCTGTGCGTAGAAAGATTCGATGTCGGAGAGTTCGGACCGCCGAACAATCCTGTACTGGTTGAATGTGATTCGCCCTGCACAGTTGCTTCGCCAGCGGCGAAATCTGAAATGAATTTCACGGTATCGGGATCGTTGCCACCGAGATAAAGCAATGTGGAACAGCCACCCTGAATAACGTTTCCGATCTCAGGACCATACAATGCCGCAAGCTGTGAATATGACTGAACAATGACCCAGATGTGAATCTCACGTTTACGAGAGTTAGACATCGTGACACCGAAAGCGCCCGGACTACCACCGATAACGCCGACAGAATAGAACTCATCGAGCATGCAGGTTAACTGATGCCGAGGGTTTTCCGTTCCATGAGCGGCGGCGATGGTTGCTTCTCTATCCCATGCATCCTGTGCATCCTTAAAGAGGAAGGAAAAGAACAGTGAAGCAATCGGCTTTGTAGTCGTTGTCTTATCGGAAATGATGATGAAATAGGCTGACAAATCCTTGGTAATGTCATCAATGTGCATGCCATCATGCGACAGCATTTCACGAATCTTTTCGTTCTTGAAAAGCTTGAAACGAAGCTGCGCGCCAAGCAATGCGGAATCACGAATGGAGTCGCTCTTGCTTGCGGTCTTGTACATGATGTAGGCATCATATGCAGGATGCCACGAAGGAATGTTTTCCAAAGCAGCTGTAGTTTTCTCGCTGTTAAAATCAAGCAGCAGATTGTAAACTTCTGCAATATTGAACTTGGTTTTCGGCTTGATGTACTGAATCGCATACAGCGCCTCATCAATCTTTGCCATATCACAGCCGTTTTCTTCAGCAACTTTCCGAATCGTATCTTTGCACCACTTGAACGAGCATGTGGTGTTCTTCATGTGCTTAACGACATCATCGTCCGCCTGACCTGTGATGGATGAATACAGCGTTGCGAAACCGTCGGTGACTTCCTTTTCGTGTTTGTAAGCGACGTAACCGATTGCTGTCTGAATCAGTGTCAGAGCACATCCGTACCAGAAGTCTTCCTTATCAGACTCGCCGGAGTTCTTCATATAAATCGTTGCAAAATCGTCCAGACGAGTGGAATCCAAACGCTCCGTTTCGGGATCAATTGTTTCTTCAAGCACGTTCCAGAATGCCGAATAATCAGGCTCGGAAAGATTCAGAACCTGAACCTTGGCACCCATCGATTCCGCATAAGAACCGAGTGATCGATACAGCTCACCAGACGGATCAGTTACGACAAATGATTCTTTTCTACGCAGAGCCTGAATCAGATTTACACGAACAGGGCCGAAAGATTTACCAGAACCCATAGAGGCAAGTACCAGTACGTTCTGGTTTCCTGAAGCACCATGTTTGCGCTTTTTGTAAGCAACTACGTCTTTACCGCCACCATCACGTGTAAGCTGCCCATACACCGGCGTTGTAATTCCATGAATATCTCCGACTTCGTAGACTTCACGCAGTTCTTTATCAACCATGTATCGCGAACCGCCGAAGTCATCGTTTTTCATGACTTTTACGCCACGATCATCTTCACGATCGACAGTGTTCTGTGGATTCTTACGGAAGTAAACAACGAGAGCAATAACAACGAACATTCCCGTAATTGCAAGAGTAATCGGAAGCGAATTGTGCGTCCCATACCAGATGTTCGAATGTTCCCGATTCTCTTTGAAAATGTTATTGAATGAGCCAACCGCATATGCAACAATCAAAAAGACACATGCCGTTGCGGCAATGCCGCCGATGATCAATGCCCGCCGTTTGACAGCTGGCATATCCTTAAAATCCGTCCTGTTTGAGGACATAAGTTCCCCCTTTCAATGAAAAAGATGAAGAAAAGCGGAGCTTTTCATACTCCGCTTTTCACATCAGTTACGCCTTATTTTTCTTTTCGTTTTTGCGGTTTTCCTTAATTTCGGCAGCCGCTCCACGATCTGGATTTACTGCCGGACTAGCATCATTCACAGGCTGAGCGTGAGGCTGTACCTGTGGCTGAGGCTGTGCCACAGGACTGATTTCCTTAATGCTATGAACCTGAACAGTGTCTGCGGCAGCGGCATTGGATGCCTTATCGCCAGCATGTACAACAGAATTGTCATAGACCGCATGAACGGCACCAGAAGAATCCTGTGCAAAAGCAACATTCTTTTCAGTTCCATTCGGCATCGTTACCGTTCCAGTGCCCGTGTCACTGTTATAAGAAATAGTGACATCCTGCGGCTGAATCGGTTCGCCTTCAACCTTTGTGTTCGGCAGATCGAGCTGTCCAGTCATAGTGATTGTATTGCCGTCGGCCTGTACGTTGCCATAGCCACTATTTTCAAATGCCTGCTGATTCAGACCAGTATTTGCCTTAGGCTGAGCACCTGCTGCTGTCTGCTGATCTGGATCAAAATACGATTCGAATCTAGGCTGAGCACTTGTGTCATACGGCAGCTGCATAGCGACAGATGCTGCTGAAGATGCAGAATCAGATGCCGACCCTGAAGGCTGTGCGTTGCCAGGTTTTCCAGTATCAGGAGCGCCACTGGTCGGAGGCACTGAGCCAGCGCCTGATCCTACACCTGCACCAGCACCACTTGAACCGGTGCCGTGATATGCATCAGCGGCTGATGTCGTTGTATGCGTATCAGATTTGGACGGATCATACTTCTCAAGCATTCCCGTATTAGCATTATATTTATACTGATTCTTACCTGCTGTAAGCACTTCACCATCAGCTGGCATATGGGCATCAGAACTGCCATCCGCATTTTTAAGCGGTGTGCATGCAATGAAGTCTCCATCATTACCGTGACCATGCATAACACCATACTGATTTCCTTTAGAATCAGTAGCAAATTCAGCGGGCTTAGTGGAATCGTATACCTGACCAGCTTTTGCACTTTCGTTAAGCGCATTCGGCGACATGGTTGCTTTTGCCATAGCTTCGCTAGACATCTGCGAATCCTTGAGATTAGCACCTTTAACCTTTCCGCCATTAGCGTCAATCGCCTCTGTTGCAGATCTCAGCTTATCAACATTGGCATTCTGCCTTGGATCGCCTGAATTCGGATTGCGAGTAATTCGACCCTTGCCATCAAGTTTCGACGGCGAAGTAGCTTTGGCGACAGCTTCCGCAGCTGCAGCATTTCTTGCTGTTCGCTCACCGGGGTGATTGAAGTCATGAACATCCGATGCCGCTTTAGCAATTGCCCCGCCAACACCGCCTTTAGTCGCGGCATCAGCCAGTTTTGTACCGACTTTCGAGCCAAGAAGATCATCAGCACGGTTCGCAAAAGGACTAACCATACTGTTGCCCATACTCCATGCAGAAGCAACTGCACCCGCGCCAGCAAGGAAAGACTTTGCCGCATCGCCATTGGGCATAGTTTTAAAGCCAATGACATTCAAGAACTTTTCAATATTTCTGCAGAAGCCAAGAATAACAGTTGCAGAAATGCATTTCAACAATGAAATGGAAAGCGCCGGATTAGTCCAAAAATCTGCCTTAAAGCTATCAAAATATGTATCTGGCGTTGTCAGCGCTTTCATTGCCAGAGCGAGCATCGCAACCGAAAGAAAAATTCCAAGCGCTTGTTCGAGCATGCTTTGGGCCCATAGCTTAAATGTATCTCGCATATCATCGTTGGAGGCACAAGCAAACGCAATTGGCGCAAGATATGCCGTGACTGCGAAAGCTAAATATCGTTCAATATACGTTATGCCTGCGGCAATAGTTGTCGCGGCCAGACCAGCACTGACGATACAAGTCAAAACGTAATCAGACGGCTCAGATAATACTCCAAATTCGTACAAAAGATTTGCATCATCAAGTGATGTAATCGATCCGCTAATAGATCCTGCAAAATTCTGCATGAAAGTACTAAATACACTCAGCAATCCCTCCAACAGTAAATGCCCGCCAACCATTAATCCGGCCGAAATAAGAATCCAAATCAGCGAACGACCCGGCGATGCATTTCCTCTGGCCGCAGGATCTCGAAAGGTTTTAAGAATCTGTAATGCGGCCAAGATTGCAAACAGCATCCAACAGATACGGAACAAGTTATAGCCAGCATCCGTTGTGCCATTGCCATAAAAATACGGCATGACCAATCCAAGAAACGGGTTTCCGTTAGCCGATGTTGGCGTGTAAAAATTAAAATTCGTAAAGATGTTCCCACCCTCTGGAGCCATGAGGACTTTAAGCATCCATGCGGCCGCATTAAACAGCAAATCGCCAAGCTGTGCCAGAAAGGTATATACGGCAATACCTGACAGAATGGTCCCGACAATTGAATAATGAATCATAGTTCTCCTTCCCTCTGGCATGTCTGTCAAATTGACAAGACTTTTTGAAAAAAAGTTATATAGCAATATGTCACGTCCATAAGGGCTATGCCAATCGCCCCTTCGTGAACTATTGTGCCCATGAATCCGTACGGCATAATTCACAGATCATTAATCGATCAGCCACAATAAAACCTCACATACGAATGTGAGGCTTTAATGGGATCATGTGAATTGAAATTAACGAGTTGGTCCAAAATATTTCCCTTGCGCCATAAGACCAAGCAGCCAATCTTTTTGAAACATCGATTTGTTCCAATATGGATGCGGAACCAAGCAGGTTTCCATCGGCCAGGGAACATAATACAGCAACGCAAGATTTCCGAAAATCAGCATGCAGAATATCCCTGCCGACAGAAGTGTGATATTCCACCCTAGAATAGCAACCTGGTAATCAACAATGCAAATGATGATGAATAAAATCGCACACGGCACCGCAATAATCATCACCAAACCGAGAACCCACTGTACAACAGGTGCAATAATTCGTGCAATGCGATACAGCACACTCTGATGCTGACGCTGTTTTTTCAGTGCTTTACGAATCAGATGCGGAAAACGCCTTACAAGCTCCGTTGCGGCAGTTTCAAGCTGGACATCTGAAATTTTATTATTAATGCATTTCCAGCAAAGCTCCATTGCACTGCGATCATCTACAGACAGCAAGCTTTCTCGAATAGACGCAATTTTGAATTCAATAATTGCCCAATCCGAGAGATCGTCATATGTCAATGTGCAATCATAAAACACTCCGAGAATTTCGCCAATCAGATTCTTCGTGTGGACATAAATGCCACGACTATCATGGTGCCGCAGTGCAGTCACCAGACTGCGGTATGTCATTCCAAGATCTGAATTCCCAAGCACCTTCTCAGATAGTTCCTGATCAAAGCAGAGCGGATCTCCCTGCGCGTCTTTCTCTGTCAGCAACGGTGCTTTAGCCGCAAGCTCTCTGACACCCTTAATGCGTGCCTGAATGTCAAAGGCTTCGTCGTTATTCACACCCGAATGCAATGCATTGTTGCCTGCCTTGCGGACAGCTTCCAGCAGTGAATCCTCTGAGGCTGTAATAATGCCATTACTACGAAGGTATTCAATGCGGGAATACAAGTCCAAATCATCCTGAACATTAAGACGAATCTTCAGGATATACTTTGTCAAGATATCAATTGCGGTACGAAGTGTGCCGTTTGCCTGTACCAATTTGCCCTCATCCAGACTGCTCTGCGCTGCATCGCACTGAGCAATCACGGCACCAATATTAAGTTCTGCCGTTTTCATGAGTTTTCTCCTTTGTTACAAGTAGAATATAACACCACGAACGCTATATTGCAAGGCGACTGGTTACGGTGGACCAATAAAGGGTGCGTGATTACGCATCCTTCTTCTATCAGTGATTAATCGGATTCGCATATACCGGATGAGCGCCACCCCATGTATACATGTATTTAGCAACGCTGACTGTCATCTGAATTCGCACACCGTCGGTCATAACATTACCATCAGAAATCACATAGTAATCTGCATTGCCATCGCCATCGCTATCAATAACAGCATCACAGCACATAATATGATTCGGAAGAATGGAAATCAGACCGCCGGGTGCAGGCGCATTTCCGTATTCAAACATGCTGGGGAATGTATCAATCAGCTTCTTCGCCATTGCGTTGCCGTTGGCACCAGGCAATGAAATGCCCCAATGGTCATATACCCAAGCCTGTGCAAAGTTTGTACACTGCGATACATCCGGCGGATAGGACAGCTGAATTTTGCCTTCGTTTGCGAGGGCGAGCACATGTGCCCATACAGGAACCGCATAGCGATGAACAAGTTCATCGTTATAAATATTGTCAGTATCCGTATATTTGTAGTCGGCATAGTTGAAGTTGCTGCTATCAATGACACTGCCAATCCAGTTATCAGCACCGTTGAGGGTTTCTGCCGCAATTCCCATATATGCAAGACCTGTCATCTGATCGGATAGCGTCGGATCATATGTGCCGCCTGGAATCGAGGCACCCTGATACTGAGCTTGCAGAACCTTGGCTTCGACTTCTTCAAGACCGAACATGGAAATGTAATTGCGATAGTAATCGGACACCTGATTGTAAAAAGCTTCAGATGCTTTATCAGGATCCATTCCCATTTCATCCTGCATTGCCGTCAGCACATTGTCAATTTCGTCAATCTTGTATGCAGACATATCAAAATAGACGGGTGCTGTGTAATTCAGCGTAACAAACAGATAATCGATTTCCTTTGTGTTGGCAGGATCATCAACAATCGAATATCCTTCCGGCGCGACACCGCCGCAATCAAACGATGCCCCATTCAGAGTTGAAACTGCACCTTGCGAGGCATTCGATGTTCCATTTGCCAGTGCCGCAAGCTTGCATGCCTTTTTCTCGATCGTTTTGGTTTCTACCTGCGGATCGCCTTCCAGAATCCAATGCGAAGGATCCAGATCCATAAAGAACATCGTGTGCTCCTTGGCGTAATCGGCAATTGCATTAGAAAATGCTTTTGACGTTGCGGAATTGTACTCATTTCCGTTATCGGCCGTATAATTCGCAACATACTCTTCATTTTTTAATTGCGACCAATCAAAATCATCATTCGCAGTTTCACCGTTTGCCGCCAACTCGTCATTCATGTCCGATGTGCCTTTGCCTTCTTCACGAGCCGACTTAGTATAAGCGCTTAATGCACCATTGATCGCCTGACCATAGGCGTAAATGATTTCTGTCTGTTCTGCAAGCGATGGCGTGAAATCAAAATTGATACGGCAGTAATCACTGTCAAGATATGCGGTTGTGTTTCCCGCCAGAAAATGATAATCCGATGCCGATACATCACATGAAAAATCCCGTCCGTTGCCTTCAATATCTGATGTTGCTACATGCTTGGCATCTGAAATAGCAAGATTCTTATCAGCCGAGCCTGTCACCTTATCGTTCAGATATGTATACAAACCATCGTTCTTCTTGACACCTTGATTGATGGCATCATTGTAATAAGAACTGATGGCGCTGCGAACATTTCCAACCGCTTTTGTTACGTCGGTTTCAGAAGCGGAAAACAGTGATGGCGAAAGATTTACGAACACGCAAAGCATCGCCATGACAAGGACAATAATGAGAGCCGACTGAATTACTCCCGCCGTTGACATGCTGGACAAGGAACCAGACAGCATGGATCCGCCAGCTTTGCCTGCGGCTCCCGCTTTCTTTGCTGTACCGATCTGGCCGACAGCCTTTCCTGTTTTTCCAGCAGACTGTGCGGCTTTTGCGGCTTTCTGGGCCTTCATGGCATCATATGCTTCTTTTGCGGCTTCCGTCCCCATCTTTGTGGCGTTATAACCTTGCTGTGCCGCCTGTTCGACTTTGGATGGATCGGACATATTGGAATAATCATCAAACTGCATTTTATCCGCCATCACATCACCTCCTTTTCAAAGCGATACGAAAAAGTCCCGCCGATGCGGGACTTTCCCATGCGAACAATCACTACATCAGCAGTCCGCTGCTGATCATGGCACCTGCAGCATTACCGCCAACACCGTTGGTGATCATGCCAATGATTGCACCTGCCATGTAAACAATAATCAGACCAATACCGATACGAAGCAGCCACTTCTTAGCCTGAGCAACGCTCTGCATATCACTGGAAATAATCCAGATAATACCGCATGCGCCCATAGCAATCAGCGCAATCGGAGTAACAAGAGTTTTAATTGCATCATAAATCGAAGTGAGCAAAGCAGAAATCTGAGAAACATCGATTGCTGCGTGGACAGGACCGCTCATCACCCGAGCGGCAAGAAGATAAAGATTGTTCATACAATTTTTCCGCCGGGAAACCTGCAGTCGCTGCAGGAGGAACGGCGCTCCTTTCATTTTATGAATGTTTCCCCATGTTCCTCTCTCTATGCAGATATGCACAGAACGGCGGTTTTACAACATGCCGAGGTTAATAAGCCCTTGTGAATGATCAGAACAGATTTGTGACACTATCGACGAGTCCGGGAATAAGCCAGAACAGTGCGACACCGCCGAGAATGGCGAGTAGCCAAGTCTTGGCAACATCTGCAGTCTTAGGGTCGGATGCTGTGATCCACCGTATTCCACAGAAAGCCATAGCAACTATTGCAGCAGGCGTTGCAATCTCCCGCACGGTGAAGAACAGATCGAAGTCTGATGTCAGCGGATGCGGATCAACTGGTGTCCATCCCAGACCGCCATCATCCCCGTCTGCAACGAATGCCTGTGCCAGAAGCATCAATTTGTAAGTCAGCAGTTCGCATACCTCCTTTCTGCGGTTATACGGTGTTCACTGCAAACAAAAAGCGGACGCAAGGGTGACGTCCACTAATGTTTGAAAGATGAAAACCGAATAAGCCATATTGCGAATATAAGGCAACTAGGTACTATGTCACCTTATTATCCACAATGACATCTTACACTGCCCGATTGTTTTTTTCAAGTAAAATCGGGTCATATTTCACACATTAGCCGGCAATTTGCATTTTGGGCCGGAATCGGCCCGTTTTAGTCAATCCCGATGATCTGCTGGGTTGCATAGCCCCACACCAGATAGGCAACAGCTTCGGCTCCAAGCTGATATTTGGCACGAATGTACGTTCTCGACCGCCCCAGCGCATCGGCAATATCAGTTTCCTTCCAGCCGAAGAATGTCTTTTCAACAACGCTGTGAATTTCCCGCCCATTCACGGGGTAACTTTTCAGCGATGTGATGCACTGCGAGATAGACGAGCATGTTTCCTTGTAGTTTACGTCCGTGTGTCTGCGATACTGCTCATCCAGCAGAAGCGGACCCATGCGGATCAGAAGATCGGCATCATGGTACGCAATCCGCAGGTCGTCATCGGCGGCGACGTACAGCGATTCGATTGGCGACAGAATGTCGTTAATTTCATCGGCTACGGCTTCGCAGACAGCTGCCAGCGCCTGCGGGTATCTTGCCTGAAGCAGATACTTGGATACGTCTGGCGCATGTGAATCATGTACTGCCTGAAAGACGGCGAGATTCTTTCCGAGATCAATGCGGTTACCTGCAACGGCTGACTCCAGCAGAGCGAGAGCTTCGTCTGTAACGTCAAGAACTGCCTGCTGGTTTCGCATGGAGCGGGCGGCGTTGATGCCGAAGTAGTTCCCGTCTTCGGCAATGGCAGTATCAATGGCGGCTGTATCAATATGTAGGGCACGCCGCGTCCCTGCCGCCCACATCTGCACAGGATAGACAGACAGCATCTGAATGGTGTTCTTCCATTCTGGACGCTCCTGCAGACATGCGTTCATCATGGTACGGACGAGAGCCGCATGCGTTGAGTTCGTATACACCCGCTCAATGTCTTCAGGCTGACTGACAGCATTCAGAAAAGCGCTCAGTGCGGCGCTTGCATTTTCATCTGATTCGCAGAAAAACGGTTCGCTCATAATGATTTCCTTTCCATACGGGGAATCCCTGTCAACGTGCTTGTGCTGTCATGAAAGATGAGTTTGAGATGCTGACCAGTTGCTTTATCTGCAATCAATGTCCACAGATCACAATCCGCTGTCTGACAGCTGAACTTGTGATCCTCAGCATATTCGCGCATCCATTCAAAAGCCACGGAATCATTTCCCGTGTAGATGTCGATTGTCAGTCCCGAGGTGGTGTTGATTGACAGAAAGGCGACGACAGCCAGAAGCACAAGCCGATGATCGGTAATCGTCAGTGGCGATGTATCAACGGTCTTAACGGGCATATGAAGACAGCGCCCATTCGCATAGACAGAATTCTTATACACGCCCTGATGACTGTTCTGAATGACGGTTCCGATAAACAGTTTGATGCGCATTCTGTTCCTCCATCTGAAAGCGATTTTATGGCATTTTAGAGCCTTTTCAGACGGCAACGGTCCATCTGTCAGCTCCACGCCGAAAGCCTCGAAATCAGGCTGTGTTGAGGCAAAACGGGCATGAAAAAAGCCGCCAGCGGTTAGCTGACGGCTGCGATGTAAAACGAGTGCAAAACAGAAGAATCACTTGCCCATCTTCGTCTTTTTCAGATGAAGCAGGTAGTCATCAATGCCCTTGTACGTCGGATCCCATGTGGTGATCCGTGTCTTGTACGGAGCATTTTTTAATTCTTCTGCACTGACAATGCGATACGGCTTGTCTGCCGCCTGAAACAGTTCGACGAGCTTGTTCGTAAACGATTCAGCAATGGCAGAATCTGCTTCACTCAGATGAAACGTGCGGTTCATGTAATCCATAAGCTGTTTCACCTTCGGCGCAGAATGATCAAGTTTCTTCCCAATAGCCGTGCAGAGCACCTTCACATAACGTTTTGCAATAGAACGATCATCCGTTTCTGCAAGCGTCAGTGTCAGTTCATTCGCACGGCACAGATCCTCAAGCTTCTTCCGATTCATTGCTGCTGTAATTGTGCGGATCTGTGCTTTCCGCATATCCGCATCCGTAAGCAAAATCGGATATCCGCCATCGGTCAGCTTTTCCCCAAGCAGACACAGTGCATCCATGACATTCGGGTTGCTGAACATGTCCATATCAAAGCACATGTTAAACTGCCGAGTGCCATACTTCTTGCACCAGTCAATCACTTCAGGCATACGCTTCTGCATACCAACACCAAGCAGACCGATAAAGTCACGCTTGGACAGAGCGGAAGCCACATCTGCCTTCAGACAGCCCTCTGTGATGTTCACCACAGGAGAGGACTTTGGTTCATACGGATCCAGCTTGAAATCAGGACCCACAAAGTGGATGTTCTCAATGCCGGAACACCCAACGCCGCCTTTGTAACCAGCCGAAGAGTAATACGTATACCTCGGGCGACTCTGCACTTCCACAGGCTTCATCGCATCAATCTCGGCCTGCGTCGGCTGAATGCCCTTGGCATACTTATCATTGACAAGTGCAATTGCCTTTTCCTGACGAGCCTTCTCAGCGTCTTCTGCATGTGCTTCCAGCGACGTGACATCGTTGCGCACCTGAAAGCCGCTGATGCTGCCATCATGCCAGACAATCGGAATCAGAATGCCGCTTCCGCGCTTCAGCCATGCGGCATCGCCATTGAATCCGATCACGCCCGGGATCTGGTAATTGTGGCCATCTTCATGCAGATATTTATCCATCATAATCATGAAGTTGGCACGCTGTTTCAATCCACTCAGCGGAACGGATGTCAGCTGCAGACGGGTGATATCCTCATCAGTAAGTCCGCGGGCATGCAGGTTTTCCCTGTGCTTTTCAGACAGAGCACCTTCGCTCACAAATGCCTGATAAGCAAGAGAACGCAACGAAAGCGGTGCAGGCTCCAGTTCAGCTTTGTTTTCCTTCGGCTGATAGTACTTGGTACGCACATCAGACGGCATACCTTCATACAGCCGAACAAGATCCGCATAAGCGGCCTTGTTATCCAGTCCGGTCATTGCCGCATGAAACGTTACTGGGTTATAGCCTGTGTTTTCCGTAAAGCAGTGTCCGTACTGGTCATCGAAGTAAAACTTGCCCTTCTTACCGCAGAACGGGCAGGTCATACTCCACTCACTGCCAGACTTCTTAATTTTTTCGTCTGGACAGTCGTGTTTCACAACAAAGCGAAATGGAATTACCTTGTAGGCCGTCGGTTTCGCTTTTGATTCTGTCTTTTCTTCCATTTTCCCTCCTCACGACGCATGCAAAAAGGGAGAACCTTTGCCCTCCCTTTTTACGTCGTATCAATTGTGTACGGCACAGCTAATGGTTCAAGCCTGTGCCTTAGCAGACTGCGGAAAGTGAACAGCACCGTTAGCCAGCGCTTCAAGAATCACCTTCGCCGCAGCGGCATCTTCGCCGTCGCCATCGGCGAGCTTTTCAAGGAACGCCTGACCCTTGGAAGCGTCTGTGGCCTTATCGACCAGATCACCCATCGGGAACGTGTTCTTGCCAACCTTCAGCTTGCGAGCATAAGCTTCGTCAAGCGTCGGAACTTTGGCTTCTTTATGATCATGCGGTTCAGTAACCTCGCCCGTTTCGGCATCCACTGACGTATCATCATCCGACGGCGCATCGTCGTTGGAATAGATATACAGCCCGAGCCCGAACATAGCCAGATTTTTTACAAGACACCGCATGATGGAACGATTGACTGCTGTGATCGTCACAGGCGGCACATCCGTTTCATTGCCGTACTTGTTCGTAACCGTGTATGGCTCATCCATTAACGGATTATTCGAACCATCCATGACAGGTAACCACATTTCGTGTGTGACCCCCTCGACAGTTACAGATGTCCATACGAGATAACCAATGGACATCCGCTGGTAGGGCAGCCCGTTCTCCATACGATGACCGTTCTCATCGAACGTAATGACAGCGTACGTGGACTCAGGATAACGCTTCAGCACCTCGTCCCATGCAACGCTCCATGGTAGATAGCGAAGCACACGGTTCTGGTTCTTACCAACAGGCTTGGTATCAAGCTTATCATTCAGATTAATCGTACGAAGAGACTTTGCCACTTCCATTGCCTTTGAAACTGATTCTTCCTTCTTTTCCATTGCCATATCCTTTCCTCCTTTTTCGTTAGATCCTGCAATGTTTGAAACAATGCATCCCTCCGTTAAGGATGCGCACATCAGTGCTTCATCCCCGCGGGGATCGGAAATCAACTAAATCAAGCCGTAGGCTTCTCCTTTCCCCGCTCATAAGGCGGAAAATCGATATAGAAAGCTGACAAAAATAGTCGGCTGAGTAAGTAATGAACGCAAATATCTTGTGAGCTAACGAACAAAATATCTGATAGCTATATTATATTCAATCAGCGTGAATATGGCAACTTATACCGGCTCGTGGGCAACAAAAAACCGAGGGCAAGTTGATGGGGTAGACACCGCTCGGTTCATTCATGACTATAGCAGAAAGATTCGAATATGGCAACACATTTTTCGATGAACATTATTACGCATCCAGTCTGTCAGCCACTTTGCCATTCGCACGATTCGTGATGCGACTGGCAAAGCCGCCGCATAAGCATCGGAACTTCTTACTACTGCAAGCAATGCAGGATTACTGATGATTAACCATATTGTTGCAAGAGTGCAGACAAACAGCAGAAGAGCGTTAATTGCCCCATCTGAACGGCACAGACTGATGTTGTATGTGTGCTTTGACGGCCAGAACAGTTCTTCACCCATCTTATTAATGAAGTCGAGTGCCAGATGCGACAGATATCCGATAAGAAAATACGGTGCGGCGGGTGGATAAATGATGCACACAGTTGCGGTTGTCATCGCCGCATACAAAAATGAATGTGTTGCTGTACGATGATCTGTGGCTCCGCCAATTCCGCACAGCGTCAGCAGGCAGATGTATCCAGCAATCATCCGCACGAGTGTATTGCTTTCCCGAATGCGACTGATAATGTTCATACCGCCAAGCAAATCTGCCAGAAGAATCACGCCTCCAGCTGCGGCTGTGAGTACTACGGCACGTGCAACGCCTTTGGCGGCATGCGATGAACCGACATCAATATCTGGAAGAACACCGCCAACGCCGGCAGATGCGGTGCCAATTACGAGCATCGGAATGGAAGCTGGCGGCATAATTGCCAGCGCAATTGCCATTCCAGCGGCAAAATGTGTTTTACCCTGCATATATTCAATGTAAGGCACCTTATGTATGGTAAAATCCGCAACAGGTCCGCCAAAACGGGCCGAAATCGGCCCGTAAAGTGAACCATGTCCTAAGTTAGAGAAAGCTGACAGCGGTAATCTTGAACATGTCAGGTAAGCCATATCTGAAAACCTGACGGCCCTCCTCTGCCTCGCTGTCCATAACGGCGAGGCTTTCTCGTTATTCGGGTAAATTAAAACCGCACAAGCTGATAGCTCATGCGGTGTAATACTTCCTTTTCCTTATGCAATTACGGCATCATCGTCCTGATACCGCGTATCGTCTTCAAGATACCAGTTATCGTCTTCATCCTGAACAGTGATCGGACGTGTATCGCAATCACCGATATCTTCCAAATCACCGAAATCCATATCGCAGAACTCAGAATCAGCCTTATCGAGGACATCATCCAGTGTACTTCCAGCTTTGACCTTAACTGTTACATCGGCACGGCCAATGATCTGAAAGCCGACCGTATAGCCGCCACTCTTCATATTTGCAATCTTGGCAAGTGACCAAATCCCACCATCGATGTACCAATGATCATTATCATCAACAACGCTTGTTTGCTGACGGGAAATGTCATACAGTGCGCCGAAATTTGCTTCGTAATACGCAGCTTCAGCTTTCGCAAGAAGATCGTCGATTGTCTCGCCGTCTTCGAGCCGAACATGTGTGTGAAAGCGACCGTCGACTTTGTACGTGATGAAAAATTCCTTCATATTTTTCTCCTTCCATGTATAGAAAAGCCCCGATCTTCTATGACCGAGGCTTTTATAAAACGTTAATCCGACCAGACAAACGGCTCCGGTGTGTCATATAGCGACCATACCGTTCCGATTGCCTTCAGCAGATTGCCACGCATCCGCATCTGCAGACGAGGCGACATCTGACCCTTGCAGTAGCGATTTACGCCGTCTGCAAGAACGAAGTAAACATCAAGCGCCGACAGATCCTCACCCGACAGCTCACCGAGCCGTGCGTGTTCAGAAATTGTCTGCATCATGATGCGCTTCGGAAGCCCGATATCATGCGCAAGATGCAGCGCACAGTTTTCACCGTGCTCAATATGCACATCTGCCAGATCATTCAAATCCTGTTCACTGCGGGATGCGGCCTGTTCGAGTGACTGCACCGCATTCAGAACGTTGAAACTCGTGTTCTTCTTGCGATGCTCAATCGTCAGATTCGACATCATCGGAATCACCATGCCGTTAGCAAAAAGCCCTGCGGCGAGTGTGATCGCATTGTTGCCGATGTCCGATGTCACAAGTGATACAGCCGTCTTGAACTCCTTGCCGCCAATGTGTGCACGGCGATCAATGATCCACTGTGCTCCCATCGACGCAAATGACCAAGTTCCGCTGAAACCGTTCGGTTCAGCACCGTTATTCAATCCAACTGCGATTTCACGCATCTGGTTGAACACGTCCCGCTGCTTGATGACACGGTACGTCAGTGCCGAACTTCCATCCGACAGTGCGGCATTCAGCTTACCGTCAGATACAACCGCCAGAAAGCTATCCTTCTTGTTATAAGAAGCGACCCGATTGAGGATCGATACAGCTTCATCCAGTGGCGCATCCTTCAGCGCAGCCTGTGCAACGCCGATACGCTGATAGAGCGACGGCAGTGCGGTTTCACGCACACCGACGAACGGAACACCGTCGGCTGACAAAAACAGGTGCGTGCCATGATCAGCCGTATCCTTCTCCACCTCACTCATGCCAGCAGGCATAGCGGCAGAAGAAGGAACTGCTGTCAGGCGAATGCTCTTGATCGGCACCTGCTTGGTGCGTACCGTTTTTTCCTCCATCTCATCGAGAAGATCGGTAAAATCCTTCTCGGCAAACTGGTTGTTCTTCGATGAAACGCTAATAATTTCTGAATCCTTATACATTATTCTGCCCTCCTTATTAGGCAATAAAATAAAAGGCGGAAGTTTTACTGTTCCGCCTTGTTAGTCAATGAGGTTTGTAACTTAGCGGCAGTACGAGCAGCCTTGCGAGCCGCATCGTATTCTGCCTCCTTAATACTGATGTCCTTCTCAGTCATCGGATGCCCGATAGAATCGAATGAATCGAGCAGGAACTGATTCCTGACACGCTCAACGACCTTCGGATGATCAGGATCCTTCAAAGTGAAACCAGTGTACAAGCCCGTGATAATTAACTCGTCTTTTGCACGGGTAGCAGAAACATACAGAAGGCGGCGACGCTCTTCCGCATAGCTAATGTTTGACCCATGCATTTCTTCCGAGTCGTATTTAGAAAGGGAATTGAATACTACCTTCCATTCCAATCCCTTCGAACTATGTGCAGTCGTCAGTACAACACCCGGATATTTCCGATTGCGTCTGACAGCTTCATCCTGACCAAAGAGATAGAAATCACGGCAGTACTGCAAAATGCCCTTGAACGTCGGCTCAGACCGAAGCGTATCAACAAAGCCTTCGTAAACCTCGTCGTCACCAACGTTGAGTCCGTCAAGCATTTTGATCACTTCGGCACGCTTGGCCTTTTCAGGAAGCTCCCGCACAGATGCCAGTTCATTGGCAGCCTGCTTATAAAGCTGTGAGATTTCCTCACTGCTCTTCTGCAGAAGACCGCCGCCCAGCAGACCGTTTGCATAGCTGAGGATATCCTTCGTGTCGAACGGATCGTCAATGGCTTTCACCATGGCAACCGCAGCTCTTACACGACCGTTTTCAATCAGCGGCTCCGGATTCATCATCACGGACGGAATGCTCTCAGCACGCAGAAGCGCTGCCATTTTCATCAGTTCCATTTTGGTGTAACCAATGAAGGCAATATCTTCAGGTGCAATACCCTTCGCAAGTTTTGCCTTGATATCTGCGATGATATACGCATATTCATCTTCCGAACGGAAGAAACCGCGCACAATCACAGGACGACCGATGCTCTTGCGAGTCGAAATCAGTGTCTTGGCAATCTTGTTGGTATTTTTCTGCATGAGCTTGTTGGCGAAATCGACAACCTCTGGAGTCGAACGATGATTCTCCAGCAGATCGATGTCACGTACTGGCGCACCGATATACTTGGAGAAGTTGATGATGAACTCAGGGCTTGTATTACGGAATCCGTAAATAGCCTGGGAATCATCACCGACCACCATCAACGACTTAAAGGACGGCGTTTCAGTCAACTTCTTCAGAATGTCCATCTGTCTCTCCGACGTATCCTGGAACTCATCAACGATGATGTGCCCAAGATTGAATCCGTTGAAATAGAATGGATCCTGCTGAAGCAACTCGAAGATCATAGCCTCCTGATCTGCAAATTCGATGTAGTTGCCCGCACGAAGCGTATCATCGAACTGCGGATACAGGCTCATCATTTCTTCGACACCATCCTTTGAAGCAAAGCGTTTATCGGCACCAAGCAGGCTATATACCTGATCTACATCATGCGTACCAAGTTCTTCAGCCTTCATGAAGTCGAAAATCTTAGCGGCGATATCCACTGGAGACTTATCAAACTTGCCAGAAGAACCAAGAGAACGAGGATCCACATGCGGCAACGGATTGCTGGACAGAAGATCGGAGATAATCCGTTTCTTCGTGACAGCTTTCAGGAGCCGAGGCTCAGCCGTAAATCCAAGCTTTGCCCATGTTGCCTTGATGATTTCATCGCCGAAGGCATTAAACGTGCAGATACGCATGGCATCAACCTGCTCAGGTTCGATCACACCACTGAGCTTCACGGCCTTAGTAATACGTTCCCGCATTTCCTTAGCTGCAGCATCCGTAAATGTGATCAGAAGCAAAGACGCTGGATCGGCACCGTCATCAAGTAGCCGAACAACTCGCTGCGTAATGACAAATGTCTTACCTGCGCCGGGACCAGCGTTAATACGAACGATACCACTATCAACGTCAATCGCATCCTGCTGAGCCTTGGACGGAATCATCAGATTGGCCTTAACCTTGCCCGCTTTTGCCTTCATCTGTAGAGGTGGAAGCTCATAATGGCACTCGTCATAAAACGGGCACCGTTCACAGTCCTCGTCGGAATGATTCTCTTCCGGCGCACCTGTGATAAGCTCTCCTACCGCAGGAGCATAGATTGCATCCCAGTCAGGCAGCGCTTTCAGCACTCCCATCTTGGTACGCACACCCTTATGTTCGAAGTGATATCGTTTCACAACGCTTCCAAAGCGTTCTTCGACGATTTCGAGTTTGTTGCCCGGTTTGCCCGATGTTAAATCCGGCACGTTGGTGTACGGTTTCCCTGGACGGGAGTACTTGTCGTCCTGTCTGCGCATCCAGATCATACGAGCCACAAGCACATAATGACGGCCTGAACGACGCGTAATCTGACGCATATATAGAAGCGCAAAGTACAACCGAAGCGCCGCAGGATTGCCGTTATCGGCTCCTTTCTGGGTCATGCTCGGCGGTCGTTTGCCCGTCGCAATGACTTCAGCTTCCAGATAAATTGTTCCGTCCGTTGTCTGTCGATAAAGCAGCAGATCCGGTCGAAAACGAGTCTCCACACCATCAGCCGTTACCATCAGTGATGGTGTCGGCAAAACGGAATGAACTTTTGCATGGATCATGTTCATTTCATAATGAACGTAACGAAGTACATCCACAAGAGCTGACTCACTGCGCACGGCCTTTTGTGCATCGTTGACATAACTTAGCTTGTCAAGACGTGCCTGCAAATCGGCGGCAATTTCGGCATCGCTCTTGCGGTATTTGATACCGAATAGAGCAGACGCTTTTTTCGCCGCCGCTTCACGCATAGTTAAAGTTTTGTCCGATGTCATCGGAACATGCACCGCCTGTGCAGCAACGCAACTTTTACCAACATTACCCAAATCTGTTATGACCATTGTTTGTCCTCCTTTAATTTTTATTTTTTATCTAATAGCCAAAGCCACGAAAAAAGGACGTGAGAAAATTCGTCCTTCAAACGTGGGTGAGATGTATGAAAACCGATGTGACGCACATCAGTGTTATTTTCCAAAACCGCAAATATCTTGCATAGCAACGAACAAAATATCTGATATTTATATTATATTCAATCAATGCAAATATGGCAACTTACACATAAAAGAAAAACCATCAGCAATTTAATGCTGATGGCATGCGGGGAAGACCGGACCATTCCTATGTGATGAACTTTGACCTGAGGTTCACCCCCGCACATGCGGGGAAGACGAAACTGTGCCGCTGCTTGCCCCTCTCTGTCTGGGTTCACCCCCGCGCATGCGGGGAAGACACGGCTGTAAAGAAGCTCACCGATCAATATGAGGGTTCACCCCCGCACATGCGGGGAAGACTCGCCGTACTTGCTGGTAAGCGAAAGAGACCGCGGTTCACCCCCGCGCATGCGGGGAAGACACTAAAGAAATGGCTTAATCATCGCATCACACAACGACAGCGGGTCAATTTTCATTTAACTTCACATTTCTTTTTGAACCCGTAATCATTATAACTTTTGCTATCTCTTATGGCAACACACACGGCATCCGTGGCTGATCCATTCGAGTGTGTTCCCGTCAGCTATAGCCGACGGGAGCCAAGACGAACCCATTCACAAAACCAAAAGAAAAGCACTCGGATTTCTCCAAGTGCTTTTGACTATCACGATAGTGCAAACTTATGCAGAATTCGAGACAGATTTTCGTCGATTTCTTCGGTTGTGCAGCAGATGTAATCACGCTGATACATATCCTTGAAATCGGACGCTTCACTGCCGATCATACCTTCCTCAAAATAGATTCCGGCAAGCTTGACTCCCTTCTGCCGCGCATCAGCAATAGCCTTTTTGGTTGCCTCGCAGTCACCGGGAGTGCCGTCAGACAGAACGATGAGGATTTTATTCTTTTCGGGACGCTTGAGAAGTTCTTTCGTTGCGATCCGAATGTCATACTCATCTTCATTGCCCCACTGCGTACCGGAGTTCAAGTGGCGAAGGAAGTTCCAGCAGGCGTTCCACGGATGCTTTTCTTCCCAGCCCTTTACGGTGTAATGAATGACCCCCTCACCAGTGGTAAAAGCCGTGATCTTCATTGCCGCGAAGTTTTTGAATCCTTCTTCCTGCACAGCTGCGGCAGAGAACGCCGCCTCCGTTTTGGCACCCTCCATCGAGCCGGAATTGTCGATCAGAATATAAACAGCGACATCAGTCGGCTTGCCTGCACCCTTGCGCTGGAATACGCGAACGTCATTCTTTGCAAGTCTGATCAGCCTTCTTGCGTCAATTGCACCTGACCTCATGTTACGCACGGTCGGTGTTACCTGACTCTTGAAAAACTTTTCGACAGCGTTGCGAAGCACCTGACCACGGCGGTCCAGAACAACAGGAAGATCATAAATACGACGATAATTTTCGTGCTTGATCTCCTGAAAGCTCTCACCGTCCATCAGCTCTGCTACGTCATTCGTGGTGAGCGGACGCTCCTTGTCTTCGACGTTGGATGTATCCACTTTCGGTGGCATTGCTTTGGACGCCTGTAGGCCCTGATTGATAGTGGAAATTTCCGCTTCCGCTTTCGCAGTCACAGAGTCAGCCGCTTCTTTCAGAGCCTTTTTGATAGCCGCAACTTCTTCGGCGCTTTCGGAGCCTACTGTCTGCTTTGTCTTCTTGGTGGCACGGGCGTTGCCTGCGTCATCAGCCGACGCAAGAGACTTCTTTCCGCCTCGTCCGCCTGACTGCTGATCGCCAGACTGTTCAGACCCAGCATCACCCTGAGAATTCGAATTGCTTGTGCTTTTCGACTTCTGGTCAGATGTTTTGCCGTCCTGACCGTCCGCAGAATTGCCTGTGCTGTCTTCCGTCTCGCCCGACTCATTACCAGACTTACCAGAACCGCTTGCAGAATTCTGCTTGCCGTCCTGCTTCTGCCCGTCTGCAGAGCCAGATGAGGAAGAAGATTGATCGCCAGACTGATTCGGCTGAGACTCACCAGACTGAGATTCACCAGACTGCGAGGACGAATCCTCTGGCTTGGTTTCATCTTCCTTCGGATGCTCACGACGAATCGTAACGCCTCCACCATTCGAATCATCAGACTCCTGCGCCTTTTCCATCAGCTTGTCATATACGTCATCAGGCAGTGTAATGACAAGATCAGAAACAGGGAACGGGGTGTTGTCCGAATGATCCTTATCTTCCTGCGCATGCTTATCATTGCCGTAGTCGGCTTCGGCAAGCATGGTAAGGATAGCTTTCAGTGCATCTTCGAACTTAGCTCTCTCAGCCAGATCGTTCTGTGCCGCCTTGATAGCTTCATACACCGTCGGCCACATTTTCGGAAACAGCTTGAATTCAGCCGCCGCCAGATCACGTGTAGACGATGCCATGTAAGCCTCAGAGATAGCAGGAACGTAGCTGTTCAGCTCATCCAGTACATCCGTACCCGCATAAGCGGTAGTAAATCCTTTCGGAAATACGCCGTTTGTGGCAAGAGACAGGATGCCATTCAGCATGATACGCAAACGTTCACTTGGATCCAGCAGATCAGCTGATTCAAAGTTATCATTATGATTCCATGCGGAATGCCGCCAAATAGTGCGCTGAGCCGCAAACTTGGAGTTCTTACCGGCTGCGATACGCTCAATACGACCGTCTTCCATGGAGTTCGTCACGCCATTGAACACATTGCTGAGCATATCAACAGGCAGATAAAATCCTGCAAGTCGAAGATCTTCAAGCGCATCATCATAATCGCGAGAGCGACGAAATGTGCGAGGCTTCTTCAGAACATCCTTGGCTACGGCTTCAACCGCCATTTCAGAGCAGTGGCGTACCGCCCAGTTCCATGATTCACCGCCCGTATATAATACGTGGCTTTCCTCATGAACAAGCATGTATTCCAGTGCCGACAGGAGACGTGCTTCATCCACATGCCCGTCATGATATACGGGCATGTCGGGATCATTCTTAAAATACTCATATGTGAACTTCACCCCCAGATGAATCTCTCTCGTCTTGGAGTTGAAGTAATTGCTGTCGCCCTCGTCGTCAATCACGAGTTTAACAGGAAACGGAGCCACGCCATTTAAATCGCAATACATCTGCATTGCGAGAGTCGGGCGTAACTTATAGGAAATACTGATTGCTTCATTAAGGTCGGTGTTTCTTCCAACCATGAATCTGTCCTCCTTTTATTGTTTAACAATTAACGGTGTTGTTCAGTGCGGCCATCAGTGGCGCACGCTCATCCTGCGGGCATACATTGATTACGCAGTCTTCCAGTTCTTCGCTGAGAGATGTCGCATCGCCGTATTCCGCCACGCAAGTCAGAGCAGACACGATGCCTCTGATGTTTAAGCACTGATCCGTAGAGATCCCAACTCCGCTGTTTCCGCCAAAGCTGCTGCTGCCTTCTCCAAGCACCTGATGCTTGCAGAGATCATAGAACTTAACAGCCGCCTTGAAATACTTAGCGGATGGCTCTGCACATGTGAGGTGCTTCTTCTTCAGCTCGCCTTTTACAGCAGCATGGAGAATGCCATCAATGGATTCCGGCTGTGCAAGTACAAACGCCTTGAAACGAGACATTGTAGCCTCATTCTGGTCTTCGCATCCTGCATAGCCATCGTTCTGTGTTGCCATCAGAACGAAGTGATCGTTGATTGGAACCGGACCGTACCCAGGAACATCAAACGTCCGAGTAGACCCGTCACCCAGCGGATTAATAAAGCCGCTGTACAAGTTAGAATCTCCCATGTTGAACTCATCAATCAGGAAGATTCCCCCGTGTGTCAGGCATTCCACGATAGCTTTCACTTCGTGAATGATATGCACTGATGCCGCCTGTGCAGACAGCTTCTCGAACATGGCGTACGTAATGAGCGCACCGCGTTCAGCCGCAGTCAGATCTTCAGGAGCTTTATGGCTGGCGAGAACTGCGTTTGCTTTCGCAAGTACGGTTTCGTCCATCTTGGACAGCGCATCGGATGCCGAGTTATCGGTTTTCTGCGTGCCAAAGATATCCATCATATCTGTCTGACGGGTGATGACTGTCTCTGCTTTTGGGAGCATTAACAGCCACGCAATGGAATTTACACATGTATCTTTACCAGTGGACTTCGGTCCTCTGAGCAGGCACATGTAGCCGAGCATTGCCTTGTGGACAATGCGTGCGACAACTCCGTTGCGCCCATTCTGAGCATGCTTTGCAAGAGCCGGATCGATGTAGTCAGTCGGTCTGGATTCAGAATAACCAGATCTCCAGTAGCTGATTACATGAAGCATGGTCGATTCCGGAAAGCGGTTATCAAGCATGTACTGAATACGCTGCTCAACCTCATCCTTTGCAAAGCCTTTTGCCTCAGCCTCAGCCATTGCCTTCGCAACTGCAGGAGATACGGTTGCCTTTTCGACTGTCGCACCAACTTTAGCCGCCGCAAGCTGACGAACAATAGTCAGAGCAAGACTGCCATCCGTGTTGATGCCGTCAATTTTGCAAGTCAGCTGCTTGTTCTTGACAGCGTCTTTAATAGCCTGTTTTTCCTCAGGTGTTTTCGATAGCGGTGTCCCATCCAGAGAAATCTTGTTGATTGCAACGACACCGATTAAATTGGCATCATCAACACTGTCAACAAACACTCCGAGATTTGCGCTGCCGAGCGATCCACTGTCCAACACAGTTGTTGCGTTATACGATCCCTGTTCCAATAACGATTTTGCTTTATCGTAGAACGGACACGAATCGTTATAGGCGCTTAATGTGTTAGCCTTATAAATCTTTTCCATCGATACCCTCCTCGTCAGTCGCACTTAATGGGTTGCTGACAATAAAAAGAGACAGACTGGAAATATCTGCCTCTTTGATTACAATGCCGCATATGCGGGAGATAGCATCTGAAATTGCTTCAGATGGTCAGACGAATTTGTTCACTCAGCTACACCATGCCGTAAAAACAGGCAAACCTTTATGGTTATGATGGTGTTCCACAAATGAATTGGACCAAAGCGAACGAAATATCTGATATGGATATTATAGCGAGAAACAGCATTTAAGGCAACTTAGCGCACAGAAATCTTATTACGGGCCGAAATCGGCCCGTTTTCACTTCCCATTAATCAATACGCCGAGCTGTACGTCATTTACCAGTTTTGCGTCGCCGCACGGGTACGTGTTCGTGTCGCTGTGGCAGATAATATACCCGCTCAGTTTTCCGTGCTCTTCGGGTTCCCCGTAGCTGACATCACTTCTGACAGGCAGACTGACAGACTTCTCAAGCATCTGCTTCTGCACATCCCGATCCCGCCAGTTGGTGCGATATGCGTCATATAGTGTATTGTTTGCCAGCACGACTCGTACCGTGGCTCCGCCCTCACGTGTGGATGCGAGTTCTTCCCCGTCGCCGAGATCCTTGCCCCATGCGGCAATCGGTGTGCTTGTGGCATACGGCCAGAATGTCAGACTTGCAGGAACAGGCACTTCCACACCCATGGCGTGATTGCGCGAGCGCTGTTCGTCTGTGTGGAGCGATGGTGCAACATATGTATAGACGTTTTCAACGGCTTCGCGGAGATCATTCGGCATAGTCAATGACTGCGGAAGCTTTGTCTCAAGATAAATCTGCGTAGCGTCAAGTACCTGCGGATTGTAAACGTGGTAGGAACCGGATGCTTTGCGATTGTCTGCGGTGCCGTCCAGCGGGCGGTTCGGGTCGATTAGGATGAGCATCTTACGGGTGTGCATCGAAGCAGGCCGGACGTTTTCATGCCGATGGATGCGTCCTGCACGCTGAATGAGCAGATCAATCGGTGCGATTTCCGTTATCATGGCATCGAAGTCAACGTCCAGAGACTGTTCCACAACCTGTGTAGCGACGAGAATGGAACGCTTCGGACGGGAATCTTTTTCTGAGTATCGACGAAGGCATTCTGCCTCAATCTGGGCACGTTTCTCAACCGTATAGCGGGCATGAAACAGCAGAACCGTATCTGCTTCATAGTTGTTCAGTACCTGAATGGCCTTGTAAATCTCACGGGCGGATGCGATGGTGTTCGCCATGACGCAGATGTTTCCGCCGTCTTTCACCATATCCAATGCCATGAGTGCCACTTTCGCAGGGCTGTTCAGTGCGGGCGAGAGTGCGTATTCACATGCAAATGTGCGGAACGGCGCAACGGGAATCTCTGACAGCGGCATAGCCGCATCGGGCGTGTATGCCGTTAACAGCGGATATGCTGTGCTTGCGGCGTGAACGTCTCCTGCATACGCTGACAAATATGACTGCTTCTTAGCAAGCGGCAGTGTGGCTGACAGAAGGATCACAGGGATGCTGAGATCACGGCACCATGACAGCAGACACTCAATGATGTCAGACATGTACGCATCATATGCATGAACTTCATCAATGATCAGCACCTTCTCTGTCAGACCAAGCAGACGAAGAACGGAGTATTTGATCAGCATAACGGACATCATAGCCTGATCTACAGTACCAACAGCGTTTTCCGCAAGCATTCCTTTTCGTGCTGGTGCGAGCCAGCTTGAGCCCGGTGTTTCGGGGGCTGTGCCGTTATCTGCGGATGTATCAGCGATGTCATGATCTGCTTCATCGGCAACCGCCCACGCCGTGCCATGCAGAAGCTTAAGCTGTGAATGACCGCCTGAAGCGCTGCTGATTGTGTTAAGCATTGACTTCATACGCAGATACATCTGATTGCTTGTAGCGGATGTCGGCAGTGCGAAGTAAAAACCGTGGCGATGATATTTCTTCATCATGCGGAATGCCAGATAGATAGAGGCCTCCGTCTTTCCAGAGCCTGTAATGTCTTCCATAATGGCAAACTGCGGAACATCCTGCAGATCATACACAGCCTTCTGCATCGGGCGCATGGAATCGGCAGAAATCATCGGAAAGAGATCAGCGTAAGACTGCGGTTCGAATACGGGGCTTGATGAAATCCCGATGGACGATACTTCCTTCTCTGCACATGACAAAGCAAGCTGAAGATATGAGGCATCATCCGACGCATCAAGATTTTCCGACCACGTATCAGACGCAAGCCAGTCGGAAACAATCACAATACCCCACAGAAGCGTGCACACGCAGTTCCAGTCATCACACTGAATAGATGCGATGTCACAAGGGAACAGGGTGCGGATACGTTCTTCAATTTCGCCCTGCAATGCCTCGTAGTTTCGACGCACTGAAGACATATTGATCACTTCAGAATCGGGCGTGGCGTTGGCGTTGATATGGTGCAATGCTTCCACGGTTGCAAGCTGACTGCCTGCTTCATAGCTGACACCATGTGATTCCCAGATACGCTGAACGACAGCGCCTGAATATACTTCATGACGGAACGGTTTTGCATAGGTACAGCTTTTCAGACTCAGACCTGCATCACTCAGGCGCTGAGCGACTTCAGGATAATCGTTGATCGCCTTCCGCTGAAAGGCGGGGTGTGCTTTGCCGATATCGTGCATAGCGACGATATATGAAATAAAGGAGACAGCTTCGTCAGCTGTCAGACCTGTATGCTTACAGATTTGATACAGCGAACTGCTGAAGCTGTCTCTCACCAGAACAGATGCACATGCGCCTGCATCAATCATGTGATGTACGAGCGACTTGAACGGCAGCTTTGCCCAGAGCAGATCAGCGGTTTCTCCGCCGCTCATGCTCTGCCTACCATGATCATGCCCATGCCGTAAGCACGTTCATGACCAATGCCTTCACGCATAGCCGCCCAGAACTTATCAGGATCCGTAACCTGAAGTGTTCCCTTCCAGTGTGACCCTACGGCGTTGATACGACCGCTTCTGCGCATTCCGCTGATGGCTTCGGTAGATTCCTCATACGCATCAAGAACGCGGCATCCGCAGGCTTCCAGATGGCGATACAGCCACTCCATACGCTCCGCTTCATCGGCAATGAATTTGCGCGTGCTCGGACGATCTGTGCGCTTCTCCGACCGCGTCGGATTGGCAAACAGTGCAAAGGTAAGCATCGGCTTGGTCTGCACAAGATCATTCATACCAGACACGTTCTTGGTCATCACCATCGGCTGGATGCGTGCATTCGCAATGCGGTAATTATGAATGGCAGGTGCTTCGTCCGACTGCACAAGCAGAGTTGCAGTGCGATCATTGCAATCAAGACTGTAAAGCACATTCATATCTGAACGGGCAGTGGACGACGAAACCATCGGGAATCCACTCATGACAAACGAGTGAACCTTCTGACAATCAAACACAAGATCCGCAACTGCTGGATCTGTCAAACTCAACATAATTCTAGTCAAATACATAGGTAACCTCCGACATTTTTACCGGTTTGCGCACAGCACGGCGCTCCATAAACTGCCGCTTCTTGAAATCTGTCACAGAATCATAGCGGCGAACAATTGTACCGGACGACGGACTCACCAGACGGGCATCATATTCAGCCATCCGTACATCACCATCGCACGGGAATGATTTTGAATATTCAACATGTGCCAAAGCATCTTCCATTGAGTCATATTCCACAAATGCAGGGATAATCGGGATGCTCGGAATACAAGCTTTGCGCCCAAGATACAGAAGATCAGCAGGATTCTGCAGAGCTTCATAAATCATATTGAGATCCTCTTCAGGCCCTGTCACAGCGATCAGAAACGCAGCATCGCACAGATAATCACGGTGGCTTTCCAGACCCGCACCAGCGGCACGATAGCCACCATTTGCGGTGCGCATACGGTCGTGAGAGTCACCCATGAAACCATGGACCGTCTGATAATCCGTACAGACAACGCCCGCACGATCTGCTCTTACTGCAACCATCAGCCGATCACTCAGCGGCTGAATGCGTGAATCATCACGCTTCCAGCCAAGTGCGCAGCAGATCATTCCGATAATCTGCGACTTGGAGGGAAACGCATCAGTTGACCGATATGCCCAGCGGGAACGCCCGCCGCAGGATGCTGTCATGCCGGCAAACGGAAACACAAGAATTGTCATAACTCTTACTCTACGGCGAGACAACGCCGACTCCTTTCGTAGCCCCCCGCAAACACGGGGATAAGCGGCAGTGTGCCGCAGAAGCGATCAGTCGACCGCTTCTGCACACCACTCGTTAAGCTTTGATTTCATTTCGTTAATGCTCTGACAAACATCAATGCAGTCTGCATGCGGAACGGCATACTCGTCACGGGTCTGCAGCCATACAGCATGGTCAGGAACGACATCGAACACACGCACAGAACGCTCAACTTCGGAAGCCATAGCCTGTACGCTTGCCTCAGCTGTGTCCAGATGAGAGCTGTTGCGGAATGCATTGCAGAGATTCTCACTGCGCTTGCTGCTCTTGACTGCTACATATACAGCTTCCGGGAATACATGCGCCTCGAAGGAATTCTGCTTTCCGCTCGGCATTGTGAAGGAAATAATCTCCAGCATGTTTGCCGCCAGATGGCTGACAAGATCCTTGAGATCCTTAGGCGAATCAGCAGTCATGCCCATATTGCGTGCAAACTGATCAAGATCAATGATGACGTGAACATAGAAGCATGCAGAACCATAATCGGTAGAGTTCAGATGACCGACAACCGCTGCGCCCTTCTGATGAAGCAGAACATCATCAACGGCTGTGAAGTAGTCCGCATCAATCTTCGCTTCGCCCGTAGACATTGCACGGGATACCTGCATGGCACCGTCGATATCGTCCAGAAGATCATCGGTGACCATACGTCCGCACAGAGCCTGATCAACGGTCATACGAACAGGAGCCGTGTACTTCTTCAGATAGCCTGCAAGACGAGAGCCAAAGCCCTTGGTATTCTTGAAGCCAGCCTCGCCTTCCTTCTGCCACATAATGTCCAGTGCTTCGGCAAGAGCTTCAATTTCACCATCGGAATAGAAGGACATCTTATTCATTGCCAGCGGCTTAGCATCTTCATCCTTTGCCTTAGCCTTCTTAGCAGGCTTCTTGGCATCGCCGTCTTCTTCAGACTTTTCACTGTCCTTGGCATTGTTCTTATCCGACTTTTCAGTCGTCAGCAGAGCCTCACACATGGTGCGGATCTGTTCATCGGTATAGCCTTTCCCCTGCAGGAGAAAGTAAAGTTCAGTCGGCAGCTGACGAGTGCGCTTGGCAATCGGACCGAACTTTTCGGTAAACGCATAGCTGTGCCGCCAAGCATACTTCATGCACTGGGAAGAAATAGCGTTGCGAAGCACGCCGTCAAACACGAAGGTCTTCGGCATACCCGTATCATCACGGTTGAGACAGTTGGCAGGGACATTCATCAGAAGGTTGTACTCGATAATCGGAAGCTTTGTTTCAGACATAGTTTTTCTCCTTTTCTTAGAAATAGATGGACTTAATCCATTTGCGCTTTACGTTTTTTGCGGTGGCACTTCCAGAAACATTCCACTTGCAGAGATCCTCATACAGTGCATCCCAATCAGGAACGATGTGATACGAACTGATATCCGCAAGCTTCAGAATGCGATACAGCTTGGCAATAAATTCGTACGGATTGCGTTCGGGATCTGTTGCAAGCAGGTTGTCAATGCGATGCTCCAGCGATGTGCTGTTGCCGTTCGACTTAGCACTGGCAATTGCCTGATGCAGAACGTACTCCGTATGGCACGGCTTGCCGTGGTCATCCTCATACATGCAGGCGAGGCAGAGAATCGCAAAATGCAGATCCTCATTCAGAATTTTTCCGAAGCTCGATTCAGCCGCATAGTAGTAATGGGCTGTTCTCGACATGACGGAATTGAGCGGCTTTCCGATGGAGCGGCGAAAGAGAATCTTCGCTTCCTTATCAAGACCGCTGAGATCAAATAATGTATTCTTCTCGGTCATTAAGCCTCCTGTTCGCCGCTTTCCTCGGCGCAGAATTCATTCAGAATATAAGCAGAAGCGATATGTACGTTGCGGAAACATTCTTCCATACGCTTCAGGTTAATAAGATTTGCAGTACGGCGATCTGCTTCATCACATACAGAATCAATGATTGACCGCAGATGACCAGCCAGCGTTTCATGCAGATGTCTGCGATCATCGTTATTGGTCAGATCACTGCTTTCCAGCTCAGGAAGATACGAACCCATCAGCATCTGATGTGTTTCAGCAAGGAATCTCTGACGTGCATACGGTGCAAGTTCTTTCGCCTTTTCAAACGGATATTTCTTGCCGCTGTCGCCTTTACCACGCATGGGCGAAACCCCATAAAAGAGATTCGTAAGACGATCGATAAGCATCATGTCATTCCGAAGATATTCAGCACAGTCAGGATCCGTCATCAGCTTTTCGGGTACTGCAATGCGATCCTGCATGATAATGTCAACACTCGCCTGATTTACATGAACGCCGATAAATTCGACATTCATATCAGTCTGATCGTCCATGCGTGTAATCCTCTGCAGAACAGCAGGCGGAATGTTATTGGAGCCGCTCTTGGCGGCTGTAATGTTGCCAACATCCCGCCACAGTTCCCGATTCGGATCCATGCGGCATGGTCGGAAATCTGCATTGGCTTTGCCAATCTTCTTATTTCCAGCAGGCTTGCGGTAAGCAACAAACGGATCGAACCATGTGGTATCCGACTTATCCTTCGCCCACCCTGCCGCAAAGTAACAGCGGCGGATGATGTTATCTTCTTCAGGAATAAGAACGATACGGCGAGGCTCAAACGTCATTGCAAAGCAGAACGATTTCTCTGCTACAGGCTGACCGGGAACAAGCGTACGGGAATCATTCCACGCACACGGTGCCTTCGGGGAAGAAATCGGCAATTTGCCAAGTTCTTCCGAACTGCGCATACACCGCACAAGCGTATGGAACAGATCCTTGTCTTCAGGAATATAGAAGGACGAACCAAGCTGTACGAGTGAAGCGGTCGGATAGGCACGATTGGAATAAGCGAACAGATACTGTTCAAGCATATTCAGCAGCGTATCCTGATAGGACAGCCCTGCAAAATCAGCTTCACCTTCATGCGACCAGTGCAGAGTGTTGTTGCCCTTCGTGGCATGAACCACAAAGCTGATGGCTGATTTCATGCCTGCGCTTTCATCACCGCGTGTACGCTTCACATTCGGATCGGGATCCTTATCAATCTTCGAATCCTTAGCCTGTGACATGAACGGACGTTTCTCATCCAGAAGATCGAATGATGCACCGCAGTCTGCCATGCAATGGTTGATGTACATTTCGATGAGTTTGCGGTCAAAATGACCTGACTTGAACAGTGCGTAGCGGTCAGCTCTTGTACTGATTTTCCCTCCGTAGAAATACGCATCCGTAATGAATGCGGTCAGCAATCGAATCACTGCCGTTTTCTGCAGAGGGTTATCACCACGCACACTTTCAATCTCATCGGCAAGATAAAAGGCATCACGCATATTTACATCTTTCGTGATGCCATTCAGAAGCGTGACTGGAATCCACGGATCGTCCAGCACGTTAAATGAATGCCTCATAGTGTCTGCCCCTTTCATCACATGCATATAATACGCAGAAATTAACGTATCGTCAATACAGGTTACCTCCGTGGACAATGAGGGAGTGAAAAGTGGCGTAAAACTCAAGGCGGAAGCAAAATAAAAGCGCTGGGAAATCCCAACGCTCTTGCTTTTCAACCATTCTCACCAAGGTAATCTGACCATTCAGGCTTATCAAAGTGCTTGCCAATGACTGTCATACACCACTCAGCGGCGGAAAACCCCATGGCTTGCCGTGGGGAGTGGGCAGAACAAAAAAGCTCGGATTTATCCGAGCTGTAAGTCATTTCTCGCTATGTGACATTGCCAATACGATGCCTTTCAGTGTCAGAAGCATATGCTCAGCGTCCATCCGATAATCCAGACGGAAGCCTTCCCACGTGCCATTGGTGCTGTTGACACCGTTGACGAACTTCACACCAATGTGATTCGGAACAGTTTCCCAATCCCGAAGATTCCGCGTGTAATCGTCAACCAGCAGTGACACATCCTCGTTCTTTGGCACAAACATGTTCTTGCTGTGACCATACGGAACGATGTAAGCGGGAACGTTAATTCCCTGTGCCTGCAGCCACTGCAGTTTCTCTTCACCTGCATTCGTGGTGCTGTATGCGGCGGAAAGAACGGCGGCATCTGCGAAGCCGTCAGTCTTAATCATCTTTAATGCGTTGATGATATTAACTTCAGGCTCCCGATGCAGGAAGTATTCTGGCAGGAAAGTATCTTCAACACCAGACGCAGTATCCCATTTAGCGAGTACCCCATCCATGTCAAAATAAATCTTCGCTGTCATGCGCCTTCCTCCCGTTGAATGATGCTGTGCAATGTTTCAACCGTTTCTTCAAGATTGTCATTGCACACCGTTACATTCGTATTGGGCACCGATGCAGTATGCGTATCGTCGAAGATAAGCCGCTGGTAAATAGCGCCAGAGCTGTCTCCGCGAGCCGCCATCCGTCGCTGGCACTCAGCTGTTGATGCCACCAGTCGAATCACCACAAGCCGTTTCGGACCGTGATAATTCTTGCGGAGATCAGCAATGCCAGCAGGATCAATCACATAAAGATCATTGTGATCAATCTCTGCCGCAGTGACTCCGTACTGATGTCCATCAAATAACGTGTACGCAACCATCTGTGGACGAATCTTATTGAATTCTTCCGTCGAGATGAATACGTGCCCGATTTCACCCGAATGCCGAGGCTTACGGTCAGTGTATGAAGAAATCTGACTGTAGCCGTACTTCTCACTCAGAAGATTGGCAACCGTCGTTTTCCCAACACCGGAGCGGCCATAAATAAGATAAATATTATGCATGACCATCCTCCTATCCAATCATGGTGCCGTAATCGCCGTCGTGAAAGTCAAAGCTGAGACCATTCCCAGCATCGATTTCCCCTCTTGCAATATTTCTTGCCAGCGCGCGAACAAACGGCATAACCATATTCGCAAAGCAAACACCGGAGATATTCCAAGCACCGCCAGACTTCTGATTAGCCGCAAGCCCGTACTTGCTGACAATCTGCAGCATCATGTCTGTACGCCCGTCAATTGGCGTAACAGCGCCAGAAACTGTAACGCAATCAATCATGTCGAAACTCCTCAGCGTGCGCAAGAATCGCCTGAGCGACATCCTCTGGCAATTTTTTTGCAAATTCCAGCGGATCATCAATCCCTTCGAAATACAGGAACATCCGCCCACTGCGCTCTATACACTCGCCGTTGCTAAACGCATACATCACCGCGTCATCATCATCGTAATCGCAGACAAAGCGAATCTTGCCAGATTCCACCGTTTCTACGAGATTAGCGATGATATCCTCTTTATCTTCGTAGTAACCGTCTCCGTCATATTGAACTGAATAGAAACCATTTCCAATGTCAGAGTAGTCCAAGTCATATTCTTCCATTGCAGAAAGAAACTCTTGTGTCTTTTCCTTAATTGGTTTTAATTCTCCTTCGATTTCCCAATAGCAGCTCATATTTTTCTCCTTTCACCTGTCTTTATTCCTGTACAGGCTTCTTCTGGACAGACGCTGACTTAATCTCATCGGCATGCGCAAGAATTGCCTGCTTTACGCTGTCAGGTAATGACTGTGCAAATCCCCATGGATCATCGAGTCCTTCGTAGAAAACGAATGACTGCGATGATACATCTTCGTAACCGCCGTTTCTGAAAACGGTCATCACGCCGTCATCCTCATCTTCATCGCTCTTTGCATGCATTGACCCGCTTGCGATCAGCGGAGCGATGTCTGCGCAAAGATCATCGGCCAGATCGTAAGGACGCCAGTCGTAAAACGAGGCGTCAAATCGTGTGCCGATATCATAATAGATATTGAATCGGTACTCTTTTAAGATGGACAGCAGTTCATCCATCTTTCCAGGAAGTGGCTCAACATCGTTCAGCGTAATTTCCCAGTATGTACTCATTTCGTTTTCTCCTTCCGCCTGTTTCAGGCATTTTTCTTTGTAGCGCCAGCCTCATGTACCGGCTGCCAGTGTTCACATACGTCTGTGCGGTAAGCTTCGAGCAGGAACTCTCTGAATTCCTGCTCGTCTGTCCCACACATTGCGGCTGCAAAAACATGCCGAGCATGCGGGCAAATACTTCTCAGCCCGCATGTCAAACAGCACTTTTCTTTACTCATCGGCATCCTCCTCGTTCAGCAGCTTGTCGTACTGATGCGAACACATCAGCGCCGCTTCCTTGTGAAAATTGCAGTCTTCGAGAAGATCTTCAATCTTCTTCCGAAACCGGTTGGCTTTATGCAGCCTTGCGAGATTTTCAATGTCCCGCGTGCTGAACGCCCAATCAATGTCACGCGACAAATCCTCCCCATGCCTTACAGCGCGCAGTGCAGAGGCCCAGTCACGCCGAATCTCTGCATCGCGCCAAGCGGCATCGATCGACACATACTGGCGAATGACCGCCGGATTATCTGTGTGATCGATGATTTCCTCGATCATGTCGCGCGCGGCCTGCATGTCATCAGAGCGCTCTAATGCGCCTGCAATATCGACTTGCAGAACATTCAGCGCTTGATTGACATTAAGGTCATTGCGCATCGGCCAAGTGCTCCTGTAAAAGCACTTTTCAATCTTCTGCGAAGCCTTAAGCACGCTGCGGAGCAGCTCATTGTCAGTTACCTTATTCATAATTCCCTCCCTTTCTCCATGCGCTTCCGAACAGCATCTGCCTGGTGCGCCTTACTAATTCATGCCGCATGCGTCTCTCCTTTCGAGCGCAGCAACTGCCGCAGATGCGACAGACACATGCGCACGGATCGCAGCCCGCACCGGAGAGGAATCAATCAGGCGGTTGATCCACTTCAGCGCAGCATCAAAATCAGAAGACTTAACAAGCGCATTCTCGATAGTCCCGGCAAGCAGAACCGACAATGTGCGCTCACTCAGATCGACAGGGACAGGCATACTATGGCGGAAGAAATGCTTATCAATCTTCCGCATGATGATGACTAATTCCACATTCATTTGACAGCCCCCTTTTCTTTGATGCGCCCAAACATGCTTTGCTGAGCACGCTTTACAAGCTCAACCCAATGCGCCGGATTCGTCTCGAAGTCCGATAACGGATCGTCGTCGTCGAGATATTCTTCCAGCAGGTCAGGATGATCTACAGCAAACTCAGGTAATGTGTCGGCTGTGAAATACTTGCCACAGTACTCTTCGACATGAACTTCCTCAGGATCAATCCGTTCGCCCGTCATAGCGTCTTCAACGAGATCCTCCTGAAACTCAGGATCCCATGGTGCATAGTGCTCTTCAGCTAACCGATCAATGTTAATCATTTCGTCCTCCTTATAATGCTTTCAGCGCATATAACGCCGAAAGATTACCGTTCTCGTAAATCTTCAAAAATCGTCCTGGCGTCGTGCGATAGGTGCTGTAGACAATCGTTTTTCCACGCACATCTAAATCACGATGCCAGTCAAAGGTGATCGTGTTCACTCCGATTTTCGTGAGCTTGTGCCACTTGGATGTCTGCGAATAGTCCACCCCATTCATCTGGATGCACTTTGCGATCATTCCAGTTTTGACATCCTCACGCAGAGCGGTCTTACCTCTGCGGATTTCGTTGGTGCTCAGTACTTGGCGAGTGTGATCCATGACCACGGTCCCCCTTCCTGAGCTTCTGCGATTTCCACATCAGTTGGTGCGTGATAACGGTAGCTCGACTGTAAGACTCCGCCGATGATCGTATAGATCACAAGCGCCGTCAGCAGCGAATAACCGATCACGCTGAGTGTTACTCTCACCCACTTGCGCAGGTGCTTCTTATGCTTTTTCATATGATTTGTCCTCCTATAAACGGAAAACATGCACACCGTAATGGCATGCATGCTTCCTTTCTATTTATTTAGCTGCGTGTGCTCTCAGCCGATCAGCGAACATCGTTTTGCGATTGTTGCTGCTGACTGATGAAATACACTGATTGATACTTCCTTCATCGCCAACGAGAATGACTCGTTTCTTGGCACGTGTGATAGCGGTATACAGCAGGTTTCTCTGAAACATACTGCAGCGTTCATCAGCGATCAGCGGAATGATGACACTCTGATACTCAGAACCCTGACTCTTATGGATGGACAGTGCATACGCAAAGTCAACGCTCTCCATAGCTTCAGTGTTGAGCACAGATTCATTGCCGTTCTCCCACTTAACGTGGACAAGAACTTCTGGCGACTCTTCAAAACCTGTAATGGTTCCGACATCACCGTTGCTCGCTTCTTCCGTGTTCTTCCACTCCATTACGCGATCACCGACTCTCCATGTCTTGCGACGGATAACAGCGAAATCTTTGCCAGCTTCAGCAGGATTGATAAGATCCTGAAGAACCGGATTCAGAGCATCAGAAGCACACTGGAAGCGATTGTCCTTACCAGCTCTGCGGCGAGGACACAGCAAGGCAACATTCTCAATCCCCCATTCAGCAACTTCCGAAGCGTAGAGCTTCTTGATTGCGTTAACGGCGGTTTGCTCATCGTTAACCTTGCACATGCGGAAAGTGTCATCGTATTCGAGATCGAACTGGCCGTTGTTGACCTTGTTCGCATCATCTACGATTGTTCCGCCGCCACCCTTCTGACGAAAAATCTCCGTCAGACGTGCCACAGGAATGACCCCGCTTTTAATGAGATCGTTCAGTACAGAACCTGCACCGACAGACGGCAGCTGATTTACATCGCCTACAAACAGCAGATGCAGATCAGTAGACCGAATGGCAAGCATCAGGCTTTCCATCAGCTTTGCGTCGATCATGGACGATTCATCCACGATGACGTAGCCATTACCCGTAATCGGCTTCGGCTCAGACAATGCATCAGCGTCTGTTGTGTAAAGATGCAAGCGGGAATGAATTGTCGTTGCCGGCAGACCGGTTGATTCTGTCATGCGTCGAGCGGCTTTGCCCGTCGGTGCCATCAGAATGACATCGCCGCCAAACACTTCCGTGTAGACCTTGATGATTCCGCTGACTACCGTTGTTTTGCCGGTGCCGGGGCCGCCTGTTAAGACTGCCACACGGCTGCCAACGCACTTGGCAATGGCATCCTGCTGTTTCTGCGAGTATTTAACAGTTGCAGAAGAAGCCATCAAATCATGCAGAGCCTTGCGAATCTGCTGATCAGAGCCAGCCGGAAGCGGCGAAGCCAGAAGATCGCAGAGTCGAACCGCCGCATTGTACTCAGCGTCGTTAAACGCACGAGAGAACACAGCTTTTCCGACCACCTTGATCTGCTTATCACTTGACATCTTGCGGAGCGCTTCAACCACTGCAGGATATGACACAGGCGGCTCGCCCTCAATGCCGTTGTTCAGAACAGCCATTGAGTCAGCAATCAGCCCGTCGATATCCGCATAGGTATCAGACGTACACGTTTTGTCAAGCGTGTAAGCCACACCAGCCTCGATACGCTGCGGTGATGACAGAGACTTACCCATGCCACGTCCAACCTTGTCAGCATCCATAAATGTGATGCCTCTGACGGTAGACAGGCAGTACGGATTTTTCTCAACCATTACCATGGCATCGCTGCCGAAGCGCTTGCTGATACGCACCACTTTCTCGGCACTGATTCCATAAGGAAACAGCAGTCTGGAAAGCAGGGCATACTCACGCACGCTCTTATAATTATTGAGAATTGTCCCAAGCCTATCCGGCGTAATGCCTCTGATGGAAAGCAGTTCATTCGGATCGTTTTCGATCACATCGAACGTATTATCGCCGAAGCGATCTGCAATACGTTCCGCCGTGACCTTACCGATGCCCGGAAACTGCTTGCCCGACAGAAATGCCACAATGCCGCGTTTTGTATTCGGCGGCAGCACTTCGGCATTGTCGCAGTAGAAGCTGGTATAACCATTCGCTTCCCGCCACTTGCCGTAAAACTTTGTCAGACATCCTTCCATCATCGGAAGATTTACACCGCAAACAGTAAAGTATACCTTCCCGTCACGGTCAGCCTCCATCGATGTCGGAAGATACTGCATATCCTCCGGACGCTCGACCACCACTCTAATTGCCGCCCAGTCGGAAAGTTTCTTAGAAACCTTCTTAATGTACCGAGCGACAACAAAATTAACTGTATTGGCAGCATCGTCCATTTGCTGTCGTCCTCCTTTCAATTAGAAAAGCCGCCTGCCGCCGAACGCGACAGACGGCAGTGACTTTCAATACTTCGAGATGTCGATCTGAGCCCATCCAGACTCATCACGGCCAAAGGCAAGAATGATTCCAGCCATCGGTACAATTCCGAATCCGTTGGGCAGAGGAACCTTGACAGTGGTTTCATAGTCAAGGTCGAACATATCCTTGCCCTTCATCCACTGTGCCTCGCCTTTCTTCAGCGTTTCGGGTTTCAGAATGACACTGCTCAGAACGTTGTCGACATAATCGACAGCATCGGGCATGTCACCACCAAGTTCCTTCGCCACTGTGCGGAAGAATGCGGCTGTATTCTTCCGATAGCCATAATTCCGCGTACCGTCAGCGATATGCTGACGAAGAGCCGAAGCCTGATCATTTAATACTTTCATTGAAATCTGTGCCATATATCCTCCTATGCCGTGCTTCACACGGCTCCATCTATATCGACGTATGCGCCAATTTCGGGATGAAACCCAACGTTATACGCACATCCGTCGTTCTTCACAACTTCCGCCAAACATTTCTGATCAATACTGTCAGGTATCGAGAGCAGATTGCACAGCGGAACCCGACCAACGGTTTCACCACTGAATTCGAGCATCATCTGATCGAATTCACGATTGACACCGTCTGAGTACCAATACTCCGCTTTCTGCAGCGGATCGATGGCATCCGGAATGTGCTTGCCCACATCAGGGTTTGCATTCTGAACATCCACCAGCCGCTGCCATAATGCATTACACATTTCGAGTCACCCTCCTCTGATAAAAAGCAAAGCGCACTCAGGAAAATCTATCTAAGTGCGCCTCATTGCGAATCATCAGAAGATCAGAACGGCAGGTCATCACTGGAAAGATCACCCAGCGATTCATCTTCCGCAGGCTGATCCTGCGCCGCAGGCTTTGTGTTGTTCCGCGGGAAGTTGCTCCCGCCGTGACCGCCACCGTTACCAGCGGACTGACCGCCGTTACCGCCAGAAGCGCCACAGAAGGATGCGTCTGTGCACACCACTTCGGTGTAGTATGCGCGTTTTCCGTTCTCTTCACGGGTATTGATATGCAGGGAACCTGTCACCCATGCAGAGGAGCCCTTGTGGAAATACTTTTCCGCAAATTCGGCTGTATTGCCGAAAGCGACACAGTTGATAAAGTCTGTGTCCTGCTTTCCTTCCTGCTTCTTTGTACGGCGCCCAACAGCCAGCGTAAAGTTTGCCAGCTTTGTATTGCCGGTCGTCTTCATCTGCGGATCAGCCGTAAGTCTGCCGCTCAGAATAACATTGTTCATATCTGCCATATATATCCTCCTTCCGCCCCGGCTGGTTATTACGGGGTCATATTTCCACATCAGGCAAGATGCGGAAACGTCTCAACGGTCGTCGATGAGACTAAAGATATTAATTGCTGCTTCAATGCGCTCGATTGAGCATAAAAAAGCAGCCTTCTTCCTACCAATCAGAGAAATTTCTCATGTACTCGAATCATACTTGAACGGCTTTTGCGTCCATTTATGATTGGTTCAGAAAAAGGCTGCGATGCATTGTGCGAACAAAATATCTTATACGGATATTATAATCACAATCTCAAAATATGGCAACTTATACCGCAATTCAAGAACCATTTTCGTGTAGAAAAAGAAAAACGGGCCGAAATCGGCCCGTAATTCTGAATGTGTGATGATTAGTCAACGACCACGGTGATGGTGTTGGAGTTGAAATCGTACTCAACGCTCTGAACATCAGCAGAGTAGCCAGTATCAGCCTTGCTCTCAGCTGGCGTATTAGTCTCTGCGTTGTGCTGATCAGCAAGATCCTGTACAGCCTGATCTGCCGAATCAGAAGCCTGCTGAGCCTCGTCAACAGCCTTTGCGGTTTCATCAACAGCCGTCTGTGCATCCGTGACAGCCTTAATGGACTCCGTGACATCATTCATGCTGGACTCAACATCCGAAGCCGCCGCATTGACATCATTCTGAGCGGAATCAACCGCATCGGCAGCCTGCTTAGCAGCAGTTTCGGCTTCAGTCACAGGTGCCTTTGCGGTATGCTCAGCTTCTGCCTGCTTCTGCGCCGCAGTATCAACCGTCGCCTGTTCCTCTGCGTCCGCCTTTGCTTCAGCCGTCTTGCGGGTTTCCTCTGCATCGGCAACCGCCTTATCATAAGTGCTCTGTGCACTTGCATCAGCCGAAGACTTCTCGCTTTCCGCCTCACTGACAGCCGTTTCCTTGACGTTTGCGGCATCGTCTACAGCCTTGGCATGGTTCTCCTCGGCCTGCGTTTCTGCCTCGGACTTAGCCGTTTCTGCAGCCTGTACAGCATCCTGCTTTGCCGCTTCAGCCGTCGCAGTAGCATCAGCCACATCCGTGCTCGCTTTAGCATCGTCTACAGCCTTCTTGGCATCAGCCACATCTGCAGAGAGATCAGCCGCAATGTTTTCAGCATTCTGCTTCGCAGTTGCAACATCCGTATCGGCCTGTTCCACTGCCTTACCAGCAGTTTCATCAGCCGTCTTGGCATCAGCCAGTGCATTTTCAGCCTTGGATACAGCATCCTTAGCCGCTTCAACGCTCGCATTTGCATCAGTGACTTCCGCACCAGCGTCAGCAACCGCCTTACCCGCAGAAGCCAGATCGGTTTCAGCTACCAGTTCTGCATTTTCCGCAGCCGTCAGGGCATCAGCCGTATTCTTTGCGGTAATGTTCGCATCGGACAGAACCTGATTTGCATTATTAAGAGCTTCCTTAGCCGCATTAACTGCCGCCTGAGCCTCGGAGATAGCCGCGTCACTGCCACTATTGGTCAGCGCATCAAGAGCGGCCTGCTTTTCAGCAAGAGCTGCCTTTGCTGTGTTCAGATCGCCCATGACCTTGTTGTAGTACTCCATGAACATCTGCTCGTATTCATCAACGGTGTAGACAGGATCTGTCTTCTTGACCTTCTGCCCGTTTTCAAAAGTTGTATACGTTGTATTGAATCTGTCACCGAATTCCTGCGTATACGTCCACAGCCCATTCTTGTTGCTGATACCGAAGCCGGTATATGTCTCTACGCCAGACACAAGATTGAAGTAATGACCCGTGTTGGTGGAACCATTCTTTTCGTAGGCAATCTTTTCAGCCGTGTACCATCCACTATACGGATCCCATGAATAAGTTCCGTTCGGAGCCGGCCAATTGGCAGCGAGATTCTCAGCAGTATCCCAATGCTTCTGCTCATCAGCAACGTCATATCCGCTGAATGCCGCATGATTTCCTGTCTGTGCAGAAACATTTGCATTGACTTCAGCGATTGCCATCAGCGTATCAGATACCTTCATGGCAGGAGTCGGGAAATGATCATCCGTCGTCACTAACTGATTGCCTTCACGCATATATGCGAAGGTGGCCTTGACATTTTCAAGAGATGTTGCATCGCCGTCTGCGCCAAATTCTGTTTTTACAGCACCGCTGTATGTAGCGCCATAGTCAAGCACATCCATGGCATCTGTCGCATTCCGAGATTCGAAGAACCCGTACATGCCCTTGTTGACCACAGCCTGTGCGTCCTTGAGAGCCTGCTCAGCATCAGCAACTTCCTTCTGCGCCGCCGCAACATCGGAATCAGCCGCTTCAGCCGCCTTCTGTGCGTCTGCAAGTTTCTTATCAGCTGTATCCTTAGCCGCCTGAGCGTCATCTACTGCCTTCTGTGCCGTGGCAACCTTAGCAATAGCCTGTGCATTCAGAGCTTCACCGTTTGCGACAGCCGCCTTAGCCGCAACAAGCGCTTCCTGAGCCTTAGCGTATTTCGTATCTGCCGCATCCTTTGCGCTCTGTGCATCTGCCGCAGCCTGCTCTGCATCCGCCTGCGCAGTCTTTGCGTCTTCCAGATTTGACGAAGCCTGCGTCAGTGCCTCTGCAGTTTCAGACTTCTTCTGAACTGCTTCTGCCTGTGCCGTCAGCGTGCCGTCGATCTTCGCCAGCGCATCAGCATACGCAGGATCGTTCTTCAGAGCATCGACAGCCCTCTGATATGCAGCTTCAGCATCAGAAACATTCACATTATGCTTTGCTTCTGCTTCTGCAACAGCCGAATCATACGCCGCCTGAGCGTCGGACAGTGCCTTCTGATAATCGGCTTCAGCCTTGCTGAGTGCGTCTGCACGAGTGCTATCAGCCTCCGCAACAGATGCCGCCTCAGTGTTTGTCGCTTCAGCTACAGCCGCATCGTAAGCATTCTGTGCTGCCGTCTTGGCTTCATCGAGAATAGTCTTTGCTTCGTTGACGGCTGATTCATATTCAGCCGCATTTGCATCCGATGCCTGCATACGAACTACTGCCGCTTCTGTTACTGCACGATCATATTCCGTTTTTGCTTCAGCAATAGCCGTATCGTACTCGCTCTGAGCCTTAGCAAGATTCTCATCAGCGAGCGTCTTAGCCGCCTTGCGGGAGCCAAGAACAAGCTTCAGATTTTCAAGCGTTGAAGTCTTCGTCAGAAGCGTAGAACGAGCTGCGTCAAGATCGGTCTGCGCCGCAGTAAGAGCTTCTACAGCCTGATTGTGCGCCGCCTGAGCTGCCGCCAGCGCAGCCGATGCATCTGCAGCCTTCTTGGCAAGTTCATTCAGCTTTTCGGTAAACGGGTCTTTTACTTCTTCGTGAGTTCCATCATCACTCTTGGAACCGGAATCGGTAGGCTTGGACGGCGTTTTGGGCGTAGACGCACCGTCAGTCTTCTTGGTATCATCCGAAACACTCGGAACCGTCGGCTCCGCCTTCTGATCGGAAACTGTCGAATTGCTGACTGCGGTATCAGTCTTCACCTCGGTAACAGTCGATACAGGAATCTCCTGCGCACCATTCACGGCCGACTGTACCCGCTCGGAAACACCTGAACGAACAGGCTCAACAGGCATATCAGACTTCTTAGAGGTGCCGGCATCATAAAGCTTTTCGGCTTTAGACGCATTGCCGTCAGAACTGTTTGCGCCTGTGCTGGAATCATCGCCTTGCGTCATCGGAACAGGATCAGCCGCAGCCGTATCTGTCTTATTAAATCCGCATGCCGAGAGAACAGTAGTCCCAGCCATCAGTGAGAGTGCAAGTGCCTTTGCTTTTGTATTTTTCTGTGTCATATTTTTCTCCTTTGATATATCATCCTTTTTGATATATCTCTACTAACACTATATTTATTAATATAGCGTTTGTCAAGTTCTATCTGTTCGTTGGCGGTTCACACGGAAAAAACACAGAAAAAAGGCGGCCATTTCTGACCGCCTTATGATGCGTCAACTAACCCCGACCCATAAAGGGTCGAGGCTTGCAGGGCCTTGATTCCCTTTACGGACAGCAGGCTTTGTATCTCATCCATCTGGTCCTGACGTCACATCTTTTGATATGCTCCCAGACTGTGTGTTAGCTCACATTCCTCGGTACAGAGGACTATGGATACATCATCGGGCAGTTGACAATGCCCGTCACTAGCCGTGAGATATGCTCACGCTGAGTTAGTTAGCGAAGTGCCTAATTAACTGTTCTCTTCGCTCTTATATAATATCATGTTCAGATAGCCAAACCGCCCCATAAAGGGGCGTGGCTTCTACCGATTAAAAGATTTTTGTGAAGCTTAGGCTTATTCAGCCGCCTTCTTCTTGCGCTTGATGATAACCAGTACCACGCATGCTGCGACTGCCGCAATTCCTGCAATCATAACACCGCGACCTGCATCAGTTGCCGTGAAGGAGGTGTCGCCGAATACAACCGTCTGGTCTGCATCGTTGATGTCCTTGTGCTCAGCTACTGTTTCGCCAGTATCCTTCGGACGAAGTTCTTCGAATACAACTCCCGTCTTACCGATGAGCTTAGAGCCATCAACCTGAATCGGAACAACAATCGAACCGTTCGCCTGATTCGGAGTGAACTCGAGCGCCGAGGTTGCCGAGATCGCATTGCCTGTCGCCTTATCCATCAGCGTTCCATAGAGAACATACTTCGTTCCCGGAACCAGATTCTGATACGTTACGGTATCGTTGATCGTTACCGCTCCAGTCTTGGTATCGACCTTCATGTTCTTGGCGTTCGTATCCTTGAACACTGCATTGGTATGGATTTCAGGACCCGGCTTAGCCGTGACCGTAATGGTCTGATCCTTATCATTCATATCCTTATGCTCAAGTACCGACGTGCCATGATCATCGATCATGCGGTTACCGTTCTCGTCAATCGGAATCAGGGTTTCAAATACAACCAGCTTAGTGCCTGCCTTCAGAGCTTCAGTGCTGAATTCATCGAATACAACATCCACGGAGCCGTCAGACGAACGAGCCACGAATGTGACAGACTGTTCGATCTTCTTGCCGTTGCTTGCGAGAGCAACCTTATCAGATGTGTGGATTTCTCCAGTCACACGATACCGCTGACCAACTACCAGACCCTTGAATTCAACAGTATCAGTGATCTTCACCTTGTCGCCCTGAACGACCGTCTGCTTGCCTTCCTTTGTCTGTGCGGCAGTGTGAATCTTTGCCTCAACAGTCACAACGGAGACCGTCTGACCGTCATCGTTCATATCTTCATGCACCAGCTGCTTCGTTCCGTTGCTATCAGTCACCGAACGCCCTTCGCCGTCAATCGGAGTGAGTGTTTCAAATGCAACGATACGCTGACCAATTTCGAGCGTCTTAGTGCTGAACGCCTTGAATGTAACATCTACAGTACCATCGGCTTCTTTCGGTGTGAAGATGACTTCCTCGCTCAGAGGCTTACCGCCGATTGCAAGAACCTTATCAACATCCGTATGAAGTTCGCCGACCAGCTTGTAGCGCTGACCCGGAACAAGACCCGTGTATGCAACAGTATCAACGATCGTTACAGAGTCGCCTCTCACAACCGTCTTGCCGTTCGTAGCCTTGTTGACAGCCGTTGTCTTGATTGCAGGAGAACCGGAAATTTCAACTGTCTGATCAGTATCTGTGATATCAGCGTGTGATACAACAGGCTTTTCACCAGTCTTAACTGTGCCGTTCTCAACCTGCGCGGCAGTATAGAGATCCTCGAATACTACCAGATTGTCAACGCCCTTCAGCAGTGAGGACGGGAAGGAGAACTTAACATCAACCGTTCCACTGTCTGCTGTCGGTGTGAAATCAGCCGAAGCTGTAACAACAGATCCAGCGGCGCTCTTCAACACACCACCGTCTGTGCCATCGGCGTTCTTGATGTGCAGTGTGCCAACCATGTGATACGCTGTCCCGACTTCCAGACCGCTGTATTTAACAACATCAGTGATCTCAGTTGTCTTGCCATCCAGAGCGATCAGACCTGTGCCGGATGCTGTCGTGGAAATCTTAACCTCACCCGGTGTCAGCACATCAACCGTCTGATCTGCATCGCCGATCTCACCGTGAGATGAAATCGGAGACTCGCCTGTGCGAACGTTACCGTTTTCATCAATCTGCGATGTCTGATACAGATCTTCGAAGACGACCACCGCACTTGCATCCTTCAGAAGCGACGTAGAGAACGAGAAGTTCACTTCAGCGGTTCCAGCTGAACGATCAGCTGTGAAATCAGTTGTTGCTACAACGGGGTTGCCAGCGGCATCCTTCAGTACTCCGCCATCCGTGCCATCGGCATTCTTGATGTGCAGTGTGCCAACCAGATGATACGTACCGCCAACGATCAATCCACGATAGGAGACTACATCGTTAATTTCAGCAGTCTTACCGCCTCCGGAAATAACATTCTTTCCAGATGCTGTCGTCTGCAGCCTGATCATCGTATTATTTGTCGTAATTGACTGTCCCCGATCCGTAATATCGGAATGCTCAGCAACAACATCGCCCGTCGCCGATTCACCCTCATACAGCTTCTCAAAGACAACCAGTTCCTGACCATTCAGCAGAGAGCCGTCAATCGCAAATTCAACACCCTGCGTACCATTTTCGGTATCAGCCGTAAATGTTGCAACTGCCGATACATCACTGCCATCAGCATTCTTCAGCGTACCGCCATCGACAGCCACACGGTTGCCGCTGTCATCCGTGGTATAGGTACGGACATGAACGTCACCATAAAGCGTGTACGTCTTGCCGACTGTGAGATTCTGGTAGCTTACCGTATCAGTGATCGTCAGCGGATCGCCAATGATATAACGTGGAAGGTCAGAATCCTTATTCGTTGCCGTTGTGTGGATAACAGGAATCTTGCTGAACGGAATCGTCTGATCTTCATCAGTGATATCCGCATGGACAGCAATCGTCTTCTCACCCTGAGATACAGTCTCGAATGCTACAACGGTCTGACCAGCCAGCAGTTCACGAGGTACTGTGAATACGACTGTTGCAGTTCCGCTTTCGCTCTTCGCCTTGAACTCAGAAGTGGACGTTACGACATTGCCATCGGCATCCTTCAGTTCGCCGGCATCAGTGCCGTCAGCGTTCTTCAGATGCAGAGTTCCCGTCAGCTTGTATGTCTTGCCGACATCCAGACCGTTGTACTTAACGGTATCAGTCAGGTAGTACATGCCAGTCTCAGCCTTCGGCTGTGTCTTCGTCGTATCAGCAAGCGTGGTACGAATGCCCGGGAAGGCTACCGTCTGCTTGGAATCGAGGCGATCAACATGACCTGCAATGCGAACCAGCTCACCGTTTTCGTCAGCCTTGTAAAGCTCTTCGAATACGACAACATTCAGTCCGCCGAAGTTCGTTGTATCGACATCAAACTTGACATCGAACTTACCCTTCGTTGAGGTGACCGTCACTTCTTCTTCCTTGACAAGATCGTTTCCATCAGCATCCTTCAGGACTGCGCCGGTATCAGCATTGACCAGAGAAGTCTTCAGCGTATATGTACCAGCATCGAGATCACGATAGGTGACAGCATCCAGAATTGCCTTGGTTTCGCCAGCCGTTCCAACATTGCTGCCGGAATCGTCAGCCGAAGCTGTGGTCTTGATAGACGGACCTTCATCAGTGATCGTTCCCAGATGTACTGCGGAATCCTTTTCGATGATACCAGAAGCGTTGAACGTGCTGTTCTTTGTAATATAGAACGTCACATCCTGCAGTTCCTTACCATCATTCGTATTCGTACGAACTTCGTGCAGTGTGTACTGACCATACGGCAGAGCACCAAGACGATCGTTGACCTTAGCCATCGAGCCATCTTCGCCCATACCGAACCAGACACCCGCATATTCCTTGATCGATCCATCAGCGATGCCGCCAGTCAGGTCAATCATCTTTTCGTAATCCGTACCGATCGTGTCGAGCAGAGCATCGTTGTTGTTCGTGTTATCGGAGTGGCTGAATTCATAAGACTTGAACTCGCCGTTCTTATCCGTTACAAGAACGTGCTTCTCGCCAGACGTATCATTTTCAAGAACCCAGAGAGACTGAATTCTGTCGGACGTATGCGCCGCAATCTTCACGAAGTCGAAGTCACCGCGACGGATCTGGTTACGGAAGATCAGTTCTTCGCCAGCGTCTGCAGAATGATGCGTCAGCTTGCTTGTGTCAGCAATCTCACCGTCATATTCGATTTCGAATGTACGAGGAGTGCCATCCGTCAGCATGTATGCATCGTTCGTCTTGGTTTCCTGAATGACATAAGTGCCATACGGCAGAGCCTTGCCGGTCGTTTCGGCAACGTAGCCTGCAGAATCAGCCACACCGTCGCCATCCGTATCAAGCTCAGCATCGTAATGCGTCGTGATCGTAGTGACGAACTCACCAGGCTGATATTCCTTCAGCGTGCCGGCATCGGACAGAACCGAAAGCGTGGACTTGTTGGTGATCGTGAACTCAATGCCGCTCAGCGTCGCAATAGTCGAAGAATGCTTCTTGCCGCCGATAGCCTGAGAAGGATTATTCTCAGCATCCTCAGCAAGCTCACCCTTCTTACCGTCGATTACGCCCGCATGATGAGCAGATTCAGAGCCAATCTTGTAACCAGAAGTTTCTGTTACATCGGTCTTGACCGTATCATCACCGTAGCTGGAATCAGAACCAGTACCCGTGGAATCCGAGGTCTTGTTGGAATCCTTATAGCCATAGTTTGCACGGTCAACGCCGTTCAGCTCAGACATTTCAAGGTCTTCCTTATAGACACGGACATCGCCGCGGATAACTTCTTCAGCAAGCTGATGTTCAGCATCAGTCAGATCGACGATGACACCATCTTCACGAATTTCAAATGTAACAATCCAGTTAGCGTTCAGGTTATAGCCACGGGAAGGCTTTGTCTCTACTGCAACGTAGGTGCCATACGGCAGAGCTTCGTTACCAGTGGATGCGATACCTGCAGCGTTTGTCTTGATCGTAACAACCGGCTGCGCATTTGCGAAGGAACGAGTGTCAGACTTGGAAGACTGCGTTGCGTCAACCTTCAGTGCATCATCATATGCGGTATCCGTAGAATCTGCGAATCCGTTATTCGTGATGTATGCGTACTTGCCATCAGCATCAGTCATGCCAGACTTAGCGTTGTCAGCAACTACGGTCGGAACATCGCCAGCCGTACCATTCAGCTTATGCAGAACATCAATGTTTGCATCAACTGCGGTCGGAGCATCGCCGTTATCTACCCAGTGGAACTGATCCGTGCTTCCGTTACTGTTCTCGCCAGTGTAGGTCGGAGAATTAGCGGAATCCTGCAGGGATGCGCCGTAAACGTCAGCCTTGGAAATGTTGTAGATAGTGATTTCAGCGCCTTCCAGAGTAGCATCACCCTGTGCGTTAGCCTGATCACGCTCTGCATCAATCTTCTGGAACTTCACGCCGCCGCGGATAACTTCATCGACTGCCGCACCAGAGTAAACCTGATCAGCCTTCTTCGTGTTATCTGCAACCGCATCGTAAACCTTGCCGTCTTCACGAATCTCAATGATGGAATACCAGTAGTCGTTCAGAAGATAGCCTTCAGGTGCCTTGGTTTCCTTAATGAGGTATGTGCCATACGGCAGAGAGTTAGCTTCAGTCGTCGCAAAGCCTGTCTTATCTGTCACCAGTGTCCAGACAGCATGCGAATCATCAGCCGTAATAGCCTGAATGGATGCACGGTCGCTGATAGAAGCCGCTGTCGTGTCAACCCAAGCAGTCTTATTAGCGGTCAGACCGCCAGACAGAACCTGCATGTCTTCCTTGGAGATGTTGTAAATCGTGTATTCAGCACCTTCCAGAGAAGCGTCGCCCTGCGGCCGGTTAGCCTTGGTGGAGTCCTTGATATAACGATCAACGTCAGTCTTCGTGATGGAAATGCCGCCGCGATAAACCTGATCACCGACACGATCATCGAACTTACCGTCTTCCGCAAAGTTCTTCACTTCGCCTTCCGAACGGATTTCAAAATCAATGCCCCAAGTATCATTCAGCTTATAGCCTTCAGGTGCCTTGGTTTCCTTGACCGTATATGAACCATACGGCAGAGAGAAGGACGGGGTCTTTGCAATGCCGTTTTCATCAGAAGTGATAACCTTGACCGCATCGCCTACGTTGTACTCTGTGCCATCGACAACAACCGAGTTGCCAGCGCGCAGATAAATCGTAAATTCAGCACCTGCGAGAGAAGCATCGCCCTGCGGGACGTTGGCATCCTTGCCGGAAGCACTCTGCATACGTTCCAGATCGACCTTGCCGACAATCAGCTGACCACGCTGTACATCATCCTTCAGACCATCCAGAGTTGTATCTGCGGCATGAACTGCGGCAGCGACTGCAAATACGCCATGCGTATAAGCTTCGCCGTTTCTGTCAGGATTCTCCATCAGATATCCTTCAGGAGCCTTGGTTTCAACAGCGAGATAAGAGCCATACGGCAGATCACCGAGCGAAACTTCGCCGGTTTCATCCGTGGTAATCGTCTTGATGTAGTTGCCCTTGCCGTACTGGAATGTGCCTGTCAGACGACCTTCTGTAACAGTTACAGACTTATCCGTCTTGGTGCCCTGTGTCTCAATCCAAGTGTTGTTGTAGAAAATTGCATGCTTGGAAACGTTGTAGATATCGTAAATTGTTCCGCCAAGCTTAGCATCACCTTCTGCGGCAGACTTACCTGTATCAGCGTCAACTTTCTTGAGATTCGGAATATGGATAATGACCTTATCCTTATTCTTAACCGCACCATTTTCGTTAACGACGACACCCTGTGTGTCAATCGTGAAGCTCACGCTCTCATTATTCAGTTCATAGCCTTCCGGCGCAGTTGTTTCAGCATAAGAATAATCGCCCCACTTCAGATTCTCGAACGTTGCCGTTCCATCTTCAGCGGTTGTTGCTGTTGCAACAGGATCCTTGGAAGAAGCTCTGTAGAGTGTGAATACAGCGCCCGCAAGTGTAGCATCGCCCTGCGGAATAGCAGCACCGCGGTCAATATCAACCTTGTTGACCTTGTAGCTTCCGCGCAGAACATTCAGATGAATGGATGCAGGATTGTAGGAATAGCCATCTTCGCCTGGTTCTACGATCTGCGGCGTACCAGCAGAATCGCCCCACAGACGCTGGAAATGACCAGAAGCTTCACAATGAACGGAAGAAGAAGCACTGCCCTGCTGAACAACCTTATGCGGAGTAGCTGCCTTCTGCTTACCGCCGGAAATCGTGACTGTGATGTCATCAGGCATATCCGCATCCCAGTCAGCATCAAACCAGACTAAGAGCGAATTGCCATTGACCTTGACATGCACCTTGGACGAATCGCCATTTCCGACGTTTACAGTCGGAGCGTTATATTCGCCATCTGCAAGGCTGCCATTGGTATCCGTGAAAACATAAGCCGTAGCTTCACTGTTGTGCGTTGCAGGATCATAAGAGCCGATCGAAGCGTTGTTGAAGGAAATATTGTGCGGAATTACACGACCGTCATATGCATTGCCCTGAACCTGCAGAGTGCCAAAATTGACAGAGCAGTTGTAATTTCCATCTTCCGGCCATGCCTTGATGTTGTGATCCTGACAATACAGCTGAGCCGTTGCTTTTGCACCATCGTGGTAAGTACCAGGCGCATAGTAATAGAAGTTACTAGCACCAAGATCCCATGAGCCATCTTCCCTCTGATAACGCTCAGCCGCGAGGACACCTCCATCAGCAGTCGGACTATGAACCCACGGCGTATAATGACCACCGTTTAGATGAACACGGTTCAGAGATTCTCTCTGCTCATACGTCAGGAATCCCTGCTCTTCTTCAAGCTTATCGACTGATACTGCGTGAGACATGATCGTATCATCTTTCGGCGTATCTCTGTCGGCAACTTCGCGGAACCGCATCCAAATGCCCGACTTTGCATATTCCATATCTTCCTTACCGGCGGCAAGAACTGCAGATTCCATAGCGGCAGCTTCAGATGTGCTGTCAGCAATGTAATAGAAATTTACACAGTCGCCGATATTTGATGTAGCTGTAGCTTTGAACGCAGAGAAATCATCGACAGACTCAGCCGCACCAACGGTATCAACACCGTCGACGTTCGCAGGAACATACTTGCCTGCATCGTCAGCATCATTGCCTGCCGATGCAACAACCTTAATTCCAGCATCAACGGCATCCTTAACTTCCTGTTTCAGTGGTTCCGTGTTGTCAGAATCAGGAACGCTGGCAGAAATATTAATGATGTCAACGCCAAGCAGGCGCGCATACTTAACAGCTGCGGCAACCGTGGCGATAGATGCAGAGCCATCGGAGTTAAAAGCCTTGATCGAAATAATAGACACCTTGTTATCAGCACCGCCCTTAATGATCTGTGCCATCTTAGTGCCATGCCCATTCGTGTCTTCGTCGCTCTCTGTCGTTAAATTGATTGATACGTCAGCGTAGCCATCATTAACGCCCGAATCAATCAGAGCTACCGTCTTAACAGCATCGTCATTTGCCTTTGCCTCAACGACAGTTGCAACCTGCTCAGCGTCCTTAGCCGTGTCAGCATCGGCTGTAATTTCGCCCTGTGGTTCAGCAGAAGCTGTACCGTCAGAATTGTTATCGTCTGTATCGACAGTCATTGCCTCATCGTCAAACACAACCTCGCCAAGTTTGGTGGTAATTGCTTTCTTCGATGCCTCCATATCGGCGGCATCATCAAAAACGATGATGTATGTGCCATCAAAATATAGGCCCTTGCCGTTCTGAATGCTGTCACTGATGTCGTCAAATGAATGAACAATCAGCTTATTGTCAGCAGTACTGCGGACTGTCGACAGCGCTGCGACGTAATCAACAATATCTTTCGCAGAATACACGGAAGAGTTGCTTGCGTCGACTTCCACCTTGTCAGCGTCATCGGCCTTGACAGATGCTGTCGCCGTCGGAGAAGCGGACGGCGCAGGAATCACCGATGCCTTTGCAGTCGGAGCCGGACTTGCCGATGCAGATGCACTGGCTGTCGGTGCCGCTGTTGCTTCTGCAGACGCACTCGGAGTCGGTGCAGCTGTTTCGGCAGGAGCAGATTCTTCAGCCTTCGGCGCGTCAGCTGTTGCGGTTGCAGTCGCCTCCGCACTCGGCTGGCTTGTCTCTGTCGTTGTTTCGGTTGTGTCAGGAGCGGCAGTTTCTTCTGCGTAAGCAGGAGACATGCTTCCGAATGACATCAGACCGGACAGCAGCACAGCGGCAATCCGTTTGGAGTAATTTACTCGTTTTTTTGCCATATCTTATCCTTTCTTTGGCGGAAGTGGACCGTCTGACACAGCCCCCGCCATCATCAACAAGGATAAAGTCGCACGGGGTTTAACTTATTGGCAAACGGTTCAAATCCGAACGGACGGAATGATCTTCGGGAGCGCAGAATCGAACAGTGGCGGCGGGCCGATTTCGGCCCACTTTTGGCACGCCCAAAAAGAAAAGCTGTGCCAATGGCACAGCTTAGCACCCTTCATTGACATCACACGATGCATTGGACGTACCTGCATCAGGCGTGTTCTGATCACTCTGATTTCCCCAGAAATATTCAGATGTTTCCTTGCACACGACAATGATTCGAGTGTCATGATGATACGGTTTGCATACCTGAAGTGTCATCGTGTTGTCGCCGTAGGACAGCGTATCTGACGGTGTGATCGTGTTCTTCGCACATGCATAATTCACCCAATCGTTATAATCGGCTTCGTCAGAGAAGATGCGTTTCTGATAAGTATACTTTGACTGATACTCTTCCGTTTCATACTCAGATCGTGTGACCTCATACACATCCGTGATGACATAACTTCTCACAAATGTATCCGTATATAGCTTCAGCGTTGAATTCTGGTCGTACACGCTCTGATCTTCAAATGTCGTAAGCGGAGCAAAAAATGACGCATGATCATAGTAAACATTGTGACCGTAAATAACAAAATTGGTATCGTCCAGAAACATATTCGAGTCGAGAAACACGGCACCTGTTTCGCTCGGCTTTTTATAAAAGCTTGTGCGCAGATAAGTATCATTTGTTTCGCCCTGCACAACAGGCTGCGAAATGATGCCGGAATCAAACTGCAGATACGCAACAAAATCGGGATTTTCCGCCTTCAGCTGCTTGCATACTGCCTGCCAGTCAACGTTGGAATAACCGCCTGTGTTATATGCGTTTTTGTTAATCACGGATTCAATATGTGCTGTTTCACTCTTCGATTCCTGGCTGCCCATAAAGCCACGGTACAAAATAACTGCACAGACAGCAATCACAGCGACAAGAACCCACGTGATAACTGTCAGTAATACGCTGCTCTTCTTTTTTCTCTTTGCCATACCACCATTGTCGAAGAAAAAAGCAAAATAATCAGAGGCATCGGTCCATCGGCGGCAAAAGAAAAACCGTACCCGAAGGTACGGTTTAAAGCGATCATTCGTTCGCAGGAAACGCGATAGCATCAGCCAATTTCTGATTGCGCTCGCACATTGCATTTAATTCATCCCCGGCCAGGGACAGATAATCTGCATCCACCCACTTCCAAAACACCGTGGTGCCATCAAAATGGTCTGGAAGTCCCGGCCAATGAGCATACGCACGGTATGCATGCGCCAGGCTTTTGACAAACGCCTTTTCCAGCTCTTCGCCAGAGAGATCAAATACACTGTACTCGCCGGTGTCGGCTGCAATGACTGCCTTCATGATTCTCGCACTCGGGCGCCAATGCTCATAAAGAGCGGTTTCGCTTCGCATGAGGATTTCATCGTGCGCACGTGCATCAAGATTGCTGTTGTACGCATCCAGGAGAATCGCCCCCGAATGTGTCCAAGCTTCCCATGCGTCTTGCAGCATTGCACGAAGAATTGCTTCTTCCGCGTCATGCGGAATTTCAATCCGCAGGTCGTCTTCCACGTACTGATGGGCACGCAAGAACTCTTCGGCAGATGCAACATCAATTCCGAGCTCGGCAGAAATACGGTCAATGGCTCCCATATCCAGCAAGCCAAAATCTCTGGACGGACGCTCAATATTTTCGATAATCTGCTTGAGCTCAGCCGAAGTATTCAGCTTTTGCTGAATAGCAGCATAGCTGAAATTCGTGTCGCCGTATAGATAGGCGAAAGCAGACAGCTCATCAGCATCTCTGCTGCCATACCACACTGTGTTACCAGTGCATGCCCTGAGAAGGCTTTGGTATAGAAGAGCGTTCTCCACTGTTTTCGCTGGTGGCAGCGCTTCGTTGCGACTGAAGGCAGGCGTAAAACCAAAAAAGCCGGATATTTCCATTGTGCCGCATTTCTTCTCAATCTCATCACTTCTTCCAGAAGCAATAGCAGCCTCCAGATCCGCACATAGCTGTTTCTTTGTGCTGTCGATATCCGGCAATCCAAAGAAGTGCTGGTACTGCCGCCACTGGTATTTACTGATGTAGGCGAGCTGTCTCCCAAATCTCTGCGTAGCCCACTGCGGGTTGGACATCATCTTTTCGTACAGTAGCTCGGTTTCCCGAATGTTGCGTGTAAACGCACTGCCAATATTGCAGATTGGCAAATCTGAATTCCAATCGGCAGCCTTCGCAATCCGATCATGCAGCATCCGGCAGACCGTTTTATTCACTAAGCCGGTCTTCGCATAGGACCTTGAATCTTCCACATCGCAGCAGGCCTGAACAATATCATCCATTGTGCAGGAGTCCATTTCCTGCTCACGCAGCCACTTTTGCGCATATGCAGCAGTAGCCTTGTCGGCATTGTATGCACCGACGAACCGGCACCAGTCTTTTGCAACATCATCGTTCGCAAAATTTACTGAGGCCGAAATTTCATCCAGCACGGCGTCCGAGAGCGACCGGCCGGCCTGCAGACGTGCATTAATTAATGCCACCGCTTCGGAGTTCGGATCGCTGAACATGTCAGCGATGGAATCCTTCGTAATGGCTGCGAAAAGCTCCCGTGAATCAAAGTTTGTGACCGTTACAAGTGTTTTGTTCATATCCCGCTTTCCTCCTTTTTTACTTCCAAAGTTTTTGGATCTGTACGCAAGCAATAAAATCGCCTTCGCTCGTCATGCGTACAGCAAACAAATTCGCATCGTCCTCTTCGACACAGTAGTCACTGTCGCCCCCAGCGTCTTCGAGATATTCGTCTCGGATGCTGTGAAATACATCCTGTGCTCCCTTATACGACAGGCAAGGCGTCAGTGTTACATTGGTGTTGAGATCGTTGCTCTCAACAACCACATAGATCGAATTGACGTTAACGTCGTGTTTCATAATTTTTCCTCCTTTTTAATGAACAAAGAAAGGACGAACATTTCTGCCCGTCCTTTGTAAATAAGTCAGTACACGAATGGCTCAGTTCTTCTGAATCCATCCGATAATAGATGATGCGCCCGTATAGCAGTCAGCATCCTTTCCATCGTGGATCACCACCATTGTCGGAACCGACATGATGCCAAACTTCTGTGCCAGCTCAGGCTTGTCCTCAGCATCAATCAGATGATAAGTGATACCGGGCTTAGTGCTCAGCAGCGACTTTACCATCTTGCAGTTCGGGCAAGTCTTCGTTGTAAAGAGATAGTTGCCATCATCCAGAACGTCCTCGCTGTGGCCATCAGTCTTGCCAGGTGCTGTGACCTTGTCATTTTCAATAGAAACAGACATGGTCGGCTCAGCAAATGCCGCAGTGTGATGCACGCCTTCGACATCATAAGTCTTGCGCTCACGGAACTCTTCAGCTTTACCGATATTCCAGTTCTTCACCGGGCGATAATAACCGGTAATGCGGGAATACACTTCAGTGTCAGCACCGCAGGTTGGGCACTTCCACTCTTCTCCGGCAATATACCCGCAATTAGGGCATACCGAATACGTCGGAGAAAGGGTGAAGTACGGCAGCTTATAGTTCTCCGCGATCTTCCGCACCAGCAGCGCAGCTGCATGCCAATCAGACAGCCGCTCGCCGAGGAACGCATGGAACACAGTCCCGGAAGTGTACTTGATCTGCATCGGATCTTCAATATCCAGCGCGTCAAACACATTATCCGTTGCGTTCACAGGCAGATGGCTGCTGTTGGTGTAGTACGGAGACTCCACCGTTCCGGCTGTAATAATGTCCGGATACAGCTTGCGATCATGGTACGCAAGCCGATAGCTTGTTGCTTCTGCCGGCGTCGCCTCCAGGTTGAACAGGCATCCGTACTTTTCCTGATAATCTGACAGTTTGTTACGCATGAAGTCAAGGACTTCTTCTGCGAAAGCGTCAGCTTCAGGATTCGTAAGATCCTTTTTCAGCCATTTGGCGTTCAGACAGGCTTCATTCATGCCGACCAGGCCAATCGTACTGAAGTGATTCTTGAATCCCTGTACGAGATAACGCTTCGTATAAGGATACAAACCGCGCGCAAGCAGCTTTGTAACTACTGTGCGCTTCACATCCAGCGATTCCGCAGACACATCCATGACATGCACAAGGCGGTTATAGAAATCCTCCTTGTCTTTTGCCAGATAAGCAATCCGCGGCAGATTGACGGTGACAACACCGATAGAGCCAGTGTTTTCGCCAGCTCCGAAGTTGCCGCCATTCTGGCGACGCAGCTCACGAAGGTCAAGCCGCAGACGGCAGCACATCGAACGCACATCGCTCGGCTTCATATCCGAGTTGATGTAATTCGAGAAGTACGGCGTGCCATACTTTGCCGCCATCTCAAACAGAAGACGGTTATTTTCCGAATCGCTCCAGTTGAAATCTTTCGTGATCGAATACGTCGGGATCGGATATGCAAATCCGCGCCCGTCCGGATCGCCTGCCAGCATGATCTCAAGGAATGCCTTGTTCACCATGTCCATTTCCTTCTGGCAATCGCCATAGGAAAAATCGACCTGATGTCCTGCATACCACGCAGGGACATTCTTGAGATCTTCCGGTACGGTCCAGTCCAGCGTAATATTGCTGAATGGAGCCTGTGTGCCCCAGCGACTCGGGACATTCACACCGAAGACAAACGACTGAATCGCCTGCTTCACCTGGTCATACGTGAGATGTTCCATCTTCACATACGGCGCCAGATAGGTGTCAAAGCTCGAGAACGCCTGTGCGCCAGCCCATTCATTCTGCAGAATACCAAGGAAATTTACCATCTGATTGCAAAGCGTCATGAGATGCTTTGCCGGAGCAGACGAGATTTTCCCAGGAACACCGCTGATGCCGTATTTAATGACATCCAACAGGTTCCATCCCGCACAATACCCGGACAAATACCCGAGATCATGAATGTGTATCGCACCAGAGCGATACATAGATGCGATTTCCGGGTCCACCGCGTCATACGTCCGCAGCCAGTACTCCTTCGTGACTGATTCCGAGTTATTCAGAATCAACCCGCCAAGAGAATAGCTGACACTGGCATTATTTTTTACATGCCAGTCCTGCTTAACGGTCTCGTCGTCGCCGGTGAACATTTCTGTAATATCGTCGCCGAGATACCCGTTCATAAGCTTTGCGTTCATGTCACGGGCAAGCGCCCGCTTTTCACGGTAACGGATAAATGCTCTTGCTGAGTTCATCAGGCCATGCTTCGCGAGCACATTTTCGCACTCGTTCTGAATGTCCTCAACCTTATAAAGGCCATCTGGATATTTGCCGCGCAGATTGACATGCACGTCTTCTGCGAGGGCATGTGCGGACGAGACAAAATCCTTGTCCTCGCTCGCAGCAATTGCTTTAGAAAGCGCCGCTTCAATCTTGCTCAGATCAAAGCCACACTTTGTGACACCATTTCTTTTCAAAACCGTTTCTTCAATCATTTAATTTCTTCTCCTTTACGCCCCTCCCGGGCGCTTTCTTTTCTTCACCCCGCGCAATCATGTCCCGCGCGGTACGGCTCATCGCGCTGCATGTATAGCAGCGCAACGAGCGAGATACTTCTTTTTATTCCTTTCAGCAATTTGCCGGACATGCCAAGAACTCTGCAATCAGCTTCTCAGCACGCTTTTTGAAATGCCCAAGCGGATCGTGCTTGGCTGTTACCAAACGGATCTCGCGAATAGAACCGCGCCAGCTGCCATGACCGCCATACGGCGCTTCGCGAAAAACCTCGAGAACGTAGCCGGTATCGCACACGCTGTAGTAGTAACGGTGCACATCAACTATGTACTGCTTTCCATCGTGTGTGACGACGACCCATCCGAAGATGTCATCCTCCCAGTTCCGATCGTTAAACGCCTGTGCTGCGTCGAACTGCTCGCGGTCAAATTCCCACTCGAAACTGACCGGTGTTGCATTGCTACTAATTGCTATCATTTTCTTTTGCCCTCCTTTTTGGCTATTTTGAGTCAAAGAAAAATTCGCCTTCTATCTCGAATGTCAATTACGTGTCCGTACAACGTCGCACCCATTTACATGGGAAAACACGGGCACGTTCACGCAAAGTTAATGAAACAGAAAGCGAATCGAATCTTTGATGATTTTATTATATGCGGAAATTGGTTCTAAGGCAACTCATTTGCAATGCTTTTAGTTGCCTTACGCCAATCAGGCATCAGACCATGCGGTCTTCCTTCTTAAATCCAACGTAGGTGTGACCGTTGTATTCCTGCTCAGCCAAGCCGCCTGTTACCTTGAACGAGCTGGTCGCACTGTGGTAGGTGAACGTGATACTCTTGCCTTCGCACATCTTCTTGCACTCGGCATCGGTGAAACGGTGGGTTCCCCACTGGCGCTTGAAGCGTACCATGCGCCCGTGCCATGTGCCCGAGTAGCGGTCAGGATCGGTTCCCGATCCGCTGAAGCCCGAATCATCCAGCTTGAAGCCCACATACGGCGAGCCGTTATACGACTGCAGGGCAAGTGACCCCTTGGCGGTGTATTCGGAGCCTGCCTTGCTTGTGGCGGTGAAGGAAATGGTTTCACCCCTGCAGAGCGCTTCGCACTCCTCATCCGTGAAGGTGTGACCGCCCCAGACGCGCTTGAAGCTGGTAGGCTGACCGTTCCAGATTCCGTTATACCGTGTGGCATCGGCAGGATATACCGGCGGAATCGATTCATCCCGCTGGAATCCGACGAACTCCGTGCCGTTATATGTCTGCTTCGCAAGCTTGCCACAGATTTTCCGAGGGCCGAAGTTGCTCTCCACATCAATCCAGACAGGCTGTCCAGCGCAGAGCGCCTCACATTCTTCGTCCGTGAAACGGTGTCCGCTCCAGATGCGCTTGAACCTTACGGGCTTGCGCTTCCACGTGCCGCTGTAATGATCATTGTCTTCAGCTGGTGCATCCTTCTGGAAGCCGACAAACGTTTTGCCCTTATACGTCTGCTCGGTAAGACGGCCTGTGACGGTGTAAGACCCCTTGTCGTTTGTTCCTTCAATCGTAATGGCTTCGCCTGCGCACAGAGCTTCGCATTCCTCATCTGTAAACGTATGACCGCCCCAGACACGCTTGAAGGAAACAGACTTGCCGTTCCATGTGCCAGTCCAGCGGGGGTCATTTGAATGAGCGGCGGCAGTCTTGGCGATGTCAGAGCCATTCTTCAGCATCGTGTCACGATCTGCGATAACCATGTCCGCAACCGCACCAAGGCAGTCATTTTCATTCATGGAACCATCACCAACGGAGCGCATATTCTGCATCAGCTTTTCAGTAATCTTCAAGTCACCGATACGAGTACCCTTCAGAAGCTTATAGCTCATGGAGCCGTAATCCGTCATGGTGATCTTACCGCGGGTATCCTTCAAAAGAGGATATGATGCCTTATCATTCGTCACATCCGAATAAATGCTTGTACGGGTAGCGCCAGTGCCGACATCAGCTTTTTCGAGCTGTTTCATCAGCCACTTCATGGTCGGCCACGTCGGCTTCGGATTGACACCTTCATAAATGAACGGATCCGCCATCTTGCCAAGACCGAGCGTCGATTCGGACTCTCCGCCGTCAGGTGCATCCGACTTGCTGTCGTCATCGTAAATCGCCTTCCAGCCTTTCGACTTCGGAATATTGGCAATGCCAATAAACAGCGGATAATCCTTCGGATGTCCCTTCTGCTGTTCATATTCGTAATCAGGTGCGAGCATTGCAAGATAATTGCGTGCCAGCATATCGTAGATTGCCGACGCACACTTGCCATATTTAGAATCCAGTGCAGACAGTGAGGACGGAACAGTTGTGCCGGGACGGTTCGCACCGTGGGTGCCGCCTGTTTTGACATGCGTTGACCGCGGACTGCGTTCCGTCAGAAGTGACGGATCAACACCGACAACAGCCGCAATCTTATCGATGTACGGCAGAAGCTCCTTGAACTGATCAGGGCTGACGAACTTATCCTCCGTACGAGGATAGCTGACGATATGATCTTCATACATCTTCTGATAGATACTCAGAACTTCACTGGAGCGAAAGCCCTTCGGTGCCAAGCGTGCGGAGAGTGTTGCCAGATCCAGTGGCTTCGGCGGAATCGTATGCTTGATCGTAGAACTGTCCATCACAACAGGTGAAGAGTGATATTTCTGCGGAACGTCTTCCTTATTCGGATAGGTCGGTTCCTTCTTGTTAATGTATACGACATCATTCTCATCCTTGAACCGATTCTGATAGTACGGAACAGGAACGTAATCGTCGATCAGCTTCAGCTGATCACCCACAATGCTGACCATCGCCGACTTCAGACGGCCCTGACGAAGCACAGACTTCCCATCGCCTGCGGCTGTGGCCACCCGGGTCCACTGCATCGACAGAAAATCCCACTTGCTACGGACATCTGCTTTCTTATAATCGGGATCGTCATACATGCACGACAGCGAATTGCCGAGATACTTGCGATTGACAAATGCTTTCTGCACGGACGACGGTGTTTCGTCCTCGAAATACATGCGGGAATAAGTGGAAGCCTTCAGCTTCAGACCTGCAATGATTTCCCAAGCCAGCATTTCACCTTCGCCGGTCGGGTCATCATCAGTTGCAATGCAGATTTCGTCACAGCCAGCCGCCGCATTCTTAATGTTCGTCAGCGTATCGGCAGAATCAGCCTTACGAACTTTCTTCCAGTTGAAATCATCAGGATTCCAAGGCAGATATCCGATATCCCATGACTTGTAGCGGGACGTAAGATCATCGGATACCATCTTGTCGGGGTCTGCATATTCATACAGATGACCATGCGAAGCCGTGATTTTATATGCTTCTCCATTGTAAGTGCCTGACGTTCCGCCCAGAGCCTTTGCAAAGTTGCGGGCGGCGCTTGGCTTTTCAGCAAGAATTAAGATCAAAATGTTTCTCCTTTCTCCGAACTGATTGCTCGGATATCGCCCTCCAGAAGAACCTTCAGCGGTTCGGATGGCCACAGGTTTTTACCGCGCTTAGCAGGATCTTTCGTCCAGCAGTACACAGCACACCCTTTTGTATTCAGACCTCTCAAACCGCAGGATGTATATCCGTTCATGAAGAATGAATTCACCGTGATGTCACGAGCGGCACGATCATGGCTGTGAATGATCACAATCCAGTCACCATGTACGTCGAGCATCCGCATCATAGCTTCAAAAGCCGCCGACAATTCATCCGTCGTAAAACGGTCATCCAATGTCATCACCGGCGAAACAATCGCCAATGAATCGGAAATTCTACGTACCGAAAGCAGAAGTTCACAGTCAGTTAACGACTCCTGCATAATAAAATGCTGACCGTCATGGATGGAAGCTCCAAGCCACTTCCGATCAGGGTCAAACAGCAGCGGAAAAATCTTCAGATAAAGATCGTGATCGGACGGTGTTTCATCACCCATATCACGTGCATATCCCATCATCAGACTAATCTGTTCCTGTTTCTGATCCAGCATCTGTTTCTCCCTGTGTCAGCAATTCGTCGCGCTCGCGCTGCAATTCAATAACAGCTGAACGAAGCATATCAAGCTCTGAATCTCTTTCTTCTGCACGCTCCAGAATGAATTTCTGCACGGAACCATGGTTCTTCTTTGCCACACGGTCTGCCGTCATTTCATCCAGAAACCACTGGGCATCCGTGATATTGCGTGTCGTCTGCGCCATCAGAAACGCACGGCCTCCGGACACATACAAATTCGGACCAAGCTCCACGACGTAGACGGGAGTCATGAGAACACCCTCGGAGCAGGCTGAACGCCCGAAACTTCATCTGAATATGCATGCAGACGATCGATATCATCACTCGTTGCATCGTTGGCATCATCCTGAATGCGCCGGTACACAGATGCAAAATCATCGCCAATCCGTGCCTCCAGTTCACTGCTCAGAAGCAGGCTCAGATGTGTCGTGAAATCGTCCTGCACAAACATGTTGAACAGATACTTGAACACTTCATCCTGTGTATCTTCATCGACCCCTGCAGAATCAAGTGTCTCCCGAATCTTGCCCACCTGCTCAAGCACGAACTTCTGTCCTACCGTGATCGGCTCAAGCTTCTTCGGTTTCTTTGTCATACGACGTTCTTTCCTCTTGCTTTCTTTACCGCCATACGAGCGGCGCGTTTTTCTGCGACAATGCGAGTGCGAATCATCGGAAAGATGGAATCCACCAGCTTCGCACGATTAGCATCCTGTTCCTCCGGCGTGTTGCCTGCTTCCAGATTCAAAGCGGCAACTTCGTCTGCAAGATCGGGGTACTTATCAATCGCGCTATTGACAGCCTCTACGACTGCATCTGTAATCAGTTTATGACCCCGACTGACATCCTGATACAGCGATGGGTACAGATCCTTCAGAAAACTCATGATCTTGACCGTCATGGTTTCCGGATTTGTCTTCCTCGTGCGGCTCTGTTCCATCGTGTCCTTAAATGTTTTCTCTTCATTACCGATGATGCGGTCCAGCTCGTGCGGACGCTCATCAAGCGACAGCATGTAAATCAGATTTTGGGCGATCACCTTATCTTCATCGCTAAGCGATTCCAGATTCGCATTTTCATTCAGCGGAGCAGAACCCTTGATATGACGATAAGTAATGCTGCGCCCATAAGGTTCATCCTTCAAAATGGCTGAATCCGTGTCACCATACTTCAGCCACTGTACTGAGACACCAAGCACTTTCGCCAGCGCCTCCATTGTCGGGTCTGACGGCATTCGTTTCCCGCGTTCGTAGCTGGAAATCTCCGTCTGCTGATAGCCGATTGCCCACGCAAGCTCTGTCTGCGTCATACTCTTCTTGGCGCGAGCTGTAGCAATCCGCCTGCCAACCCTTTTCTTTTCCAGTTCTTCGTAATCCATATGCTTCTCCTGAATACCTGCGCTGAAATCCACAGGATATTTTCGTGTTCTGTATTATAATACGTCAAACGCTATATTTCGTAAAGAGCTCACGGCTCATTTGGAAGACTTAAGGCAACTTATGCATGCGAAAAGCGCATACCCGAATGAGGATATGCGCTTCTGAGGATTACTGAGAAATGATTCAGTTCTTCGTGTAAGTGGTTGTCGCGTGGTAAGAGTCGGACGCAGCCTTCTGCTCTGCAATGACAGAGACAGCAACTGAAGTCGTAGCCGCCTGACCGTTGACAGCCTTGGCATTAGAAGTCGCCGTGATGGTGTAAGTACCAGCCTTGATAGCCGTGATCTTATAGCCGTCGCCGCTCTTCGTAACACGGAGTCCGCTGTCATCGCTGGACTTGAGCGTGTATGTCGTATCGTCGAGATCAGTATCAACTGTAGCGATAGCGTTCGCAACGTCACCGACATAAAGCTTCGTATCATCAACAGACAGAGAGATGTTGACATGGGATGCATCCGTAGCCGTACGAGCATTGCCCTTGAGATCCAGACCGTTGCTGTTGTCAGCATCGTTGAAGCTCGGCATCCATTCGCCGTTCTGTGTAATGTACTTGCCATAGATGTCAGAGAGCTGACCGGAAATGTCCGTACCTGCTGTCGGCTCTACACCAGCCGTGAGGTTGTCGGCCTGAATGGCATATGTGTTGATAACGATATCCTGTGTCGTCGAGTCAATGTCGCCTTCAACAAAGTTGTTCAGACGAACATAGCTGAAGACAGGGTTCGTTTCCTGATCAATGCCAAGAACCTTGTTGTAACCAACCAGATAACGTGCGGCAATAGCTGTTCCGTCATCGGTAGCCTTGGTCACATGGACATTGGTCTGCGGATCGATGTCGTTGTAAACATAGACCTTCTTGATAATCGTCCAGCCTGTATTTACATTCGAGCCGTCTTCGTTTGCCTTAACTGCATCAGGTGCATCGCCGTCAAGCAGTGTGGTAAACAGCTCATGGTTGGTCCGTGCTACAGCCTTTGTCGGACTCGTGGAGGCAGCACGTTCTGCATACGTAACTGTCTTTGCCATCGGAATATCATAGGCAACCATTACAACGGCGTTATTCTTGCCCGTATTCTTAGCAGTCGGATCCTTCGGAATGACCTCATTCGGAGTAATGTCGCTCACTTCGTCTGAGTTGTTTCCGGGATAATTGCGCTCAAGTGTGTCGATCTGCACCTTGCCGACGGTAAATGTGTTGGTAGTGTTCTCAGCATCAGTAAGATATGCCAGAGTTCCGCCAATCGTACCGACACCAAGCAGCCCGACAAGAGCAATCGTCGTGATGGTACTCTTCTTAAACTTCTTCATAAATTTGGTGCGATGTGGTCCAGTCAGCTTTTAACCGCTGGATGAAGCACCGTTCTCCTTTCCTCCCCTTTCGGGACATAGTACAAGCAGGCAGTGCCTGCAGTTCCTCGCACTGACGGATCAGCGATTCGCAGCGGAGTCACCCGGATGCCGCGTCTTTTCTGCCATATGATTCACACAGCAGAATGACCGCGCCTATCGCACATACGACAGGGATCAGAAACAGTTTGTTATCCTGAAATTTGGAAAGCGTATAGCCCAGCCCCGGAATGCTGAACATATATGTTCCGACAATCTGACCCGCTTCCACAGTATTGAGGTCTGCAACGTCATTTGCATCGCCTTTGAAGGTGTAGGTGTGACCACCTGCAACCGACACAACACGATGCGTCACCACTTCGCCGTTTTCAAGTGTGTACGCTGCGATCTCGCCCTCTGATGGCAGTGTCGCGTGTGTGTTGATATACGCAACGGCTCCGGTGTGAACCACCGGCTCCATTGATCCGGACAAAACAACATACGGTTTATATCCAAGCAATGGCATTACTACGAACAGTACCGCCGCAATGCCAAGAAAGATATTCAGAACCGTTTCGATAGCGTTTGCAATCTTGGCTCCCATAGGCAGAATCAATCACGCTCTTTCAGCCAGCGATTGACAATCACAAGAGCCGCACCTGCAGCAGCCATGCTGATCAGTGCGCCGATCATTCCGCGACCAGCATCGGTATTCGTCCAGTTCTTACTGGTCGGACCGGCCATCGGCTCGGCACGGAAGATCCACTTCACTTCCGCCTGATTCAGCGCATATTTATCTGTAAGTTCCGCAGGAACATCGATTTCATAATGGAACACGAATGTGGAGTTAGTGCCCATTTCGGCAAGTACGATTTCATCTGCCGATCTGGAAAGCGGGCCGTCATAAATTTTTTCGGTACCGCGATACAGACGAAGACGAATCTTATCGCCAAGTTCGGACGAATAGCTGTTTTCCATGCTGAAGTACAGACGTACAGGATACGCATAGCTGTTGGAAATCTTTGCCTCGCCCTTGAAGCTGTCGCCAGGCATCAGTGTTCCCCAGTTCTGGAACCAGTTGTCGTTGAGCTTGACCATGCCTTCGGCACCGCCCTTGTACTCGACGGCAAACCGCTTGTCATTGCCTTCATCGTCATAGGTGTAGTTGTATACAGACTGTTCGATGATGGTTCCAAACCACGGATCTTCCGAATTGAAATTCGGCGTGAAATGAACTTCCTGCACGGCATCAGCTCTGCAGTTAATGCGGAACATGGTGTTGGAAGACGTATCTTCCCAAGTTGCAGGAATTGTCACGGAATCAACAAAGACGACCGTATCGCCGCTCTTAACGGGCTTGGTGTAATAGTAGTAGCCATCGCTCTTGCGAACCCAGTCATCCGAAGCGATCGAGACATCATCCTCTGTCAGAATGTGTTTCTCGTCATTGGAATTGAAACGCAGACGGGCACGAATCCAGCAATCTTCAGCTTCGTTCTTGATAGACAGCTCCTGCGGAACCTTAGCACCGGGGAGAACATTCATGAAAAATGGTGTTTCGGTGCGTGTTCCATCAGAAGCGACATGATTCGAAGTCAGCTTAATTGATACATTTCCCAAGTTGGCATTATTAGTAACTGTAACCGTATCGTTTCCTGCATCCTCTGCATATACCGCAGTAGGAGCCGCAGCGGGCATCGCCAACAGGATGCCGGCACAGAGAGCGGTCAGGATCTTGGTGAATTTCACAGTTTTCCTCCCTCACTAGACATGCCAGAAGAATTGCTGATCTTCGGCAACACTATCAGTTTGTCCGATATCTGCCGAAGAAACGTTGGGCGCGGTTCATCATTTGCACAAAAATACGAAAAACGGGCCGAAATCGGCCCGTAAAATATATTCCTTTGGATCACCATGTCACGGCAATGTCAATCTGGTGCGGATCGGAAGCGGCAAACGTTCCCGTATCCATACACAATGCACTGCCAAGTGATGTTTCCACCACGTCGTAGCGGTTGTGAACAATGCCGCTGATGTCGCATGCGGCAATCACATAGTCGCCATACATCTTTACACCATCCTCTCGCACCCAGTAATCACCGGCGACTCCTGCGTTCTTTGTGTTCGCAACAACGCCGCTCATATCGAGGTTATAATACGTTTCCACACCAGACGGACCGGAGATGCGCCCTGCCGTGGGGGTGAGTACCGCGCCGGAATACGAATATACGGGTGTCGGCGTGCTTGCGGTGGATGGCTCGGGCGTACTTGCAGGCACGCTGTCCGACGGAATGCCAAGGGCAAGCCGCCCCAATCCCAGATGCGGAGCGGTTGGTTCATCGTCAGGGACATTTTCCTCCGCATACACCGGTGTCACCACTCCCGACAGCATCATCAATGCGGCTGTCAACGCAACGCTTGTTTTATCCATCTATCACAATAAAAGCACTAGCGATATGCGAGTGCTTTTTCTTTCTCCTTTCGAAGCCTGCGATCGCAGGCACGGCTTCTCACAAACCGAGAAAATCCATCACGGTCGAAAGACCGAAAATCTGAATGCAGAATTCCGCCGCCAGAATCACGGCGATCAGAATTTCAAACACGAGCATTGTCACCAGAATTGGTTTGAGCGTGTCACGTGAAACAATGGCTGTCTGAGCGACTGTTTCAGTTGCTTCTTTCTCAGGTTCAGGCTTCTTCTTGGCGGCCTGCTTTGCCGCCCGCTTCATGCGGCGAAGTTCTTTCCGACTCAGCTGAGGTTCCTCGGCAGGTTCTTCTTCCTGCTCGGACTCTTCTTCAGAATCCTTGGCTTCATCCTCGTATGCTTCCGACTCTGCAGGCGCTTCGTCATACGCATCCTGCGAGTCTTTCTCTTCATGCGGCGGTTCTTCAGACTCCTCCGGCTCAGGAACAGGCGGTGCCGTCATTACGGTTTCCGTCTTCGGCGTGGGTGTCGGAACGGGTTCTGGTTTGGGCTCTTCCTGAACGGCAGGCTCATCTGTCGGAATGCCGTTTGCATTCAGCATCTTGGCTCTCTGCATGGCGACTTTTCTTGCCGCTTTTCCTGTCAGAGTCTGACTCTGCATCGGCCCATTTGCGACGGCTTTCTGCTGCTCATCCGCTTTTGCCTTTTCTTCCTTGGCACGCTTGTCATCAACGATCTTGCGTACACGGGCATCCTTTTCATACAGATTGTCCATGACATACGCTTCATCCGCCTGACGTTCCTGCGTCTGTTTGGCAACCGCTTCGGCTTCTGCCTGAGCTTTTGCGTCAGCTTCCTTCTGCCGTGCTTCCGCACAATTAGCTTCAATGATCCGACGTACCGTCAAGTAATCTTCCAGAAGCTTATCTTCGTTGTAAATCACATACTGTGCGCCAGCCTTGGACTGATAGAACGCATCCATCATTTTGAGGTACTGGGCAGTTCCAAGAAAAATCGGCTTGTTGTCCATGATCGGGTCAACAATATTGCCATAATCCACGGTATAAACGTCAAATCCACCGTCAGGCTTCTTGACATTAATGCGACCGATCGGAGTCACACCCGGCTGAGGATACAGAGTGCGCTGCTGAGCGGCATTGGAATTCACAGTTTCATTGTCAGCCATAGGCGATTACCTCAGTTTGTCCAGTCAGCAGGTCCTACATTCTGATAAGATCCGCTGTTATTGCTTGTTCCGCCAGTAGATGCACCGCCGTTTGTCTCGTTATACGGTGCAGGATCGTCATACACTTCAGAAATTGACTCGCCCGATCCATCCGGCTTCAGATATGTGTTCGGCGTCGGAGCAGGTGTTGCGGACGGTGTCGGGGTCGGATTAATTACAACAATGTCACCAACTTCGCCCGGAGTAGGCTCAGGTGTAGCGGTCGTTTCAGCAGATGCGGACGGATCTGCAGATGCATCAGGCGATGCCGACGGGTCTGCGGATGCATCGGCGGTCGCTGTAGTTGCAGGATCCATCTGACCAGCCTTCACGTGGACAAGCATGTCGTAAGAATTGGTAACCGACTGTCCGTACTTATCTGTATTGCTGATCACGAATGTAATCGTATGATCACCAGACATCAGCAGAGAGTTAAGGTTCTTGATCTCAAGCGTACCCTCACTCGGAGCGGAAATAATGTACGGCTTCAGCTGATCAGGAATCTGATCCATGACTGCATTGCCGGTCTTGGTGTTATAAGTAAGTCCCTTCTTGGTATCAATGGACGGAATATCCTGAGCAAGCTCAAGCTTCATCTCATTAGCCATCGTGCTGACAGATTCGTTCATCGCCCGATTCGTACTGTTCTGATGTGCAATGTAGCCGATACCTGCACATGCGGCAGCGGCAAGTACGCAAAGCAGAACAAGAAGTTTACTGGATTTCTTCTTCGGTTCCTCACTCACAGGAAGCGGGCGCGGAATTTCAGGTTCTTCAAGCTTTTCAGGTTCAGGCTCAGGTTCTTCGGTATGCGTCTGCCCGACCTTCGGAATGTTCAGACCGTCATCGTCAAAGGAATCATGCTTTTCAGGTGCCTTCACCGCAGGCTCTTCAGCCTTGACTGCAGGCTGTTCCTCAGCAGGCTTCTCTGCAGGTTCTGCAGGCACAGGGTCAGCTTCCTTCGGTGCTTCTTCAGCAGGAGCGTCTTCCTTCTCAGGCTCTGCTTCTGCAGGCTTTTCAGCTTTCACGGCCTGTGCATCAGCAGGTGCTTCTTTCTTTTCAGGCTCGGCTTCTGCGGGTTCGTCAGCTTTCACGTTCTGTGTGCCAGCTGGCGCATCTGCATCCACTTCTTTCAAAGCATCTTCCACGACAGATTTCACAGCCTCTGCATCGGGCTTCTTGGCGGCATCAGCCTGTGCTTCTGCTCCTTCGATGTCAAGTTTCATGTCTTTGTTCTCGTTCATCCTTATTACGCGGCTGTGTTTGCCGCTCTCCTTTCACAACAAACTAATTAAAGATTAATCGTCCTCAAGTTCAGCTCCGCCGGCGGGCGGTTCAGCGCCGAGAATCTCAGAATCATCCTGTGCTGTAGCCACAAGATCCGAAAATTCAGGCGCTGCCGAGCACAGCCGCTGAAGCTGATCAACATCGACAACCTTCTCAACCATCTTGCAGGTTGACCATTCCTGCCACTGAGCAGAAACAGGAGTGCACTTGGCAAATGCATCGCTTCCAACCAGAAGGATAAATGCGGCTGTCGGCTGCACTTCTTCGGGAAGCATTGCGAATGTGGTCTGAATGAAGACCCAGAGTGCCTGATACGCATCAGCCCTCTTTGAGGCTTCTGCACGTTCGGCATCACTCAGCGATGCGCTGTTCGCACGACAACGATTGGCATCCGCACGCATCACAATTTCATCCGCATGTGCACACAGATTCTTAAATGCGGAAAGCCCCTTATTAACAGCGCCCATGTTTCACCTCATTGGAATGTTCGCTCAGCACCTTCTGACAAAGTTCCAGAAGATGGTTTGCCTCCATCTGCCGTGAACTGTCAATCTCAGCTGTTTCCAGCTGCCTGCTAAGCTTCTTCACACACTTCAGCATCTCTTTTTCCGTAACGTAATCTGATGTCTTAGGAAGATACGGATGTTCATCGCTCAAACAGCTCTTAATTGTTGTTGCGCCGATAGGAAGCCCCGTAGACATCTGAATGTAGGCGACCTTCGGGCGGAACGTCCTGCGGGTATAACCGACAGGATCCTTCAGAAATGCAGGATTGGCACGATTGACGTACATAAAGTCAGCCTTCATGCTCTTGGTCAGCTCCCGTTCCCGCATGCGATCGTAGCGGCAGATGTCATCCCAGGTCTTGCCCGCCCTCTGAATTTCAGCGCGCACACTCTTGGGATCCTTACGCCCGATGTTAGCCGCCGCCAGCATAGCTTCTTCCTTTTCCTTGGAATCCGGCTTCTTGATGACGTAGCACGGAACAAGCAGATCATTGCCGACACCTTCGATAGACTTCAGTGCCGCCAGACGGCGATGCCCGGAAATCAGTACAAATTCATCCTCATCCACCTGATAAACCGTCAGCGGAACAAGCAGACCCGCAGTCTGAATCGTCTGCGCCAACGTGCGAATGCCAGACATACTGCGCTTATTCAGCGGATTCGGCTTCAGCCATCCGAGCGGAATAGTACGGAAGCCTGTCTGATCAGACCGACGGCGGCCGGTTTCTACCAAACCAAGACGGCGCTTGATTGTAGAAGGCGAAAGATTGTAATGCTCACTGATTGCGGCAATCTGCTCGCCAAACTTGTAATGCCGCAAAAACATATCCGCCGCCTGTTTTCCCCGCTCTGCCCGATACTGCGCCATTCCAACCTCTACACTATTCAGATTTGAACGGATCAGGCTGTCAGCAAATGCCAGTACCTTCTGATGGGCGGCTGTCTGATCAACGGGCATTGTTCCGCACACAGCCATATAGCGAATAGTTTCAGGCGGAAGAATGAGATTCTTCATCGCCTCATGCATCGCATAGTATGAGCGCTGCAAACGGCACTTTTTACCCAAAGTGACAATTTCGTCATGTGTCATAAATTTCTCCGTCCCTCCCCTTGTTAACTATTAACGTCTTGTTAATCTCCTGCGCACAGAAAAAGAGCCGTAGAACAAATCGGCTACATCCTGTTTGTAATAATTCGCAAGCACCATCTTATGTTTATCCGACGGTCTGCGGACATTGCACTCATACTTCTGAATGGCAGACAGGGAGATACCTGTTTCGGCGGCCACCTGTGCCTGCGTCTTGTTATTGGCAATACGCAGCGCGGCCAGTCGATCTCCGCACGGATTGATCTTTGCCTTTCCGAGCCTCTGCTGATTCTGCTTACTCTGCATCGAAATCCCCTCTCTTATCACCTCGCACAATTGCACAGGTTGTGCGTTTCAAATATCATAGACAAAAATTTACGAGTTGTAAAGTCTGAATCCCGTCATCGCAAATTATGTCGCATTTTTGATCTGTATCCGGCACATGCAACGTCCTTTTACAAATTGACAACTATCACATTTTGTGATACTAAGGGTGTAGTAACGGAGGGGTACTTATGTCAAGTATCGGAGAAAGGCTGATTGAATTAAGGAAGCAAAAAGGAGTTACACAAAGAGCTGCAGCGCAGGCACTCGGAATCACACCGGCGGCATTGAACTTGTACGAGCATAATACTCGTATGCCAAAAAAGGAATCCGCTGTCAGGCTGTGTGAGTATTACCACTGCGACATGAACTACCTGTATGGCGCATCTGACGAGCAGGTGTCTCCAAAAATGGGAGGCATTGTCGTTTCCATCTTTCAGATGCAGGATCTGACTGACGGGACGATCAATCCGAAAAAAGCGGTTTCTTCATTTTCAGTTCCAAACGGGTTCCTAAGCGGAGATCGTTTCTACTATGCGGTTGAGGCACCGGACGACAGTATGCAGGGTGCAAGTATCCGTCAGGGTGATTATGCAATCTTCACGCTGTCGGATAAGCTTCGCCCGCAGGAAATCATGCTGGTTGCTCTAAATGGCAGACCGATGATCCGCAGGTGTGTAACAGACGGGACAACCGTTTCGAGGCTTATGCCGACAAGCGAAGGCTTTGCATCCCTTGATCTGAAGCCTTCAGACAATATCATTCTTCTCGGAAAACTGGTTGCTGTACTGAGTTCCAAGTGATTTTGGGCCGGAATCGGCCCGTTTTTTATTTTAGATCTGGACGAGATCATTTCTTCGGTGTTCCGTGGAACATTTAATGCTTGTTTTTGACTAAATTGTAGTCCTTCCATGTTCTGTGGAACATTTAAGGATTATTTTCTTTCTTATGGCCGCAGCGGCTTAAATGTTTCTGGATGGCTTCTAAAATGTTCCGTGGAACACATAACGTTCATTTTCATAGTAATGCTTCCAATCAAAGTAAAAGTTTTTCAAAACTATCACATTTTGTGAAATTTTAATGGTATAGTTGAGTTATGCAGAATACGACATTTGCAACCCTGATGACTCAGCTCTTTGATGAGTCGGACTTCAAAACAATGCGGGAGTTTCACTCAGCCATGGTAGGCTCAGGCACCCCCGTAAACTACACGACGCTGATGTCTTACAAGAAATTCGACGTAGTGCCCTCCTTTGAAAAAGCAAAAGCCATCATACAGGAGTTCAATTATCAGATTTCTGACGAAGACCTCCGCAAGGTGCTCCTGTACTCGCAGCAAGAGCTTCGACGCATCAAGCAATCACGCAAGTATATCCAGCGCGGCATTCGGCTGAACCCACGGCATTTCGGTTCAGACATGAATCCGGAAAAGCTGGAGCGACGCATGCAGGAGCGTGCTGAAGAATTGTTCGGAGATAAGGCTACGCTGAACATGTATTTGGAATTTCTTATAAAAAACGATCTCAACGAGATAGAGAAAGCAAATCACGCAAATTAGGCAACCGTCATAGCCGTGCAAGCCTATGACGTTTATTCAACACTGCTCGTAAATGGGAGAAAATGTTATGTCAGCAAATGCATTAACCAATTCACATACCAATGTCATCGCTCTGGTTAATCAGAAGGGCGGCGTGTCAAAAACAGTCAGCTCGCTGAATATTGCCTATGCATTGGCAAACTATTACGGGAAGAAAGTTCTTCTGATAGATTTTGATTCGCAGGCAAGCTCAACACTTGATCTCGGAGTAGATGCGACGAGTGAAGACACAAAATCAATCGACGAATTACTTGACCCGTACGTTCAGAACATCCAGCGCCGTCCAGCGTGGGATCAGATAAAACCGTATATCATTACACCGACATATACGACACGCGAGCGTGATGATCGCAACCGAATGAAATGGGTTGATGTATCACGCCCCTATGGTTTCGATTTGATGCCATCAAGCATCAATCTATCAGTCACCGAATTGCGGATGGGCATCGCCAGCGTTAACAAACAGATTTACAGCGGCTATCTGAACGACATCATTCAGACGATCAATGAAAACGATCCGTATGATTTTATCGTCATTGATACACCGCCCGCATTAGGCGCATTATCCGTCAACGCAATCCGCGCCGCCACCGCAGGGTGCATAGCCCCGACGAATCTGGACATCATGAGCTTCTATGGTCTGCAGTCGCTGATCTCAACCATTGAGTCTGTCCGTGACAGTCTGGCGGAAGGTGAACATGCAGGCATCATGGGCATTCTGCTGAATCTTTATTCCGAACGCCGCACAATTGACCGAGCACTGGATGACTATCTGAAGAATTTCTATCCTGTTCACGCATTCGCAACAAGAATTCCTGAGAGCAGTGATGTCAAGAAAGCAAATGCCAGCAATCTCCTATATGCACAGGTCAATAAAAAAGCTGCACAGGCATATAAGGACTTGGCGGCAGAGATCATTTATTTCACGGAGCACGGCATTCTGAAATGGGTGCAGGACGAGCAGAGCAAGGGGGTGAATAAATAATGGCATCTCCAAATTTCAGCAAACTGAAACAGGCACCGGGTGCTGGAACAAAGTCAGTGGCCACTGCGACACTTGCGTTTGCAGGATCCCAGAAGCCTGACGCAATCGTTCCGAAGATTGCCGAACAGGAAATCTTTCTGGACGCAATCCGCGAACGGGATGAAAACACATTCAAGATGACGAACATCGATTCGCTTGCGGATTCCATTTACGATTACGGACTGATCGAACCGATCACGGTTTGGAAAACAGAAAAGGACCCGCACGAGAAATACACCATATCGGCAGGCCATCGACGCTTCAAAGCGTTCCAGACCTTGCATGAAAGATACCCGAACGATGAGCGCTTCGCAGCAATACCTGCACGGGCATACATTGTCACAGACAATCCCGATCTGCTCGCACAGGGTGGAAAGTACATCTCCGTTGAACAGGAAAACGGCATGTACATCGATTCCAATTTTGAAACCCGCCAGATCACATATTCCGACGCATTGACATACATCGACTATTTGATCGAGCGCATTGAAAAGAACGCAAAAGACGAGATCAAGGCGATTGAAATGCAGGAAGCTAATCGGGATTCGATTCAGAGGCATTCGCACAGAGTAAACAAATCAGAATTTATCTCGAGCATGATTGCTGAACAGCATTACGACTCCTGGTCGCCAGCCATGTGCCGTAAGTATCTGTTCTTAAGAGACAAGGCGAAAGAAGACACATCAGCTCAGACACTGATGAGCCGCATTCATCTGCCCGAAGATAATCCGGAGCGTATATCCGTAAGCACCGCTTACACCGAATACAACGGTGCCAAGAAAGACAAGTCTACACGGGTTAAGGCATTAACCAAAAAAGTGGATGACATTGCCGAAGAAGTGGCTAATGGTCGACTGCTGACAGCTTACGAAAAGAAAGTACTGGCAGAAGCTGTTGCCAAACTGGAACAATTAATCAACGCAGAATAGTCTAAAAGAAAAGAGAAGATGTAATAGTGTCTTCTCTTTTTTCCGTTAAGTTCCATCCGCTGTAAAGTGTGTTTTACAAGACACACATAACACGACCCCCTTGAAGTAGAATGGGCGCAGGTGATAAGGTGACCGTAAACGAAAGGGGTGCGCAGAATGGAAACAGGAAAAATCAGCCGCAGGCGGCAGTCATTTACCATGGTCGCAAATAAGGCTATGCGCGATAAGAATCTATCCCTGAAAGCTAAAGGACTATATGCGCTGATGCAGTCGTACCTTGATATGTCCAGCATCGGATTTGTTGTGTATAAGTCATACCTGCAGAACAACACGTGTGCAGATGGAAAAGACAGCTTTAATAGCGCTTGGAAAGAACTGGAAAAGGCCGGATATCTGCTGGTCGAGAAAACCCGAACAAGCAAGGGAACATATGCCTATGAATACACGCTGCTGGACGAACCGATAAACACGGATCCACATACGGCTCATCCAGATGCGGAAAATCCGGCTCTGGATAAACCAGTTATGGACGTTCCGAAAACGGCAGAACCGACAATGGCTGAATCAGTAATGGGTGAGCCAGCCACGGAGAAGCCGTCGCTTAATAAAGATTCTGTCAATCAGAATTTACAAAAAAATACAGAACACATATATTTTTCACAGATCACGCCAGAAGAATTCCTGATTGCCAAGCAGAACGGAGCGCCGCTGTCCAGCCAGGATAAGACCATCCTGCGAGCCCTTGCCAAGTACGGATTTTCAAATGAGGTGCAGGTGGCACTGCTTGATCATGTACTTTCCGTCAGCCAGAACCGCTTAATCAAGTCTTTCGTTGAGATGGTGGCAGGCGAATGGGCACGGGATGGCGTTAAGACGGCAGATGATGTAAAGCGGGAAACATCGAAGACATTCAGCGGTCGCCAGAAGACCGAAGTGCTGCCGGCCTACTATTACGAAAGTCAGCAGGAAAAGGACGCAGAAGAGAAGCCTGCGGAATCCCGTGATGAAATGATGGCATGGTTTGAAAAAATGCGTCAGCGAGGCTAAGCACATCTGCAAACACAGGGGGAACTTTCACAAATGCCCCTGTTTTTCATTGACTTTCGGCAGAATTTCCGCCACGGTCAAGATCCACCTTGCATTATCTTTAGAGATAACGTATATTTTCTTTGCACGCAACTTCGAAACATCGAAATCGGTCGTGCTCCGAATCAACGCAAAATGCCAGAAAACAGCATGGCAATGCGGAAATTCGGAAAAGCAGGTTCCAACCCGCTGGATGTACCGATTTCGCCTGCATGCAGAAGAAAGGGGTAGCCATGCGGAAAGCCGTCAAGCAGAGAGTTATTACGCAGTTCGAAAAAGCACCGAAGCCGTGGTCTTCCTACGTTGATCTGCCTCATCTGTATCGTTGTAAAGACGGTCTGCCTAATACTGCCTGCTCTGAAGGCATTCGCAGTCTTCTCTGCCAAATGCACGAAGTTTCTACTTACAACCAGCACATTTATGTCCGCAAGGGTAAGATTCAATCTCCGCGGGATGCCCGTTCTATTCTGCGTACGCAGGAATTAATTTCTCCGCTGTTTTTGAACGGAAAGGCTTCAGTTACGCCTGTTTCTGCTTATCTGAAGGAACTGCTTGCGTTTGAAAAAACGGCCGCTTTCAAAACAGGACACGCCGACAAGTACACCATTCTGGATTCATTTACCGTCATGTTGCCAACGGACTGCAGTGATCTCTATTATGACGATTTCATCAACACACTCGTGAAAGATACGCATGGCGGGAAGAACCTTCCACACTTTGCGACACATTGGACACAGGGGAAGGGGGATTACATTACCGTTTACTTCAGCTCCCGGAATTATTTCCCTGATGGAATTACCGCCGCCATTAAAGCAACATCTGACAGCTATCGTGATGCCCGAGGCAGACGGTGCAAAGCGGATGCCGAAGGTGCTGTTCTTGTCGCACGAAAAGGCGATATTATCCGCCGTACCACAACACATTTCAGTCTCCGCAAGTCAGATCTTTTCTGCATGGAATACCACGTATTCAAGCGCACCATTGAGCGCATAAAGAAGCATGTCGCCGCACTGATCAAAGATATAGGCAGAGCACCTGCGTTTATTCTCCCCCGCTTTACGGGGGAATCCTTTCGGTTCCGGCGCATGAAGAAGGGGGTCATCCGCATTAATGCGGTCATTCAGAAGTGGGAAAACCAGCTGAATACGATCTACGAAAATATCAAAGACATCTGGGATGAGAAGGTCGTCAATCTATTTATTGCCAATTACCTGCGGCGTGCGTATGCCGTCATTTTCCCGATTTACGGCGGGAGAATTGGTCTTGGCACCAGACGGGCGCTGTATCTGAACTTCGACTACTGCTCGAAATGGCACGAGCATTCCGTTGAAATGCTTGATTTTTTTCTTGGACAGTCACTCGACCGCTGCATGGAGCATATTCAGCAGAAAGGCGCAAGTATGATGTGGGGCTGATTGCACATCATCATGTCCACGGAGCTTGGGTGAGTTGCCTTATTTGAACGTGCAAGCTATAATTAACTCGTACAAATTGTGAAAGAAAGAGGGAAGGGCAATGATTGAAATTTCAGCATACAGTCAGGATCAGGTCGCACTGTCCTTCCCGTACTGTGAATACTTCATCGACGGCATTAAGAACACTGTCCCGAAAGAACATCGCTGGTACAACAGAAACACCCATTCATGGATTATCGGTATCGAATACCTTGCGGATGTTGTAAATGCACTTGAGCCGTGCAACTTCTCGGCAAAGGATTCCTTAATCCGCAATTATCTGCACGAAGACGCAGACGCAGAAGCAGAACGGGAAGCTGTTCACAAACGGCTGGAAGGCATTACGCCGATCCGACCGACGAATGATCTTGGGCTGAAAACAAAAGCGCTCCCTCACCAGATTGAGGGATTTAATGTTGGAATCACATCTCCGAAGCTCTTGATCGGTGATGAACAGGGACTTGGCAAAACAAAGACCGCTCTCAGCATTGCGGTTTACCGCAAACACAATCAGCTCATCCGCAAATGCCTGATTGTGTGCTGTGTTAATTCCACCAAGTACAACTGGCAGGCAGAGATTGCCAAGCATACATCAGAAAATTCCGTGATGTTTGACCAGACCAGCCCTGAAAAGAAACTGGAAGCGATCCGACAGTGGGAATCCGATCCGAACACGCTGTTCGGAATTATTAACATCGAAGCACTTCGCCCGAAAAAGGTCGAAAAATACAAAGTGAAGCAGCTGCTGAAGGGAATCATTGATCCGTCAAGGCTCCCGATGAATCCGCTGATGGCAGAACTGATCGGAGCGGCACAGATGGTAATCGTTGATGAGGTGCACAAGTGCAAATCTCCGACAAGCCTGCAGGGTGTGGCACTTCGCCAGCTTCAGATGCCGTATCGGCTTGCACTGTCCGGTACACCAATGACCAACACGGTCACCGACCTCTGGAACATCATGAAGTGGCTTGGCGCAACGCAGATGAATTACTGGGATTTCCGTTCCACATACTGTATTCTCGGCGGCTTTGAAAACCGTCAGGTGGTCGGATGCCGCAATATGAAATCTCTGAATGCGACGCTGAACGAAGTAATGCTTCGCCGTCATAAGGCAGATGTTCTTGATCTTCCACCGAAGACGCATGAAGTTGAATTCGTTGAACTGACTCCTGTAGAGCGCAAACGCTATGCAGAAGCAGAAGACGGAATCCTGAAACGGTTTATCGGACCAGACGGAAAGGTAAAAGCAGAAAATGCATCTTCTGCACTGACCACGATTCTCAGACTTCGGCAGGTAACTGACGGTTTGAACATCGATACGGGCGAGGCAGTTGATGAGAAGGACAACGCTAAGCTGAAACGGATCACTGAGCTTCTGGAAGAGGACATCATTGCCAACGGTAAGAAGGCACTGCTGTTCTCCTCATGGGAAAGCGTCACGGCGATCTACCGCAATGCGCTTGCTCAGTACGAGCCGGCCTACATCGTCGGCGAAATTCCGCCGGATGAACGGCAGAAAGAAGTCGATCGATTTCAAACGGATCCTGACTGCAAGGTTGCAATCGGAACCATCGGGGCAATGGGCACAGGTTTGACCATGACCGCCGCTGAGTACGTCATCTTCATTGACAAGGACTGGGCTGCGGCAAATAACGATCAGGCCGAAGACAGATCGTATCGGATTGGCACCACGAAGAACGTCACTGTCATCAGTGTCACGGCCAAGAATTCGATTGACGAACGTGTGGAGAACGCACTCGCTGCCAAGCGTGAAGCATTTGCAGCCGCTGTAGACGGCGCATCCAGTGTAAGTTCAGGCGGCGGAGGCACATCAGAACAGACAATCGCATACCTTCTTGGTATGTCCGACACGTTCTGAAAATCAGAAACGGGCCGAAATCGGCCCAAAATGGCGGCTTGGCATTTACTAATTGCTAATAAGAATTTCATTACAAGATTATTTCTCCCCGTAAATTGCGGGGTGTGACCTCATTTAAGGAGAAGGGGAAAAAGATATGGCAAATTCAGAAATCGCTCTCGACAGCAAAGCAATCATCAGTTCTAACGTTGACATGATCCCGGCAGGATTAATCAAAGACAATCCGCTCAATGCACGTTCGATGGATGACATCGAAGGCTTGGCAAAGACCATTGAGTACACAGGGCTTCTTCAGCCACTGACGGTTTATTCCAACGGGGATGGAACTTACACGCTTCTGTCAGGACACCGCAGAATTGCGGCTATTCGCAAAATCCCGAGCACAACCTCGGCAACCGCAATTCCGTGCTACATCCGTGAAAAGCCTGCAACGAAGCAGGAAGAGCAGAGCATGCTCAGCGCCGCCAATATTGGCCGTAAGGATCCTGAGTCTCTGCGCACCGAAGTGCTTCGCGCCGCTCAGAACTGGAATGATCTGTGCCGTGACGATAAGCCGCAGGCAAAGAAACTTGCTGAAGCGATGAAGCGTGACTTCATTGAAGAAGTCAAGCATAACGATGCATATGTCAACGATCCTGATGGATTCATCAACCGCAACTTCCGTCCGAAGCTGGCTTATATCCGTCTGACCACAGGACTGACGGCGGCAAACTCTACCGTTCGTACATATCTGAAGCAGGTTGAGCCTGATCAGCCGAATCCTGACGCGGCGAAGATGGAAGCACTGGTGAGTGAGCTTGACTCGAAGAAGGATGACAAGCCGAAGAAGACGAAGGCAATTACTGACAAGGACATCAAGAAGCAGGTGCAGAAGCTTGCTGACATGCTTGCTGTCACGCAGATTGACGATGAAGTGCGTCGTGCACTCTGCGATGAAATGCTCGCAAGCTGTGAGGCTTATCTGGCAACGTTCGGGGATGAAGACCCGACTGCCAAGCGTTAATAGAAGGAGAGGAGAACGAAATTCATGATTGACGAACTTGCACGCATCACCGGAGACATTATCAAGGGGCTGACTGTTTCGGATCTTGTCGAGAACATTTATGGGGATGATTATCTCGGCGGCTGGGTTTTCTACGTCAATGAAAAGCAGGGCGTGACGGTTGTTCGCAACGAAGCGATCAACAGGAAGTGCGTTATCCGCCTGTCGGAAGGCGATAAGTTTGACGTTTACACAGGCGTATGCATTGGTCTGTTCCGTCTGCTGACGGGCATTCCGTATTGGCGGCTGAACCGTCTGATCTCGCAGTTTGCTCCGTGTGATGCAGAACATGATTCCACTGCGAAGTTCATCTGTGCGTTCATTCATGACGCTCTCGGCATTGACCGCAAGTGGGTTGAAGATGAATACGCATTGGCTAAGAAGAACGCAAAGGGAGATATGTGCACATTTGGCTGTGTAAGCAAGCCTGTGCAGATCGGGAGGGATGAGGCTGATGAAGACGAGCCAGATGCCGCTGACTGATTATTACGGTCAGGATTACACGCTCGTTATGCACGCTTCAAGGTATCGGGATGGCAATTTGAGGCTCGTTCTGTACGATCTTGACGCAGAAGAGGATCCTGACCCGTTTGCAGAGATTACGGTGGATCCAGGCTATAAACTTCAGGATAGATGTGCGGCGCTGAATACGGAAGACTGCGGATTTCTGATCCCGTTTCTGAATAAGTTCGGTTTGCTTGAAAAGTACATCGGCGACTATTGCTACTACTCACTGCGGTATCCGATCTATCGCTTCGACGAGCTGGCACTGGAAATTTACGATTCTGATATTCCGCCGCTCAAGAAAGAAGACCCGCTGGATATGGATCCAACAGAAGCCAGCCGCCATCGGTAAAGGAGAAGAAAAATGAATCTCAAGAAAATTCAGACGAAACTGGCGCAGCTGAATGCCAAGAAAGCAGCAGTTGAAGCCAAGAAGGCTGAAGCCATTGTCAAGTTTGACGCTGAGATCGCAGACTACCAGTCGCAGATTGCTGATCTGGAGAAGGTGAAACGTCAGCTTGAAAAGCTTCAGAAGGCACAGGAAGCCCTGCTTGCCAATGCGGCAGACATGATGGATAAGAAGGCTGTCGTAGACGACGAGCCTGAGGCAGAGCCTGAGCCTGAGAAGCCGAAGCAGGAAGAACCTGCAGAGGAAGACGCACCGGAAAAAGATGAGCCGACTGAAGAAGCTGAGCCGACTGACGAGGCCGCCACAGCAGGCGAATCGGGAGAACAGCGGTCAAGGTTCTTCGGATTCTAAAAACAAACATGGGGTGTATAAGCACCCCATTACTGCCGACGTAGCTCAGATGGTAGAGCAGCTGCCTTGTAAGCAGTTTGTCACAGGTTCGATTCCTGTCGCCGGCACCACTTATCGCGGGGTATATCAGAGGCAGATGGCTGGGTTCATAACCCAGAAGGCGCAGGTTCGAGTCCTGCCCCCGCAACCATTCGGAATGTAGTGCAGTTTGGCAGCACGCGTGCTTTGGGAGCATGAGACCGCAGGTTCGAGTCCTGCCATTCCGACCAATGGAGGCATACCCAAGCGGCTGAAGGGACCGGTTTTGAAAACCGAGAGGCTGCGAAAGCGGCGCCGAGGTTCGAATCCTCGTGCCTCCGCCATCGGCGGCTATACCGCCATTTTTGGATGAGATGTATCAGAAATGCATATAAGTCCTGAAAGGCAGGAGTTGCCCAGGCTATGCAAAATGATCGCTTGTCCTTTTCGCCGATATAGCTCAGTCGGTAGAGCAGCTCATTCGTAACGAGCAGGTGATAGGTTCGATCCCTATTGTCGGCACTTTGCATTTTGTGATTCATTGCGATACGGAGGGTCAACTACCCCGCCTAAGTCCTAGCGGACTATAGACGGGGCTTGGAAAGGCTGCTACAGCTTTTCGAGCCTGGTTGATTAGCCTAAGTGCTTCGGGCACTACGTTGCTGCTGTGCTACGTCTGGATGCTCCACAAGTTCAGACCTCTTGGGATCTGCTGCTAAAAACCTCTGAGAGGCAGGAGGCGTACAGCAGATGCATTCGACCAGCGGACAACATTGGCGAAGTGGACTACCGTTACTACGATCCTCGTGATCGTAAGTGCGAGATGCTGCATGTCTTCACGAATGCAGAAAGCGTAAGCGGCCCTTAACGGGGCACAAAGAAAGCGGCTAAGCCGCAGAAAGGAGGCATCAGAGAATGTCTGTTGCAGTACTATCGAGCACCGGTCAGAAGCTGATGCCGACTTCAAACTACAGAGCGCGAAAGCTCTTGAAGAGCGGACGTGCTGCGATTGAATGCTATCGTCCGATTTTCACGATCCGGTTAACCGACCGGGAGGAGGGGAAAACACAGCCGATTGAGTATGCCTGTGATACAGGCTATCAGCATGTCGGCGTATCCATCAAGTCAGAGAAACATGAGTTCGTCCATGCTCAGTACGACATGCTGAGCAATGAGACAGAGCGGCACAATGACTGCCGTAAATATCGCAGAACCAGGCGAAACCGCCTGCGGTATCGGAAACCGAGATTTGACAACCGTTCGAAGAAGAACAAGGAGATGGCTCCATCTCTGCGGCATCGCAAGGAGAACCAGATCAACCTGTTTGAATCGTTCTGCCAAGTCATGCCGATTACCTCAGCGACATTCGAGATGGGAAAGTTCGACACCCAGCTTCTGCAGGCAATTGCAGACGGAAAGCCGCTCCCGGAAGGGAAGGACTATCAGCAGGGATCGAAATATCTGTTTCAGACCGAACGGGAAGCAGTGTTCAGCAGGGATCACTACACCTGTCAGGTGTGCGGTAAATCCGTCAAAGACGGGGTGATTCTGCATACGCATCACATCGGCTTCTGGAAGGGATACCGTTCCAACCGGATCAGCAATCTCTTAACAGTGTGCGAGCATTGCCATACAGCAAAGAACCACAAGCCGGGCGGTGCACTCTGGGGTCTGGAGCCGCAGAGCACCAATCTGGCTGCGGCAACCTATATGAGCACCGTGCGCTGGGCGATATATCGGGAACTGGTTCTGAAGTACCCAGAGATTGATATCCATATCCAGTATGGTGCAAAGACCTCTGTAACCAGAAAGTCGCTGCATCTTGCAAAGACGCATGCGAACGATGCTTACTGCATTGGATCTTTGCGTCCAAGGCATCGGACAACAGAGCTTGTCTATCAGAAGAAGCGCCGCAATAACCGGATTCTTGCGAAGTTCTACGATGCAAAATACATCGACGTCCGGGACGGCACCAAGAAGTCCGGCGCTGTGCTCTCATGTGGACGGACAAATCGCAGGGAAAGCAGACGCTCGGACAAGAATCAGCGCATCTATCGAGGAAAGAAGTGCTCTTCCGGACACACATCAGTTCGGAAGAATCGTTATGCCTATCAGCCCGGCGATACGATTGTGTTTCACTCTCAGACGTTCGTTGTCAATGGCTCCCATTGCAAAGGGGCTCGCGTAATTCTAGACACAGGGAAATCAGTCAAGGCAACTGATCTGACATGCATTAAAAAGGAAGGAGGATGGCGCTTCCTCCCCGCCCAAGCTTAACAGCTATGGACGGGGTATCCGCGCCTATAACATGAAATGGGAATTTTTAAAGGCTGGACCGAAATCGATGACGGCGAACTGACGGAAGCGCCGACTTCCAATCACAACACAGTGAAAAACAAAATTGACCGCATCACAGTGCGCTTGACAGCAACGTTCATTAAGCTGATCAACAGTGTTGACGATTGTGCGGTTGCGCATGGGTGGAATATGACAGTTACGTTCCCCAGTGATGATTGCATTGATCTCGATTTTGCGTCACCTAACTACAGCTTTAGCATCAGGGACTTTAACCTGACCGACGATTGTCGGGACGCTGTGACCATCAAGAAGGCACTTGCCGATGCTGTAAAAGAAGCAACCAGTGAGTATTCGCTTGATGATTATGTGTTTCACAGGGAACTGGATCAGCTTCAGAAAGAGCATAAAACCATCAAAACAGATGATGTGCAGCGGTATATGCAGGAAGGAAACGCAATCACCGTCGCCATTGATGGATTCATCGCTGATTTGAATGGTGAGGCAGTGGCTCCGCAGACAGCACAGGTTCAGAAGACTAAGCCTGCCACCGCTAAGAAAGTCGTGCCGCATCATACGGACGTGATCGATGCGATGAACAAGGCACAGCATCAGACACCCCCGTCAGCATCCGCAAAGGTCTGATCATTCGAGCAAAAAGCCCGCTTTTAGCGGGTTTTTTCGTGCTTATCGAAAATTTGATCAGTGTATCGAACGATCTGCTCGTGCAGGTCTTCGGAATCTCTGACGTAATGTTTTGACGTGGTTTCGATGGACTTGTGATGCAGAGTGGCGGCGACCAGCTTGATGTCGCCTGACTGCTCGTACAGATGTGTCCCGTAGGTCGCTCTCAGCTTGTGCGGTGTGATCCTGTCTGCGTTGGCGATGCCTGCGCGTGTGACGTAATCCTTCACCAGCAGTTCGACAGAGCGGACCGTAATTCGCTGATGGCGGACGGACAGGAACAGGGCGCTGTCTGTGACTGCGGGTTTCAGAAGGGGTCTGCCGTTTTCTATGTAGTCACGCAGAGCAGATTCGACCTCCGAGCCGAAGTAGGAGTGCCCGTCATTTCCACCTTTCAGTGTGACCGTAAGCATACCATGGCGAAAATCAACAGACTGCATGTCCAGACCAACCAGTTCGGATACACGGATGCCGGTGCCAAGCAGTGTTGTCAGAATTGCAATATCACGTTTGGCTGTGATTTGTCTGCGTGTGATTTGCGTATTGGTCAGACCTGTGCGGTCGTAAGCCGTCTGCATGATCATGTCTACGTCTGATGGATCGAGTGCGATAATTTCATGATCTGGAATCTTGGGCATAGATATGTACATGGCTGGATTCAAGTGAATTGCACCAATGCGATAATAAAATGCCATGAATGATCGTAAGGCTGACAGTCGGCGTGCGAGTGTTGAGTTTTCGGTCAGAAAGGGTCTGCCATGCGCATCCGTGCGTGAAGAGTACTCGATGGATGATTTATATTCCTCGAAGTCCTCGAACGTCAGCTGTTCCAGAATGGCGGGCGAAGCCGTACGCAGATTCGTGCTGCGGAATCCTGCTGTGTCCTGCAGCCAGTCGAAGAAATGCTGCAGATCACGGGCATAGCCAAGTCTGGTGCGCGGCAGTTTTGAACGGCGGGCATCATCAAAGTAAAGTTTTGCAAACTGTGGCAGATGATCGAGAATTTCATTCAGACGGCGTTCGTTTTCAGCGTCAATCTGTCTGCTGTAATCGGACATATCTGCATTGTAGCACGCAATACGATACTTCGAACAATAATGATTTTACGAAGTGCCAGATTTTGACGTTTTTTGAGCATGACAATTATGATCGACAGCGGAACGCCAATTCTGTCGACTATGATCGACAATTCGTGGCCTATGATTGCATCGCAAAATTTGCTCATTTCAGACCGATACAGCGCATTTTGACATTTCATGGACCGCAAGTCGTCTTGACGGATAATTGCGCCAGATGGCTGTGTTTGGCGTTGATTTTAAGGCATCGTGAGCCATACGCCGACGGAAATCCACACGGCAAATAATACATGGTATGTGATCGACCAGAAATCGTATGATACGCCGTCCAACAGCGCAATTGACAATTTTCCATGCTGAAATGACATCGAAAATGACATTTTTCCAACGCAAATGTGTGATCGTAATGACATTTTCCACGCACAAAAGTGTGATGCAATTGACATTTTGCGCATTGATTCGACAGCAATTGTGAATTAACGCACAAGTTTAATACCAGACATCAGAGAAATTATTCACGGAAAATTCGTTTTTAATTTCTGCAATGCCTGCAAAATCGACTGTTTGCGACAGTTTTCAGCAGGTCAATTTTCCGTTTTCGGTAATTAATTTCTAATGCGATGTTTCGCAACGCATGCTTCCGCAGGCTCACATATGTTGCCTTCGTTTTTGCCTGTTTTCAGCCCCCTCCAGCCCCGTTTGACGTTTGATGACACGCTGACCATGAAAACTGCAAATGCTTCGGATTTGGCGTGGCAGACGGCAAATTCGGCATTCCTGTGGGCACTTCCACATCAGAAAAGCGGCCACCTATTGCAGATCGCCGCTTTCTTTTCAATTATTTCCGAACGGACCGCTCAGCTCTGGATGCCGCTGCCTTACAGCATATGCAATATCATCCAGCGTCTGATAGATATCGGTCGTCATCTGACTGACCGCCCTTCCGTGATCGTATGCGTTTTTTGCATCTGGCTTCGGCTTTTCACCGCACTGAGCGTATGCTCTGCGCACCTCGTCTTCCGTCAGCTCGATGGAATAACCGTCACGCTGGATCCAGATGGTCTTCGGTTTTCTCTGCTCGTCTGCCATTGGCACCACCTATCAGAAGAACGTCTTGCCAATGTGCTTGGCGGCGTTGATGGCGCTGTGAACATCCGACGGTGTTCCGCTCATATTATCGATGGCTGCACTCTCTCCGTTAAAGTGAAATGCAGGATGTTCCTTATCATCAACAGCAATGTTGTAATCAGCCAGCACAGAATAGAGATCTTCCTTACGTCCCGTACGTGCGGCTTTTACGATATCAGAGTGAATCTTATCCATCTGACCGTCGTAATTGTTTGCCTTGAGAAGTGCCTGAACGATTTCCATGCGGCGGGTAGCACCCGAAGTACGGAGACTCGGCAGAGCGTCGCTCAGCAGAGCCATGATCTGCAGATAAATCTCATCGTCGTACATTTCCGTGATACCGTCTGTATGCATTGCAAAGTCAGTCTTGGAGGATGCCTTCTTCTCACGAAGAGCCTTGTTTTTGGCTTCGAGGGCATCAATGCGAAGCTTCATCTGTCCGTTGGCCACACGGAGTTCTTCGCACTTATCTTCCAATCCCTTCTGCTTGTGATCATCAGCAGGTACGAGATCCTTCTTCGCCTCAAGTTCGCTCTTCAGCTTTTCGTTTTCTGCCTGCAGTGCCTTATAGAGATCGGATGAACGAATAGCAGATTCCTGTGCTTCCTTTTCAGCCTTTTCAGCCTGAACTGCATTCGACATAGTGAGATGCTTCTGATTTGCATACTTATAGGACAGCATGTCCATTGCGCACTGTGCAACCTGAAGCTCCATCGGAGAAGCTGTGTCACTGCCTTCATTTTTGCAGTCGTCTGTGCGAATGATTGCAAAGCCATCATCACACTGCGGCCATGTAATCAGCGAGAACCCACTGTCTGCCGCAGGAAGCTTCAGATCTGGAAAGCGACGCTGACGCAGCAACGTACTGATATAGACTGCAAGATCGCGATTCTCGATCATGATCGGATGAGCCAGACCGCGCAGGCAGACCAGCTGATTCTCGATATCCGCTTTGTCATTACCAAGTGCCAGATTCGAAAGCGGAAAGGCATATCCGAGCATCTTCGTGAAGAACGCATACGGAAGCGTTGACTCGAATTTCTTATTCAGGATCCGATCAATTTCATGCTTAGCATCCGAATCGGAAAGATCGCCTGGCAGGAAGATCGGTTTCTCAATGCCATCAACGGAATTCGGGATAAGGGCATCGTCCCCTTCGCTCTCCCACATCATTGGCAGTAATACATGCGCAACAATGTTTCTGGATTCGCTGTCACCATCTGTAAAATCCGCCGATTCGTAGAACATATGCGTTGGAACTTCATATACAAGCTGAAGCGAAAAGCTTTCGTTTCGCTCTTTTAGATTCTGAAACGCAAGCGATGCACCGTAGATGTCTTTGGATGCGGCGATTGTCTGCACGCATTTGACATCCGATGTATTCAGTTTGACATCCTGCTTGCCAGATTTTTCCGAAAGCGGTTCCACATCCGTTAATGTATCTTTACGAGAAAGCTGATCGGCGTTGTTAAGCATAGCTTCGCGATCGGTGTCATAAACCATTGTGACACGTTTGAAGAACGCCGCCGCACATTGACGGAACTTTTTAAGATCAAAATCATCAGGCTCCTTGTATTGAGTAAATATGCCTGTTGGAATGTAATCTGTACCCTCTGCCAGATTTCGCTGTAAATCCTCTTGGATACGTTTGCTTATTTGCTTTGCCATTAATTAACAATCTCCCTTCATGCACCAACATCATAACACTCAGAGGGTGCGCAATCAATGGCAACGGTTACCGTAAGCGCAAATGAAAAACGGGCCGATTTCGGCCCGTAATTTTGCTTTTTGCTTGTGATGATCACTGAGCGTGCCAGCCGTTAGTATCCCACCAGCCAGGACCGTGCCAGTTGCCGTCCATATCCCAGTAGCCGTCGTCAGGAGAAGTGGCGACCTGCGTGTCATCCGCTTCGCCGTTTGCACCGCCGTCCCATCCGCCGTAGGTGTGCTGTGAGCAGTATTCAGTCGGCGCAGTAGCCGCTGTGGCGTATTCCTCATAGGCGTAGCCATCGTTAATGCACAGATCGGTGGCGAGCAGACCTGAATTCTTGCAGACGTAGTATTTCTTAATGCCAAGCATATCTGCCGTTTTGGTCTGTATTTCCTTAGTGGAGTCGTACGATGCACCCGATTCAATCGGATCCATATAGTTCTTCCAGAGCGGAGCCGCCTGACGGTATGCGGAGCTGTTCGTGAAGTCGGAATAATCATCGAGCGAAATTCGCAGAAAGCTGGTGTAGTACGGTGTGTATCCGCCGAACGTAATCGCCTTATGCTCGTTGGTTCCCGTCTTGCCTGCGGATTTAACATTGTTCAGCCGTGCGTTTACGCCCAGACCGTTCGTCATGTTGGTTTCCATCATGTCAGTAATGAGCCATGCGGTAGATTCCTTGAATACACGATGGCTCTCAACCTTTGAATCATCCAGAACCTTATTTCCATCACGGTCAGTAATGGTGATGTAGGTGTGCGGCTTGATGTATAAGCCGCCGTTGGCAAGCGTTGCGTAGCCTGCAGTCATTTCCAGTGTGGTTACATCCGTAGCGCCAAGACCGATGCCCGCAGCTGTCTTGGACAGATGGCTTTCATCGAAGCCGTTCTTCACCATGTAGCTGAAGGATTTGTTCAGGGTTACCCGATCAAGCAGAAAGCGTACTGCTGGAATGTTATGCGAGAGTTCCAATGCACGGCGCATGGTAATCGGACCGCCGATGGCATCGCCGTCAGGATAGCCCTTCTCGGAATCATATCCCTCAATGGGTGTCTTCGTATCCATGACCGTGGTGCCAGGATAATCTCCGAGATCCAAAGCCGGAGCATAGACAGACAAAGGCTTAATGGACGAACCAACGCCCTGTGTACTGTCAACGGCTCTGTTAAATCCGTCAATGGTGGTCTGCTGGTTGCGCCCGCCGACCATAGCAATGATGCGCCCCGTGTGCTGATCAATGACGACAGCAGAGGCTTCTGCTTTTGTACCGTTCTTGGCGGTTGGATAGTAGCGATAATTGCTCAATGCGTTCTGTACGGTCTTCTGGACGGATGTATCAAGCGAGAGCTGAACCGTATAGCCTCCGCTCTTCAGCTTCTTACGAGCCGCCTCAACCATATCCGAAGTAATTTCCTTAGCTTTCGGATTGTCTGCTTCTGCGATGGCATTGCAGATATCATCAATGGCGTAATCGATAAAGTATGCGTTCGCATAGTAATCATCCGTGTAGGTGGTGCTTTCCGTAAACAGCGGCGTGTCTGTAAGAACCGTCTGCTCGTTCAGAGCCGATTGATACTCATCGTAGGAAATCATACCCTGCGAATACATTTCGTAGAGTACGGTTGCTGTACGGGTGTCCGATGGGGTCATATCACCGTTATCTGCGCAAATACGGGGACTCAGCACGTTCGGAGTCTGGACTGTGCCTGCAATGGCGGCGCATTCACGAAGCGACAGCTCGGATACACTCTTTCCGAACCAGTTCTCAGCTGCATGCTCTGCACCATAGATATTGCCACCGAAGAAGCATGTGTTGATATACCACGTCAGGATGCCGTCCTTGCTCATCTGCTGTTCCAGACGCAGAGCCAGATACATTTCCCGAATCTTGCGGCGGTACGTACGTTCACTGGAAAGGTACTGATTTTTAATCAGCTGTTGTGTAATGGTGGAGCCGCCGTAATCGGCTGTGCCTGACAGCTGACCCCAGATAGCACCGGCTGTGCGTTTCATGTCAACGCCGTGATGTTCGTAAAACCGCTTGTCTTCAATGGCTACGAAAGCATTTTTCAGATTGGTCGGGATGGCATCGCCTGACACCCATGTGATGTTTTCCGGTTCGCCATATGACATCAATGTCGTGCCGTTGGAATCCTGAATGATGGATGCTGTCGAGTAGTTGTCACGTTTGGAAAGATCCAGCTCTGGCACCCCTTTCAGGCACATCATGATATACGTCATGCTGATGGCTACGATCAGAAGGAAGACGGTGAGCAGCGCTCTCAGTACATTCCGTACGGGGCTGTGCTTTCTCCGTTTCTTTTTCTTCTTTTTCTTTATTGCCTTCAGTTCTTCCTCCGTTGCGGGACGCTCTACATGCACTGTCACATAGCGTGCAAACTCCGGCAGTTTTTCTTCTTCGTTACGTTTCTTTTCCATACGACTAATATTATAGTCAGCGGAAATATCAGCGTCTACACGGCGGGGTCCGTGCTTGTTTTACACACTCAGAGGGTGTATAATTAAGGCACATACGGAGGAAATACGCCTTATGCTGTTTCATTTCTACGATATTGAATCACTTCATAACGTATTCATGCTTGCCGACCTGATGCCCGAGCAGAATAAGCTCGACATTTACTATCTGATCGACAATCCTGAACTGCTTGGCATCGGCACCGCAGCTGAGATCACTGCCGACGTTGCCGAACGGGTGCATCTCAGAAACCTCAGCTTCAAGGGCGATGTTTATCTGAAGGATCTGCATTACGAGCCGAACGTAAAGGCACTGGCCAAGGAGATGGGTGTCAGCCTGCGGTCTTACGGGTCAACAGATCCTGCACTGAAGGACAAGCTGGACAATGAATATCGTCTGCGGTGTACGACGGATCCTGACTATAACGAAGATACCGATCCGTATCTGATGGGATATAACTCCTTCAATTACGACACGACCATGTACGCTAAGTTTATGGGCCTTTATTTCTCTAAACAGCCTGTGTCGGCAGAAGTGATGCGTGACTTCAACGATCTTCTGTTCTCTTCGAAATACAAGAAGCGTATGCCCCGTGCATTGGATGATGAAAGCAGAGGAACCAAGACCTCCTTCGCCTATCGCATCCGCAAGAATATGCTGCTGACAGGACGGCATCTGGATGTTGCCGCACTAAACGAGAAGCAGAAGCAGGTTGCTCTGAAGCGCTTGCTCGGTATGCTCGGTTATCAGATTCTTGAATCCGATAAACTGGATGATACCGTTGCCTATATCCGATCGCTGGATGATCTTTGTGAGCTGATCGCATACAATGCGAGTGACGTTATCAATCTGCAGAACCTGTTTAACAACAGTCTCTATCAGGCACAGTTTTCTCTGAAGCGCCAGCTTCTGCAGACATATCCGCAGATTGTCTATCAGCCGAAGCTGGATGATTCGGGTAAGGAAACATACGAAGCGGATATTCGCCCGTCCAGAGTGCGCAGAGACAGACTTGTGATTGACAGTACATCAGCGCAGTTTGCGACGAAGTGCCTTTGCCCTTACGGTCATCTGTCAGATATTCCCGCCGTCAGCTTTATGTATCCGTCAGAGCGGAAAGCCAAGGAACTCGGCATCAAGCGTGTCAATGTACTGGAAGACACAAAGAAGTTCTTCTATGCAAACATCACGGATGAAGACGCAAGGAAGAAGTTTGATGCTATTTATGCGTTCTACAAGTCACTGGAAGGCAAAAACTTCAATGCCTCGGATAACTATCGTGAAGACTACGGACGGTTGGCAAAGGCATCCACACTGGATCAGTTCAATGCACCCGATATGATGATTCCGTATTATGACGCAAACGGAAAGCCTACCACCTGCTTTGCTGTGTTCTCCACAGGCGGTCTGCATGGTGCCGAATACAACAAGGATCTGTATGATCACGACATGGAAGTTTATAAGCAGAAAGCCGCCGACATGGCGTATGTTCAGTCGGTGTATCCTAACCCTGTTGATCTCCGCAAGGCTAAGACAATCACCATGCCCGACGGACGGGAAGAAACTTATAAGACGTTCCTGATGTCTGGATGCACGATGAAAAAGGCATCCTATCGGGAAATTCCGAAGCCCTATCTGAGTCTGTATGAACAGCAGACGAGCCGCAAGGAAGCTACTCTGAAGAAGAATCCGAAAGCCAAGGTGTCTTCCGATCCACCGAAGTCTGGAATTGTTGACGATTATGTTTACACGTCCGCAGATCACACGAATCATGAGGATTTCACTTCGTATTACCCGAATATGCTTCGTATGATGAGCGCATTCTATAATCCGGGGCTGGGCTATGATCGCTATGCTGAAATCTTCGATCAGAAACAGAAATACGGCAAGCTGATGAAAGATAAGTCTCTTCCGCAGGAACAGCGTGACTTCTACAAAGTCCTGCGTGAAGGAACCAAGCTGATTCTGAACTCTGCATCTGGCGCGGCCGATACGAACTTCGGCTCTCCGATTCAGATGAATAACCGCATTCTGTCGATGCGCATTATCGGAAACCTGTTCACATGGCGTATCGGTCAGGCGCAGGCTCTGCAGGGAGCACGTATTACCTCCACGAATACCGATGGTCTGTATTCTGTTATGGAAGCCACACGGAATAACGAGATTCTTGCCAAGGAATCAGCCAACATCGGTGTCGAGATTGAACCGGAACCGCTGTATCTGATCTCCAAGGATTCGAATAATCGTCTGGAACTGGATGAAACGCCGCATCATGTGATCACATCTGCAGGCGGCGGAAGCGTGGCATGCCGTCGCGGTCCGACAGCCGCAAAGGCACTGAGCCATCCTGCTATTATCGATTACGCAATTTCTGAATATCTTCGCCTGTGCGCTCTTTGGCATAACGATAACGTGCAGATGGACAAGCCGTTTGACCGTGAGATCGGTTTGGCGATTCTGAATGGTGCCAGAGACAAGTTTCGCAAGGCAGAAGGCAGTGCTGAAAAAGGCGATCTGCACTGGGCACTGATGTTCCAGAACATTATCGCCAGCTCGCCGGCTACCTTCACGTTCCACTTTGCAAGAGAAGACGGGGCTGAAGATTCTGATATTCAGATTCTCGCTCATTACAATCGGACGTTTATAATAAAGCCAGAAGCAGGCGGCGTTCATATGTGGGCGGCAGGAACCAGAGCATCCAGTAACGGCAAAATTGTACACGATGATCTCGCAATGAAGGTCATGGAAGCCAACGGTGTCAAAGAATCTGACATTGCTGACCGCAACGTGATCATCATGAAGATCAATAAGGTTGACCCTGAATGGAATATGCTGATTCTCAACCGCAGTCTGTACGAACTGTCGCCTGACGAACTGGACGCATTGGCGGAGAATATCAATATGGATGCGTACCTTCAGCTCCTTGAAAATGAATTCGAGGGGCTGTGGCGCAACCATCTGCCGAATGCAGAAGAAAAGCCGGAGGTGATTTGTAATGATGCAGAATGAAGAACTGCTGACCGTACATGAGCTGCGTACCCGCACGGGACTTTCACAGGTCGAGTTCAGTGCAAAGTATGACATTCCCACCCGCACTGTGCAGAACTGGGAAATGCATGAGAATGATCCGACCAAAGGGCGCGAAATGGTGCCGTGGGTGCTTCGGATGCTGAATCGCATCGTCCGTGAGGACTTCCCTGACGCATTCGGGCACGGCGCATCGCCTGAATTCGGAAAACTGGAACGCTGAAGCCAAAAGAAAACATCCGCAGGATTAAATTCTGCGGATGTTTTCATATGCGCTCAGCGATTCAGGAATGCTTTCCATGCGGCATCATATGCCATGGCACCTGATCCGTCAGGGTTTCCTGCCTGTACGGATTCTTCATGCACGATGATATCGAAATCGTTCTGCGCCGCATAAGATCCAAGTGTTGTCTTGACACTCTTGATCAGACTGGATGTTGATTCGCCTGTCTTCAGCGCTGTCGTGTAGTAGTAATACCCTGACAGATCGCCCGTGGATACGTACGTCCAGCCACTTGGCAAGTGCGATGCAAAATCAGCCATGCTGTAGTAATTCGTACCGTCAGCCGACACCTTGGAACCATCCCGTGCAAGCTGATCAGAGAAATCGAGGAACACACGCACATAGCACGGAACGGTGCCGTCGTTGCGGACAGCTACATCTTTTGTATATGTGGTTTCCGTGTTCTTCGGAACTTCGTTCGGCGGAGTGAATGTCTCTACAATCTCTGTCGTATCGTGACCTACGGACATAGTGTTTACAGTTGCCTCTGCGTCGGTAAAGTATGCGGTGGTATTGCTGATATGCATATACCCTGCGCCAATACTGATTGCGGCAGCAACCGCCAGAATCGGAATATATTTCTTCTTACTCAGCATATTGCTTCTCCTTATCCGTTCTGCGCCACATAGACGCTGTAGATGTAATCGAGCTGGCTTGCAGTGAGCGTCTTGGTCGTATCCATAAAGGCGTGGTTGGCATCATAGATGTTATCTGCCTGAATGGCATACGTCTGAATGTTGATATCATTTGCCGTCTTGCCGGATTCTTCCAGAACACGCATCCGCTGAACTTTATCAAACAGAGCGTCCGTGGACTCACCGGCCTTCAGCCGTGTGTGGTATCCGAAGACGTACACGCCATCGGATTCCTTATTCGGCAGTTCAATCCAGTTGGAGTTGAAGTGATTTGCGTGCGTCGTGATCGGATCGCTCGCAAGCTTGAACCAGTACATTTCCTGTGTCTGCTTGGTGCCCAGTGAGCCATCGTCGGCAACAATCTGTACGCCGTCACGCGGCGCTGTCACCTTCAGAAATACAATGGCATCATTGGCATTATCGGTATTCGTAACAATCGGATCCTTGGTTACTTCCTCAAACTGTGTTGCAGGATTCTTTGTAACAGTATCCTGTGAGAAGTTCGGCTCGGTGAGTGTCACATCAATGTTGCCGATTGTCATCTCATTGGTTGCCCGTTCCGAATCAGTAAAGTACGCCAGTGTCGCACCCGTACCGAAGCTAAGCGCACATACGAGCAGTACGGACGGAATAATCTTAAGTTTCTTCATGTCTATCTCCCTTCTGCACGGAGCCATCGACCCGCCTGATGATTCTCAGCGGGTCGGCTCTGTGGTTTGCTTCAGCTATTGCGATCTGCTGACTTTACGTGGTTCAGCGCAGAATCTTCGTGTGAATACTCGGACCAGTCATCGACCGTGTTGACATAGTTGATCACCGACGGACGATTGCCTGCCACAGGAGTGACAATCATCTGATTGCCATTCTGAACGGTATTCGTTGATCCTGACGATACAGATTTTAATGCATATCTTGCGCTCTTCAGTTCATCAACCGTCCACGTAACATCTGCAGCGGTTCCTGTAGGAACTGCGAATGTCGTTGCGTCTGTAGCTCCTGCTTTCGGATTCGTGATCGGGATCATGCGGTAGTTCACACTGCCGTTGCTTCCCGTGATCTTATAAACGAAAGACGGTTTGCCAAACGGTTCATAGTAATTTTCAATCGTCTTGTTAATCGTGATCAATGCCGCCTGATTGGTGACATGATTGGATTCAGAACTTGCCGAATTGATGGTGAGTACTGCGTGGTTGTCGAAATCTCCGCTGTCTACCGTTGCCTTGACACCGAATGTGACAGTCACGGTTGACTTAGGAGCGACTGACATGTTCCATGTCATTGTGCGATTTGCTGAGCTGTAAGTGCCTCCGTTATCTGCTGAGCCTGATACGTATTCCAGACCATTCGGAATTACATCTGTCAGTGTAACGTCAGCACGGATGGGAAGACCTTTAATCCTAACGTGATAGTAGATGATATCGCCTTTCTTGATGTAAAGCGTATCCATGTCCTGACTGTTAGGATCGGCCGTCAGCGTAACTGATTTGCTTAACGTGGTTTTATCCAGGACCTGCGGCATGATATAGTTCACAACTGCGTTTGTGTTCGGATCCGTCTTTGTAATGCGGCTGCCAGAAGAATTCAGCATCCATACCTTGCCCGTGTTGCGGATTGTGATGATCGAATTTGAATCGCTGCTGGCAGTAACACGCATCGATACGCGGCCTGTTGCGCCAGCGGCTACTGAAATACCGCTCCACTTTACAGTTCCGTTTGTATTTGTTCCGTTGTTGTCGGCACTTACAAATTTGACATTGCTCGGTAGAGTATCCTCAATGTCATATTTCTTTGTGGCATGTGTCGGATTGACAAACGAAATCGTGTATACCAGCGTTGCTTTGTTCTGAACAAACTGATTGTTGATATCAGTGCCGCTTGTATTGTAGACATTCTTGTACTTGTCAAACTTCGGCATGTACTCGTTTTCCAACGTCACATAGCCTGTGGTGTATGCAGATGTGACAGGCTTTGCCGTTGCCGCACTGTAGTTCACGCAGTCATACATATCGGGCAGGTCTTCATACACGTAATAGGTATACTGATCCGGCTTGATGTTGTCGCCCGTCCACGTATAGCTCCACCCGTTGGCGGCTGTCATATCGCCCGTTCCGATTTCGTTCTTATTCTGATCGAGCAGATGTACATGCACACTGGACGGACGGGAAGATGTATCATCCGCATCGCCCTTCCATGTCTTCAGAACCGTAATTCCGCCAGGAATAAAGTGCTCAACAATGTTGGATTTGTGCTTCAGCTCCGCTGTAGATAGAGATGTCTTTTCCACCTCACGTCCGAAATCAGCCTGGTTTGAAATCAGATGAGCCGTGCGATTTACCGTTCCGCTGAAAGAGATGACCCGATATGCTGCCGGATCCATATCTCCGAAATAAGCCTCAATCTGGTTCAAAGAGGAATTGTAGGAAACGGATTCCTCGGAGGTGTTTCCTCCACGATCCATGATCTTCAGCGAGCCTGCCACAAGATCAATGCCGGATGGAATCGGGTCCCGGACAACCGTCTTATGAGAGACGGTAGAGCCATTATTACGGATTGTCACCTTATAACTAATCGTTGCCGTAGTATTCGGATCTCCTGAAACTGCCGCTCCATCTCCGTCATACGTTGTCTGAACCATAGTATGGTAGATTGCGGTCACACCGATATTGGTATAGCCGCCCGGTGTTCCTGTAAGGTATGCACGGGAAACCGTCTGCCCTCCATGATTATTCTGCCCATCCATCGGAATTCGGCTGGTTCCGTTCCCGGAAACCGTGTATGTTTGTCCGTTAAATACAACGTATGCAGTTCTGTTCTGTGTTCCCTGTGTTGCGGAAACTTCCAGAGCTTCCAGATATGCGCCATCCGGAATTGTTCCTGTCACACCATGATTCGTCTCGTTATTAGTATCAGCAGCCACATCATTTCCGCTCGCATAGACCAACTGAGTGCTGCCAGGAGTAGAGATGTTCTTCTGTATTTCACCGCCGCAGGATGTGCTGCTTGTTTCGGTATGCTGCGTGTAGTAATCGTAGTCGATTCTTCCTTCACCTGTAGCATGGGAGTGCTCGGATTTGCCGGGTCTGATTCTGGTAGATGTTCCCCATCCGCCATTACGTGCTTCAATTACAGTAACATCACTAGCAACGTATTTCGCGCCTACGCCTGCGCGGCCCCATCCATCGCGATGAAAGTAGGATCCTCCGGTACGCATCTTCTCAACACCGTTGACGTAAACAACCGAATCCTCCGCCTGATAATCTGTATGGTCCCAGACACCGTACTGCATTCCTCCGTCCTGACTTCCCGGAAGAACAATATGGATTTTTTCTCCGCCATTCAGATTCATGCTTGCTTTCAGCCATCCGCCATAAGGAGCAAGATCATCACCCCAGCCAGGGGCCTGCGGAGCCATGATTGTAAATGTGTATGTCCCCGGACCGGGAGCGGTTAGATCAAGAGTTTCCGTGCCATCATATTTCGTATTCCACGGATCCTGACCGTATTTTGGTGTCTGCACATAGTTTCCTCTGTGCCAGTCTGTTACAACTTTCGACATCGAGCAGGCATAATCCTTAACGGTTTCCAGAGCCGCCGGACCGGATATTGCGGTACTTGTTCTATGAATTACAAGATCACTTTCGTGCCACTGGTCTTCGTTATCAAGCTTCCAAGAGGACATGTTGTAAATCGGCGATCCTCCGTTTGCATCGTCATTCACCTTAACAGAATAAGTTACTGCCTTTGACTGGTTACGTGCCACTCCGTCAATATGCCATGTCAGCACCCCATCCTGAATGGTTCCTCCGTCCGAAGCAGAACCTTCCACATATGTGGTTCCAATCGGAATGCGATCCGTAATGGTTACACCCTTGGACGCATCGATGCCTGTGTATTTTGCGCTCAAAGAGTACTTTATTGTATCGCCTGCATTCACATAATTTCCGGACCATGGATCAGCTGTCTTATGCACCGTCAGCTGACTGCCGATCATCGGGTCTTTCGTATAACGAACAGTCACTTCGTAGGTATCGTCAGGCATGGTGCCCTGCACAACCGTCTGAGATTCACCATCAGCCACGATGGTATAGCCGGCAATATACGGACTGGTAACGCTGTAAGACGAGCCTTTGCCGTCCGTCATGATTTCCGCTCTGTGCCAAAGTACGACATTTGTTTCGTCTTCGACATAATTGACAATTAGCAGACTCGGCTCATAAGTAACTTTAATCTTGTAATCATTGTTGATATTGCCAAACTGAAAGTCGGTCGGAGCGGCATTCAGATCAATACTTCGATAATTTGTCCATACGATGTGATCTTTATCAAGACTGTCGCTGTTGGTATCCCGCTCCCATACTTCAACTTTTGTGAGGTGATAGTATCGGTTATTATTATATTGAATCGTTCGGTCTTCGTCCGGAAGAATATCGGTCACGGCACCGTTGGCACTCATTGTTCCGTTATTATCCGAGGTGATTGTTCCATTGATTGCCTCTGTCTGAATCATGTAATGCCGCCATCTTGCTCGGATATATCCATTGGAATACGAGAACTGATATGCGGTCTTTCCTTCGCCCGGTGATGTCACATAGCCGTTGCCTGAAATGACATCCCATCCGTCAAATGCGTATCCATCACGTGTCGGCGTGCTGATCAAATCCAGCGCATCACCGGCATCTTCAATGTACCAATGGTCGGTTTCAGCTGTAGCGCCTGTGCGCTGATATGCCTTGCCTTCACCTGTCAGATCTTTGTAAATGCCGCCATTCGGATCAATATCGAGATAATAGTAGTTTTTACTCGGCTGAGAGAAGAACCATGTACGGAACCAGATAGACGGGTCACCATTGGTCGGATTATATGTCTGTAATCCTTTGCCGATAAAGCCAACGTAGTACTCAAGCGTTGTCTTGTTAGTCGCATCGTACAGGAAGTCAGCGTTGTGCGCAGGAAAACGACCGCCTGTGTTCGTTGGCTCATCGTCAGTACAGTAATAAACTGTCAAGCCTGTACGGGAATCATGCATTTTTGCCCAATACTGGCTGTCATTACCGTTGTACTCGGAAGCGTAGACTTTTGTATTTTCGTCAATCGGCGCAACCCATTCGGTTGTGCCATTCAGCTTGTTTTCGTTTGTCAGACCAAGTCCGCCATAGAAAATATGAGCCGCTTTTGTTTCCAGAACGACAGGCGTGCCATTGGTATCTTTCTGTGTTGTGTCAACATTCTTATAGAAAGTGATGGAGACACGAACCTTACGGGAGTTACGGGAGAAAACGTTAAACGGGCCATAGTTTTTGTTCGGCCAGTTTGTTCCATCGTCCAGCGTAAAGCTACAATCCATCGGGTTCATGCTGAAGTCGCTGGTGTTGCCGTCGCCAGCGTCCATTTCATTGGTGTACTTGACTTCAACCCCAACATCTTCGCCAAAGAAAGTGCCGATCTTCGGTGCCCACATACGGACCACATTTGTGCCGTGGGAAGATGCTACCCACTTGTTGGAATCACCAGAGCCGATAGTAATGACAGGCTTCTCAAGCAGGAACGTTCCGCTGCCATCATAGCAGTACATCATATCCGTGGAACTGAGATTCTTGTAGAGTTCCAGAGCCTGCGAAGTTTTATCGCCAGAGACATCGATGTTAATGACATTGGACGCAGCTTCTTCACCGCTGAACAAGTTGGTATCAACTGGCGCAACATCATCCTGCTCGCCAGTGACAGTAGACTTCAGAAAAACCTTACCGACATACGACGGATCGGAGAAGATGTTTGAGCCGTTTTCCATAGTCTGTTCCATGATGGCTGACATCCTTGCCGCCGCTTCGGAAGTGGATGCTGATGCCACATACGCATCAATGGACGCACCATAGTTGGAACGGTCGAGCTTATTGCCATCTGCGTCAACAGAGCCGACAACAAATGCCTTATCTACGCCGCCGGGAACATACCATTTCGCATCCTTGCCGGCATTGCCTGCAGCCGCAACAACCATTACGCCGCTGTCAGCGAGTTCATCAATTTTACGTGCAATAACGCTGTTATCTGCGTTTTTAACGGCGGACATAGACAGGTTAATGATATCTACGCCCTGCTCTTCTGCGTATTCAAGACCTGCCAGAACAGATGAGGTAGTACCGTATGCCTGATCATCAAGAACCTTGACGGACAGAACTTCGGCATTCGGATTTTCTTCCAGAATGAAGTTCAGCATATCCGTTCCATGACCGTTATCATCTGAAGGATCATCACCGAGCATAGATACACGGCTGATCACATTCGGATTTTCACCAACGCCTGTATCAAGCAGAGCGATGGTTTTTCGATCCGTATCGGATGCCTTTTCAGCACCATCTGTCTGATCTGTGTCGACCTGTGCAGATGCCTGAGACAGCGGGTTATTTTCTTCGGTCATTTCAGCCGTATTAATATCAGCGCTGTCGGTTTTCTCCGTATCCGCAAGAACAGTTTCATCAGTGACGGCTGTCGGTGTTGGAGCAGAAGTTGCTTCCGGCTTTGCACTCGGCTCGATATTCACCAACGTATCTGAATCAGAGCCGACATCTACATAATCAGGCTCGGCCGTGCTTGTTGTTTCTTCCACATCTACGGTTGTGTTTTCGCCTGCAGGGACATTGACGGTTTCCGTATCACTGGATGCAGTCGGCGATGGGGTTGGATCTTCCGCCGCTGACAGCACTGAATCAGGCTCTACAAAAGCCGCCACGACGCTGTAATACGCATATGCGCTGCGTGCGGCTTCTTCAGTATCGTACTGAGCCAGATAGATGTTGTCATACTGACCGATGATCGGCGTATCCTTGGAAATGATATTCGGATCATCGGTACCGATAATCAGCCGCTTAGAGCTGAAATCCATAGATTCATCTGCGTAAGCAACGGTGCTGTTGGAAAGATCCAGCAATGTTTCATCAGAATCTGCAGATGCTGTTGCTGCAGGAGCTACATCCACCAGCTCCGAATCGTCTGATGCTGCAGTCGATGCGGCTTCTGACGTTGCAGATGCCACAGGCTCCGCAGTTGTTTCGATCGTGACATCAGATGTTGCTTCTGCCGTCGGCTCAGTTGACTCTGCTGCGGGTGTTTCTGACGGAGCAGAAGTTTCTTCGGCATAAGTTGGGTTAACGCTGAAGCATGTCATTACAGTTGCAAGCGAGAGGGCAAACTTCGCTGTACGACTAAAAATATTATTTTTATCGTGCATGTATAAACTGTCTAGCTGTCGGGATTGACAGTTAGGCTGCCTCCTTTCATTCAATTCATATTGTCCTGAAAAGCAGGCACTTCCGAGTTTGCCATCGGTCCACTAAATGTTCAATGTCGAATGTAAATGAAACGAAAATGTGAGCAAACCGCATAAATGTGCATTGGACGGCGTTTAATTGTTTTCGTTCTATATTGAACGTAGCCCTCAATGGCTTCAGTATTCATCGGTGCCTTCGACATTTTTAGACGTTTCCGTCTTCTCGTTTCAAATAGAATTGGAATGTTTCAAGTAAGGTTGAAAACTGATACTGAAAAACGGGCCGATTTCGGCCCGTTTTGGCTGTTCGTCAGCTATTGCGATCGGCTGACTTAATGTGATTCAGTGCTGAATCCTCGTGAGAGTATTCAGACCAGTCATTAATTGCATTGACACAATCGATGACAGACGCACGATTTCCTGCAGCTGGTGTAACGGTCATCTGATCGCCATTCTTGACCGTGTTCGTGGATGATGACGAAACGGATTTAAGCGCATAGCGTGCGTTGCTCATTTCCTCAACTGTCCATGTCACATCTGCGGCAGTACCTGTCGGCACTGCAAACGTTGCTGTGCCGGTTGCTTCCGCTTTCGGATTGACAATCGGAATCATGCGGTAATTAACGCTTCCGTTACTGCCAGTAATTTTGTAACCAAATGACGGTTCACCGAACGGCTCATAATAATTCTCGATTGTTTTGTTAATCGTAATGAGCGCCGCTTCGTTGGAAACGTGGTTAGATTCAGATACGCCTTCGTCAATCGCAAGCACGGCATGGTTGTTAAAGTCACCGCTATCAACCACTGCTTTTACGCCGAACGTCACAGTCACTGCCGATTTGGCGGCGATGGACAAATTCCACGTCATAGTGCGATTCGCTGAATTGTACGTTCCACCATGATCTGCGGTTCCTGAAACATACTCTAATCCGTCAGGAATAACGTCCGTGAGAACAGCATTTGCCTGAATCGGTAAGCCTTTGATCTGAATGTGATAGTAGATCATGTCATCCTTCTTAATGTAGAGGGTGTCCATATCTTCACTGTTCGGATCTTCTGTAAGTGTTACTGATTTGTACATTGTGGACTTGTTCAGAACTGGTGGCATGACATAGTTCACGACCTCATTTGTGTACGGATCAATATTAGGAATATGCCCGCCTGCCGCATTCAGAACATACACTTTTGCGATGTTTTTGATCGTTGTAATACCGCCCTGCTCTGCACCAGCTTTTACTTTCATTGATACACGACCAGTGTCACCGCTGGCAACAGAGATTTTGCTCCACATTACGGTGCCGTTGTTATTCACACCGCCATTATCTGCAGATATGAACGTTGTATGCTCTGGCAGATCATCTTCGATGTCAAATACTTTCGTCGCGTGCGTCGGATTATAGAACGAAATAATATACGTCAGGGTTGCCCCATCTGACACAAATTGTTCGTTAATGTCGTCCCCCTTGGCGTTAACGACCTGCTTTTTCGGTCTGTTTCCGTTTACAAACGGATTTTCGATCTTATCAAAGAAGGTAAGCTCCACTTCACGAATGCTTGAACTGAATGTAAACGATCCAACCCATGTGGATTTGTTAAAAGAGCTGTTTTTATCGGCTGAACCATTGTACAGTTCATAAACTGAATCCGCCTGCTGCGTAATGGTATAGCTACCATTTGCCAAGCCTTCTATCCGGAACGTATTGGAAGTATTTCCATGCGGAATGGTTACAGTTTGCGAACTTCCGTTCGGACCCGTAATCACATATGTAAAGTTGTGACCGTCGTCTTCATATGCAGGATCATCAAGAATCGTATTGACGATGAGCACGGACATTTTGCCGCCTGTCTTGTATTCAACAATGTTGGTCTTGTTTTTCAGATT